>Ga0079224_100011871_pt1 | contig 12028 bp, 12 predicted proteins | sample Stecom2015_FD_80414 | JGI IMG/M metagenome (GOLD analysis project Ga0079224, IMG submission 80414) | Agricultural soil microbial communities from Utah to study Nitrogen management - Steer compost 2015 | ecosystem: Environmental > Terrestrial > Soil > Agricultural land | place: USA: Utah... | reverse complement strand
GCTCAAAGACCAAAGCCTACAGACGTGCACACCCAGTAGCACGTTCGGCAAAGCCCTGGGTTATCTGCATAATCAATGGCCTAAGTTAATCGGTTACATTGAAGACGGTCATTACCCCATTGACAATAACCCGGCAGAAAATGCCATCAGGCCATTCGTTATCGGCCGCAAGAACTGGTTGTTTGCCAACTCACAAAACGGCGCCAAAGCCTCAGCCAACCTCTATGGCCTGATTGAAACCGTCAAAGCCCACGGCCTCAACCCCGAAAAATACCTCACCGAAATCTACCGCCAACTTCCAAACTGTGAAAAACCAGAGCAGTTTGAACAGCTACTGCCTGGAAACATCCAGTTCGATTAGACAACCATAATCAACTAAACTAAACTGTCAACCATGGGGTTGGCTTGGCGCTTACCTTGCTTCGGCTTGAAACAAGGTTTAGTACATTGTTCCAATTTAAAAACGTACTTTTACTCAACGACAGAAGATCACAAGTAATTTCCATTGAGTAAATTGGATCATTATTAAATGACCTAAAGGCTTCGATTTGTTTTAAAACAATATCATTCATTTCCAATGAAATTACTTTCGTGTTTATATTTTTAACATCATTTATAGAGTTATAGAGTGTTGCTTCTTTTGTAGCCAAATCAAATATAAGGTGTTTACCTTTTAAATTATCAATACCTACTAGCTGAAATTGGTGTACCAAATTCTCACAATCAACCCCATCCAACTTATTCATTTTGTCTTTTGAGACAGTCTTTATGTAATGGGCTATTCTTGCTAAAAGGATTTGATAATAATTATAGTTGGCCTTCTTATTTTGATAAAAAAATAATTCTCGAATCTCTCTATATAGAGTGTCACTAAGCCCTATTCGATTTTTCAAAACCTCAGCATTATAACCACTCATATTGACACCATATTTGTTTTCATTTTAGCTAATAAGTATTTTCGTGCTAAAGAAAACGTATTTTCATGCTAACACAATATCTCCAAAAAACCTAAGATTAATTGCATAAGTTACTGATTTTAAAAAACTATATAGTTTTTTATATAGTTATAAAAAATGAGTCATTCTGTTAATTAATATTTGGAGAAAAATAATGACTCCCAAACAACAAGTAAAATCTGCATCAAATATTTTGGTTAGCGCCAATTGTTTTTTACAGAAATTTATAAAATTTCCTGAGATTGGCATCTTTCATTCTCATGCTGAATTACTACATGCAGCTTTACTTGAAGCTAATCATGAAGTGATTTCATTCGTACCCCAACCTTTTAAGCTTCATGTTAATGGCAGAAGGTACATCCCTGATTGCTATATTGCCTATAAAAATAAGCACGAAGTGATTGAGTTGAAACCTCGCGGTGAATTTGATGATGACAGAAAAATTCCATTACAAGAAATGTTTAAAAATGATTATGGGTATGAGTTTAAAGTCATCTCCAATGAAAGCGTATTTGAAGAAGAAGTCAAAGCCAATAATTGGTTATTCATAATTCGTACGCTATCAAATGCGGATGAAATATCTACAGAAAATCAAGAACAGGATTTACTCGAAAAATTCTTCCATAAGCCGAAACAACAACTCGGCGATGTCATTCAAATCAACAATCGTATGAATGCATATCTTGATGAGTTAGCACTGTTTAGGCTTATTCATAATGGCAAATTAAACATATCAAATGAAAAACAATTAGATTTAGATACCGAGGTAACATCATGCATTTAAACTGGAAACAAAGATTAGATAACGACCCTTCTCTCAAAAATGTTCACGATTGGGTCAGCGTTCAGCCCTCTTCTTTACCACGTTCAAAACAAAGTAAATTTGTTAGAAACATCAAAGCAGTGACAAAAGTGGCTAATGGTGAATTAATTAAAGATGTTGCTAAGGAATTAAATGTTTCTTCGGCAGCAATCTCGATTCTAATGAAAAAAACATTTTCCGGTGATTCTGATCAACCACCGGCTTTGACAACTGCATTGATACCCATGGCAAGAATCAATAAAGATAAAAGGAGATCGGAACTAAGTGATTATAAAAATACTAAAGGTGCTCGGTGCTCATTTAATTACCTACTTGATACAGTTCCGGGTTTAGATAGTTACCTTAATGATATTGTTAAACTATATGTAAAGAAAGCAAAGCACGGTGAAAATCTGACGCCTACATCATTTCATGATAAGTTTATTCAGTATTTATCCGACCAAAATTGGCCTCAAAATAAATATCCTTTTGATCAAGTTAAACTTGGATATGAAAGTTGTCGAAAATATTTTCACAAACTTGTGGCTAAATTCAGTGTGCCAAAAACCAAAAACAATATTGTTCAAATAAACCCACCAGTCAACCGAGCCTATAATGAAGTTCAAATTGACTCTCAGACATTAGATATAAACACATCAGCCTATTTTGAATTTGAAGGAATAGTAAGTCCGCATAGACTATCTAGAATGACTTTGTTTATTGCTATTGATGTCGCTACAGATTGTGTTTTGGATTATAAACTGTGTTTTTCTGACAGTCCTACGCAGTTTGATCTGCTTGATTTATTAATTAGCATCAATAAAAAATGGAAGCCACGAAAGTTAAAAACTCCTGGATTAACCTATGAACCAGGTGCCTGTTTACCAAGCAGTTTGGGTAGCACATATCAAAATGCAGGTATCGGCACAATAAGCTTGGATAACGCCTTATGCCACCATTCACATACTGTACGTGAGTATATTTGTAACGAAATGGCGGCAACAATCAAATTAGGATTGCCGGCTCATCCAAAAACAAGAAATGTTGTGGAATATGCTTTTAACCGTTTAAATCGACATATTCATCGATTTTCTTGTACGACTGGTTCTCATCCCAAAGATACTAAAAAAGAGTCATTGAGCAATGCTAAAAAGCCGCCTGTCCTTACTGTGAATGTTCTTGAGGACATATTGAGCGTTATTCTCACTCATCATAATAATACCCCGCAAAACCGATTAGCTGGCCACTCTCCCCTATCAATGATTCAAAGTCAGATGAGCAATAGATTGATTCGTATTAATCATCATATGTCAGCATCCCCAAAGAATCCTTTTATTCGAGAGCATAAGGTCAAAGTATGTTGGTCCTCAAAAGAAAAAAGAATTCCATACATTCACTTTCAAGGCCTTCGCTATTCAGCGCCTAATGTTCTTGATTCTTCATTAATCAAAAAAGAAATCATTATTAAATATGATTACAGAGACATCAGGAAATTAGAAGCAGTAACGATTAAAGGTGAAAAGCTAGGTGAACTGAACGCGCCACTCTCCTGGCAAAGATATAAGCACAGCGTCGATACGAGAAAGTATATTGTGAACTTAATTAAGCAGAAAAAAATATCAGGTAAAGATCCTCTTCATCGTGTTTTTGAATATCTTTATAAGAACCGAGAATTCCCTTCTGAAGCACTGAGTTTAGTAAATTTAATCACTGAATTTACAAAAGAACAAACTGAACAGCTACCGGCAAATGACCAGGTATATTCATCTAGCGGCCCAAGAAAGCTGATTAGTCAAAATAAGTTTAAGTGGAAAGCCAATATCGTGAGGAAAAGAGAATCAAAATGAATAAGCACTTTAATGAACATCCAATATTTAATAACAGTGAGTTTTTTATTGAGACACCAATGATTAACAAACTTAAAGATCAAATCTCTCAGTGTTTATGGAATGGAATATCAGGCGCTGCCATATATGGCAGTTATCGTATAGGTAAAACCAAAGCGATTAATTACATAAAGAATAATCTGACTAATTGTCTTGATGAGACTTTACCTTCTCGGTTTGTATCAATCGCACCAAGAGATGTTGGTACGGTTGCCGGCGTCTTCAAAAACATATGTCATTCCTGGGACTTTAAATTAAAAAGTAGAGTTACTGCCGATGATATGTCCAGTTTGATTTGTCATCACCTGGGTGAACTATCCTTAAGCAATAGTACCCGACAAGTTTTATTAGTTGTCGATGAGTTGCAAAGATTGAATATGAGCCAATTTGAAGCCTTTGCAGAGCTCCATGACAAATTAAGCAGTATTGGTTCGAATTTATTTGTTTTATTCGTTGGTAACGATTCTGCGATGACTAAGGTGCATAAAAACCTGAACAATGAGAAGTACGAATTAATAAGAGGTCGGTTTTTCACACAAGAGTTTAGGTTTTATGGCATCAGAGAATTTGATGAACTTAAAGCATGTTTAGGTGCTTATGATAACAGCCGGTTTCCTCAAAAAGGTAAATCATATACTCAATACTTTTTAAGTGAATGTGTTGCAGAAAAGTGGCGATTAGATTCATTGTCCGAAATTATTTGGTCAGAATACCATGAACACTTCAAAGTCCCATTAAAAATCAAATCTTGGCCAATGCAATATTTTGTTTCTATGGTTAGAGTTCTGATTACAGATTTTCTTCCTAACCATGGCATAGAAGATAAGGATCTTCTAAGAACCATGATTCAGGCCAGCATTAATGTCTCAGGTCTTGTGAAAAACCAAGTCAGAAAGGCAAGCTAATGCTGAATACCGGTCTTTTAATGAGAAAGCCAGGGGAAAGTGGATACGGACGTTACAGACGCTTTCTAATCGCAAACAACAGCACTCACCTGAAGTTAAAGCCAAAAAAGAAAAAAACGACAAGTTGGGGCAATAATATTTACGAATACAGACTTGCCAAATTTGCAGCTCATTTAGAAAATAGGTTTTTAAAAAGAAGCGGGTTAAAAGTTTACAACCATACTATAGCAATAAAAAAACAATACAGACCTGTTAAATGCTGTCCTTTATGTTTGAAAGCAGGCTTTCATAGTTATGTCTTTGATTATGAATGGTTACATTATTGCCCTGTTCATAAAACTAAACTTATTGATTTATGTCCAGAATGTAATCTTGTATGGCCAACTTATTCTGAATTAAACAGTAGAAACTGTACAACATGTGGCTACAAAATAAATTTTAAGAAATCTGCTAATTGTATTAATCAATCAAATGAGCAATATGAAGTATTCAATTTGATTGAGGACATCGTTGAAAACAGATCAAAAAACTTTTTATCAAATGCTTCAATCGGTGTTCCTAATATAAGTTGCCCATATTTTGCAGAGAGAAATCTGAAACAATGCATTAATTCAAAATCAGTTTTATTATTTTCGGTTTTAAAACATATGAATATGCTTAACACAGATGAAATAAATAAACTTGTATCATTGGATGACATCGAATTTACTAATATGTCGTCAGTTCATTATCATGCCAAAAGACTTAGTCACAATGAAATATTTCATTTAGATCAATCATATCTAATTACACAAAAATTAATAATTGAAGATCAAATTGAGGATGACTTAGTGAACAATTCAAAATTTAAACCTTTGAACCATGAAATATTCACGTGTATAAATAATGATGGAGTTTGTTCCACGTGCCTGCAATGGTCTTTATATTATATTGTCATAAGTAAAGATGAGTTTTACTATAATTCGCCTAAAGATTATTTTTGGAATGTAGTACAAAAAATATTCGACTATAAAAGCACAGACATCAGTGACTCAATAATTTTTATGGGTGTATTAGATAAGTTAATAATAATTGAAAGAAATTCAAAACCGAACAAACCAAAGTATCTAAAAATTCCTGACGACATTTCACTGATGTTGTATAAAGTAGAATTACAAAATCTAATATCGAAAATTAAATTAGAAACAAAAAATTACGAACTTGGTGAAATAGTTAGCTGGGATACAATAGCGCAACATATCATTAATTGTATTGTCAATTCAACATTAGGAAATTATCCACTAACTATTCACATAGAGAATGAAATCATGACTGCCTTGGTACCAACGAAATATCTTGTCGACCTATAATTAGTTAAAATCACACCAAAAATCTGTCACGCCTAGATACTTATTTTTAATAAATCACCATTTTAATTCCAGCTGTTGCATAAATAAATTGCAGGTCATTCTCATATTTTGAGAATCCCACTTGCTATAATGATAGATAGATTTCATTGGAGAGTAATATGTTGGTTAAAAATCAAGAAGTAACAATTCAATGCCCAGATTGTGGGCACACTAAATTTGAGATGCCTGATAATGCTCAAGATGATGATTTAATTACATGCAATAACTGCGGTCTCCAAAAAACCAAGTCTGAGTGGGGAGAATTAGGAATAGAACAAGCCACCAAAGTGGCTAGTAATCAAGCTGTAGAAGAAGCCAGAAAGATACTGGGGGATTCATTTAAATAATATGAAAGAACCATATGAAAACATTTACATAGGAAACTTTATCTTTGCGATGGGGTTCTATGCAGCACAAACCAAAGATAAACTTAGCAACAAAGCGGTTCAATTAGTTCAACAAACTCCTGATGAATGCTTATTGAATGATTTGTTTTTAAACTGGGAAGGTAAAAATTATATTTTTGAATTTAAGCGGAATTTAGAAAAGATTAATACAGAATTGGATAAGCCTGCTAAAGTATTGTTGAATGAAGCATTAAACAGTGTACATTTTGAAAAAGAACTAAGCTTGAGCAATAAAGGGCACTTTTTAGGATATGGATGTGAAAATGGTCTTAGATTTATTTGTTATTCGGCAGTTCATTCTTCGACTGTTGAATATTATTCATTGGATGATTTTGTTAAAAATATGATGGTTGAAAGCAATAAATTTGGTCTTTCATTTTCAGAGTTTACAGAATATCTAAAGTTTATTGGTAATGCTACTGAATCTAATAATGAGGGATGTGGTGGTTTTGTCATGAATGTTTCAAAAGATGGTAGCTTGAATATGGTTCCATTTAAAAATGTCGAACTGCTATCACAAGCTATAGATATTAATCCAGATTCACTAGCACTTAAACCAGAACAGAAAAATAATTTTTCAATCAAACCTTATTAACTCACAATGTGTTCATTTGCTTTAGAATGAAAATACTAACTAAAATATATAAATAATTAATAAACCTTATGCTATTTTTATAAATAAATAAATTTTGGAGATTAAATTCACTGTGAACCAAGAAAAAAATGTACTATCTTTTATATTTATAAATTTAGACACACTCTATTATTTTAAAGATGAAGATGTAAATGATTATTCAAAAAGGGTTATTTCAAGATACTTTTTTATATTGATTGATGATTTACTTAAGGTGGCTGGAAAAACTAACAACAAACAACTCGCTGCAGGAAAAATAACTTCATCTGATAGAACAGAGACTAAAGAAAAAATCAGAGCGCTAAGAAAATCTTATGAGAATGCTTATGATTTAATCAGAGATAAGTTGTCAGCTCACCAACAAAACCTCAAAATAGATTTATTATACAACTATTGGTTAGAAATTGATGTAACTACGGTTGAAACACTTTACGGAGAAGCCTGTGATATCAAAGATAGTTTACAGAAAGGTTTTGATACAAAATTTGACCAATTAAAGCAATATTCAAAAATGAATATTATATCTCCAGAGTTGAATATCAATGCTGATAAAAATTTTAATTATTCTTCAGATAGATTAAGTATCGCCAAATCAAATACTATCGGAATAATCCCCGCGCATGACTCTCAAGACAGGGCCCAAACAGTAATATCTATTTTAAACTTTTTAAAAATTGATTTTGCATTGACAGTTCAATGTAATAATCCAAAAACAGACTATCAATCAAAACTATTTGATATTGGGTGGTTACTAGTAATTTGTGACTTTATTTCTTTAATAGATAATCTATATGAAGATAATGTTTATGGAAAAAGCATTTTGACTTATTGGACAGAACTTAATATGGAAGGTCATTCTATATTGGATAATTCTAATAAAAATAAAAGAGACTTAAACTATGAAAATAAAATAAGGAATATAAGAAATAAAATTGCTGCCCATAAAGATAATACTGAGTCCATTCAATCAGTTTACGATATTTATCAAAAAATTGACCTTGGTGAATTTCATAAATATATCACTTTTCATTGCAATGTATTTATTGCTGCATGTAGACTTGATATAAGAACCAAATTATTTAATGTGCATAATTCACCAGTATATAATGTAACTAAATTGTCTTCCCCCCCTATTAGGCCCTTTGATAATTAAAAATTTAACTAGTATTGAAGAATTATCTGGTGAATTAATATTTATATAATACAAATTTCAATACTAAGTAACCTAAATAACTAAATACTATAATAATAAATAATATAATATGTTTTCAAGAAGCACAGTTATAAAAATAGTAAAGTCGCTAAATATAAAAACTCATAATGAAGTCGAAGAGATTGCAATAGAATATGAATTGGAAGAAGTTATTTCTGGTCAGTATATAAAAGAAAAAGAAACATCAATATCAAGATACTTGATTGAAAATCCTCACTTAATTGGTCCAAATGGAGCAAATCTTCAATATGAGATTCTTGAATTAGCTGTCAAAAATCATAACAAAAGATTTAGATTAAAACCCTTTAAAGATGAATATCCAGATCTCATTAATGCCCTTAAAAAAGATGGCTATAAAATTGAAGGGCACAATGTACGTCAAATTTTACCATCCCAAATCCCCTTAGTTTCACAAGAAAATGAGCTAGAAATTCTTTTGGATACCCATAACTTCAATGTAGCTAAAGGTCATTATGAACAAGCTATAGCAGCTCACGGCCGAAGTGATTGGGCGGCAGCTAATGCACAGTTAAGAACATTTATTGAAGAGCTTTTTAATGAGCTACAATCTAAATTATGTCCTGGAGATTACCCAAGCTTGCTTCAGAAAAAACAAGCACTTACTAAACATGGATTTTTTTTAACTCAATACAATGAATTTCTTTCAAATGGAACTGGTTTTGTTGAAGGATTTTGGAAAAGATTGCACCCTACTGGATCTCACCCTGGCCTTTCAGAAGAGTCAGATTCAACCTTTAGACTGCATATGGTTATTTTAGTAGCACATTATTTCTTAACAAGGTTTGATGAGGATTACAATTAAGTTTTGTTGAATTAACAATTCAATTACCACAAAATTCAAAGTTGAATATATATCCTTATGCCTGTAAGTTTATTAGACATATTTTGGATGAATTGTTTAACACTTTTCTTGTAAAAGGTTAAATCATCTTTATTTTCAAACACACAACAAAAATTAAAGACTTTAGTTGTAATGTTATTTTTTCAGTTACAATAAAATCAATGATTTAGCTAATTGTGAAATTAATCTGATTAGTTGGAAGTCCACATTGGATGTCCAACTAAAGTCTTTAATTTCTGACAACCAAACTGGTTATTTTCCTATCAAAGTGATTAATTAGGTATCCACTGTATTTTGGCTATATAAATTTAATTAATTGAGCTACTAAGTCAACTATTGAATTCTGATGGCAATCCCCCCGGAAAATAGCTGACGTTTAAAGTGAATTTTTCTTATAGCCAGCTTGAAAACCCAAGCTGGCTTCTATAAAAACTGGTGATGCTATAATTTTTATTATTATTTAAGCAGATTTTTGTTTGCGATGAAACAACCAATTTAATAACCTCTGTAGTGTCAATGTTATGGTGGTTGCAGATATGAACGCGATGACTGCTATCAACATAACTTTATGCGTCATCGATGAAATATTGACTGTATAAAAAGCGGCCGTTGTTATTAACGCCGACAAAATCCCTGCGTTTATATAATTCAGATCACTGAGTGGATACTTCTGGAATCTGGAAATGTCGAAAAATAAACAAATGTGTACAGTAAATAGTAAAGCACTTATAAAAACCACAAAGAAATTTTCGGTGGTCAATGTATTTAGTTGGCTGAGCATATTAATCTCCGGTGTTATGTTAATTCTGGGGTCGTTTTCTTCATGACCCATTGTTTATGTCGATTATTTAGACGACAGCAATAGGTGCTTGAAATTAACTGTCATGGCTGAATATGATTAATTCAAAAAACAAGTCTATATTTCTATGTGATTCAATGAAGCATGCAAGTAATGCTTCTTCATTAAATAATCACTATAATTTCTTTAGAAATGCAAGCAACAGACAAGACAAGACGACACTGACAGCGACGAAGCATTTTTAAAGTTAAGAATCGTTTTAAGAAACTTCTTTATATAACCGGAGGTCCCCGAGGCGATTTAGGAAGGTAGTTAAAATATTTATACTTAGAATTGTGAGCTAAATAATAATCTTGATAATATGCGTGTGAAACTTTCTTGGCAGGTTTTAATAAACAAAGATCTAAATCATCATTGTTATTCTCATGGTGAAAAGAAGTGACTGCCTGAATACCAGTCACGTACTCGGAAAAATATGGTTTCTCTTCAGATATTGACGTAAATGATAGAACAGCTAGGCACAGAAAAACATTAAATTTATTTGAGGCAATCATATATAAAAATTATTGGTTCACACAATTTAAGGTTTCTTTGTTTAATATAATATTTCTGTCATTAACAAATCAAATCTAAAACATGAATTTAACACTATTAAGACATCGGCAGATCATAGTTTGTGTTAATCGTTTTACCTGTTTCTATCGCCTTTAATGTGTTCAATTTATAAAATATCAAGGGCTATAGATTATTACCCATGAGTCATCTATTTAGCATTAGATGAAGTATGTGCAGCAAGGGAATTTTTCACCCTAAGAATGAGGTTGTATAAGATCATGAGTAGCAATAAAGTTATTTGATTTGATACTGCCATGTCAAAGTTTCACCCGCTTTAAAAGGTGATATTGACAATTCATTTTCACTAATTCTTTCAAGTACTTGCTGGCTTTCTTTAACTAAAGTTATATTACTCTCATTGATCGGCAGGCTGTAGAAATTGGGGCCATTGATAGACGCAAAGGCTTCGAGTTTATCCAGGGCGTTTTCTTCGTCAAACACCTGAGCGTAATGTTCAATGGCGTGTGGTGCGGTGAATATACCGGCGCAACCACAGGCGGATTCTTTGGCGTCGATGGCGTGTGGTGCGGTGTAGGTGTCGAGGAAGAATTTTTTATGACGTGATGATGTAGCTTTTCGTAAAGCCTGGCGGTGTTGTTCGCGTTTAGCCACCGGTAGGCAGTATAGATGGGGTTTAATACCGCCGACCAGCATATCGTTGCGGTTAATCTGTAAATGATGGGCGGTGATGGTGGCGGCGACGTTATCCCCTGCACTCATGACAAATTCCGCGGCATCTTTGGTGGTGATGTGCTCAAACACCACCTTTAACTCCGGCATATCCTTCAATAAAGGCTGCATAACATCCTCGATAAAGCGGGCTTCACGATCAAAGATATCAATCTCATCGCCAACCACTTCACCGTGCACAAGTAAAGGCATGCCCTGCTTTTGCATGACTTCTAACACCGGATAAATGTGTTTAATGTCGGTAACACCGTGGCTTGAATTGGTGGTGGCACCGGCCGGATAGAGCTTAGCGGCCGTCAAAACACCTTGCTGATGGCCATTAATCAAGTCCTTATCATCAATGTCATCGGTGAGATAAGCAGTCATTAAGGGCTGAAAGTCCGGATAATCTTGCGTGACCGCTAAGATACGTTGTCGGTAATCAACCGCCATCGCTGTTGTGGTCACCGGTGGCAGCAGATTCGGCATAATAATGGCACGACCGAATTGCCGCGCGGTATACGGAGCCACTTGTTTCAGCATCTCGCCATCACGAAGGTGCACATGCCAGTCATCGGGTTTAATCAGTGTTATGGATTTAGCGGTCATAGATAAGGGGTTAATAAGACTTCGATGATTATACCTTGTCGCTGTCATGAACTAAAGACACGACCGTGATATTGACTAAATCCTTTTTAGCCACACTCTAGTCGACAAATACCCAATATTTTTTAAAAGTAGACTCTTAGCAGCTCAAACATTTTTCAATGTGATTTTATTCAAAAACTCCGACTTATGAATGACTCACACGTTATAATGCGCCACTTTTTTGAAAAACCCGCTCTATTCTCGACCGGAACCATTAAAATCAACCCATGAAAAATAATTATTT
>Ga0079224_100011870_pt1 | contig 12029 bp, 6 predicted proteins | sample Stecom2015_FD_80414 | JGI IMG/M metagenome (GOLD analysis project Ga0079224, IMG submission 80414) | Agricultural soil microbial communities from Utah to study Nitrogen management - Steer compost 2015 | ecosystem: Environmental > Terrestrial > Soil > Agricultural land | place: USA: Utah... | reverse complement strand
TCGTCGACGGCGGCGAGGGCGACATCGCCTTCAACCAGGGCGACGGCGACCTCACCCAGATCGAGGGCTCCACGCTGGAGGAGTCGGTCGTCGGCGGTGGGACGGTCCAGTCCGACGACGTGGCCGTCGAGGCCGACGACGGCAGCGCCGTCGCCTTCGGTGACGGGGCTGCCGCCGACTCCGGCGACATCTCGATCGAGGACAACGCCGGGACCGTCCAGATCGCCGGCGACGACACCGCCCAGGCCGGCGTCACCGACAACTCGGTGAGCGACAGCTTCAACACCGACGTCCAGTACACGGACACCTCGATCAACGACAGCCTGAACGTCACCGACAGCGGCAACCTGCACGTCGACGCCAGCGACAACTCGGTCGACAACAGCTTCACCGACGTCAGCGACGACGACGGCATCGACGTCGACGTCGACGGGCTCGCCTGACGGCGGGCGGACAGACCCGACACGAGCGACGGGGCCCCGGGCGGACGGCCGGGGCCCCGTCCCGCGTACAGAGGCTCGGCGGATCCGCGTTAGCGTGGACGGTCACGAGGAGTTGAGTGAGCGATGGCGGGGAACCCCAACGCCGACCAGCGGTCGGCCAGCGTCCAGCAGGCGTTGTCAGTGGTCGAGCTCGGCATCCGAGCGGCCACGGCGTACTCGCGCCCCGACCTCGAGAAGCGCCTCGTCCTCACGCGCAAGCGCCTCAGCGACCCGGCGTTCCACGTGTTCGTCATCGGCGAGTTCAAGCAGGGCAAGTCCTCGCTCGTGAACGCGCTGCTGAACGCCCCCATCTGCCCGGTCGACGACGACATCGCCACCGCGGTGCCCACGGCCATCCGCTACGGCGACCCGCCGTCGGCGGCCGTGCTGTTCGACCCGGGGGGCGACGGGGAGGCCGAGCGTGAGCCCGAGCGGGAGCAGATCCCCGTCGACCAGGTGGCCCGCTACGTCACCGAGGCGAGCGACGCCGCCGAGGAGCGCCGGATCCAGTCGGTGGAGGTGTCGCTGCCCCGCAAGCTGCTGAGCGACGGGCTCGTCATCGTCGACACGCCCGGCGTCGGCGGCCTCGGCTCGGCGCACAGCGCCGCGACCGTCGGGGCGCTGCCGATGGCCGACGCCGTCGTCTTCGTCTCCGACGCCAGCCAGGAGTTCTCGGGGCCGGAGCTGGAGTTCCTCCAGACGGCGCTGCAGATGTGCCCCAACGTCGTCTGCGTCATGACGAAGATCGACTTCTACCCGGCCTGGCGGAAGATCCGGGACATCAACCTCGAGCACCTCGAGCGCCACGGCATCGACGCCGAGATCCTCTGCGTCTCCTCCGCGCTGCGCATCCACGCGCTGCGGACCAACGACCGCGAGCTCAACCGGGAGTCCGGCTTCCCCGCCCTCGCCAACTACCTGCAGAACAAGATCGCCGCCGACGCCGAGCGGCTGAGCGTCCGGGCGGCCGCCAACGACGTCGTCGCGGTCGCCACCATGCTCGAGTCGCAGTTCCGCAGCGAGCGCCAGGCCCTCGACAACCCCGAGCAGGCCCAGCAGATGGTCGACAACCTCACCGAGGCCAAGGCCAAGGCCGAGCGCCTGAAGAGCGGGGTGTCGAAGTGGCAGCAGACGCTGAGCGACGGCGTCATCGACCTGCAGGCCGACGTCGAGCACGACCTGCGCAGCCGGCTGCGTCAGGTCACCCGCTTGGCCGACGAGGCCATCGAGAACAGCGACCCGGCCGAGACCTGGGACGAGTTCCAGGCCTGGCTCTACCGGCGGGTGGCGGAGGACGTCGTCCAGACCTACACGTTCCTGCACCGCCGGGCCCAGGAGCTCGCGGCCCGGGTGGGCGAGCACTTCGGCGAGGACGGGGGCGAGATCGCCGTCGACCTCGACGTCGTCAACCCGACCGAGGCCCTCGCCGCCGTGGACGCCGACACCGACGTCGAGCTGTCGAAGATGGGCCTCGGGTCCCAGAGCCTGACCGCCCTGCGGGGCAGCTACGGCGGCATGCTGATGTTCGGCATGCTCGGCAACCTGGCCGGCCTGGCGATGGCCAACCCGGCCACCCTGGTCATCGGCCTGTTCATGGGCCGGTCGGCGCTGCGCAGCGAGAAGGAGCGGCAGCTCCAGATGCGCCGCAACCAGGCCCGCCAGGCGCACCGCAAGTACACCGATGAGGTCGCCTTCGTGGTCGGGAAGGACACCCGGGACACGCTGCGCCGCACCCAGCGCCGGCTGCGCGACTACTTCGCCGCCCGGGCCGAGGAGCTCCACCGCTCGACCACCGAGGCCCTCGCCGCCGCCCAGCAGGCCGTCAAGTCCGATGCCACGTCGCGCCAGAAGCGCCTGCGCGACGTCGACGCCGAGCTCAAGCGCATCGCCGTGCTGCGCGAGAAGGCCTACGCCCTGGCTCCGGAGCTGAAGCCCGCCACCACCGCGGAGGTCGCGAGGTGAGCGCCCCCGGGTCGTCGCCGCTGCTCGCCGCCGTCCGCGGCCTGCTCGAGCAGGCCGTGCAGGCCTACGCCGGCCAGCCGGAGCCGCTGGCCCGGCTGCGGGCGGTGCTCGACCGCCTCGACGAGCCGCTGCGGGTCGCCATCGCCGGCAAGGTCAAGGCCGGCAAGTCGACCCTCCTCAACGCCCTGGTCGGCGAGGAGCTGGCACCCACCGACGCCGGCGAGTGCACCCGCATCGTCACCTGGTACCGCGACGGGATCACCTACCGGGCGACGCTCGAGCCCCACGAGGGCGAGCCCCGGCAGGTGCCGTTCAGCCGCGACGGCGGCGCCATCAACGTCGACCTCGGCTCGATGCGGGCCGAGGACGTCCGCCGGCTGGTCATCGAGTGGCCGTCGTCGTCGCTGCGGCAGATGACGCTGATCGACACGCCGGGCATCGCCTCGCTGTCCACCGACGTGTCGGCCCGCACGACGGCGTTCCTCACCCCCGGCGAGGACCAGGTCACCCCGGCCGACGCGGTGCTGTACCTGATGCGGCACCTGCACAGCTCGGACATCAACTTCCTCGAGGCCTTCCACGACGAGGAGTTCTCACAGGCCACGCCGGTCAACGCCATCGCCGTGCTGTCCCGGGCCGACGAGGTCGGCGTCGGCCGCATCGACTCGATGGCCTCCGCCCAGCGGATCGCCGCCCGCTACCGGTCCGACCCCAAGGTGCGGCGCCTGGCCCAGACCGTCGTGCCCGTCGCCGGCCTGCTGGCCCAGTCCGGCGCCACCCTGCGCGAGGCCGAGTTCAAGGCGCTCTACACGATCGCCAACGCGCCGCGCGACGACGCCGAGGCGCTGTTCCTGTCGGCCGACCGGTTCGTCCAGGCCGAGACCCCGATCCCGCTCACCAACATGGAGCGCGAGCACCTGCTCGACCGCTTCGGCCTGTTCGGGGTGCGGCTCGCCGTCGCCCTCATCCGCCAGGGGGCGGCCACCACGGCGACCGCCCTGTCCAACGAGCTGGTCCGGCGCAGCGGCCTGAACGAGCTGCGCGACGTGCTGCTCAGCCAGTTCGCCGCCCGGCGGGACGTGCTCAAGGCCCGTTCGGCGCTGCTCGCGCTCGAGTCGGTGCTCCACGAGCACCAGGTGGCGGGTCGCGACGTGCTGGCCACCGAGCTGGAGCGCATCACCTCCGGCGCCCACGAGTTCGCCGAGATCCGGCTGCTCAACGCGCTGCGGGCCGGCGGGATCAAGGTCAAGCCGGCCGAGGCCGCCGAGATGGAGCGCCTGCTCGGCGCCGAGGGCGGGGCGATCCACACCCGCCTCGGCCTGTCGCCGGAGGCCGACGTGTCCGAGGTGCGCCGGGCCCTGACCAACGCCATCGGCCGCTGGCAGCGCCGGGCGGAGAGCCCGATGTCGTCGCGCGAGGTGGCCGACGCCGCCCGGGTCGTCATCCGCACCTGCGAGGGCCTGCTGGTCTCGCTCGGCTGAGCCGGGCCCCGCGACCGACTCCGGCGGGAGGCCAGCGGTGACCGACGACGAGCGCAGCACCGGCGGGGGCGCCGACACGGCACCCGGCTACGCACCGCCGCCGTCGCCGGCCTACGCGCCCAGCCCGCCGCCCGTCCGCGGCCGCCGGACCGCTCCGGCCGCGGACGGAGGCAGGCCGGACCCCCGACCGGAGGCCGGCACCGGCCGTGAGGGTGACGACGGCGGCGGTGGGGATGGGGGCGGTGACCCGGCCGGCACCCGCGCCGCGCCCGGGGCGGACGACCGGCGGGAGCGCACCCGGCGGCGGGCGCTCCAGCTGCTCGTGGCCGGCATCGCCCTCGTGGCCTTCGCCGGCGGGATCGTCACCGCCGCCATCGCCCTCGGCGGAGACGCCGACGAGCCCCGCGCCGGCACGGTCACGTCGTCGACCGGGACCGTCACCGCCCAGGTCGACGGCGAGGAGCCCCGCGCCCTCTCCCCCGGCGACGCGGTCGAGCTCGGCACCGTCGTCGAGACCGGCGGCGCGGCCGCGGCGACGATCGAGCTGGCCGGCGGGACCGTCGTCCGCCTCGACGCCCGGGCCCGGGTCACGCTCGACGGCGACGGCCCCGAAACCGGCGAGGACGGCTCGGCTGCCGAGGAGCCGGCGGTCGTGGTCCGCCCCGACGACGGTCGCCTCTGGCTGCGCCCGCCGGCGAGCGGCCCGGTGCCGCTCGTCGAGATCCCCCACGCCCGGGTCTCCTCCGAGGGCCACCCGTTCGGCGTCGACTGCACGGCCGCCTGCGCGGTCGAGGCCCCGGCGGGCGGGGTGGTCGTGGCCACCACCGCCGGCGCGTCGTTCGCGCCGGCCGCCGGCGAGGTGCTGGCCGTCGCCGGCGCCGAGGACCTCGACCTGGCGCTGGCAGGCGAACCCTCCGACTGGGCGCGCCGCAACCTGGAGGCCGACGAGGCGGCGGGGTTCGCCCCTCCCCGCCCGGACGAGGGCGCCGGCATCGCCCGGACCGCGGTGCTCGACGGCACCTACCCCCTGGTGTTCGAGATCGTCGGGCCGCCGGAGGGCGACCCCGTCCCCGAGCCGCTCCGCTACCCGGAGGGCGGCACCTACGCCGTCGTGGTGACCGCCGACGGCAGCGGCTGCGAGGCGCCGCCCTGCGACGTGCCGGTCGGCGCGGCCGACGGGGCCTCGGGCACCGCCCACGTCGCCGAGGGCACGGTCACCCTCGACCTCGGACAGCCGATCGACTGCTACGACCAGTCGTTCACCGACGTCGTCGCGGCCGGCATCGGCACGGCGACGGCCACCGCCACGCTGACCGTCGACGGCGCCGACTACCTCGACGGTCGCTGGCGGATCCGCTCGCTGTCGGGATCCGGGGCGCTCGGGTCGACCCTCACCACGCGCTGCGACCCCGGCGACGTGCTGGGCACCACGAGCTCACCCGCCAGCGTCACCAGCCGCTGAGGCGACGTCGCCCTCCCCCGAGGGCGACGAGCCTGCGACCGGCTCGGCCTCGAGCGCGTCGAGCACCAGCGGGCCGAGCCGCGGCGCCAGCTCGGTCGCCGACTCGGGGGTGAAGTGGACGCCGTCGGGGCGCAGCGCGGGGTCCATCTCGCCGCCCGGGAGCGACCGGAGCAGCCCCTGGAGGTCGACCGTGACGACGCCGTGGCGCTCGTCGGCCACCCGTTGGAGGATCTCGTTCAGGCGGTCCATGCGGGCGGGGTCCGACTCGGGGTACGGCGGGTCGGGGGGCGGCTCCTCGTTGCGACCGACCTCGATGTGCGGCGCCAGCAACCAGACGACGACCAGCCCCTCCTCCAGGAACAGGTCGGTGGCCGCCGCGATCTCCTCGTAGAGGTAGCGGTCGTAGACGGGGTCGCCGGGAGCCCGCCACCGGTCGTCGCCCGGCAGCCGCCGGTCGGTGACGTCCCACGGGCCGGTCTGGGCGATGGCGAAGTCGAGCCGACCGTGTTCCTCCCGGATCTCGGCCACCCGCTGCGGGATGTCCTCCTCCCACCCGTCGCACCCTTCGGGGGCCACGGTCGCCCGGCCCCGCTCCCGGCGCTCGCGCCCCGGGTGACGCCGCAGCCCAGCAGGTCGTTGACGGCGCCGGGCAGCGCCAAGAGTTCGGTGTCACGGCCCCAGGCGCTGAGCCCCCAGGAGGTCTGGAGCATGGTCGAGTCCCCGAACACGATGCCGACGCGGGCGCCCTCCGGGACCTCGGCCGCCTGGGCCGCCTCGAGCGCCTCCAGGTAGGCGAGCTGCTCGTCGGTGAACCCGCCCGGCGCCGACACCGGCACCACCGTGACCACCAGGGCCGACGCGGCCACGGCGCCGGCGGCGACCGCGGGCATGGGGAGGCGCGGCGGCGACCAGCCCCGTCGGATCGGCCGCTCGACGACGACGTAGGACGCGGCCGCGACCGCAAGGGTGACCACCACCCGCAGCGCGAACAGCGGGGCCCGGTCGAGGCCGGTGCGATCGGCGTCGAGCACGAGGAAGATCGGCCAGTGGACCAGGTAGACGCCGTAGGAGACGACGCCGAGCAGGCGCAGCGGCGCCCACGACAGCGCCGTGCGCACCGGACCGGGCACCGACGCGCCGGCGACCAGCGCGGTCGAGGCGGCGGCGTAGGCGAGCAGGCCGCCCCGGGCGAGCACCGGCGACCCGTGGTCGAGCGCCCCCCACGCCCACACGGACGCGGCGAGCGCCGGGACGCCGGCGACGGCCGCCGCCCGGGCGACGGCCGGCCGGCGCAGCACACCGGCGGTGGCGGCCACGGCGAGCAGGGCCCCGAGGAGCACCTCGCCCATGCGGACGTAGGTGGCGTAGTAGGCGGTGGCCCAGCCGTCGACACCGTGGGCGAGCGTTGCCGCCCCGGCGACGGCCACCAGCCCGGCGAGCGCCGCGACGTAGACCCGCAGCGAGCCCCGGCCGAGGGCCAGCACCGCGACGGTGACCAGCGGGAAGAGCCAGTAGAACTGCTCCTCGATCGCCAGCGACCAGAAGTGGAGCACCGGCGACGGCGCCGCGAACAGGTCGCCGTAGGACTGGTCGGCGAGGACGAAGCGCCAGTTGGCCACCTGGGCCAGCGACGCGAGCAGGTCACCGGCCAGCCCCTCGGTGGCGAGCGCGCCCGCCACCCGCGAGCCGGCCGCCACACCCACCAGCGTCAGCGCGGCGGCCGGGAAGAGGCGGCGCAGCCGGCGGGACCAGAAGCGGCCGAGCGCCACCCGGCCGGTGGCCCGCCGCTCGACGAGCAGCAGCGAGGTGATGAGGAACCCCGAGAGCGTGAAGAACGTCGAGACGCCGAGGAAGCCGCCGCGCGCCCAGGGGAACCCGGCGTGGAACAGCAGGACGGCCGCCACGGCCAAGCCGCGTATGCCGTCGAGGGCCGGGTTGTACGGCAGGCGGGGCGGCGCCGCCGGGGAATCGGCGTCGTCGCCGGAGGGCGAGGGCGGTGCGCCGGGTCGGTCGAGCACGTGTGCCATGCGTCGTGCGTCCTGTCGGCCGGGGTCGACCGCCCGCCGTCCACGGCTGCGCCCACGGACTCCCCGTGGGCGCAGCCGCAGGTCCCCAGCTGGTCGTCGGTGCGCCGAGGCCCGGTGGGGCCTCAGCCGGTTGGTCGTGCCGTCGTCAGACCTTCAGCAGGATGGCGTCACCCTGGCCGCCGCCGCCGCAGAGGGCTGCGGCCCCGAGGCCGCCACCCCGGCGCTTCAGCTCGAGCATGAGCGTCAGCGCCACCCGGGTGCCGGACATGCCCACGGGGTGGCCGAGGGCGATGGCGCCGCCGTTCACGTTGACGACGTCGGCCGAGATGCCGAGGTCGTCCATCGACGCCAGGCCCACGGCCGCGAAGGCCTCGTTGATCTCGAACAGGTCGATGTCGCCCAGCGAGCGGCCGGAGCGCTCCAGCGCGTCCTTGATGGCCCGGGACGGCTGGGTGAGCAGCGACGGGTCGGGGCCCGCCACCTGGCCGTAGCCGACGACCTCGCCGAGCGGCTCGACGCCGAGCCGCTCGGCGGCGGCCTTCGAGGCGACGACGACCGCGGCGCCGCCGTCGGAGATCTGCGACGCGTTGCCGGCGGTGATGTTGCCGGACTTGTCGAACGCCGGCCGCAGCTTGGCCAGCGCCTCGACCGTGGTGCCCGGCCGGACGCCCTCGTCGGTGTCGACGACGACCGGGTCGCCCTTGCGCTGGGGCACCTCGACCGGGACGATCTCCTCGGCGAGCCGGCCGTCCTTGATGGCGGCGGCGGCCCGCTCGTGCGAGCGGGCGGCGAACTCGTCCTGGGGCTCGCGGGCGAGGCCGGCCGAGGCCGCGTACTTCTCGGTGCCCGCGCCCATGGCGCACCGGTCGAAGGCGCAGAACAGGCCGTCGTACATCATCGAGTCGACGACGGTCTGGTCGCCCATGCGGTAGCCGTCGCGGGCCCCGGGGAGCAGGTACGGCGCCTTCGTCATCGACTCCATGCCGCCCGCGACGACGATGTCGGCGGCACCGGAGTTGATGAGCAGGTCCGCGAGGAAGATCGAGTTGAGGCCCGACAGGCACACCTTGTTGACGGTGGTGGCGGGCACCGACATGGGGATGCCGGCGTTGACCGCGGCCTGGCGGGCGGTGATCTGGCCGGCGCCGGCCTGCAGCACCTGGCCCATGAAGACGTAGTCGACCTGGTCGGGGGCGACCCCGGCGCGCTCGAGCGCCGCCTTGATGGCGAAGCCGCCGAGGTCGGTGGCGGCGAAGCTGCCGAGGGCGCCGGAGAGCTTGCCGATCGGCGTGCGAGCACCCGCCAGGATCACGGAACCTGCCATCTCATCCCCCAAGGAGTCGATCGTCCTGCAACGGGGCCGAGCCTACCCACCGGTCACCAGGCGACCGAAGTCGAACGGTGGCCGGGCGTGCGCCGGGTGCCGTCAGTCGGCGCCGCGGCCCTCGCCGTCGCCGGACGCGGTGACCAGCTGGGCCTCGGCATCGCCGCTGCCGTCACCGTCCCCGCCCACCGTGGCGACGGCCGCGGCCGGGGGATGCTCGAGGAGGGGCTGGTACAGCCGCCGCAGCAGCAGGAGCGCCACCAGGTAGACGACGACCGACAGCAGGAGCACGACCCGGAAGCCGACGATCATGGCGAAGACGGTGGTCAGCACCGAGCCGATGACCGAGGCGAAGCCGTTGACCGCCCAGCCCCCGGCGACGGACTCCTCGCCGTGCCGGGGCGGCGGCGACACGGCGCCGAGGCCGAGCGGCATGAACATGCCGAGCGTGACCCCCAGAGGCGCCAGCATCACGAAGGCGACGAGCACCCGGACGCCCAGCGGGGTGGTGAGCAGCCCGTCGGTGACCCGCGGCAGGACGACCAGGTAGACCACCCCGAGTGCCACGACCACCGGGGCCAGCACCGTGACGATGCGGTGCGGCATCGCCTTCAGGCGGGCGCTGAGCAGGGCGCCGACGCCGGTGAAGATCAGCAGCGACGCCAGGGTGACGGTGAGGGAGTAGGTCGGGTAGCCGAGGAACAGGATCAGGCGCTGGATGAGCGTGATCTCGAAGAACATGAAGCCGAAGCCCAGCGCCGCGAAGTACAGCGCCGAGGTGCCCTTGCGCGGCAGCTGCCGCCACACCTTGCGCATGGTGACGAAGGGCAGCAGCAGGAACACCGCCGCCATCACGGTGGCGATGGCCAGCAGCAGCAGGACCACCCGCTCGCCGATCGAGTCCTCGGGGTCGAAGCGGTCGATGGGGTCGCCGAAGTTGGCGATCACGTCGCCGAACCGGGCGAAGTGCCAGAAGAAGGGCGCGTCGTCGGTGATCGGCGTGACCGCGTACGGGTGGTCGGCGAAGAAGTCGTCGAGCTCGTCCTGCGGCAGCGTGATGGCCCGGGTGACGTCGTTGTCGAGCTCGTGGCCGGGGGCGTACTGCAGCTCGGTGCCCTCCACCTCGTCGTCCTGGCGGACGAAGGCGTCGATCTCCTCCTGCGTGAAGGGCGTCTTCTTCACGAGGATGGTCGACAGCCGGGCGTTGGCCTCGAGGCCGAAGGTCGAGACCATCACGTGGTCCTCGGGGTTCTCGACCCCGAAGTCCTCGAGCGCCTTGCGGGCGGTGGCCACGTACCGGGTCGTGCGGTTCGACTTGACCTCGTAGTTGGACTCGCCGAACTGGGCGGCGAGGATGCCGTCGTCGGTCAGGTGGTCGAGCGTCTCCTCGATGGCGTCGGAGGTGTAGAGGTAGCTCTCCGACAGCACGAAGGCCCCGGCCGTCGCCGCGTTGGAGGCGGCGTAGCTGTCGGGTGCGGGGTACCAGACGAGGTCGTACTCGTCGCCGCTGCGGGCCAGGTACGAGCGGCCGTCGCCGTTCTCGTAGTTGACCTCCGGCTGGTCGGCGAGGTGGCCGTTGTAGTCGGCGTAGACGTCGGTGACGAGCTCGTGGGTGACGGGGTTGAGCTCGATCGCGTCGATCTGGCCGGCCTCGTAGTAGAGCGAGGCGAGGATCTCGTGGCCGCCGGCGGCGCCGATGATCATGACCTTCTCCGGCGGCTCGCCCAGGACGTCGAAGGGGAACGATCGGGCGTCCTGGTCGAAGTCGAACTGGGTGAGGCTGTCGCGGTCGCCGTCCCACTCCTTGATGACCGACCCGAGCATGCCGTCGTGGTTCAGCAGGAGCGTGCCCATGTCGGGGCCGAGGTCGACGACGTCGACCCGGAAGATGGCGCTCCAGTGGGACCTCGTGGCGCCGCCCTGGAAGGTCTTGTCGACGTCGGGGCGGACGTCGGGGAGCAGGTCGAACGACGCGCCACCCGGCAGGCTCGGCCCGACGGTCAGCGCGACCAGCCAGACGGTGGCGACGCCGGAGAGCGCGGCGGTGGGCTGGACCTTGTCGGCGAGCGCCAGCCGCAGCGCCACGGCGGCCAGGACCGCGCCGGCGAGCATGATCGTGCGGGCCGGGCCGATGCCGTTCAGCAGGAACACGACCACCGCGCAGGCGACGCCGGCGCCGACGAGGTCGGCGAAGTAGAGCTTGTTGATGCCCTCGGTGCGCCGCGCGAACAGCGTCGAGATCATCACGCCGATCGGCACGAACGACGCGAAGAGGGCCAGGCAGAGCACCAGGATGTTCCCGATGTTGTCGAACGAGCTGCGGCTGCCGTAGTCCCACACCGCCAGCGACGCCACGGACAGCCGGGCGACGATCACGTAGCCCACGAAGACGAAGGCGGCGCCGACCAGCGAGCCCACCGTGATGATGGCGTCGGTGCTCGCCCGCTTGAGGCGGGACGAGAGGGAGACGACGACGCTGCCGGTGCCGATGCCGAGCAGCGCGAGCCCGATGACCAGGTACGTGTAGTAGTAGAAGAGCTTGAACGAGACGATCCGCGTGTAGCTGATCTCGAGCAGCAGCGACGCCAGGCAGATCAGGAAGATCTCGACGTGGTAGCCACGGCCCGACCCGGTCGTGTCGCCCGCGCCCCGGCCGTCCGCCTGCGTGCTCAGCTCGCCCCGGTTGGGCGTCTCACTCGCCATCGAAACCCTTCCCCCTGTCGGGCGTGGCCCCTGCCCGGGTCGCCGGTGCCGCACGCGGCGTGACCCGGCGCAGCGTCGTGTCTCTGCGTTCGGCCCGCACTGTCCACGGCGCGGGCCCGAAGCCCGGCCCCAGCGCGGTGGGAGCATAGTTGTCGCTCCCTGTGGCCCGCGCAACAGAGCGCGCGCCGAGGGCGGTCGGCGGGCAGCGGCCCGTGGCCGGCCGCGGGCCCGGTCCCCCGGTGGAGCCGCTGGTTACCCGCGAGTACGTTGCCCGCCATGCAGGAGATCCTCGAGGCCATCCAAGCGGGCGCGCCGGGCGACGAGATCGCCGCGCTCCCCATCCCGGAGAGCTACCGGGCGGCGCACGTGCTGCGCAGCGAGCAGGACATGTGGGAAGGCGTGCCGTCGGAGGAGAAGGATCCCCGCAAGTCGCTGCACGTCGGCGAGGTGCCGACCCCCGAGCTGGCCCCCGACGAGGTCTACCTCGCCGTGATGGCCAGCTCGATCAACTTCAACACGGTGTGGACCTCGATCTTCGAGCCGCTCCCCACCTTCGGCTTCCTCGACCGGCTGGGCCGCGAGTCGGTG
>Ga0079224_100011869_pt1 | contig 12030 bp, 8 predicted proteins | sample Stecom2015_FD_80414 | JGI IMG/M metagenome (GOLD analysis project Ga0079224, IMG submission 80414) | Agricultural soil microbial communities from Utah to study Nitrogen management - Steer compost 2015 | ecosystem: Environmental > Terrestrial > Soil > Agricultural land | place: USA: Utah... | reverse complement strand
CCGCCGAGGCCACCTTGGACTTCGGGGCGGGTGGCCTTCTTCGCCAGCGGCCCGAACAACTCGACTGCGCGGTCACCGGCTTCGATGTCCACGCCTGCCGCGGCGTACGAGGCGCCGCCGGTGGGGGTCTGTTCAGTCATTTTCGGGGGAAGCTCCAAACCGGATCGGCGGATACATGCCTGATCACGCTACCCGAACCGGATCTCGGGCATGCATGGTGTCGCCCGCACGTGACCCGATCGCGCGCCGTGTCACCGGCGGCGATCGAGCGCGGGGCGTGTGGCGTCAGGGTCGACTCAGTGCGCTCGCGTTGGCGTTCTCGCCGAGCAGAACCGATTCCGGCTGCCCGGTGAGCATGCCTTCCAACAGATTCTTTCCGATGGAAGCTTCGGTCGGGAGCGGAATCGGGTAATCGCCGTCGAAACAGGCCGAGCACAGCCGCGAGCGGGGCTGCTCGGTGGCCGCGATCATGCCGTCGATGGAGATGTAGCCGAGGGAGTCCGCGCCGACGGAACGGCGCACCGCCTCGACCATCTCCGCGTAGTCGTCGTCGGCGCCGACGCCGTTGGCGATCAGCTCGGCCCGCGAGGCGAAGTCGATGCCGTAGAAGCAGGGCCACTTGACCGGCGGGGAAGCGATCCGCACGTGGATCTCCAGCGCGCCCGCCTCGCGCAGCATCCGCACCAGGGCGCGCTGGGTGTTGCCGCGCACGATCGAATCGTCGACCACGACCAGGCGCTTGCCGCGGATCACCTCCCGCAGCGGGTTGAGCTTGAGCCGGATGCCGAGCTGGCGGATGGTCTGGCTGGGCTGGATGAAGGTGCGGCCCACGTAGGCGTTCTTCATCAGGCCCTGGCCGTAGGGCACGCCGGAGCCCTGTGCGTAGCCGACAGCGGCGGGCGTGCCGGATTCGGGCACCGGGATGACCAGGTCGGCCTCGATCGGATGTTCCTTGGCCAGCCTGCGGCCGATCTCGACGCGGGTGGCGTGCACCGAGCGGCCTGCGATGGTGGAGTCGGGGCGGGCCAGATAGACGTACTCGAAGACGCAGCCCTTGGGCTCGGGGCGGGCGAAGTGCGTGGAGCGCAGGCCCTCGGCGTCGATGGCGAGCAGCTCGCCCGGCTCGATCTCGCGCACGAAGGAGGCGCCGACGATGTCGAGGGCGGAGGTCTCGCTGGCCACCACCCAGCCGCGTTCCAGCCTGCCGAGACACAGCGGGCGCACGCCGTGCGGGTCACGGGCGGCGTAGAGGGTGTGCTCGTCCATGAAGGTCAGGCAGAACGCGCCGCGCAGCTGCGGCAACAGTTCGAGCGCGGCCTGTTCGATGCTCTTGTCCGCGGCGGCATGGGCCAGCAGCGCGGTCATCACATCGGAATCGGAGGTGGCGCCGACCGGCTGCGGGCGGCCCTCGGCGATCGGGGTGCCGATCAGACCGAGCTCACGGGCGCGGCCCGCCAGTTCGGCGGTGTTGACGAGATTGCCGTTGTGGCCGAGGGCGACGCCGGAGCCGACGGCGGTGGTGCGGAAGATCGGCTGCGCGTTCTCCCAGGTGACGCCACCGGTGGTGGAGTAACGACAGTGGCCGACGGCGATGTGGCCCGGCATGGCGGCGAGGGTCTGCTCGTCGAAGACCTGGCTGACCAGGCCGAGATCCTTGAACACCAGGATCTGCTGACCATCGGAGACCGCGATGCCCGCCGCCTCCTGGCCGCGGTGCTGGAGCGCGTAGAGGCCGTAGTACGTGAGCTTGGCCACGTCCTCCCCCGGAGCCCAGACGCCGAAGACACCACACTCCTCGCGGGGCTCGTTCTCGGTCTGGTCGTTCTCGGTCTGATCGTTGTCGACCTGATCGGGACCGGCCGGAGCGGCCTGAGCGGAGTTGGCGAGGTTGTCGGCCGTCGAATCGGCGTTGGTCACCGTACGCTCCCTGTTCGGGCGGGCTGGGGGCTCTCGCCATTCTACGGGTGTCAGCTGGTCGTGCGATCACGGCTTCGGCGTACCGAGAGCAATCACACGTGTCGGAACAGGTGTCGATCGCCGCCACGGCGGTACCTTTCGACGGTGACGAGCGAGAGCGAGATCAAGGGGCCGACCCGGGCGGCCGGGCGGGCGAATCCGCGCACGCTGCTGCGTGCCGTGCTGTTTCCGCTGGTCGTGATCACCCTGGTCGCGAGCCTGTTGAGCTATCTGTACCTGGCATACGTGGCCGACCCGGAGGAGAACCTGCACGGGTTCCCCATCGCGCTGGTCAACATGGACGTCGGCGACACGCTCGGCACGCCCGAGGAACCGCGTCAGGTGAATTTCGGCACACAGGTCGCCGACGGCATCGTCGCCGAGGTCCCCGCCGACGAGATCGACCTGCGGGTGCTCGGCATCAACGAGGCCCAGCGACAGCTGCGCAACGGCGAGGTCTACGGCGCCATCATCATCCCCGGCGACTTCAGCAAGCGCCTCGGCATCCTCGGCGTCGGCAGTGTGGTGCCCGGCGACATCGAGCAGCCGATCATCACCGTGCAGACCAATCCGAGGGTCGGCCCGTTTGCGACCGCCATCGTCACCCGGATCGCCGACCGGATGTTGCCGCAGGTCAACGCGCAGGTCGGCGCGCAGCTCACCGAACAGGTGGAAGCCCAGCTCGCCCCGCCGGAAGGCGGTGAGCCCACCGAGATCAGCGGCGCGGCCCGGCTGTCGCTGGAGTCCCCGCTGCGGCTGGTCGCCGAGGAGTTCCGCCCGCTGCCCAACGGCACCGGCCAGGGTCTGACCGCCTTCTTCTTCGCACTGTTGCTGCTGCTGGTCGGCGTCATCGGCGCCATGACCATCCACACCATGGCCGACGCGGCGCTCGGTTTCATGCCCACCGAGTACGGCCCGTGGTTCCTGCACTTCCCGCCGACGCCGATCTCGCGGCTGCGCACTCTGCTGTTGAAGTGGAGTGTGATGTTCCTGGCGGCGGTCGTGATCGCCGGGATCTTCCAGCTGGTGGCGCACGCGCTGGACATGCCGCTGGAGCGGCCGCTGGCGCTGTATCTCTACAGCGTGCTGGCGATCACCGCGGTCGGCGTGACCGGCCTGTCGGTGCTCGCGGCGTTCGGGCAGGCGGGCCTGCTGGTGAATCTCATCCTGTTCGTCGTGCTCGGCCTGCCCTCCTCCGGCGGCACCGTGCCCATCGAGGCCACGCCCACCTACTTCGCCTGGCTGGCCACCTTCGAGCCCATGCATCAGGTGTACCTGGCGGTGCGTTCGATCCTGTACTTCAACGCCGACTTCGCCGCCGGGCTCGGCCGCGGCCTGTGGATGACGATCTTCGGCCTGCTCGCCGGCATGATCTTCGGGCTGGTGGTCACCAAGTTCTACGACTACAAGGGGCTGCACCGCAGTCCGGCCGAGCCGTCGGAAGCCTGAGTCGAAGGCCGGAGTGGGGTCGGTGCCGGAGTGAGGTCGGTGCCGGAGTGAGGTGGACGGACCGCGGACTCACTCCGGCAACCGGGTGATCGGCAGCCAGTGCGCGATCTCCCCCGCGCGGCTCCCGGAGGCGGTCACCACCCCGGCGGCCACCGCCGCCTGGAAATCGAGCAGCCCGGTGACCAACAGCAGCCAGGTGCGCGGATCGGTCTCCACCACGTTCGGCGGCGTCCCGCGCGTGTGCCGCGGCCCCTCCACACACTGCACCGCGACGAACGGCGGGACCCGCACCTCCACCGAATGCCCCGGCGCGGCCTCGGCCAGCGTCCGCGCGGTCGCCCGCACCGCTGCCGCGATCTGCTGCCGCGACGGCTCCGCCGCCTGTTCGCCGCCCTGTTCGCGACCGTCCTGTTCCCCCCGCAACCACGCGCTCACCGCCGCCATCGCGGCCCGCAACTCCCCCGGATCAACTCTGCGCCGTGCCACGCGCCGAGGCTACCGGCCACCGAATCGCCGCACGCCCGCGCACCCGGTCTGCCGTACCGGTGACCGGGCACGCGAACCGTCCCGCGGCGGACGGGCGGTGGCGACGGTGAGGTGCGGGTCCCGTCGTCACCCGGCGCGCCGCCGGAGGCGATCATTCCGGCGCTTCGGAGCCGCTCTGCGGCCGCCCGGCGAGGGTGGCGACGACGGCGCCGGTGGCATTGATCGCCAGGTGCAGCAGGGCGGGGGCGGTGGCGCTGCCCGCGCGGCGGCCGAGCAGGGTGAACAGCGCGCCCGCCGTCGCGGTGGCGACGACCGTCGGCAGCACGGGATCGCCGGCGGCGCGGGCCGGGTGCATGTGCCAGAGGCCGAAGGCGGCGGCGCCGAGGGCCAGGCTCGTGCGCGGACCCGCGATCACGGTGAGCAGCGGGTCGAGGCCGCCGCGGAAGATCAGTTCCTCGGGCAGGACGGTGCCGAACGGGATGTGCACCCCGATCCACTCGGCGGGCGCGACTTCGGGCAGCCTGGCCGGGCCGCTGAGCACCGCCGTGCGGACCGGGCGCACGGCCATGGCGGCGCCCGCGCCAGCGACGACCACCGCGCCTGCGGCGAGCCCGGCTCCGATTCCCCTGGCGGAGCGCCAGTTCGGCCTGGCGCGGGTGGCCAGGGCGTAGGCGGCGGCGAAGCCGAGGTGGGCCAGGGTGCGGCCGCGCGGCCCGAGGCCGAGCGCGGGGGCGATCCGGTTGTTCCACAGCGGTGGGGCCAGCGACGCGAGGGCGGCGGCCGTCGCGCGGGCGGTCCGGCTCACTTGGTGGCCCGCTCGAAATCCTCGGCCGACTCCAGCTGGAAGCGCACCCGTTCGGCCAGTTCCGGCGTCCAGCCCTCCGGTTGGGCGATGGCGGCCCAGGCGTCGATGACCAGGCTGCCGTAGCGGTGGCCGTGACCGTCGCTGACGCCCTGGGCGTTGGTGAGGTCGGCGGTGACCTGCCAGAAGGTGACGAACGGCGCCCAGCGCATCTGCGAGGACACGTCCGCGCCGCGCGGCTCGGACAGCCAGTCCGGCTGGGAGAAGATCAGATCGGGCGACCACCAGACGATCGGGTCGGAGGCGTGCTGCAGGTAGGCGATGCGCGGGGCCTGCCACTCCGGGCCCGGCTCGGCCAGGTCGGAGGCGTCGGCGGCGAAGCGGACCACCAGACCGTCGGCGTAGACCGGCAGCACTTCCGGCGAGCCGGGGTCGCGGCGCTCGACGAACTGCTTCCACAGCCGGTTGGAGTTCGGCGGGCCCACCCACAGCGCGCCGTCGACCTTGCCACGCAGGTCGGCCAGCCCGGTGAAGGCCGCCTCCGAGCCCTGCGAGCCGAGGCTCTCGCCGTAGACGTAGAGCTTCGGCCTGCTCTCGGCGGGTTTCTCCAGCCAGCGCTGGTAGACCGCGTCGAAGATCTGCCGCCCGGCCGAGGCCGCCTTGCTCTTGTCGGCCAGGAACGACAGCACGCTGGGCAGGTAGGAGTACTGGCTGGCGAGCACCGCGCTGTCGCCGCCGAACATGTACTCGATCGCGCCCGCCGCCATCGAGTTCACCCAGCCGGTGCCGGTGGTGGTGACCACGACCAGCACCTTCCGGTCGAAGGCTCCCGCGCGCTCGAGTTCGCGCACCGCCAGTTCGGCCTGGGTCTCCCCCTCGACCGCGGATTCCAGACCCACATAGGCGCGGATCGGCTCCAGCGCGGGACGGCCGGTGACCGCCGCGATCCGGCTGGCCGTCGGTCCCTGGGAGACGAACCAACGCCCCTCGAAACCGAGGGTGTCCCAGGGCGCGAACGACTCGGGGCTGCCCGAGCGCTCCGGCAGCAGCGGCTGCACGGCGTTGGGCGAGGTGTGGTCGTTGCGGACGCTGAACGCCGAGTTGGCGACGGCGAAGAAGGCGCGGGTGGCGACACCGTTGAAGATCGTGGTCGCCACCACCACCAGCACCAGCAGGCCGACGGCGGGAGCGAGCTCGCGCGGGACCTTGACCCGGCGGTTGAGTTCCCTGGCCAGGAACAGCACGATCTCGCGCAGCGTGCGGTAGACGGCGACCACGATCACGCCGACGGCCACGCTCAGCAGGCCGGTGCGCAGATAGGCCGGGGTGGTGGTGCCCTCCATGCCCATCAGCGCGGTGATCTCGCGCTGCCAGCGCGCCGACTGCACCAGCATGAGGGCGGCGGTGAGACCGGCGGTCACCAGAACCGCGGTCTTCACGGCGTAGATCACCCAGGTGGGCGCGGGCGGAATCCTGGTCAGCCGCGGCCGGACCAGCCTGCGGAAGCCCCACTCCAGCAAACACCCGAGGCCGTACCCGAGGGCGGCGTTGATACCGCTGATCAGCCCCTGGAACAACCAGTCGCGCGGAACCAGCGATGGGGTCACCGACAGGGCGAAGAACAGGGTGGCGACGACGAGCCCGACGTAGTTCAGGTCGATGACGACCTCGGCCCGGCGCACCAGGACCAGGACGCGCGTGCGCAGCCTCGTCAGGGTGTCCGCTTTCTCGAGCACCCGAACAGTATGCGTGTTCGGGTGCCGACGACGCCCGGCGCCGCCCGGCCGCGGCCCCGGATGACCCGGCGGCCGCGACCGTTTGCCAGATGTTCGCTGTAGGTGCTGCCGGTCAGACCACGTGGCCGAACAGGGCGGGCAGGGTGCCCTCGAAGGCCTCGCGCAACTCGCTCATCGGGACGGAGAACTGGCCCTGCACCTCGATCTCGTCGCTGCCCTGGTCGACCACGCCGATGCGCACCCACGGCAGCTGCCTGGCGTCGAGCATCCTGGTGAAACGGGTCTCCTCCGAGCGCGGCACCGCGACCAGGACGCGACCGGCCGACTCCGAGAACAGCGTCACGAACGGATCGGCGTCCTCGGGCAGCAGGATGCGGCAGCCGGTCTCGCCCGCCAGCGCGGCCTCGACGACGGCCTGGGCGAGGCCGCCCTCGGACAGGTCGTGCGCGGCCGAGATCATGCCGTCACGCGAACCGGCCACCAGCACCTCCGCGATCAGCTTCTCGCGGTCGAAGTCGACCTTCGGCGGGACGCCGCCGAGGTGGTCGTGGGCCACCTGCGCCCAGATGGAGCCGCCGAACTCGTCGCGGGTCTCGCCGAGCAGGATCAGCGTCTCGCCGGGCTCGAGGCCGAGGCCGGTGGGGATGCGCCGGTGCACGTCGTCGATCACGCCGAGCACGCCCACGACCGGGGTCGGCAGGATCGCGTCCTGGCCGGTCTGGTTGTAGAAGCTGACGTTGCCGCCGGTCACCGGGATGCCGAGGGCCACGCAGCCGTCGGCCAGGCCGCGCACGGCCTGCTGGAACTGCCACATCACGCCCGGGTCCTCCGGCGAGCCGAAGTTCAGGCAGTTGGTGACGGCCTTCGGGGTGGCGCCGGTGGTGGCGACATTGCGGTAGGCCTCGGCCAGCGCCAGCTGCGCGCCGGTGTAGGGGTCGAGCTTGGTGTACCGGCCCGACGCGTCGGTGGCCAGCGCGATACCGCGGCCGGTCTCCTCGTCGATGCGGATGACGCCCGCGTCGGCCTGTTCGGCGAGCACGGTGTTGCCGCGCACGTAGCGGTCGTACTGCTCGGTGATCCACTTGCGGCTGCACAGCTGCGGGCTGGCGATCATGGTCAGCAGCGTCCGGCGCAGCTCTTCCGGCGTCTTCGGCCGGGGCAGCTGATCCGGGGTGTCGGCGATCAGCGCGTCCTGGTAGTCGGGGCGGCGCACCGGGCGCTCGTACACCGGGCCCTCGTGGGCGACGGTGCGCGGCGGCACGTCCACCACGGTCTCGCCGTTCCAGGTGACCACGAGACGATCGCCGTCGGTGACCTCGCCGATGACGGTGGCCAGCACGTCCCACTTGGCGCAGACCGCCATGAAGGCGTCCACGTTCTCCGGGGTCACCACCGCGCACATGCGCTCCTGGGACTCGCTGGAGAGCACCTCGGCCGGGGTCATGCCGGTGGCGCGCAGCGGCACCTTGTCCAGCTCGATGCGCATGCCACCGTCACCGGCGGCGGCCAGCTCGGAGGTGGCGCAGGACAGGCCGGCGCCACCGAGGTCCTGGATGCCGACCACGAGGTCGGCCGCGTACAGCTCGAGACAGCACTCGATGAGCACCTTCTCGGTGAACGGGTCGCCGACCTGCACGCTCGGCAGCTTCTTGCGGCCCGCGCCGGACTCGTCACCGGAGAAGGTGTCCGAGGCCAGCACGGACACGCCGCCGATGCCGTCGAGGCCGGTGCGCGCGCCGAACAGGATGATCTTGTTGCCGGCGCCGGAGGCGAAGGCCAGGTGCAGGTCCTCGACCCGCATCACGCCCGCGCACAGCGCGTTGACCAGCGGATTGCCCTGGTAGGAGGCGTCGAAGACGGTCTCGCCGCCGACATTCGGCAGACCGAGGGAGTTGCCGTAGCCGCCGACGCCGCGCACCACGCCGTCGACCACGCGCCGGGTGTCGGGGTGATCGGCCGCGCCGAAGCGCAGCTGGTCCATCACCGCGATCGGGCGCGCGCCCATGGCCATGATGTCGCGCACGATGCCGCCCACGCCGGTGGCCGCCCCCTGGTAGGGCTCCACGTAGGAGGGGTGGTTGTGGCTCTCGACCTTGAACGTCACCGCCCAGCCGTCGCCGACGTCGACCACGCCCGCGTTCTCGCCGATGCCGGCGAGCATCGAGGCGCGCATCTCCTCGGTGGTGGTCTGACCGAAGTAGCGCAGGTGCACCTTGGAGGACTTGTAGGAGCAGTGCTCGCTCCACATCACCGAGTACATCGCCAGCTCGGCGTCGGTGGGCCTGCGGCCGAGGATCTCCTTGATGCGCGCGTACTCGTCGTCCTTGAGACCCAGTTCTTTGTAGGGCTGGGTGAGATCGGGAGTTGCTGCGGCTGCGCTGACGGTGTCGACCTGCGGAGTCACGGAGTACCAGGGTCCTTTCGGCCGGGCATTGTGAAGCGACGAGCTCGGCCCGCCGACATGACGGGGAGGCGGCCTCAGTCTACGGGTCACCCGCGACGGCCCCGCAGGTGAGGGCCTCGACCTTGCTCGCGCGCGCCCACCCGGGCATACCGGACGGCGAGCGCGCGGAACCGGTTTCGCCGCGCGAACAGTCGCTGCGACGTTGCCACCGACCGTCGCCGCACCCGCGGCCACGAACGGCTGCGCTTGTCACGGGCTCGCCGACGGCCCAGGCCGCGAGGTTGCCCGCAGTCCGAGCACCGGCCGGGAACCGGGAGGCGCCCGGTACTCTGGGCGGGTGAACGAACGATCGGGGGTGGCCGAGCAGGCCGCGAAGCCTGCCGACATGGGCACCCCGTCTCTCCCCGGTGACCCCTCCGACCCGCGATCGCCGGACTCCCCGGCCGAGTCCCCCTCCCCGCAGTCCCCCTCCCCACAGTCCCCCTCCCCACAGTCCCCCTCCCCGCAGTCCCCCTCCCCGCAGCGGCCCTCGCCGCACCAACCGCCGCCGACCGGATACGCATCGGCGAAGTACGCACCGGTGAAGCTGCTCGGCATCGCCCTGGCGCTGTTCGCGGTCTCGGCGGTGGTCTCGCTGCTGGCGCACTGGTGGTACGGCTACATCGACCTGCAGGTCTATCGCAACGGCGCCAGGGTGTGGCTGGACGGCGGCGAGCTCTACGGACCCATGCCGCCGGTCTTCGGCATCGGGCTGCCGTTCACCTATCCCCCGCTGGCCGCGCTGTTCTTCGCCCCGCTGGCGCTCATGCCGCTGGTGGTCGCCGAGATCGTGGTGCTGGTGAGCTCGCTCGGCTGTCTCGGCCTGACGCTGTGGCTGGTGCTCGACCGGCTGCGGCCCGGCCTGGACCGGCGGCTGGCGCTGCCGCTGGTGATCGGCGCGCTCGCGCTGGCGCTCTACCTGGAACCGGTGCGCCAGACCTTCGGCTTCGGCCAGATCAACCTGGTGCTGATGGCCGTGGTCGCCCTCGACGTGCTGGCGCGCAAACCGTTCTGGCCGCGCGGCATGCTCGTCGGCATCACCGTCTCGATCAAGCTGGTGCCGGGCGGATTCCTGCTGTATTTCCTGCTGCGCCGGGACTGGAAGGCCGCGGCCACCATGATCGTCTCCGCGATCGGCGCGGTGGGCGTGGGCTTCCTGCTGTTCCCCGGCGATTCGGTGCAGTACTGGTTCCACACGCTGGCCGACACCGGCCGCATCGGCCCGCCCTATTTCGCGGGCAACCAGTCGCTCAAGGGCCTGGCCTTCCGCCTCGGCGTCTCCGACGGCGCGGCCACCGCGATCTGGCTCGGCCTCGCCGCGGTCGCGGTCACGCTGGCGGCGATCTGGATGCACCACCTGATCTCGGCGGGCGCGCACGCGGCGGCACTGCTGGTCAACGCCTCGGCGATCCTGCTGGTCTCGCCGGTGTCGTGGTCGCACCACTGGGTGTGGGTGGCGCCCGCGCTGCTGCTCGCGGTCGACGTGATCGTGCGCAGGCGCGCGGGCGGCGTCCCGTGGCGGCGGTTCGCCTGGGTCACCGGCGCGCTGACCGTGCTGTTCCTGATCGGCCCGCAGTGGCTGCTGCCACACTCCGACGACCTCGAGCTCGACTGGGCGTGGTGGCAGCAGATCATCGGCAGCGGCTACGTGATCGTGGCCTTCGCGGTGCTCGCGGTCGCCGCGTGCACCTACCGGCCCGCCGCCGCCTCCTCGACCGCCTCGGCCGCCGGGGCGGAGAAGGCGGCCAGCGCGGCGGCGTAGGACACCACGTCGGCGGCGCCCATCAGCTCGCGCGCGGAGTGCATGGCCAGCTGCGGCGCGCCGACGTCCACGGTCGGCATGCCGGTGCGCGCGGCGGTCATCGGGCCGATGGTCGATCCGCACGGCAGGTCGGCGCGGTGCACGTAGCGCTGCAGGTTCACCCCGGCCTGGGCGCAGGCCAGCGCGAAGGCGGCCGCGCCGGTGGCGTCGGTGGCGTAGCGCAGGTTCTGGTTGACCTTCAGCACCGGTCCGCCGTTGACCTCGATGCGATGCGCGGGCTCGTGGCGCTCCGGGTAGTTCGGGTGGGTGGCGTGCGCCATGTCCCCGGACGCGACGACCGAACCGGCCAGCGCGGCCAGGAAGTCGGCGCGGCCACCGCCCCTGGTCAGCACCACCCGCTCGAGCACGGTGGGCAGCAGGTCGGACTGCGCGCCACGATCGGACTGGCTGCCGACCTCCTCGTGGTCGAACATCGCCAGCACCGGGATGGCCGCCCCCGGCTCGGCGACCGCGGCAAGGAAGCCGTGCAGACCGGCGTAGCAGGTGCCCTGGTTGTCCAGCCTCGGCGCGCTCACCAGGTCGCGCTCACGGCCGACCAGCCTGCTCGGCGCGAGGTCGTGGGTCATCAGCTCCCAGCCGAGGATCGCCTCGGCGGACACCCCGGCGTACTCGGCGACCACGTCGAGGAACGAGCCGTCCGGCTCGCCGACGCCCCAGACGGCGTTGACGTGGCGCTGCGGGTCGAGGGTGACCCCGCGCCGGTCCTCGGACAGGTGGATGGCCAATTGCGGCACCCGCAGGATCGGATCGTCGATGCGGACCAGCTCGGTGCGCACGGCATTGCCGTCGCGGACGGTCAGCCTGCCGGACAGGCCGAGTTCGCGGTCGAGCCAGGAGTTCAGCCAGGCGCCGCCGTACGGCTCCAGCCCGACCATCCGCCAGCCCGCCGAGACCAGATCGGGATGCTGCTTGACCCGCAGGTTCGGGCTGTCGGTGTGCGCCCCGACCACCCGGAACGGCGTGGTGGCGGGCCCTTCGGTGTCCGCCCAGGCCACCAGCGATCCACCACGCACCACGTAGTGCCTGCCCGGCCGTCCCTGCGGCCACGCGGCGGCCTCGGTCAGGCGGGTGAAGCCAGCGGCGTCGAGTTCGGCGGCGACGGTGCGGCAGACGTGGAAGGGCGAGGGCGAGGCGTCGACGAAGGCGCACAGCCCTTCGGCGGTGGCGGTCGTCGTCGCGGTGGCAGCGGCGGAAACTGGCATACCGCCGATCCTAGGCAGGCACGAGCGCGGGCACGGAACGCCGCGTGGGTGGAGGCGGGGCCGGGACCACTCAGGCTTCGGCGACGATCTCCAGCAGCCGCAGCAGTTCCTCGTAGCGGCGGCCGCCGAGGGTG
>Ga0079224_100011868_pt1 | contig 12030 bp, 9 predicted proteins | sample Stecom2015_FD_80414 | JGI IMG/M metagenome (GOLD analysis project Ga0079224, IMG submission 80414) | Agricultural soil microbial communities from Utah to study Nitrogen management - Steer compost 2015 | ecosystem: Environmental > Terrestrial > Soil > Agricultural land | place: USA: Utah... | reverse complement strand
GCCGGGGCTCGGTGTGGCCGGCAGCCCTTCGGCCACCGCCAGCCCGACCGGCGAACCCCCGGCAGCGTCGACCGCGGCGCCAACAACCACGACGCCAGCGACGACCGCGCCGTCCACGACCACCTCGGCGCCGACGCCGATCGCCTTCAGCATCACGGCTGCGGCCGAATTTGACTGCAATTTGCTCGGTACGTTGTATCGGATCAGTGTCATGGCCGAGTCGACCGTCGAACTCGCGGCCGCACAGCTGCACTGGACCGCGCCAGCTCCCCAACAGGTCGACATGACACTGGGCGGCCCGCAGTCGGCAGAGGGAGTGACGGTTCCCATCATCGTCTTGGAGCCCGCGGTGACATGGTGGGTCGAGGCGCGCGCAGCCGACGGTCGGGAGACCCAGACCGAACCCGTCGCCGTGACCGATCCCTGTCCCTGAGTGTGAAGGCCCTGTCCCTGAGTGTGAAGGCCCTGTCCCTGAGTGTGACAAGCTGAGCCCGTGGTGGGGCGGGTTCGGGAGATTGTCGGCGTCTTTCTCACGCTGGGCACCATCGCCTTCGGTGGGCCGGCCGCGCACATCGCCATGATGCGCGAGGAGGTGGTCCGGCGCCGCGGTTGGATCGACGACCGGCGCTTCCTGGACCTGGTGGGCGCCGTGAACCTGATCCCTGGTCCAAACTCGACAGAGCTCGCGATCCACCTTGGCTTCGAGCGGGGTCGCTGGCGCGGGCTGCTGGCGGCGGGTGCCTGCTTCATCCTGCCGGCGTTCCTGATGGTCCTGGTGCTCGCGTGGGCGTACGTGCGCTACGGCACCACCCCGGCGGTGGAGGGTCTGCTCTACGCCATCAAGCCGGTGGTGGTTGCGATCGTGGTCTGGGCACTGGTCGGCCTCTTGCGAGTCGCGGTCGCGAGCTGGCTCACGGGTGCCGTGGCCGTGCTCGCCGTTGCGGCGTACCTGCTGGGCGGCAACGAGCTCGCCATCCTCTTCGGCGGGGGCCTTTTGGTGATGGCGGTACGCGTGGCGCGCGAGTCCTGGCCCCGGCGCGGCGCCGGGCTGCTGTTGCTGCCGTACGGCGAGCCGTACTTCCCCGATCCGACCGGCGGCGAGCTGGCCCGGCTGTTCCTGGGCTTTCTCAAGATTGGTGCGGTGTTGTACGGCAGCGGGTACGTCCTGCTGGCGTTCCTGCAGGGCGAGTTCGTCGTGCGACTCGGATGGATCACGGAGTCCCAGCTGCTCGACGCGGTCGCCGTCGGCCAGGTTACGCCGGGACCGCTCTTCACCACGGCGACCTTCGTCGGCTACCAGATCGCCGGCCTGCCGGGCGCGATCCTCGCCACCGTCGGCATCTTTCTCCCGTCGTTCGCGCTCGTTGCGCTGCTGACCCGCATCGTTGACCGGATCCGCGACCGCACCTGGTCGGCCGGCTTCCTCGACGGCGTGAACGCGACCGCGCTCGCGCTCATGGCGGGGGTGACGATCCAACTCGGGCGCGCGGCGCTCGTGGATCCGCTCACCGTCGCGCTCGCCGCCGTCACGCTGATCCTGCAGTGGCGCACCCGGCTCAACACCGCCTGGTACATCGGTGCGGCGGCGCTTATCGGCATTGGCCGGGCGCTGCTGTAGCGCGCCCGCGCGCCGCGCGCCGCGCGCCGCGCGCCGTGTTAGGAAGGGGCCCCTATACCTCGCTAGAAGTTAAGAAGGTGCCCTTGCATGCTTAGGGTCGCTGGTAGATGCGCACGTAATCCACGACGAACTCGGCCGGAAAGGCGGTCGCGCTGTTCGGGTCGCCGAGCCAGCCGCCGACCTGGAAGTTCAGCCGTAGGTGGTAGGGCTTGTTGAAGACTTCGTCGAACCACGGGGTGGTGCTGCGGTCCCGCTGCCAGATCTTGACCCCGTCGATGTACCAGCGCAGCACGCCGGGCTCCCACTCGGTCCGGTAGACGTGGAAGCCGTCCCCCGGGTACCCGGACTTGAACGTGTAGCGGTAGTCCTGCTTCACGCGAGGTTCGTACTGATAGAAGATCGATGCGGTGGCGGCCTGGTAGTAGGAGGCGCCACCCGGCAGTTCAGTGACGTCGATCTCCCCCTTACCGCCGTCGTCGGGCCGCAGCCAAAACGCCGGCCACAACCCTTGCGAGTTCGTCGGTCCGTTGGGCGACTTGGCCCGGATCTCGAACGCGCCGTAGGTCCAGGAGGCCTTGCCGATCGTGTCCAAATAGGACGTCGTGTACTGGCGATTCTGCGACCAGCACTGGCGGTTTTCCCGTTGTGCGATCAGCTTGAGGTGCCCACCGCCGATGGACAGGTTCTGCGACCGCCCGGTGATGCAGGCCTTGTCATGGTCGAGGTATGTATTGTCGCGAATGTTCCATTTAGACATGTTTATGGTAGATCCGTTGAACTCGTCGGACCAAACCAGCCGCCACGCCGAACCCCCACCCGAACTCGAGCCCGAGTCGTTCGGAGGCGAGGACTTCCGCGACGTGGTCGGCGGCGGCGCGCTGGTGCTCGTGGTTGTGGTGGGCTCGCCGGTGGGTGGGGCCGTGACCGAGGTGCCGTCAGGGGTGCGCGACGCACCGCTCGAGGTCGGTGCGCTGACGGGTGTGCGGTCCTCATCGCTGGTGGAGGAGACCTTGAGGATTATCACCGTCGCCGCGGCGAGCATGACGAGCACGCCAACCGCGGCCAGCGCGACGCTCAGCCTGCTCGACATCCCAAACCTCCCCAGGTGCTGCGATCGAGTCTAGGGGAGTACTCGGCGTCGGGCAGCGGACGCGGCCTTGGCCGCGCCGGCTAGCATCGCGAGCGACATCGTGAGTCTCTTGGACGGTGCATGGATACCGACCCACGCCAGCGCGACGACGGCCTTGGTTGGGTGAGTCGCGCCCTCTTCCCCGACGAGCGGCTGCGGCTCCGCGTCACCGGCGGCCGGAGCGCACGGGCGGCTGAGCCGGATCCAACCGCCCTGCGGTTCGCCGTCGTACCCACAGTGGAACGGGCGAGATTCTTGCTGCCGCTGGGGTCCAGCCGAGTCGCCGCCGCGGCGGTTCTCGCCTACAACGCCCTGCGACCGCCCAAAGTGCGAGCGAGTCGGGCAGCGACAGGGGTCATCGCCCGGCTCGGCCTGCTCGAGGCGTACGGGATGCCAGTGCTGACCGTGCATCCGCCGGCCGGCGTCGCGGCCACGGAGGTCCTACTCACCGCCCACCTCGCAGCGCTGCTCGAGCGCCCCAAGCTGCACGCCGCGATCGGGGTCCGTCCACCGGATCCGCACCACAAGCCGACGCTGCAACTCTTCGATGAACGGGGGGTACCGGTCGGCTACGCCAAGGTCGGTTGGAACGATGCGACCCGAGCCATGGTGCGGACCGAGGCCAGAGCGCTGCAGGAGCTCCCGGCACCCTCGGGCGGCTTCCCGCGGGTACCCAGGCTGCTCCTCGCGACCGAGTGGCAGGACCGCCAAGTAGCGATCATCGAGCCGATGCCGCCCGGCGTACGCCGGCTCGCCCGAGCGGACGAGCCTCGTCTGAGCGCGATGCGGGCCGTCGCGGCATCGACCGGGATCACCGTCCAGGAGGTGCGGGCGTCGAGCTATCTCGCCCGGCTCCGTGATCGAGCGCAGGGCGCCGACCCGCGAATCAGCGTCGCTGTCGACGCCGTGGCGGCCCGGGACGGTTCCGTGCGTGTCGAGTTTGGCCGGTGGCACGGCGATTGGGTGCCGTGGAACCTGGCGCAGCACCGCGACGAACTGTTCGCGTGGGACTGGGAGAACACGGCTGACGACGTCCCGGTCGGGTTCGACCTGGCTCACCAGGCGTTCCAGACCGCGCTGTCGCTTCGTGGCCTGCCGGCGGCCGGTTCGGCGCAAGCGATGACGGCGGCATTGGACCGCTACGGCGCCGAGCTTGGCCTGGACGACGATCGCCGCCGCTTCGTCGCCGACGCCTATCTCATCGAGCTCTGGCTGCGTACCCGCGAGATCGCCGATGGGGGCGCGGGTTGGAACCCAAAGCTGCACCCCGCGCTGCTCGACGTCCTCGCCGAACGGCTAGGTCACTAGCTCGCGCGCTCAGGACCAGTCGAACGTCATGCCTAGCCGGCGCTCGAGCGCCTCATTGTACGGCCGGAAGTAGGACACCAACTCCGCCCGAACCTTGCTGTCCATCCCTTCGCTTGGCCGGTCATTGAACACGTCGTACGACGGGAGTCGGTACGCCGGCAAATCGATGTGGTCGAGCACTTGCGCGTAGACCTTGGCCGGGTCGCGGTAGAACGTCTCACTCGGCACGATCAACAGCTGGTCACGGTCGAAAAGCTCGAGCCATGGTTCGAGATGTTCGAGGTAGCGGCCGCGGGCACGGTAGGTGTACCAGTCGTACGCGTTGCTGTGGTAGTACGGGTCGGCGATCAGCTTCTCCCGCTCCCCCGCTGTGCGCTCCTCCTCGGCCTCCAGCGCCTCGGCGAAGCTCAACGGTTCCGTCCCTTCGGTACGCCGCTCCTTCCAATGGGAGTACGCCCGCTCGACCGGGTCCCGGAGCAACACGATGAGCTTCACATTCGGCATGAGCTTGGCGACGCGCTCGGCGACGAGCGGATGGAACATGTACAGCGGCGCCGCTTCGCCCACTCGGGGTGGTGCGCCACGCCGGCGTTGCAACCACGCCCGCTGCCGATCAGTGGGGAAATGCGAGCGGTACCAGGCCTCGCCGCGCGACCAGTTCTCCTCGAAGTAGTGCGACGTCTTGGTGTTCCAGGCGGGGAACAACCGCGGAACCAGGGGGTGCTGGAGCAGGTAGCGCCACAGCGACGTGGTGCCACCTCGCTTGGTCCCGATGATCAGGAAGTCCGGCAGCGCGCGACGGTCACTCGTTCGCTCTCCGTACCGGACCAAGAGGTCCTTGATCCCGTCTCGCACGGCCGCTGGTGCCGCAGACTTGACTAGGTCACGCAGACTCACTCCGAACCTCCCTTGGTTGACCTGTCTTGCGGATAAGCCTGGGCACGTCACGGGCGGCCTGGCGTACCCGCGGATTGGCGAGCGATGCCACGGACACGACCGCCAAGGCGGCGAGGGCGATGGCGAACCCACCTGGGCCCCGGCCGAGGGCCGCCACGCCGAGCGCGGCCGTGAGGCCGGTCGCGCCGGCCACCACTGCTGCCGCTTGGACGACATCGCGGCGAAGCAGCGGCTCGCCGAGCGCCCGCTGGGCGAGTACGGCGGCGATGAGGTTCTCGACGACGATGCCGACCGACCACGCGAGCGCGGCGCCCAGCGCACCATGACTGGGGACCAGCGCCAGGCACCCGGCGATGTTGCAAGCCAGGCCGGTCGCGGTGGCGAACAGGTGGCCACGGCTGTTCCCGCTCATGAGCAGCAGTGTCTGGACCAGGCCGACGCCAACGTTGACCAGCATCGCGATGGCCAGGATCGCCAGCGCGGTGGCACCGGCCCGGAACTCCGGCCCGAAGACGTCGAGGAACGCCGGTGAGAAGACCGCCAACATCAGGTAGGCGGGCCAGGAGAGCACGACGATCCACAATGACGTCTGGCGGTACACCTCGGCCGCGGCCGCTCGTTGCCCCTCGCCGAGCAGCCGGGACAGCTGCGGGGCAACGGCGACACGCAGTCCGTGCATGATGAGCAGGCCCGCGAGTGCGTACCGGCCGACCGCCCCGAATATGCCGGCCTCAGACTGCCCGGCCAGCGCCGCCGTCAGCAGGACACCGATCCACATGCTGCCCGCGTCGATCGCAGCGGATGCTGCTCGGGGCAGGGCGAAGCGCCACAACTGGCGCCAATCCTGGTTGCGGGCCCGCAGCGGAACGCCAGCGCTGACACCGAGCGGCCCGGCAGTCCACAACGCGGCGAGGATGACCGCGACCGCCGCCGGTAGTAGCCAGGCGCCAAACCCGCCGACGACCCCGGCGCCCGCCACGGCCGCGACCGCGACCGCTACCAGCCGGGAAATCGGAAGGAACACAGACTGAATACCGACGTACGCGGCGACCGGCCGCACCCCGCGTGTGGCGGCGAGCAGGATGGTGACCGCGACGATCACCGGTATGGCGAGCACCGCGAGCCGTATCAGCGCTCCCCCGCCGGCCGACGGGTCGTCCAGGAGCATTCCGGCGAGCCGTTCGTCGACCACGACTCCGATCGTCGCGACGATCACCGCCAGGCCGACCGGTGGCCCAAGTGCCACCAGCAACAGCCGGCCAGCGTCACCGTCCACTCCGGTCGTCCGCCGGGGCAACGCCCACACGAGCGCGGTGTCGGCGCCGAGACAGCAGACCACTCCAGCGATGGTCACGAGCGCGATGGCGGTGAACAGCGCGCCCGAACCCGCGGCGCCGAAGCTGCGCACGATGACGATTGTGAGCGCGAAACCGGCGATGCCGTTGATCGCCGCACCAGCCAGTCCGATCATGCCGTTGCGGGCGCTGCGCCGCACCTCCGCACCGGTCGACGGTGCCACCGCCCGCACACTCATCGCGCGGCTCCGACGGCTATGGGCGTACGGGCTTGGAGGTGGACGCCACCCAGCTCGCGCCTTGTGGTGTCCCGGTTGACGGGGCCGTCAACGGCGGCGAGCCCGAGGGCGATCGCGAACATGACCACCGCCATGTTGATGTCGATGTAGGCGTAGAAGGGCGTCAGCACGAGCGCGACGACCGGTATGGCGCTCAGCCAGAAACCCGCGGTGGATGTCGCAGCCGACAACCGCCAGGCGAGCAGCACCAGCAGGCTGAGGAAGATGATCAACGCTGGGATGCCGTAGTTGAACATCACCTGCCAGACGAGTCCTTGAGTCCCCAGTGGCTCGGCTGCGTTCGTCGTATCCACAGTGGCGGGCGCACCGTAGCCCAGGAACGGCGACCGCAGCACGGCCTCCCAGGTCTGTGCGTAGAGGTCGAGGCGGTCGCTTGTGGACTTGGTTTGGCTGGTCCGGTTGGTGATGAGGTCAATGACGGGGATGAAGATATTCAGCACGCCGATGGACGCGATGAAGCCGACCGCTCCGAGCACGATGCCGAAGTGCCCGCGCAGCATGGCCCGCACCACTAGATATGCCAGCCCGGCACCGAGCCCAAGGAACATCCCGCGGTTGAGCGTGAAGAATGCGGGCACCAGAGCCAGGGGCAGTGACGCGAGCATCACCACCCGCATCGCTCCTCGACGCACCGAGCTGAGGTACGCGAACACGAACGGAACGAGGACGGCGAACGCGGTGCCCCAGTTGTTGGTGTACGGGAACGGGGCGCTGGGCCGGTAGTACGGGTTGTCGCTCAGTGGGTTGTGCTCGGTGACCCGCAGGGTGGTAAGGGCTCTGACGAACCGTTCCTGGCTGATCGACTCTGGGAGCAGCAGCTGTACCAGACTCGGCTCCCAGAGCTTAGGCATGAGCACACCGAGCCAGCCCAGCCCGACGACGGAGAGCCAGAACAGGCACAGCGGAAGCGCGACCCGACGCCAAGGTTCGTGCTCCCGAACGAGGTTGTAGACGTAGAGCCAGACGACGAAGCCGGCGAAGAAGAAGCCCAAGCGCAGGCCCGACGTGAGGTAGCTGGTTGCGCGATCGAGGCGGGTGAAGCTGACGACGATGATGCCGAGGAGAATGAGCCACAACACTGTTCCGGTCGGCGCGAGAGTCCGGCCACGGGTGAGCAGGACCACCGCCAGCAGGAGCGCGAAGATGGGCCACAGTAGATACAGCGCGCCCAGCGCCCACCACAGGGGCGTCAGGCCGAACATCACCATCAGCGGCCACAGCGGGAGGCGCGCCACGCGCTCCGGCTGCACCCGTTCCACGTCAGACTCCTCGCCCGCGACGCTGGGCCAGACGCAGCACCCGCTCTCCTGAGAGCAAGCCGAGAATGACCGGGACGGTGACAAACACTCGCTTCTCGATCGGGTTGAGCCGGATGACCGCCGCCACCTCCCGGACCGCCTCCCACTTCCGCCGGCCCGATGCCAGCGCGAAGGCGATCTGCCCTCGGATCCGGGCGAGCCCTTTCCTGCTGAGTTGTAGGTCCGGGTGCTTAGCCAGCAGGTAGCGCTGGGCGTCGACGATCGTCGCCCAGCGGCCGAAGTAGAAGGAGCCGCCGTGCCAGTTCACGACCACGAGGGCGCTCGGCACGATGCCGATGGGCGTGTGCCGGGACAGTCGCAGCAGCCACTCATAGTCCTCGCTGTAGCCGCCCGGGATCGCCTCGTCCACCGGCCCTGCCGCCTCGAACGCTGAGCGACGCACGAGCATCGTGCTCGAATGAACCTCCATGACGCGGTCGGCCAGCAGGTCCTCGTGCGTCACCTCGGCGCGGTCCAGGCACCGCTCCCGATCGATGCCCGGGCCTTTCAAGACGATCCCGCAGCTTGCGGCTCCCAGCTCGGGCCGCGACTGAAGGAGCTCCACCTGACGGCTCAGCTTCTCGGGAAGCCATTGGTCGTCATCGTCACAGAAGGCGAGCAGCTCTCCAGTGGCTTTCTCCACCCCGCTGTTGCGGCCGCCGGGCAGGCCAGCGGCATGCGTGTTGGACGTCAGGACCAACTCGCGGCCCGCCGGGATCTCGACGTCGAGGTCGCGCACATCGGTGTGGTCATAGACAACGACACACTCGACGCGGCCGCGGTAGTCCTGGTGCAGGATCGCCTCCACCGCCCGCTCCAGCAGGCCAGGGCGGTCCCGGGTGGCGACGATGACGCTGACGCTCGGGAGGTCGGCTCGCTCAGACACGGTGCGTCTCCACCATGACGATGCCCAGTGCGGTTACGCCGGCAGTGCGCATCCGGTCAAGGAGGCGATTGACGGCCGCGAACCGTGACCGGTGCCGCGCGACGACGACGATAGCGGCACCCTCCCGCGCTGCCCGCAGACCGCGGTCGTCGTCCTCCGCCGGCGGTGCGTCCAGCACGACAATAGCTCCCTCGGGTCGCTCTTCGAGAGGGCCGACGCGGACGGTGCCGTGCGGGATTGGTGCGTTCGGCGCCGCCGTTCCGACTTGAGCCGGCGCGATTGCTGGCAGGGCCTCCGGCTGCCGTTTCGCCGCGGTGCGCACGGACAACCGACCGAGCTTCTTAGCGATACTCGACGTGCCGGCGACACTCGCGGAAACCGTGGCAACGCTGGCCGGCGACGCCTCCTGGTGCCCGTTCTGCGACGGAGCCACCGCACCGTCAACGGCACCACCCACCGTGACCGCAGCGGCGGGCGTGCGGCCCGCGCTCGCCACCAGCTTCTTGAGATCGGACATTGTGGCCGGCGTCGCGCCCAGATACACCGCGTTCCCCACCGAAGCGAAGCTGATCGCGAGCCCGGCCGCTAGCTGCGGGCGGCCCTCGTGGTTGCGGCTGGAGATAACGACGATCGGTCGTCCCGGGTTCGCCTCGACCCAGGACGTCACCGCGAGAGCCACGTACCGGATGTCTGGTGCTGGCCGCAACCGGCTCAGTTGCGCCCGGCGAACCATGCCCAGGAACGGCAGACCGGAGGCATCGACGGCCTGCCCGATCGTACGGATCCTGCGGTCGGCAGTCTCGAGCAGATACGTCGCCGCGGCGCCGATGAGCAGTCCACCGAGCAGCGCACCGGCGAGGTACATCTGCGCTCGATCGTGCGAGGACGGCACTGGTGCGCGAGCGAACGCCGTGACGACGCCAGGCTTCAAATCTGCGGAGGCGATCTTTGCTCGCTGCTCGGCGAGCTGTGCGAGCTGATTGTTGAGAGCCCGGACCTCGTCAAGAATCGCTTGCGTACTCGGTGAGGTCACGTTCTGACCAAGCTGGCGCGGCAGGTCATCCTGGGCTTCGTTGCGCTGATCGGTGACCGAAGCGATCGTGCTGTCGTAAGACTTGAGCAACTCCGCCCGCTGCTCCTCGTAGATACCTTCCCGGACGGTCAGGTATGTCTCCGCAGCAATGTTCGCCCCTCGGATGGCCTCCTCTTCCGACTTTCCGCTGAACTTGAACCGCATCACCTGTCCCCCGGTGGGGATCTCGACCTCGAGCGACTCGCGAACCCCCACGGGAGAACGCCCGGTCGCCTCAGCCACCCGGTCGACGACAGCCGAACTCGTGGCAATACCGTTCTCGGCCGTCATGTTGATGGCGCGATCGGCGGGTCCGGACGGGTACGAGAACGGGTCGGTCACCACCGGTCGGAGGACAACCACTGTTGTCGCGGTGTATGTCGGTGGGACAAGGACGAGGTAGGCGATGGCGGCGAGCACCACAACCGAGGCCGCGATGACCACAGTCCGCCACCGGCTGAGTGGGATATGGATCAGCTCCGCCAAGCCAAGCACCCGGCTTCGGCCGCCGGCCTCGGCGTCGGTGGTGTCCATTGTGTTGTCGCCTCCGAAGTGTGCTTGCGTGGCAGTGCGGCATGGTTCAGCGGTCCCCGGCGCGGTAGCTTACGACGGCCGGGGACCGCTACCAATGTCTAGGACGCCGCGAAGAACAGCGTACGGCTGTTCCAGGTCGTCCCACCTGACGGCGTCGCGAGCACGGTCGCTTGCGAACCGTTTACCCCGACACCACTTGCTGCGGTCTCGTCGAACGGCACCGCACGTAGTGAACCGTCCGTGGAGCCGTAAATGATCTTACCGTTCATCCACGTGAGGCCACGAACGTTGCCCCAGTTGATGCCTGTAGTAGGCAGTGTGAACTGGGTGCAGCCAACGATGTAGCCATCCGGACCCAGGAAGCGGTACCGCAGGTTGTTGTCGCCGCTGCGCGTGTAGTACATCCGCCCGTTCAGGTAGAAGGCACCGGTGAGGGAACCCGTCTGGAACCAGCTGTTGTAGCCGCTGCCGAGCCACGGGGCACCGACGTCGCCGCCCGTGAACATCGAGATGTGTAGCGCACCGTTCGGGTTCGCGGCGTCGGTCTTCGACCAGTACAGCTTGTTCGCCACGACGAACGTCGCGCCGGCACCGACCAGGTCCGGCTCGCTCACGGCGACCGGGGCACCGAGGTTTGTCCCGTCGAACGAGAACTTCGCCAGCTGACCCGACCCCGTGCCGAGGTACAGGTAGCCGGACGTGTTCATGGGCGCGTTCACGACCGGAACGCTGGTCCCGCCACTGAGCGGGAAGAGAGCCAACCTGCCGTGGTACTCGTGGCCGATGCCGTCAGAGTCGTATCCGAAGTGGATGCCGGTTGGTCCACGCCAGATCTCCCAGACGATCGGTCCCCAGCTCGTGGTTCCGGGCGGCGCGCCGGACCGGCTCGGGTTCCAGCGCAGCGGGAGGCCGTTGCTGGCATCGAGGGCGGCGACGCCGTACCGATCCACGGCGCCCGGTCCAGCCTGGTCGTTGCCGTTGGCGTTGTTCATCCAGCGGAAGTGCCCACCCGCGTAGACGACGCCGTCGGTGGCCTCGACAGCGGTGACCGAGTCAGTGCCGGTGAAGTCCACCCAGGTGGCGACCAGATTGGTGCCCCGAGCCGACGTCTCCCACCGGCTCACGGAGTCGCAGTAGGCGTCGCCCCGACCACCGTCGGCGGCGATGACGAAGTAGCTACCGTCATCTGAGAAGTCGACGTCCTTGGCGTAGTACTCAAAGGACCAGTCGTAGCAACCGTGGACGAACCGGTTCGTCTGCCAGTTCGCCACCTGCGGATTGGTCAGCAGGTTCTCGACCAGCACGACCTGATTGCGAGGCAGGCCATTGACATTGGTGAAGTTGCCGGTCGCGACAAGGGTGTTGCCGTCGGGTGAAACCGCCATGCCCCACACAAGCTCGTGACCGTTTGGTTTGCGTGGCCCGCTGGCATCAATCTGGAACGTCGGGTCGATCGCTCCGGTGCTGGCGTTCAAACGTGCGAGCAGGGAGTGCTGGGTCCCGTTTACCCAGTGGAACGCACCGCCGATGTACAGGTGGTTGCCGACGACAACGGCGCGCCGGACGATGCCGCCGTCGCCTCGCCCGACCCAGTTTGCGACGGTCGCACCGCTCGTCGGTTCGAGCGCGACGAGATTACGCCGCGCCTCGCCGTTGACGTTGCGGAACGCTCCACCGACGATCAGCTTCCCGGT
>Ga0079224_100011867_pt1 | contig 12030 bp, 11 predicted proteins | sample Stecom2015_FD_80414 | JGI IMG/M metagenome (GOLD analysis project Ga0079224, IMG submission 80414) | Agricultural soil microbial communities from Utah to study Nitrogen management - Steer compost 2015 | ecosystem: Environmental > Terrestrial > Soil > Agricultural land | place: USA: Utah... | reverse complement strand
TCCTCAGCGGGCCGGCCACGGCGCTCGGAAACCCGGCGTTTCCTCCCGTGGAATCGATTCCACGTCCGCGAACGCTCGAAAGGCGAGCGGGGTGTCCCGCGGCCTTCCGGAAGGCCTGCGTAGCCCGTCGCTATACTGATGCCGCTTTTCGGCGGCCCTCTCGCATCCGGGCCGATTCCCCGCGCTTTTCCCCAGGAGCGAACAGAAGATGCCCAAGGCGATCCGCATCGAGCAGACGGGCGGACCCGAAGTGATGCAGTACGTCGACGTCGAGGTCGGCCCGCCGGCGCCCGGCGAGGTACAGGTGCGCCACGAGGCGATCGGGCTCAATTTCATCGACGTCTATTTCCGCACCGGGCTGTATCCGATGCCGTTGCCCGGCGTGCTCGGCCTGGAGGCAGCGGGCGTCGTGACCGCGGTCGGCGAGGGCGTCGACGGGTGGAAGGTCGGCGACCGCGTCGCCTACTGCGACCGGCCGCCGGGCTCGTATTCGCAGCTGCGCAACATGACGCCGAAGTCGCTGGTGCGCCTGCCGCGCGGCATCGACAGCGAGACCGCGGCGGCGATGATGCTCAAGGGGCTGACCGTCAACTACCTGTTCCGCCGGACGTATCGGCTGCAGAAGGGGCAGACGATCCTCTTCCACGCGGCAGCCGGCGGCGTCGGGCTGATCGCGATGCAATGGGCGCGCGCGCTCGGCGTCACCGTCATCGGAACGGTCGGCTCGGAGGAGAAGGCCGAGCTCGCGCGTGCGCACGGCTGCACGCACACGATTCTGTACAAGCACGAGGACATCGTCGAACGCGTGCGCGAGATCACCGACGGCGAGATGGTGCCGGTCGTCTACGACTCGGTGGGCAAGGACACCTTCCAGGCGTCGCTCGACTGCCTGCAGCCCTTCGGGCTGATGGTGAGCTTCGGCAACGCATCGGGGCCGGTGCCGCCGGTGCCGCTGACCGCGCTCAAGGGTTCGCTCTACCTCACACGGCCGTCGCTGATGGCGCACCAGGCGAATCGCCGGAATCTCGACGAGATGGCGGCCGAGCTGTTCGAGATGGTCGAGTCCGGCAGGATCCGCATCGAGATCGACCAGCGCTACGCGCTCGCCGACGCCGCGCAGGCGCACCGCGATCTCGAGGCGCGCAGGACGACCGGATCGTCGCTGCTGCTTCCCTGAACGTCGTCGCCACGATGGACCGCTCCGAGTCCGGCATCGGTGCGTCCGTGCTCGAAGCGGGCGCCGAGGCGTCGGCGGCGGTCGTGCCGTCGGCGGGCGTCGCACTCGGGAAGGTCGACGCGAGTCGCGCGCTCGCGGCGCGCGACGACCGGCGCCGCTTCGGGGGCGTCGCCCGGCTCTACGGAGACGAGGCCCTGACGGCCTTGGCGCAGGCACACGTGTGCGTCGTCGGTGTCGGCGGCGTCGGATCGTGGGCGGCGGAGGCGCTGGCGCGCTCGGGCGTGGGCTCGCTCACGCTCGTCGATGCCGATCACGTCGCCGAGTCGAACATCAACCGCCAGGTACATGCGCTGGAATCGACGCTCGGCGCCGCGAAGGGCGAGGTCATGCGCAGCCGCATCGCCGACATCGCACCGGACTGCACCGTGCGCGTCGTCGACGACTTCGTCACGGCCGAGAACGTCGCGGATCTCGTCCCGGCCGGTGCGCTGATCGTCGACGCGATCGACGCGCCGCGAGCGAAGGCGGCGCTGATCGCCTGGGCCGTGCGCGGCGGGCAGCCGATCGTCGTCTGCGGTGCGGCGGGCGGGCGCACCGATCCGCTGCGGCTGCGCCGCGCGGATCTCGCGTGCACGACCGGCGATGCGCTGCTCGCCGCCGTGCGGGCGAGGCTACGGCGCGAGCACGGCTTCGAGCGTCGACCGGGAATGCGCTTCCACGTGCCGGCGATCCACTCCGACGAGCCCGCCGCGGCGAGGCGACGTGTCGGGCTCGGCGGCGGCTTTGCGCTGTCGTGCGCCGGGTACGGGTCGATCGTCACCGTCACCGCGGCGATGGGGCTCGCCGCGGCCTCGTGGGCGCTCGCCGCGCTCGTCCCGAGGGCGCGCACCGCCTGATTCATGCGGGACGCCGACACCGTCGCCGTCTATTTCGTCGCGTCTCCGCTGCAGTATCTCGCGGCGCGGCGCATCGCGCACGATTTCGAGCCGCACGCGCGGCAGGTGCTCGTCTGGTACAAGCCGGGGATGAAGGACGTCGTCGACGCCGCCGAGTGGGACGCCTGCCTGTACATGCCGTGGCCGCGCTGGGAGCCGCTGCCCGGTCCGTTCGGGCGTCATCGGCGGCTGCGCGAGAACGTCCGGCGCGTCGCGGAGTCGGTAGGGCGTTGCCGTACGCTTCTGCTGCACAGCGCCGTGTTCGACACCGAGGCGATCAACTATTTCCTGCGCGCGCTGCCGATGCACGCGGGGGCCCGCGAGATGCACGCGCGCATCCTGCCCGACGGCCTGATCAGCATCCGCCGCTACCCGCTGTCGCCACTCAAGCGCGCGCTGCAGCAGGTGCGCCGCCTGCGCAGGCTCGCCGCGCCCGAGCTGTCGTACTGGCCGTTCGCCGGCGACCGCATCGGTTCCGATGCTCCGTTCTGCGACCGGATCTACGTGGTGCCCGGCCTGCCGCACGAATATCCGTCCGCGAAGGTGCGCGTGCTCGGACCGCTGGTCGAGCGCCCCGGACACGCGCCGGCCGCCGCGCCGGCGCGCCGGCGCGCGCTCGTCGTCGGACAGCCGCTGGTCGGCGCGGGGCTGCTCGATGCCGCCGATCTCGATCCGCTCGCCGAGCGCATGCACGAATGGCTCGGCGCGAATCGCTTCGACGAGATCGACTACAAGCCGCACCCGAAGGATCCGCGGCGCGAGCTGCATCATCCGGACTATCGTGTCATCGAGCCGGACTGTCCGCTCGAGCTGCATCTGGCGCGCACCGAATACCAAGCGATCGTCGGCGTGCGATCGAGCGCGCTGCTGTTCGCTCGGCAGATCTATCCGCGCGAGGTGCCGGTCATCGCCTTCGGCTGGTCGCGGCTGCGGTTCAAGTCGGCCGCCGAGGCACGGGACATGAGGAAGGCTTTCGAGGAATGCGGAGTGGTCCTGGCATGATCGCCGCCCACGGCGCCGCCGGCTTCGTGCGGGCGTGGCAGCCGGTGGAGCGGCGGCTCGTCGACGGATTCGTGGTCGCGGTGCTGCCGCTGCACATGCTGCTGCCGACCGCGGGCGGCTGGCTGATGGTGCTCGCGGCGCTGCGCGGCCTGGTGATGATCGTGCGCCGGCCCGTCTTCGATGCCCGCGATCGTTTCTACCTCGCCGCCTGCGCACTGATCCCGGCGGCGTACCTGTTGAACATGGCGCTCGCCGGCTGGGACGTCGACTGGCTGCATCGGCCCGCGCACGTGCTGATCACCGGCGGCCTGGTGTTCCTGTGGATCGGCCGCGTCGGATTGAGCGAGCGGGCGCTGTTCGTCGCGGTCGTGCTCGCGTCGTTCACCGTGCTCGGCATCACCGCGTACGAGGTGTACGCGCTCGGCAGCGTGCGCGTGTTCGGCTGGCGCAACCAGTGGAATGCCGTGCCTTTCGGCAATTTCTCGCTGCTGCTCGGCTTCCTCGCCTTCGCCGGATGCATCGGCCCGATGTTCGTTGGCCGCGACCGGCTGCGCGTGCCGTTCGGGCTCGCGGCGGCGCTCGCCGGCATCTACGCGTCGATCCTCACCGGCACGCGCGGCGGCTGGCTGGCGCTGCCGGCGCTGCTGGTCGTGACGCTCTGGGCGGTGCTGCGCGCCTACCGGCGCCGCGTGTTCGCTTCGATGCACTTCCTCCCGGCGCTCGCCGCGACGCTCGGTTTCGCGGTCGCCGCCGTGCTGCTCTCGGAGAACGCGCAGCATCGCATCGACCTCGCCGTCGACCAGGTCGGGGCCTATCTCGGCGGCGCCGGCGCCGGCTCGTCGGTCGACATGGCGACCGAGCTGCGGCTGGAGATGTGGAAATGGGGCCTGCAGCAGGCGGGCGAGCACCCGTTGACCGGCATCGGGCTCGCGAACTACGACCAGGCGCGGCGCGAGGCGGTGGAAGACGGGCGGATGCCGCCGTCGTTCGCCGGCATGGCGAACCTGCACAACGAGGTGATCACCAGCCTCGCGCTCGGCGGCCTGCCGACGGCGCTCGCCGTCGTCGGCTTCTGGCTCGGCACGGGCTTCTTCTTCGTGCGCCGCATCGGCGACGAGGGCAGCTTCTTCTTCGCGCTGAGCGGGCTGCTCGTGGTGGTCGGGACCTGCGTGTTCTCGATGACCGAGGGGTTGTTCGGCACGAGCGCGGGGACGAAGGCGCTCGCGCTGCTGTTGGCGATTCCGGCCGGTGCGCTGCGCTACCGCCAGGCGGCGCAGGCCGCCGCCGCGAGGACGAACGATGCCGCATCGCACGCCTGAGGCCGGTGCGCACGACGCGCCGCGCACGCTCGTCGTGCACCATCGCAGCGGCATCGGCGACCTCGTCTGGCACGTCCCCTACATCCGTGCGATCGCGGCGACGAGCCGCGACGGGCGGGTGACCGTGATGGCGCGGCCGTCGTGCCGTGCGGCCGATCTGCTCGCCGGCGAAGCCTCGGTCGACGAGGTGATCGAATACGACTACCGTCCGCGCGCGAGCGAGTCCAGGCGCGGACGCGACGCCGGACTGCGCGGCTTCCTGCGCACCGCGGCACGGTTGCGTGCGCGCCGCTTCGATCGCGTCTACATCTTCTCGTCGCGTGCCCGCTATGCCTGGCTCGCCTGGCTCGCCGGCATCCGGCGCCGCGCCGGCTTCGGATTCTCCTGGGCGCAGCGTCTCGGCTTGAACGAGGGGCCATACACGAAGCCGCACCGCGGCGGGGGCAGCTGGGTCTATCCCGAGGCGACCGAGTTCGCGCGTGCGCACGGCTTCGTCGACGCGCCGGTCGTCCCGCGCATCGATCCCCCGGCGTCGCTGCGCGCCAGGCTCGCGCGCGAGCTCGCGCACCTGCCCGAGCCGCGCATCGCCCTGGTCATCGGAACCTCCGAGCCGCGCAAGGACTGGGGTGCAGCGAACTTCACCGCGCTCGCGCGCGCCTTGTGCGAGCGAGGCTTCGGCGTCCTCGTGCTCGGCGGGCCGGCCGAAGCCGAGGCCGCCAGGCGCATCGCGGCGGACAGCGCGGGCGGCGCGGCGGTGGCCGCCGTCTGCCGCGACTCGGTCCTGGAATCGGCCGCCGCGCTCGCCGGCTGCACGCTGTGCGTCGGCAACGACACCGGGGCGCTGAACCTCGCGGCCGCGGTCGGCGCGCGCTGCCTGGGCCTTTTCGGCGGGACCCGGCCGCTGCGGCACGACCCGCGCATCGAGGCGATCGAGGCGCCGTCGATGCAGGCGATCGCGCCCGAGGACGTGCTGCACGCGATCGACGCAAACGGCGTGCCGACGGCGTTCGAGGAGGGAAGGGCGTCTGCCTGAGCGCATCCTGATCGTGCGCACGTCGGCCATCGGCGACGTCGTCTTCGCGTCGCCGCTCGCCGCGGCGCTGCGCCGCACCTGGCCGCGGGCGCACATCGCGTGGGTCGTGGAGCCGGGAATCGATGCGCTGGTCGGCGCCGATCCCGCGCTCGACGAATGCATCGTCTGGCCGAAGAAGCGGTGGGTGTCGTTGCTGCGCGGCGGGCGATGGATCGTGCTGGCACGCGAGATCCGCGCCTTTCGCGCGCGGCTGCGCGAGGGCCGTTTCGATCTGGCGCTCGATCTGCACGGCCTCGCCAAGAGCGCGTTCCTCGCGTGGCTGAGCGGGGCGCCGCGGCGCATCGGCCTGGGCGCGCGCGAAGGCAGCGGGCGTCTCGTCACCGAGGTCGTGCCGCGCGACGGCGACCGCGCGCGAATCTCGTCGGAGTACCTGCATCTCGCACGCCACCTGCGGCTCGATTGCGGCGAGTTCCTGCCGCGCCTGCACGTGACCGCCGCCGCGGGCGAGGCCGCATCGCAGTTGCTGCGCGAGCACGGGCTCGCGCCCGGGCGCTACGCGGTGTTCGCCGCCTTCACCACCCGGCCGCAGAAGCATTGGTTCGACGACGCGTGGCGCGAGCTCGCCCGCCGGCTTCGCGCACGCACCGGACTCGTGCCGGTGCTGCTCGGCGGCCCCGGCGACCGGTCAGCCGCCGACGCGCTCGTACGGGGCGACGGCGGCATCGTCGATCTCGCCGGACGCACCGATCTCGCGCAGGCCGCCGCGATCGTGCGCGACGCGGGGCTCGTCGTCGGCGTCGACACGGGCCTCACGCACATGGGAATCGCGTTCGACGTGCCGACCGTCGCGCTGTTCGGCTCGACCTGCCCGTACACGGTGACCGGCCGCGCGAATGCCCGCGTGCTCTGGCGCGCACTGCCGTGCGCGCCGTGCCATCGCGCGCCGACCTGTGGCGGCGCCTTCACCTGCATGCGCGACATCACGCCGGCGCACGTGCTGCACGAGGCGGTGCTCGCGCTCGGCGGAGCGGCGACCGAGGCGTCGCGATGAAGGTCCTGCACGTCGAAGGCGGGCGCCACCTGTACGGCGGCGCGCGCCAGGTCGTCTACCTGCTCGAGGGCCTGCAGCGACGCGGCATCGAAAACGTCCTCGTCTGCCCGCCCGGCGCACAGGTCGCGCAGCCCACGGCCGGGTTCGCACGGGTGCTGCCGACGCCATTGCGCGGCGATCTCGACGTCGGCTTCGTCGCGCGTCTGCTCGCGCGCATTCGCGCCGAGCGTCCGGATCTCGTGCATCTGCACAGTCGTCGCGGTGCCGACGTCTGGGGTGGCGTGGCCGCGCGCCTGGCCGGCGTGCCCTGCGTGCTGTCGCGACGCGTCGACAACCGCGAGCGGCCATGGGCGGCGGCGCTGAAATACCGGCTCTTCGATCGAGTGATCGCGATCTCCGACGGCATCCGCGACGTGCTGCTCGACGAAGGCGTGCCGCCGCAGCGCCTGCGCTGCGTGCGCAGCGCGCTCGATGCCGGTCCGTGGCTCGAGCCCGTCGATCGCGCCGCCTTCCTGCGCGAGTTCGGGCTCGACGACACGGCGCTCGTCGTCGGGGTCGTCGCGCAGCTGATTCGCCGCAAGGGGCACCGGCATCTCTTCGATGCGCTGAAGATCCTGCGGCCCGCGCATCCGCGGCTGCACGTGCTGCTGTTCGGACAGGGGCCGCTGCGCGCCGAGCTCGAGGCGCGCGCGGCGCGCGACGGGCTCGCCGAAATCGTGCGCTTCGTCGGGTTTCGCGACGACCTGTCCCGATGGATGGGCGGGCTCGACGTGCTCGCGCACCCGGCCGACCGCGAGGGGCTCGGCATTGCGCTGCTGCAGGCGCAGGCGGCGGGCGTGCCGGTGGTGGCGACTCGTGCCGGCGGCATGCCCGAGGCGGTGCAGGACGGCGTCACCGGCCTGCTCGTCGCACCCGGCGACGCACGTGCGCTGGCCGACGCGCTGCACCGGCTGTTGGACGATCCGGCGCTGCGCGCGCGCATGGGCGCAGCCGCGCGCAGCCGCGTGCTCGAACGCTTCTCGGTGGACGCGATGGTCGAAGGCAATCTCGCCGTCTATCGCGAGGTGCTCCAGCAGCGGGGTCGCGTCGCACCGTAGCCGGCTCCCCCGGCTTCGGGCTTCCTCGCGCTCAGTGCGCGTGATAGCGGTCGCGTTCGTCGCGCGCCACGCGTCCCTGCGCGGCGAGCTCGTCCAGATGCTGCGCGATCGTACGGCGCTCCGCGTCCAGGATCCACACCTCGTCGTAGTCCTCGGGGTAGAGCAGCCGCGCCTGCGCCAGCTCCTCGAGCGTGCGCGGCCGCTCGCGCAGCCGCTCGATCAAGCGTTCGCTGCGCTCGTCGATCTTCGCGGCGTATGCGCGCAGCGCATGGAGGAAGGCGGCGCGCTCGGTGTAGACGCCACGGTGATGCGAGGTCACCCAGAACTTCGCGTCGATCGCGGGCAGGCGCTCGAGCGTGCGCCGGAACGCGCCGAGGTCCGAGCTCGCGTCGCCGTAGTACGGGCCGAAGCCGCTGAGGTCGATGTCGCCGATGAAAGCGACGCCCTCCGGCTCGACGACGAGCACGCAGTGCCCGGCGGTGTGTCCGGGCATGTGCACGGCGCGGATCCGCACGCCGCCCAGCTCCCAGACCTCGCCGTCGCGATAGGCGATCGCGTCGGGTCGCGGCACGTAGTGGAACTCGCGACGGATCTTCGCGAGCATCGCGTCGACGACCGACGGGGACAGGCCGTAGCTGGCGGCCAGTCCCGGCCAGCTGCGCGCCGCGGCCACGTCGCGCTCGTGCGCGAACACCTTCGCGTGCGGCAGGCGGTGCAGCCCGGCGACGTGGTCTTCGTGAACGTGGCCGAGCACGACGATGTCGGCGGATTCGAGCGGCTCGCCGATGCGGTTCGCCACCAGCGGCGTGTCGAAGGCCGCGCGCGTGTCCGAACCCTGCACGACGACCTGGTTGCCGTCGGGGTACTTGCCGTTCTTCTCGCCGAAGAACACGCGCACGCGGCCGAAGTCGGCATACGGCGTCTCGTTCATCGTCCCGTCTCCGGTTGCAGTTTCGTCCACGCGAGCCGGCACGCCGCGAGATCCCACAGCGCCTGTCCGACGCTCTTGAATACGCGCGGGCCGCCCGCGGGCGCCTGCGCCTCGCCGGCGACGAGGCGCTCGAGCGGCATCACGCGCGTCCAGTCGACGCCGGCGCGGATCAGGTCGCCCGCCTCGACGCGCGCCGCCTCGGCATCGTCGACGAAGATCGAGGCGCGGTGCAGCAGCGCCGCCGGCAGCTCGCACATCGTGGGAAGGTAGGCGCCGATCGCCGCGACGAAGCCGTCGAAGCGGGGATCGTCCTCGAACAGCGGCTCGCGGCTCGACGTGGCGGCGACGACCAGATCGTGCCCGGCGATCGAGGCCGGCGCGTCGATCGCGCGGCAGGGCAGCCCGCTTTCCGTTACCGCCCTCGCGAAGGCGCTCGCGTGCTCGGGATTGCGCGACTGCACCGAGACCTCGCGAAGCGGCATCACCGCGCGAAAGGCCTCGACGTGCGCGCGCGCCTGCACCCCCGAGCCGAAGACGAGCAGCCGCTCGCGGCGCGCGCCGGCCAGCTCGAGCGCGGCCAGCGCCGACAGCGCGGCGGTGCGACGGGCGGTGATCGTGGCCGCGTCGAAGCGGGCGAGCGGTTCCCCGGTGCCGGCGCGGATCAGGATTGCCTCGCCGATCAGCGTCGGCAGCCCGCGCGCCGGATTGCCGTCGTGCAGCGTGGCGAGCTTGGTGCAGGCGAATTCGCCGTCGGTGGACGGCATCGCTAGCAGGACGCCGCCCGGCAGCGGCATCGCGATGCGTTCGGGCGAGCGGGTGTGCCCCGCGTGCTTGCGCGCGAGCATCGCGCGCAGCGCTTCGACCAGCGCCGGCCAGGGCAGCGCCGACTCGGTACGGGAACGATCGAGGCTGGGAACGTTCACGGTTCGGACCGGGTCGTCACGAGCAGCAGGATCGCGCCGACGACGACTGCGGCGCCGAGCAGCTGCAGAGGCGCCAGCGACTGGTCGAGCGCGATCCACGCGAGCAGCAGTGCGGCGATCGGCTCGAAGTTCAGGATCGCCGAATTGTTCACCGCGCCGAGCCGCGGCAGCAGCACGAACAGCGCGGTGAAGGCGGAGGAATAGAGCAGCGTGAGCAGCGCGAGCGCCGCCCAGCCGGTACCGTCGTGCGGCCAGGCGAACTCTCCGCTCGCCTTGCCGGCGACGAGCGCGACCGACGCGACGACGATCATCAGCACGAAGCTGCGCAGCCGTCCGTCGGTGTCGCCGAGCCAGCGCGTCGTCAACAGCAGCGCCGAAGCGAAGGCGAGCGCCGCGGTCGCGGCGAGGAGCACCCCGGTGAGCATCTCGGCGCCTTCGCCGCGAAGGCCGGTACCCGCCCAGCCGAAGGCATCGAGCGCAAGCGCCAGCCCGGAGAGTGCGAGTCCCATCGCCACGAAGGCGCGCGGCCTCGGCCGTGTGGTGCCGGTCGCCCACGCCAGCAGCCCCAGCAGCATCGGGAACGTGTTGAACACGATCAGCCCGAGCGCGACCGGGATGCGGGCGATCGCCGAGTACAGGCACAGGCTCTGCACCGAAAGCAGCGCACCGATGACGAGTGCGCGCGCGAGCGTTGGCGGCCCGAGCCGAAGCGGCACGCGCGCCACGCGCAGCAGCGACCAGACGAAGAGCGCCGCGCCCGACGATCGTACCGCCACCGCGGTGGCGACGTTGGCGCCGTGCTCGAAGGCGACGCGGGCGGCGACGTGGTTGCTCGCGAAGGTGGTGGCGATCAGCAGCAGCAGCGAGGCGCCGAGCCAGCGAGGAAACGGAGAGGCGGTCATGGCGGCGAAGGATACCCTGCCGTCGGTCGGCGGCCGTCTCGCGTCCGGCGGGATCGTCGTTTGCCGTCGCGCTTACCGGGCGCCCGCCCCTTTTACCGGACGGGGTCCCGGTTTCCGTGTCGCAAGTGATTGATCTCATGCGTTCGGACCGTGCTGGCACGGACCTTGCGACAACAGGGGTATTCGCAGCACCACCTCGAGGAATTCCCCGCAATGCACGCACCCGGCTTACAGCTGCGCGCCACCCAGGGCGCCGCGCTGTCCCAGCAGATGCAGCAAGGCTTGAAGATGCTGCAGATGTCGGCGCTCGAGCTCGAACAGGCGATCGCCCAGGCGCTGTCGACGAACCCGCTGCTCGAGAGCGATGACGCGCTCGACGAGGGCAGCCCCGACGAAGGCGAGCCGATCGAGTCGCGCACGAATGAAGAAGACGCAGAGGAAGCGGTCGATCCCGAGCGCGAGCTCACCTGGTCGACCACCGGAAGCAACCATTCGGGCGAGCGTCCGGCCGACGATCCGGTGCTGCTCGCGCCGGCACCGACGTCGCTGCGCGACCACCTGCTCGGGCAGGTGAACGTCAGTGGGCTCGGCGAACGAGACCTGGCGCTCGCACGCGTGCTCGTCGAGGCGCTCGACGAGGACGGCTACCTGCGCGATTCGCTCGAGGAGATCGCCGAGCTGATCGAACCCGGATCGCACGAGCTGGTGCGCGAGCTCGAAGTGGCGCTGTCGTTCGTGCAGAGCCTCGATCCCGCGGGCGTCGGCGCGCGCTCGGTCTCCGAGTCGCTGAGCCTGCAGCTGCGCGCGCTGCCCCGCGACACGCCGGGGCTCACCCTGGCGATGCGCATCGTGCAGTCGCATCTCGATCTGCTCGCGGCGCACGATACGGCGCGGCTCACGCGCATCCTTCGCTGCACCGAAGCGGAGTTCGCACAGGCCAACCAGCTCATCCGCAGTCTCGCGCCGCGCCCGGCGTCGACCTTCGGTTCCGACGATCCGCAGCACGTCGTGCCCGACGTGACCGTGCGCAAGGTGCGCGGCCGCTGGGTGGCCTTTCCGAACAGCGCGGCGTCGCCGCGGCTTCGCATCAACCGCCTGTACGCCGATGCCGTCCGACGCGATCGCGGGTGGTCGTCGACGCCGATGGGCGCACAGCTCACCGAAGCGCGCTGGCTGCTGCGCAGCATCGAGCAGCGCGCCGAGACGATCCTGAAGGTGGCCAGCGCGATCGTCGCCACGCAGCAGGGCTTCTTCGAGCACGGCGACGTCGCCATCCGTCCGCTGCACCTGCGCGACATCGCCGCCGAGGTCGGCGTGCACGAGTCGACCGTCTCGCGCGTGACGAGCGGCAAGTACATGGCCACGCCGCGCGGCCTCATCGAGTTCAAGCACTTCTTCGGAAGCCGCCTGGTCAGCGAGGACGGCTATCGCATCTCGCCGCGCGCGATCCAGACGCTGATCCGCGACATCGTCGAGGCCGAGGATCCGCGGCAGCCGCTGTCCGACATCCGCATCACGCGGCAGCTGGAGCAGCGGGGCGCGAGCGTCGCCCGGCGCACGGTCACCAAGTACCGCGACGCGATCGGCATCCCGCCGGTGGAGGCGCGGCGGATGATCGCGCTGGCGCAGCAGAGGACCTGAAAGGGTGAAGGGTGAAGGG
>Ga0079224_100011866_pt1 | contig 12031 bp, 12 predicted proteins | sample Stecom2015_FD_80414 | JGI IMG/M metagenome (GOLD analysis project Ga0079224, IMG submission 80414) | Agricultural soil microbial communities from Utah to study Nitrogen management - Steer compost 2015 | ecosystem: Environmental > Terrestrial > Soil > Agricultural land | place: USA: Utah... | reverse complement strand
CGAAGCGCGGCGTCGAGCACTCGCTCGTCCCGGCGCATCACGAAGCTGGACTCGCGCCCGTCCAGGGTGATGGTGACCTCGGTGCTCTCCGCGGTGGACTCATCCCGTCGCGCGGGCTCAGGTTGCCGCTGGCTGCCGCCGCCCTCCTCGGGGACATGGAAGAGTTCAGTGTGGACGCTCGCATCCGGTACGTCGCGTTCGGCGAGCACGCCGCGAATATCCATCACCATGCCGTACGGGCCGCACAGGAACCATTCGTCCACGAGGGACACATCGATGAGCCCGGTGTCCAGGATGGCCCGCATGCGGTCCGCGTCGACCCGGCCGGACAGCAACGCGGAGAGCTGCGGCTCGCGAGAGAAGGCGTAGACCACCTGCAACCGGTCGGGATAGCGGTCCTTCAGGTCAGCGAGCTCCTCGGCGAACATCACCGTCGAGGCCCGCCGGTTGACGTACAGGAGCGTGAACCGGCTCTTCGGCTCGGTGCTGAGCCCGGTGGCGAGCAGCGAGAGCACCGGCGTGATGCCGGAGCCTGCGGCTACGGCGGCGTATTGACGAGTCCGCTGCGGGTCGAACTCGGTGGTGAAATGGCCGAGCGGGGGCAGCACCTCCACCGTGTCTCCCGGGCCGAGCGCGCTCGTGGCCAGGGTGGAGAAGACACCACCGCTGATGCGGCGGACCCCGATCCGGACCCGGCCGTGCTCGCGCAGCTCGTCGGGCGTGGAGCAGATCGAGTACGAGCGGCGGACCTCGCTGCCGTCACCGGGATGCATCCGCCGGACGGTGAGGTGCTGTCCGGGCAGGAAGGCGAACTCGTCTCGCAGCTCGGGCGGCACGGCGAACGTCACCGCGACCGCGTCCTCGGTCAGCTCGTCGATCCGAGCCACCGCAAGCGGATGGAAGACCGGCCGCCGCCGCGGCGTGCGGGTCCGAACAACAGCCGTGCTCATAGCGCCTTCACATGCTCGAAGGGTTCGCCGCAGGACCGGCAGCGCCAGAGCGCCTTGCACGGAGTCGACCCGAACCGGGAGATCTCCTCAGTGTCGGGCTCACCACACCGCGGGCAGCGCAGTGCGATACGCAGGCCGACGACGCGGGACCCATCCGTGCGCGGCCCCGGCGGTGCGATCCCCGCCGCGACCAGCTTCTGCCGGGCCGACTCGGTCATCATGTCGGTGGTCCAGGCCGGCGCCAGCTTCGTCTGGACCTCCACATCGGAGTACCCGGCCGATGCCAGCTCACGACGGATGTCGGCTTGGATGACATCCATCGCTGGACAGCCGGTGTAGGTCGGCGTGATCGTCACCGTCACCCGTCCGGAGGCTGGGTCCTCGACCACATCGCGCAGGATGCCGAGCTCGGCGATGGTGACGACCCGAAGCTCTGGATCCACCACCCGAGCCGCCACGTCGTATGCGCTCACCACTTTGCCCCCGGATGGGCACGGTGCAGCACCTGCATCTCGGCGAGCAGGTACGAGAGGTGCTCGGTGTGCCGCCCGGAGCGGCCACCGATCGGACGCCAACCATCCTCGGGACGCGTCAGCGTGGCCTCACGCAGCACGTTGTCCACCGTGTCCAGCCACTCCGCCCGTAGCGAGGACGGCACCGGTGCGACCCCGGCCTGCGCTACGCGTGCCGCGAGGTCGTCGTCGACGAACAGCTCGTGGGTGTAGGGCCACAACTCGTCCACAGCGGTCTGCATCCGCCGATGTGACTCCTCGGTTCCATCACCGAGCCGAACCGTCCACAGTGTTGCGTGATCCAGGTGATATGCCGACTCCTTGCGCGCCTTCGCGGCGATGGCGGCGAGCTGCTCATCGGTCGAGGCCGTGAGCCGTTCGTACAACAGGACCTGATACGCGGCGAGGAACAGCAACTTTCCCATGGTGACGCCGAAGTCGCCCGGAGCGCCGTGGGCCGCGTAGGGGCCCGCGTTGGGCAGCTCCACCAGGAGGCAGTTGCGAAACTCGCGATCCTCGCGCAGGAAGGCCAGGGAGTCCTCATCGCCGCCGAGGGTCGCGGCGGCGTAGGTGAGCATGGCCCGCGCCACACCCAACTGGTCCAGGGCGATGTTGGAGAGCGCGATGTCCTCCTCCATCTCCGGCGCCATCGCCGACCACTCCGCAAGCCGCTGCGCGGCGATCAGCGCGTCGTCGCCGATCCGCAGGGCGAACTCGGCGAGATCACGGTCCGTCGCAGCCGTCACAGGTGCTTCGCCCCGTCCGGTACCGGGTAGAAGGTCGGGTGGCGGTAGATCTTGTCAGCCGCCGGATCGAAGAAGGCGTCCTTCTCGTCCGGGCTGGACGCGGTGATCGCCGCGGCCGGCACCACCCAGATGGAGACCCCCTCCTGCCGCCGGGTGTAGACGTCACGGGCGTTGCGCAGCGCGACCTCGGCGTCGGGGGCGTGGATGCTTCCGACATGAGTGTGCGCGAGCCCACGCCGGGGTCGCACGAAGACCTCCCAGAGTGGCCAGCCGGTCATGCCGCACCTGCCAGGGCATCGCTGGCCCGATCCGGGCCGGACTCTCCGGTGGCCCGCCCTTCGGTGGCCCGGCGCGCCCGCTTCGCGGCGTACGCGGCGGCCGCCTCCCGGACCCACGCGCCCTCGCTGTGCGCACGCCGGCGATGGGCCATCCGCTGCCGGTTGCACGGGCCGTCGCCCGAGATCACCCGCATCAGCTCGCCGAAGTCGGGTGGCGTGAAGTCGTACGCCTGGCGCTCCTCGTTCCACCTCAGGTTGGGATCAGGCAGCGTGAGGCCGAGCACCTCCGCCTGACCGACGCACATGTCGACGAACCGCTGGCGTAGCTCGTCGTTGCTGAACCGCTTGATGCGCCAAGCCATCGACTGCTCGGAGTGCGTGGACTCGCTGTCCGGCGGACCGAACATCGCCAGTGACGGGTACCACCACCGGTTCACCGCGTCCTGGGCCATCTCCCGCTGGGCGGGCGTGCCGTGGGAGAGGGTGTAGAGGATCTCGTAGCCCTGGCGCTGATGGAACGACTCCTCTTTGCAAATGCGGATCATCGCCCGGGCGTACGGCCCGTATGAGCTGCGGCACAGCGGCACCTGATTGACGATGGCGGCGCCGTCGACCAGCCAGCCGATGGCTCCGATGTCGGCCCACGTCAAGGTCGGATAGTTGAAGATCGACGAGTACTTCTGCCGGCCCTGCAGCAGCAGGTCGACCAGTTCCTCCCGGCTCACACCGAGGGTCTCGGCGGCGGCGTAGAGGTACAGGCCGTGACCGGCCTCGTCCTGGACCTTCGCCAACAGGATCGCCTTGCGCTTGAGCGAGGGCGCCCGCGTGATCCAGTTTCCCTCGGGCTGCATTCCGATGATCTCGGAGTGCGCGTGCTGGGCGATCTGTCGGATGAGCGTCTTGCGGTACCCCTCGGGCATCCAGTCCCGGGGCTCGATCTTCTGGTCGGCCGCGATCACCGCATCGAAGTACGCCTGCTTGGCAACCTCATCCGTCCCGTCCGGCTCCGCTCCGAGGTCGGACCGGGCGGCCTCCGCTAGCGCGCGCTCGGCCTCATCGACCTGATCCAGCAAGCTGTCGGGCACGCCGAAGTCGTTGCCGTACACGACCCTAGTGTTACAGATGCCACCCGATCCGGCAATCGGCTGTAACATCCGGCTCCGCCAGCGGCGACTACCGCACGACTGCCGTCCGCGAGCGGCGATAACCGCACGACTGCCGAGAGAGTTGAACGGCTGCCCTCGATTTCCGATCAAACCCGGGCAAGAGTTGAACAGTTGCCCGAGGGTGAGCGCACCGGCAGGGCTGACCAAGACCGGCTACCATCAGGTCGGCGCGTGCCCCGCGCGCTGGCGCCACACCCGGCTTCCCCCCGCGAGGTGCTGTTTTGCCAACCGACGACCGGTGGTCGCAGCCCTCTTCGCAGTACGGCGACTACGGCGACTACGGCGATGAGGCGTGGCACCGTCCCGGGCACCATCGAGTGGGCCCCGGGCACACCAACGGGTATGACCATCACCGCGCGGACGATCCAGCGTGGGCCGGCCACCGGAGCCGGCACGCGGCAGGATCCCGGCGAGCCCGCCCCGGATCCCCGCCGCCCGCCGCACGGCCATACCCGCCGCCGCCACGCCCGCGCCCGCCCGCCGAGCGGCAGATCGGCGACCTCATCGGCGGGGCGTCCCGGCCCATTCGCAGCCACAGCCGGCGCAAGCGCCGGGTGCCGATCTGGGCCATCGTGGTCCTGCTGCTCGGAATCGTCGCCGTCGCTGTCGGCTTGAAGATCGTTCCGGTCCCGTTCACCGAGGACCAGAGTCCGGTGGCCGAGGAAACGGTGGCCCCAGAGCCGAGCCCCACGCTCGAACCGCTGCCGTTCCGGTCGGCCGAGGTCACCGCCGCCGGCGTTGGCACCGAAGGCTTCCTGAGCTGGGCGTTGTTGGACCAGCGCACCGGCGAGATCGTCGGCTCCGCGAACATGACCAAGCCGACCACCACCATGTCGATGATCAAGGCATGGATCGCCGCCGACTACCTGCGCCGCGCGACCGAGAACGGCCAGGCACCGAGCGAGTCCAAGCTGCGCGACCTCGAGGCGATGATCCGCGACAGCGACAACGCCTCGGCCGACCGCACCTGGGCCGACAACGGCCGCGCCGAGTCCATCGAGCGGCTCATCAGCATCTGCGGGCTCACCGACACCAAACCCCCGGCCCGTGGCTATGGATTCGGGTACACCACGATCACGGCTCAGGACGCCGTACGGATGGGCCACTGCATCGCCGACGGTCGCGCCGCCGGTCCAACGTGGACCCCGATCCTGCTCGAGTGGATGCGTGGTGTGCGCGGTTTGGGTGACTTCGGGATCGCGAAGGCCCTGCCGGGCGAGCCGGTCGCGGTGAAGAACGGCTGGGACATCTGGCACGAAGACGACACGTACCGAACCAACTGCCTCGCCATCGGCGAGACCTGGGTGATGGCCGTCCTGCTGCAGTATCCGAGCAGTGGAAACGACGCGAACGACCTGGCGCACAACGGCCAGGTGTGCCAGAACGTCGCCACGTTGCTGCTGAACCCCGACGCTTCATAGGCCTCCGGGCACACTTGGGCCCGCAGCACTGGGTCCGTGGCGCTTGGGCCCGTAGCACTGCGCCCGTAGCTGTGGCCCCGTGGCACTGGGCCGGAAGGACTGGGTTCGTGGACACTTTTGCGTGCTATCAGGCCCGTCCAACATGCTTAGGTGTCCACGACTTCAGGTGTCCACGACCTGCGTCCGGCGGGCGCACGCGCCTAGGCCCGGGCGAAGCGCCTAGGCCGGGGCGAAGAAGGCCGGGCCATCCGCCGGCAAGGGCGGCACCTCGCCCCGAGCCGCGGCGCGAGCCGCGAATTCTCGCAGGCCCGCCACCTGCCGGGGCCCGAGCGAGAAGTCCAGCGCCCGGAAGTACTCCGCGAGCTCCGCGGCGTCGAACGGCTCCCACCGCGCGGCCGCCCCGGCCACTGCGTCGATCTCTCGTAGGCACAGCTCCCGGGAGGCGAGGAAGGCCTCGTGCACCTCCTTGACCAGGCCCGGGTGCGCATCGGCGAACTCGCGCCGCACTGCCCAGACGGCGAAGACCATCGGCAACCCCGTCCACTGCCGCCACGCCTCGCCAAGGTCGGTCACGACCAGTCCGAGTCGCGGGGCCTCGAACCGGGCCCGCAGCGCGGCGTCGCCAATGAGCACGCCCGCGTCGGCCTCCAGGAGCATCTCGGTGAGATCCGGGGGACAGGTGAAGTACGACGGCGTCACGCGGTAGCGGGACTCCAGCAGCATGCGCGCGAGCAGGACCCCCGTTCGAGACGTCGAGCCGAGCGCAACCCGGCGCCCGTCGAGGCAGCCGGGGTCCACGGTGGAGACGAGGTTCACCGACTGGACCGGACCGTCGCTGCCCACGGCGAGATCGGGCAGGAGCATCAGGCTCTCGGCGTGCCGCAGGTACTCCACCAGCGAGATCGGTCCGATGTCGAGCTCGCCGGAGACCAGAGCGGAGTTGAGCCGGTCCGGGGTGTCCTTACGCAGCTCGACGCCGAGCAGCGCCCCCGAGCGCATGAGGCCCCAATACAGTGGCAGGCAGTTGAGGAACTGAATGTGCCCCACCCGGGGACGGTCAAAGCCGGCGGAGCCGCTGTGGTCCATACCCCGCACGCTAGCCGATCACCGCGAGCGGTCAGATCGGCTCGGAGAAACGCTGCGATGCGGGCCACTGCCGGCGCATATTTCGGTGGAGGGGTCCCCGGGCACGGCGTACAGTAGTCGTTCCCCGCGCCGAGCCCATGCTGGTTCATGCGCGCGGATAGGGCACTGCCGGCACCGGGCGAACTCCCGGAGCGCCGGGCGGCCGCGGACCTCGACCACCGCCGGGAGCCGAGATGACCGTGCCGGGAACCACGACCGACCCTGCCAACCCATCACCCGCTCAAACCGCGCCAGCCGCGCCGCGACCCGTCGCCGACGCGGCGGTCGCCTCGCTCGAAGCGGAGATCGCAGCGGAACGAGCGCACCTCGCCGAGTCGCGGGCCGCCCTCGCACGCATGCGGGAACGCGCGCGCGAACTGTTTCGCACCGGCGAGGGGGTCGCAGGCGACGGGTACAGCGCCGAGACGCTCGGCCGTAGCCTCGCCCAGCGCATCGCCCAACTCTCCGACGATCCCAACACGCCGCTCTTCTTTGGACGGCTGACCTTCGCTGAGGCCGGTCCGCTCGACGACGGACGGCTGCAGTACCACATCGGGCGCCGCCACGTGACCGACGACGCCGGCGAGCCGATGGTGCTCGACTGGCGGGCGCCGGTGTCACGGGCGTTCTACCAGGCCAGCGCCCGCGATCCCCAAGGGATATCGGTCCGCCGGCGGTTCGGCTTCCAGGCCGGCCAGCTCACCTCCTTCGAGGACGAGCACCTCGGCCAGGGCGAGGAGCTGGGCATCGGCTCGCGCATCCTCACCGCCGAGATCGAACGGCCACGCATCGGCCCGATGCGCGACATCGTCGCCACGATCCAGCCGGAGCAGGACGAGCTGGTCCGGGCGGCCTTGGACGAGACGATCTGCGTGCAGGGCGCACCGGGTACCGGCAAGACGGCGGGCGGGCTGCACCGAGCGGCCTTCCTGCTCTACCAGCACCGCGAGCGCCTGCGCCGGTCGGGCGTGTTGGTGATCGGGCCGAATCTCGCATTCCTGCGCTACATCTCGGCCGTACTGCCGGCGCTCGGTGAGATCGATGTGGAGCAAGTCCGCGTGGACGACCTCGTCGCCCGAGTGCCGGTGCGCGGGGTTGATCCCGACGACGTCGCGGCCCTCAAGCACGACGACCGGATGGCCATCGTGCTGGCCCGCGCCCTCCTGGCGCGGATCGGCCGGCCTAGCGAAGGGTTGGTCATCTCGGACGGCGCCTGGCGGTGGCGCATCTCGCCGGAGGCGCTGCGGCGGTTGGTCGACGACGTACGGCGCGAGCAGCCGCCGTACGCCGTGGGTCGCGACAGGTTGCGACACCGGACCGTGGCGCTTCTGCAACGGCAGGTCGAGGCACGCCGGAGCGAGTCGCCTCCGGAGTCGTGGCTTCGCCGGATGGGCCGTCACCCGCAGGTGCGCGCGTTCCTCGATGAGGTGTGGCCGGAGGTGACTCCCGAGCGCCTGGTCTTCGACCTGCTGAGTGACCCCCAGCAGCTCGCCCGGGCGGCGGATGGCGTGCTCACCGAAGAGGAGCAGCGACTCCTACTCTGGGACCGTCCACCCCGGACGGTGAAGAGTGCGAAGTGGTCCGCGGCCGACGCCCTGCTCATCGACGAGGCCGCCGGGCTGATCGAGCGCCCGGCGAGCTACGGGCACGTCGTCGTGGATGAGGCTCAGGACTTGTCGCCAATGCAGTGCCGGGCCATTGCCCGGCGCAGCGAGCACGCCTCGCTCACCGTGCTCGGCGACCTCGCGCAGGGCACGGCGCCATGGGCCGTACGGGACTGGACGGAGTCCCTGCGGCACCTCGGCAAAACACAGGCCCGAGTGGTTCCGCTCACCACCGGCTTTCGGGTGCCTGCGGCGGTGGTCGCGCTCGCCAACCGGCTACTGCCGGCGCTCTCGGTCGACGTCCCCGCGGCCGTGTCGCTGCGCCACGACGGCTCGCTTCGAGTCGAGCGGGTGGACGATCCGGCGGCCGCCGCCGTAGCTGAGGTACGGACGGCCCTCGCGGGTGAGGGTTCGATCGGCGTGATCGCGGCGGACGGGCGCGAGGCGGCGGTAGCGGAGGCTCTCGCCCGCGCCGGCATCGAAACCGGATCCGCCGATTCTGAGGACAATGCCCGAGTCACCGTCTTGCCCGCGTCGGTCGTCAAGGGCCTCGAGTTCGACCACGTCATCGTCGTGGAGCCCGCCGAGATCGTGTCGGCCGAGCCGCGCGGGCTGAACCGTCTCTACGTGGTGCTCACCCGAGCCGTGTCGAGCCTGGTCGTCGTGCACCGCGCACCCCTCCCCGCCCCCTTGGGTTAGCCGCCCCCAAACGCGGATGCCCCCCGATCACCGCAACCCACTTCGGCGATCATGAACTGCCGATCATGATCGAGGCATAGAAAGCGCTTTCCATTCATGATCACGGGGATCATGGAAGCGATCAAAGCCGGCAACCAAACCCACCAATTGCGAACGCCATCCTCGTACCCGGAGCTTGCACCCTGTCGCTTTGTGTAGCAAACTAGTTTTGCTGATTGACAGCTCGGCGGCATGGAGGTAGCGATGGTCGAGGACGAGGCGCCCCTCAGCGCCGATGAGGCACAGCGCCTCATCGAGCAGCAGCGGGCCGAGGCGAATCGGAAGCTCAATCCCGATCCACGCCTGCTCTATTGGCCATGGGGGGTGTCATGGCTGGTCGGCTTCGCGCTGCTCTTCGTCCGGCACGGGCCGGATGGTCGCGTACTCGTCAACATGCCAAGCTGGCTGCCGCTGACCGCGCTGTATGCCCTGATGGTCGCCGCCCTCCTAATCTCGGGTGTCTCCGGCGCCCGCCACGCTCGACACATCAGGGGCGCGTCGCAGGCCAAGGGGATGCTCTACGGATTCGCCTGGTTCCTCGGCTTCGCCGGCATCGCCGTCACCGCCGGGCGAGTCACCGACGAACTTCCGTCCGACCTGATCGGACTGCTCTGGGCCGCGCTCTCGGTCGGCTTCGTCGGTGCCATGTACCTTGCGGGCGCCGCCATCTGGGGTGCCCGTGACCTCGCGATCCTGGGCGCGTGGATCGGCGCCGTCAATATCGTCGGCGTCATCCTTGGGCCGGGCTGGCACTCGCTCGTGGTATCCCTCGCTGGCGGTGGCGGCATGCTCATCGCCGGCGCCGTCGCCTACGCACGCGTGAAGACCGATGAGTGAACCGCTCGACCCGGTAATCCACGCCCAGGCCAGGCTCCGGGTCATGGCGACCCTCTCAGCGCTAGCCGAGGGCGACCGGCTCACATTCCCCCGGCTGCAGGAGATCCTGTCGATGACGGCGGGGAACCTCTCCGTACACCTGCGCAAGCTCGAGGACGCCGGATACATCGAGGTCACCAAGACCCACCACGGCCGTACTCCGACAACGCTCATCCGGCTCACCCGTCGTGGCCGCGCGGCCTTCGAGGACTACACCACTGCGGTCCGTAGCTTGCTCGACGGCCAGACCCCGAAGGGTTGACACCATGACCGAACCGCTCGCCCGTACCGAACGAGCAACCAGACACTATGGACAGAACAAGGCGCTTGATGGAGTCACCCTCGCCGTGCATCGCGGGGAGATGGTGGAACTGCTCGGCCCGAACGGCGCCGGCAAGACGACCCTGATCAACCTCCTCGTGGGCCTTCGCCGGCCAACGTCGGGCGTGGTCGAACTCTTCGGCGGTGACCCGCGGCATCCGGCCAGCCGCCGGCGGATCGGCGTCACGCCGCAGGAGTCGAGCTTCCCACCCACCCTGCGGGTCGGCGAGTGCGTGGACTACGTCTCGGGGTACTACGACAACCCTGTGGACCGGACCGAACTGCTCGGCCGCTTCGGCCTCGATGGCTTGGCGAAGCGGCAGACCGGCGGGCTCTCCGGTGGCCAGCGGCGCCGCCTCGCCGTGGCTCTCGCCTTCGTCGGCCGGCCGGAGCTCGTCTTCCTGGACGAGCCCACCACGGGGCTCGACGTCGAGGCCCGGCACGCTCTCTGGGACGGCATCCGCGCGTTCCACGCCGCCGGCGGGACGGTCCTGCTGACCAGCCATTACCTGGAGGAGGTCGAGGCGCTCGCCGAGCGCGTCGTGGTCCTCGGCAACGGTCGTGTGCTCGCCGACGACACCACTGCGGCCGTGCGTGGCCTGGTGGGCGTCCGGCGGGTCAGCGTCACTGTCGATCGCCTGCCCCAGCTCAGCGGCGTGACCAGGGTCGAGACAGTGGACGGACGGACTCACATCCTCACGCCTGATTCCGACCGCCTCGTGCGGGAGCTGGTGGGCAGCGGTGTGTCGTTTGTGGACCTTGAGGTCCGACCAACCTCCCTCGAGGAGGCCTTCCTGTCCCTGACCGGCGGCGATTCCGCGACCGGCGGCGATGCGACCGCGGCCGAGCCGGCCCTCCTGTGAAGGACTGTCATGGCTCTCGTTCTGACCAACGCCCGTTTCATGCTCATCGAGACGGTTCGCGTGCCAGTGGCGATCGTCGGTACCACGTTCTTCCCTGCCGCGGCGATGCTCTTCTTCGTCGTGCCGTTCGCCGGTAAGGACCCCACCGGCGCGACCTTCGCAACGGCGTCGATGGTGACGTTCGCCGTGATGACGAGCAATTTGTTCTCGTTCGGCGCCGGGGTGGCCGAGGACCGGGCGCAGCCGTGGGACGCATATACCCGCACCCTGCCCGCCGGCCCGGGACCGCGGTTCGCCGGCCGGGTGCTGGCGAGTCTCGCCCTCACCTATCTCTCGCTGCTCCCGGTCGTGATCATCGCTGCCCTGTTGACGGAGGCAACCACGACCCTGCCGCGACTCGCGCTGGCCGCCGCCGCGATCATCATGATCGCCGTACCGTTCACGCTGATGGGTCTCGCGATCGGTTACCTGCTACCGGTCAAGGGTGCGATCGCCGCTGCCCAGCTCATCTTCTTCCCGCTGGCCTTCGGCGGCGGCTTGCTCTCGGCACCCGGGCAGGCACCCGCGTGGGTGGAGGCGATCGCCCCGTACCTGCCGACGCGCGGGGCGGTGGAGCTCATGTGGGCGACCGTCGGCGACTTCAACATGAGGGGTCTGTCCATGGCCATGCTCGGGGTCTGGACGGTCGCGCTCGGCGCCCTCGCCGTCTGGGCATACCGGCGCGACGAAGGGCGCCGGTTCCGCTAGCTGCGACCGAGGGCTCACAGCAGACCGGCGATGATCTGGGCGGCTCGCGCGAGGGTACGGCGATCGCGCTCGGAGAGGGCGGCCAGCATGCCGGCGAGCAGCTCGACGCGGGCCGCCCGCCCCCGCTCCAACACCTCACGCCCTCGCGCGGTCGCCTCCACGAGCACCACCCGGCGGTCCGATGTGGAGCGAAAGCGCCGGACCAGTCCGGCCGTCTCCAGGGCCGTGACCGTCTTGGTGATGGCCGGGGCCGTGACGTGTTCCATCGCGGCCAGGCGCCCGACCGGCTGGGGACCGGCGAAGACCAGGATGGACAGGACCGACGCGCGAGGTCCGTCGAGGTTCATGTGTACGTCGGCCGTACTCGCCCGCCGCAGCAGGCGTACCGCGGCCGAGTGCAGCGCGTTGGCGGTCTGGTAGGGCTCGCGGGCAGGAACTCCGGCCGGCACCGGTGGCAGTTGACCCGAATGTTTCACCATGGTTAACCTTTCACCTGGGTGAAGGATAACCGAGGGCGGGAGGGGCTGTCATGGCGCTCGGGCCACTGGGGCAGGTTCACATCACGGTGACCGACGTCGAGCGGTCCGTCGCCTTCTACCGAGATGTGCTCGGGATCCCGCACCTGTTCACGGTGCCCGGGCAACCGATGGCGTTCTTCGCCAGCGGCTCCGTGCGGCTCTACCT
>Ga0079224_100011862_pt1 | contig 12032 bp, 11 predicted proteins | sample Stecom2015_FD_80414 | JGI IMG/M metagenome (GOLD analysis project Ga0079224, IMG submission 80414) | Agricultural soil microbial communities from Utah to study Nitrogen management - Steer compost 2015 | ecosystem: Environmental > Terrestrial > Soil > Agricultural land | place: USA: Utah... | reverse complement strand
GGTGCAGCCCGGCATGCCGAGGACGCCCAAAGCCGTCGAGATCGGCGCCACCTTGGGGTCGAGGACGCGCAGTTCGTTTGCTTTGGCGACGCCATATTCCTGCCAGCCCAGCATGCCGTTGACATAGGTGCCTTTGGGCAGGGAGGGGACATTGCTCTCGATCACCTCGCCGACCGTGCCGCCGATCATCAGGTCGCCGGGGTGAAGATGAGCGGCATAGGAGCGTACCGGGTCCATGCGGCCGCGCATATAGGGGTCGAGCGACAGGTAGATGTTGCGAACCAGCACCTGGTCAGGGCCGGGCTTGGGAATCTCGCGCTCGACGATCTCGAAATCCTGCTCGGTGACCCCGCCCTTGGGGTGCTGTTTCATCAGGACCTGAGTGTTTTTCGCGGCCATTTCGCCCTCCCGGTTGTTGTCCCAAGGCTATCTAACTTTCCGCCCGGCAGAGTAAACTGGCCGCCGTGTTGAGATAAGCCTGCCGTAAGGGTAATCATTCCGCCCCCTAACACCGCAACCCCCATGTCCGCTGCTCCCGACCGCCTGACCATCGCCCTGGCCCAGATCAACTCCGTGATGGGCGACATCCCCGGCAACCGCCGCCGGGTGGAGGAGGCGCGCGCCCGGGCGGCTGCGGCCGGCGCGGACCTGGTGGTCTACCCGGAACTGGTGATCGTCGGCTATCCGCCCGAGGATCTGGTGCTGCGGCTGTCGCTGCAGGAGGCCTGCGAGGCTGCCGTCCGCGAACTGGCCGCCCAGACCGCCGACGGCGGTCCGGCCATGCTGGTGACCTCGCCCTGGCGCGACGGCGGCAAGCTGTACAATTCCGCCCTGCTGCTGGAGGGCGGGCAGATTGCCACCGTGCGGCACAAGCACGAGCTGCCGAACTACGGGGTGTTCGACGAGAAGCGCACCTTCGCGCCCGGGCCGTTGCCCGGCCCGGTGCCGTTCCGCGGCGTGCGGCTCGGCGTGATGATCTGCGAGGACATGTGGGCGCCCGACGTGGCCGAATGCCTGTCGGAGACCGGGGCGGAAATCCTCGTCGTTCCGAACGGCTCGCCCTTCGAGACCGACAAATGGGATACGCGGCTTAACCTCGCCGTCGCCCGCGTCGTGGAGAGCGGCCTGCCGCTGATCTACGTGAACCGTGTCGGCGGCCAGGATGAACTGGTCTTCGACGGCGGCGGCTTCGTGCTCAATGCCGACCGCAGCATGGTCGTGCGCCAGCCGGAGTTCCGCGAGGACCTGACGATCACCACCTGGCATCGCCAGGGCGAGGTCTGGAGCTGCGGCAAGGGCCCGATGGCCGAGGCCTATGACGACCTCACCGCAATCTACCAGGCGATGATGGTGGGGCTGCGCGACTACGTGCAGCGCAACCGCTTTCCCGGCGTGGTGCTGGGGCTTTCCGGCGGCATCGACTCCGCGCTCTCGGCGGCGGTCGCTGTGGACGCGCTCGGCGCGGACAAGGTGCGCTGCATCATGCTGCCGTCGAAATACACCTCGTCGCTCAGCCTGACCGATGCCGAGGCCTGCGCGAAGGCATTGGGCGTATCCTACGAGACGATCCCGATCTCGCCGGCCGTAGAGGCGTTCGACGCGATGCTTCGGCCGGCCTTCCAGGGCCGCGAGCCGGATATCACGGAAGAGAATCTGCAGGCTCGCGTGCGTGGCGTTGTCCTGATGGCGATCTCCAACAAGTTCGGCCATATGGTGCTGACCACCGGCAACAAATCGGAAATGTCGGTCGGCTATGCCACGCTTTACGGCGATATGTGCGGCGGCTATTCCGTGCTGAAGGACGTCTACAAGATGACGGTCTTTGCATTGTCGCGCTGGCGCAATGCGAACGTGCCGGAGGGTGGGCTCGGGCCGAAAGGCATCGTCATTCCCGAGAGCATCATCGTCCGGCCGCCCTCGGCCGAACTGCGCGAGAACCAGACCGACCAGGACAGCCTGCCGCCGTACGAGCAGCTTGACGCCATCCTGCAGATGCTGGTGGAGAAGGAGATGCCGGTGCGCGACATCGTCGCATCGGGCCAGCCGGAAGATGTCGTGCGGCGCATCCAGCATCTGCTCTATCTCGCGGAATACAAGCGCCGCCAGGCGCCGCCGGGCGTGAAGATCACGCCACGCGGTTTCGGCCGCGACCGCCGCTATCCCATCACCAACGCCTTCCGGGATTACAGGGCATGAGCGCGGTTGCCGTCCGTTTCGCGCCGAGCCCCACGGGCCGGCTGCATGTCGGCAATGCGCGCGGTGCGCTGCTGAACTGGCTGTTTGCGCGCAAGGCCGGCGGCAGCTTCCTGCTGCGGCTGGACGATACCGATACCGGCCGTTCGACAGAGGAATTCGCCAGAGGCATCGAGGACGATCTGCGCTGGCTCGGCCTCGACTGGGACCGTTTCGCGAAACAGTCCGACCGTTTCGCGCTCTACGCCGAGGCGGCCGAGAAGCTCAGAAAGAGCGGCCGGCTCTATCCCGCCTACGAAACGCCGGAAGAGCTGGAGCTGCGCCGCAAGATCCAGCTCAGCCAGCGCAGGCCGCCCGTCTATGACCGCGCCGCGCTGAAACTCACCGATGCCGACCGCGCGAAGCTGGAAGCCGAGGGCCGCCGGCCGGTCTGGCGCTTCAAACTGGAGCATAACCGCACCGCCTGGGACGACCTGATCCACGGTCATGTCGAGATCGACATGGCGTCCCTGAGCGACCCGGTTCTGCTGCGGTCCGACGGCTATCCGCTCTATACGCTGTCCTCCGTGGTCGATGACGGCGATCTCGGCATCACCCATGTCATCCGCGGCGAGGATCACGTCACCAATACCGCGGCGCAGATCCAGCTTTTCGAGGCACTGGGTTATGCCGTGCCCACCTTCGGTCATTTCTCGCTGCTGCTGGATGCCGAGGGCGGCGGATTGTCCAAGCGGCTCGGTTCGCTCTCGCTGGCCGATCTGCGCGCGCAGGGCATCGAGCCGATGGCGCTCAACTCGCTGCTGGCCCGGCTCGGTTCGGCCGATCCGGTCGAGCCCAAGCAGAGCCTGCAGGAGCTCGTCGCCGGCTTCGATCTCACGCGGTTTTCCCGCGCGCCGGCGCGGCTTGATCCGCACGAGCTGGAAACGCTGAATGCCCGGATCCTGCACGAACTGCCCTTTGCCACCGTGCGTGACCGCCTGCCGGCCGGCGCCGGCGAGGATTTCTGGCTGGCGGTGCGCGGCAATCTCGCCACGGTCGGCGATGCCGCCGACTGGTGGACGGTGGTGCAGGGCGACATCACTCCGGTGATCGAGGATGAAAAGGTGGTGCAGGCCGCCATCGAGACCCTGCCGCCGGAACCCTGGGATGCCACCACCTGGAAGGGCTGGAGCCAGGCCGTGGCGGCGAAAGCCGGCGTGAAGGGCAGGGCGCTGTTCCATCCCCTGCGTTTGGCCTTGACCGGACGCGACAAGGGGCCCGAAATGGCGCCCCTGCTGCCGCTGATCGGCCGCGAGCGGGCGCTGAAGCGCCTGCGTGGAGTTTGAGCAGATCATGACCAGAGAGCGCGTCTATCTTTTCGACACCACCCTGCGCGACGGCGCGCAGACCCAGGGCGTCGATTTCTCCGTCGAGGACAAGCGCAGCATCGCCGCGGCCCTGGACCGGCTCGGCGTGGCCTATGTCGAGGGCGGCTGGCCCGGCGCCAACCCGACCGATACGGAATTCTTCTCCGCCAGGCCGAACCTGAAGCGCGCCAAATTCGTCGCCTTCGGCATGACCAGGCGGCCGGGCCGCTCGGCCGCCAACGACCCGGGGCTGGCGGCGATCTTCGATGCGAAGGCCGATGCCGCCTGCCTGGTGGGCAAGAGCTGGGATTTCCAGGTCGATGTCGCACTCGGCATTTCCAGGGAAGAGAATATCGAGCTGATTGCCGACAGCATCGCTGCGGCCAAGGCGAAATTCGGCGAGGCGATGTTCGATGCCGAGCATTTCTTCGACGGCTACAAGGCCAATCCCGATTTCGCCTTCCAGTGCGTGAAGGCGGCGCTGGATGCCGGCGCGCGCTGGGCCGTGCTCTGCGACACCAATGGCGGCACCATGCCGCATGAGGTCGAGCGCATTGTCGGCGAGGTCGCGGCAAAGCTCGGCGGCGGCGACCGCCTCGGCGTGCATACCCATAACGACACCGAGAATGCCGTTGCCAACAGCCTCGCCGCGGTGAAGGCCGGCGTGCGCCAGGTGCAGGGAACGCTGAACGGCCTGGGCGAGCGCTGCGGCAATGCCAATCTCATCGCGCTGATTCCCTCGCTGATGCTCAAGCCGTGGTTCCGCGACCATGTCGATGTCGGCCTGAGCGAGCAGGACCTGACGCATCTCACAGCCACCTCGCGCATGCTCGACGAGCTGCTCAACCGCGCGCCGAACCGCCATGCCGCCTATGTCGGCGCCTCGGCCTTCGCGCACAAGGGCGGGCTGCATGTCTCGGCGGTGATGAAGGATCCCCGCACCTACGAGCATGTGCCGCCGGAAACGGTCGGCAACCAGCGCCAGATCCTGATCTCGGACCAGGCCGGCCGCTCCAACCTTCTTGCGCGGCTGAACGAGGCTGGCATTCCGTTCGATCCGAGCGACAGCCGGCTGAACCTGCTGCTGGAGGACGTGAAGCAGCGCGAGGCCGAGGGCTATTCCTATGACGGCGCCGAGGCCAGCTTCGAGATTCTCGCCCGCCGCACGCTGGGCCAGATGCCGGACTTCTTCGGCGTGCGCAGCTTCCGCGTCATGGTCGAGCGCCGCTTCAACGCGCGCGGCGAACTGATCACGGTGGCCGAGGCGACGGTAAAGCTGACCGTCGACGGCCAGATGCTGTTCTCGGTGGCCGAGGGCAACGGCCCGGTCAACGCGCTCGACCAGGCGATGCGCAAGGATCTCGGCCGCTACCAGTCCTATATCGACGACCTGCGCCTGGTGGATTTCAAGGTGCGCATCCTCAACGGCGGCACCGAGGCGACCACCCGCGTGATGATCGAATCCGCCGACGGACAGGGGAACCGCTGGTTCACCGTCGGCGTCTCGCCCAACATCATCGATGCCGCCTTCGTGGCGCTGAAGGATTCCATCGAGTGGAAGCTGCTGCGCGACGGCGCGCCGGCCTCCCGCGCCTGAGATGACGGCCACCGCGCGGCCGCAGTTTGCGGGCAGGATTCCGCCCGGCAACATTCGCCGCGGCCCGGTCATAATTCTGGTCGAGCCGCAGCTGGGCGAGAATATCGGCGCCGCGGCGCGCGCCATGCTGAACTGCGGCATCACCGAGCTGCGGCTGGTCAATCCGCGCGACGGCTGGCCCAACCCCGCCGCCTATGTGCTGGCCTCCAAGGCCGATCCCGTGCTCGATGCGGCCAGCGTCTTCACCAGCACGGCCGAGGCCGTGGCCGACCTGCATCGCGTCTACGCCACCACGGCGCGCCACCGCGACATGATGAAGGAAGTCGTCACCCCGCGCGAGGCGGCGCGGCGCATGCGCGCGGAGGAGGCCGAAGGCCACCGCGTCGGAATCCTGTTTGGTCGCGAGCGCACGGGGCTGGACAACGAGGATGTCGCGCTGGCCCATGCCGCCATTTCCGTGCCGCTCAATCCCGGCTTCTCCTCGCTGAATCTGGCGCAGGCGGTGCTGCTGCTCGGCTATGAATGGTTCACCGCCGGCGACGACACGCCGCCCAGCCGCATGGAAACCGTGCGCGGCGGCTTCGCCACCCAGGACGAGCTGCAGGGCCTGTTCGACCATCTCGCCGCCGAGCTGGACGAATCCGGCTTCTTCCACAATGTCGAACCCAAGCGGGCCGCCATCCTGCGCAACCTGCGCAGCGTGCTGCAGCGGGTGCCGCTGGCCAGCCAGGAGGTGAAGACCTTTCGCGGCATGCTGAAGGCGATCGCGCAGGACCGGCCGCGCCGGGCGAAGCTGGCGCAGCAGAAATATCTGGAAAAGAAGCAGAAAGGCGAGCCATGACCGAGCAGGCCAGACCGACCCAGCAGGTGGACGACGAGCGCGTGCGCGTCACGCGCTGGGATTTCGCGCCCGGCGCCGAGACCGGCTTCCATGTCCACGAATATCCCTATGTCGTCACCTTCCTCACGGAATCGAAGCTGAAGCTGGTCGATTCCGCCGGCGCCGAAACCATCGTCGAGATGCCGGCCGGTGGCAGCTATTCGCGCCCGAAAGGCATCGCGCACAACGTGATCAACGCCGGCAACGCCCCGATGGCCTTCGTGGAAGTCGAGATCAAGGGATAGGCGGGCCCTGTCCGTTTGAATTGCCATGGCCGGGACGGGCCCGGCCATGACAGACTGTGACTAGCCCTTCTTCCCCATGCCGATGCTGCGTCCGGCCTGCTTCGGCACGGGCAGTTTCGAATGCCCGGCAAACATCTCGGCGAAGAATTGCTGGTGCTCGGGCAGGAAGGGCGAGGAGCGGCGGGTGGCGAGATCCACATGCACCAGGATCTGCTCCGAGGTCGCCGCCAGATAGTTCTTTTGCGCGTGGTGCATCTCCATGAAGTAATGCAGCCGCTTGGCGTCATGGCCGAGCAGCTGGAAGGTGAAGCGCAGCTCGTCGCCCTCGACCACCTCCTGCAGATAGCAGACATGGGTCTCCAGCACGAAGGTCGAGAGATTGGTGCGCTTCACATAGGACCAGTCCAGGTCGAAGGGTTTGAAGAAGCGGTCCAGCGCCTGGTCGAAGATCACGTTGTAGAAGCCGACATTCATATGCCCGTTGGCGTCGATATGCTCCGGCAGCACGCGCATGCCGGTGAGTTCCATCGGCTTCGAGAAGTCTTGAGCGGATGCTGAGAGGGCTTGAGAAGAATTCATCAAACTGGCCTTTGTCGGTTGCGTTTCTCCGGCTACCGTTTCCAGCATGAGCTGGGACCCGACGCAATACCTGAAATTTGCCGGCGAGCGGCTGCGGCCGGCCGTCGACCTGCTGATGCGCGTTCCGCTGGCGAGTCCGGAATCCGCCATCGACCTGGGCTGCGGCGCCGGCAACCTGAGCCCGCTGATCCGCCGGCGCTGGCCGCAGGTGCGGCTGACGGGTGTCGATTCCTCCGCCGCCATGCTGGCGAAGGCACGCGCCGAATATCCGGACGTCACTTTCATTGAGGCCGATATCGCGACCTGGCGGCCGCCGCAGCCGGTGGACCTGCTCTATTCGAATGCGGCTCTGCACTGGCTCGACGACCATGACCGGCTCATTCCCGGCCTGCTCGACTGCGTGAAGCCGGGCGGCTGGCTGGCGATCCAGATGCCGCGCAATTTCGGCGCGCCCTCGCATACGTCGATTGTGGAGACCATCGAGCAGGGGCCGTGGCGGGCGAAGCTGGAGCCGCATCTGCGCCGCCGGCCGGTCGCCGAGCCCGGCCATTACTGGCGCCTGCTGCAGGGCCGCGCGGCGGCGCTGGAGATCTGGGAGAGCGAATACCTGCAGGTGCTGTCGGGCGACAATCCGGTGGCGGAATACACCAAGGGCACCTGGCTGAAGCAGTTCCTCGACCGGCTGGAGGAACCCGAGCGCGGCGCTTTCGAGTCCGACTACCGCCATCGCGTGGCGCAGCACTACAGACCGGAAGCCGATGGTCGCACGCTGTTTCCCTTCCGCCGCCTGTTCATCCTGGCGCAGAAGGCGTAATCCCCGTCACCTGCCTTGATTGTCATGGCCGGACGAGCCCGGCCATGACAGTTGTTTGTTTCACTGACTACCTCAGCAGCACCGGCACCATCGACGCCACCAGAAGCACCGCCATGGCGATGTTGAACACCGCGATGCGGTTGCCTTTGGCCAGCACGTCGCGTAGCGCCGCGCCCGACAGCACCCAGACGCTGAGCGCCGGCAGGTTCACGACGGCGAACAGCGCGATCAGCAGTAGCAGCGAGGTGAGGAAATCCTGCGGCACGGTGTAGGTGACGGTGACGATCAGCGCCACCGCCCAGGCCTTCGGATTGACCAGCTGCAGCAAAGCCGCCTGGATGAAGCCGATCGGCTGTGCGATCTCGCGGCCGGCAGCAGTGCCCAGGCCGCGGGCCCGTATCAGGCCCCAGGCCATCCAGGCCACATAGGCCGCGCCGACGATGCGCAGCACATCGTAAATCTGCGGATAGCGGTCGAAGACCTGGCCCAGCCCGAGGCCGATGGCGAAGACCATGGCGAGGAAGCCGCCGCTGATCCCGAGCATGAGCGGCAGCGAGCGCGCGAAGCCGAAATTGGCGCCCGAGGCCAGCAGCAGGAAATTGCCCGGGCCCGGCGAGATCGACATCACGAAGGCAAAGCCCATCAGTGCCAGCGCCATGTCCCAGGTCATTGTCCGTCTCCCCTCCGGTTGCGGCGGCGGGAGATTGACAGGCGCCGCTTCGGCAATCACTGTCCTTCCGTCTGCGATTTTTATCAGATCGTCCCGGAGGGGCAGCCCATTGGCCAAGCCGGATCTGGTTTCGGAGGTCTTTTCCGCGCTGCGCCTGCGCGGCGAGCTCTATTTTCGCGCCGAGCTGGGCGACGGCATCGCCGTCCGCGTGCCGCAGGAGCGGCGCCGCATCCGCTTCCATCTCGTCCTGCAGGGCCAGTGCCGCATCGGCCTGGAGGGCGGTGCGCCGCCCGTGCTGCTGTCCGAGGGCGACATCGCGCTGGTGCCCAACGGCGCCGCGCAGATCGTCGGCGCCGATGACGGCGCGCAGGTCGTGGCGCTCGATGACGCGATCAGGGCCGGCGCGCTGCAGGACGGCGTGCTGCGCGGCGGCAGCGGCCCGGCAAAGGCACGGCTGCTCTGCGGCTTCTGCCGCTTCGACGAAAGCCTCGACCATCCCGTCACGGCGGTACTGCCCGGCATCATCCATCTGCGCCAGGGCGATCTCGGCGCCGAGCCCTGGATCGCCGCGGCCCTGCGCCTGCTGTCGCTGGAAGCGGCGCTGGACGGGCAGGGCAGCCGCGCCGTGCTCACCCGGCTGATCGAGATCGTCGTGATCCAGGCGGCGCGCCGGCTCGGCGCGAACGGGGATGCCGACGGCTTCATCGCGGCGCTGAACGACCGTGCGCTGCAGGCGGCCCTGCAGGCGATGCATGCCGCCCCGGAAAGGGACTGGACCGTGAGCGCGCTGGCCCGCGAGGCCGGCATGTCGCGCGCCCGCTTCGCCGACCGTTTCGCGGCCTCCCTCGGCCTGCCGCCGATCGAGTATCTCACCCGCTGGCGTCTGATGAAGGCACGCAGCCTGCTGGCCGATACGGGGCTGAGCATCGACGATGTTGCCGAGCGCTGCGGCTATGCCTCGCTGCCGTCGTTCACGCGCCGCTTCAAGGCGCAGTTCGGCATCGGCCCGGGCAGCTTCCGCCGCCAGTTGCGTGCGGCGGCGGAATAGGGGCGCTCGATCCATGCCGGGAACCCGCAGATGACATCCATCGCCGTCTATATCGCCGCTGCCATCGCCGAGATCGCCGGCTGCTTCGCCTTCTGGGCCTGGCTGCGCATGGGCAAATCGGCGCTCTGGCTGCTGCCGGGTGTGGCGAGCCTGATCGCCTTCGCCTGGCTGCTGACCCTGATCGAGGCGGAATTCGCCGGCCGCGCCTATGCCGCCTATGGCGGCGTCTATATCACCGCCTCGCTGGTCTGGCTCTGGCTCGCCGAAAGCCAGCAGCCCGACCGCTGGGACCTCATCGGGGCCGCCATCTGCCTCGGCGGCGCGGCGCTCATCCTGTTCGGCCCGAGAGGGGTGTAGCGCAGGGTTCGCCCTCCCATGCCTTGACGATACCTTCATCGTTCGGGCGCAGACCCCAGCCCGGTTTGTAGTAGAGCAGCCGCTGTTTATCCTCGCGCGCCCAGCGGATCGCGTCGAAGCCTAGCCATATCCGGGAGCCTTTCTCCTGAACGGCATCGACATTGTAGCCAGGAACCGAGAGGCGAACCTGATTCCTGTTCGTGCTCATTTTCCCGATCAGATCGAAGAACTGCCGGGCGAAGGTCAGGTGGTTGTCGTTGCCCGGCTGACACGAAATCTCGATCCGGCCCGCGCACAGGTGCTCCGGCGCGGTTCCCTGCGGATCCCACACGGCCTGGTACTGCAGAATCCTTACAATGGGCAGCGGGAGCGGATTTCGCATCCAGCCTGCATCATTCTCCAGTAACCGGAAATCAGGTTCCCAGGCAGGATCGAAGCCGATTTCGCTCTCGAATGGCAGCTGGCCGGTTTCCTCCATGAGATCGGAAAGTCTGTTCACCTTGGAGATAGAGGGGATTGTTTTTGCAATCCTCTCCGGTCCGGTGGCGCCCCGAATAACAGTCGACCGGGGATAATGGGAGGCGACCGCCTCATCCACCCGTCGCCAGTCAGCGGGAGAAAAACAGATATCCCGCGTCCGGAAGGCAGGACGACAGGAGTCGTAAACGGGGATTGGTGCGGCGATCATCATTGCTCACTATTCCTTAAGAATGCCCTCGGATTTCAACCGCTGTTCAAGCTTATCCCACATTCTGTCACATCGAACTGCCACGTATTCTGAGTATTCCTCTGGCGTTTCCCATGGCTTCATCTTGCGCGCCCATTCGGCAACCCCTTCCTTCATATTTTCCTGAAGGCGAACGTAGTTATCTGCTTCTCTTTTCGTGAGGCTCGCATCGGCATGCTCTTTCCCGGTTTTCTTCACATCGACTGTCTGAAGACGAGCCCGATATGGAGAACCGTCAATATTGTCGCCAAAGCTGGTATCCACCTTAACGCTACCAGATAGGTCGGACGCTCCTGGTCGCTTTACGGTTTCTTCCTTCTTGTACTCTCCGGTTTTCAGATCATAGGACCCGGCAAAATGCCACAATTTTCCAGCTAGGTGGGAGCGCAGCTCCAGTCTTTCGGTACAGACACGCGTAGCGATGAAGGTGGCTTCTTCTGTTCTGGGACTGCCGCGTGGGCCGAATTTATGGCTTTCGACGATTATCGCGCCAAAATCCCGAGCAAAAGGCTGCTGCACTGGCGGCAGTGTCGTGATCCACTGTTTCGTTTCAGGCGGAATCAATTGCTCGATTGCCGGTTCTTGCTCCTCTGCAGGCCTTCCCTGCAGCTTGGTATCGGCTTTCGGCGGCACAAGCGGTGGCGTCGTGGCCACGGCCAGATCGGATTCGCTAATCGGCCGCGAGGGTGGTGTCGGTTCAGCACCAGGAAGAGGCGTGAAGGCCGCAAGTTCAGCTTCGTCCATGGGGCGATCGGCGCGTTTCAGGCCATCGACAAACGCCTGCCCGTTTTCATACCAGCGTTTGATGTTTGCGGCAGCGTTGCCGAACCCCGTATCAACGAGCTTCTCGAGCTGCAAGCCGGCAGCTTTGATGTCCGGATGCTCATGCGGGTAAGGGTTTTGTGGCTTCGACGGACCGGTTGGCGCTGCAGGCGGTGCCGGATGAGGTGCTATCTGGATGGGCAAGACCGGCGGAGCGCTCGCCATGGCGAGATGTTGTCCGTCTCGCCATTGTGGCGTCGGGGGGGCGGCGTCGCTGCGGATATCCCGCGGCTTGACTGAACTCGTTAATTTTACGCCGACCGGCTGTGTGGTTTTGGCGTTTCCGTCATAGAGGAGAATGTGCCAGGGCGGCGGCATCGGTTTGTCGCCATCATCCGGCACCCCGCTGAAGCGAGCCTCGCTCTCGTAGTAGGCATCGACTTCCTCCGGCGTTGGCGCAGTGTAGCCGGCGAGCCTGTCCCCGAGATCGGCGCGTAAGGTGACAAGCGTCTCGCCGATGCCATTTCGATCTACGCCCTGCGGACCTGGTGGCAGTAACAGGCCGTCGACCTGTAGGCCCTTTTCCTTCTGGAAGGCGCGAATGCTGCGGAAGAGTTCGTTGCCGGGCCACCCGGTGGGTGCGCCTTTTCCAGCGATACGGTAATGGCCGCTGTTGCCCAGCAGGATCTGCGCCTTGATCACATCCTCCCGTCGGTTCTCGCCGTTCGGCCCGACCGAGCCGGAAAAGGAAAAGAGTTCGTTGTCGTCCGGAAGGGATCGATGCGACTGGTTCAGCCGCCAGTGTCGGGGACGG
>Ga0079224_100011860_pt1 | contig 12034 bp, 12 predicted proteins | sample Stecom2015_FD_80414 | JGI IMG/M metagenome (GOLD analysis project Ga0079224, IMG submission 80414) | Agricultural soil microbial communities from Utah to study Nitrogen management - Steer compost 2015 | ecosystem: Environmental > Terrestrial > Soil > Agricultural land | place: USA: Utah... | reverse complement strand
GCGATGGCGCGGCTCGGGTCGCGCTCGAGCCACGTGGGTTCGTCCATGGCCTCCATCCGCAGGAGCTCGTAGCCGAGCGAAGCGAGCTGCGTGGCGCATCGGGACCGCACCCCGCCTTCTCCATCGGCCTGCCACGCCGAGAGCGCGGCGAAGCGCCACGGCACCCCACCGACGCGCACCGTCTCGACCGCGCCGGGAAGGAGCGCGACGGGACCCTCGTCCGTGTCGATGCGAAGCTCGTGATAGGCGACGCGATGGCGCCCCTCCCGAGTACGCGCCACGACGTCGCCGAACGCAACCAGCGGCGCGCCCTCGATCGCGGGCGCGTGCCCCTCTCCGCCCGCGATACCGAGATAGAGCGGCCCATGCTCGTCGCGGATCACGACGTCGCGCAGCTCGAAGAGATGAAATCCGTCCACCTCGACCTCGACGTCCAGACCGGAGAGTCGCGTGAGTTCCGACGCCCCCGGGCTATGCACGGTGAACGCGTGAACGGTCTCGGCGCCGGTCACCGTCAGCTCGTAGTCTCGATACGCACCGATCACCGCGAGCCGCCCCCTGGCCACGACCGCCGACTCCGAACCGTCTTCGTCGCCACCGCGCACCTCGAGGGCCTCCATCTGTGGCGGCACCTCCCTGCACGCGGACAGCAGGACGAGCGTCACGAGCAGCATCGAAGGGCGACGGACCATTCGTCGACGGTAACAGGAGGTCTCCCCCCGAGCCATCGATGAACGCCCTCCCCGGCGGCGGTCGAGAAAGCGCTCGAAGGTGTGCCCGCGTCGCGCCTCGCCCCCCGAGCCATCGATGAACGCCCCTCCCCGGCGGCGGGGAGGAACCACCAGGGCCTCGCGCGGTTCGCCGTGACCCGCTAGAACTCGCAGTTTCGCGGCGTCCGGGGGAAAGGGATGACATCGCGAATGTTCGGCATCCCGGTGGCGTACATGATCATCCGTTCGAACCCGAGCCCGAAGCCGGCGTGGGGCACCGTGCCGTAGCGCCGCGTATCGAGGTACCAGCCATAGGCCGCGGGATCGAGCCCGTGACCGCGAATCGCGTCCTCGAGCACGTCGAGGCGCTCTTCGCGTTGCGAGCCCCCGATGAGCTCGCCGACGCCCGGCACGAGCAGATCCATCGCGGCGACGGTCTTGCCGTCCTCGTTGCGGCGCATGTAGAACGCCTTGATGTCCTTGGGATAATCCGTGACGAACACGGGACGCCCCAGCAGCTTCTCGCTGAGATAGCGCTCGTGTTCGGCCTGCAGGTTGATGCCCCAGGACACCGGATATTCGAACGATTGACCGCTCTGCTCCAATCGCGCGATCGCCTCGGTGTACGTGAGCCTGCCGAACGACGCGTCGAGCACGTGACGGAGGCGCGGAATCAGATCCTTGTCGATGCGCTGGCTGAAGAACTCGAGATCTTCGCTGCACTGCTCGAGCAATGTGCGAACCAGATGCTTGACGAACGCTTCCGCCAGATCGCAGTTCTGGGCGAGGTCACAGAACGCCATCTCGGGCTCGATCATCCAGAACTCCGCCGCGTGGCGACTCGTGTTGGAGTTCTCGGCGCGGAACGTGGGACCGAACGTATAGATGTCGCTCATGCCCATGGCGAACGTCTCACCGTTGAGCTGCCCGCTCACGGTGAGATAGGCCCGTCGCCCGAAGAAGTCCTCGTCCCAATCGACCTCGCCCTTCTCCGTCTTCGGCGGCGCGAGCGGATCGAGCGTGGTCACCCGGAACATCTCGCCCGCGCCTTCGGCATCGCTCGCCGTGATGATCGGCGTATGCACGTAGACGAATCCGCGATCCTGGAAGAAGCAATGGATCGCGTGGGCGAGCTTGCTGCGCACCCGGAAGATGGCGCCGAACGTATTCGTACGATTGCGGAGATGGGCTTGCGTGCGGAGGAACTCGTACGAATGGCCTTTCTTCTGCAACGGATAGTCCGCGGAGGCGAGACCGAGCACCGTCACCGCTTCGGCCACGATCTCCACGCGTTGCCCCTTCGCCGGCGACTCGACGAGGCGCCCGAGCACGTCCACGGCGGAGCCGGTCGTCAGATGGCGCAGCGCCTCGTCCGTCTCGAGCAGCGCGGCGTCCACCACCACCTGGATGCCACTCAGATTCGAGCCGTCGTTCACATTGAGGAACGTGACGCCCTTGCTGTTGCGTACGGTTCGCAACCAACCCATCACGCGCACTTGCCGAGGTGGTTCGAGGTGGAGGGCTTCGACGATTCGAGTACGTCCGAGAGACATCGCGGTCGGGGAGCGTACCACCGCCGACGCGATTCGGGCCGAGTTCTCGCCGGTTCGGAATTTCCCGGCCGCGCGCGCAGGACCGCCTCGCGCCGACCGCCATCGACCTCGCAGCGGTCGAGCTCCGTCGTCGTCTGCGCGTCCTTGGGCGGAGCCGACCCACGCGCGCCCGCGTCGGGTCACTCACCTTCGGCGCGTTGGAGCAACGTCTCCAACACGTCGAACGACCCGGTCCAACCGCGGGTCATGCCCGGCCGTTCGGCGACGAACGCCTCGACCTCGGCGACCGTGGGCTCGCCGTAGGGTTCGCTCGTCACGGTGACGCGCGTCCGATCGGGCGCCTCCGCCGTGAGCAGCACGGTGGTCCGCAACGTCTCCGGCCACGTGTCGCCCCCGGGAGGTGACGCGCGTCGTTCTTCGGCGTCGACGAACCGTTGCGTGAACACGAGGCGCTCGGGCGGCTCGACGGCGAGGTAGTCGGTGCGCACGTGGACGGTGCCGTGTGCCCCCGTCATGGCGAAGAGCGTGCTCCTGCCGGGGGCGATCTCGGAGCGGAGGAACGCGACGGCGGTGCCCGCCGGCGGAAGCCACGCTTGGAGCTGCTCGGGGCGACTCCAAGCCTCGAACACGCGCTCGATCGGGGCGTCGAACGTGCGATGGATGACGAAGCACGGCTTGCCCGTGGCCGTGTACGCGAGGTGTTCGGCGAGCCGATCCCACGTGGCGTAGCCCCCCGCTTTCTTGATGAATTTCGCCATCTCGACCGCGGCCTCCGGCGACGGCAGCGTCGACGTCATCTCCATCGTCGTCTTGCCGTTCGCTTCGGCGAACGTCACCGTGACGCGAAACAGCGGCGGACGATCGTCCGTGGCGCCGTGATCGTAGACGAGCTTTCGATACGGTTCGACGACGTGGTACGTGGTGAGGTTCGGATAATCGACGCCGTCGGGACCGTGCATCGTGTAGCGCCAGGTCCCCCCGGGGCGCAAATCTTTGCTGTGGGTGGTCAGTGTGAACCCGCGTGGGCCCCACCATTGCTCGACTTGCTCGGGGATCGTCCACGCGTCCCACACGGCGCGGACGGGCGCATCGTAGACACGCGTGATGTGAATCTCATTCAGTCGGTTTTTTTCGGCCATGTCGTTTTCCTTGCCTTTCGGCCTGGGGTTTCTTGCGGGTCTTCGACGAATCGATGGTCTTCAAGAAGGCATCGAGGCGATCGAGCTGCGCCTCCCACATCGCGCGGTACTGGTCGATCCACTCGGCCGCGGGCGCCAACGCCTGCGGCTCGAGCCGACACGGACGCTGTTGACCTTCGCGACTGCGTGAGATGAGCCCCGCGCGCTCGAGCACCTTCAAGTGCTTGGTGATCGCGGGCCCCGACAACGCGAAGGGCTCGGCGAGCTCCTTGACGGGCGCCTCGCCCTCGGACAGACGCGCCAGGATCGCCCTCCGCGTCGGATCGGCCAGGGCCGCGAAAACCGTCGACAAATCCGCCGCCTGCATGGTCTTACTTTACCTGCCGTATAATTAACCATCAAGTTAATTATTGCGCGCCGCCTCCGCTGCCGCGAGCGCCCCACCGCGCTGCGCGAGCGAGACTTTCTCGCGGGAGCCGCTATAACTCCGCCCCATGTCGCCCCCCGACCGCGCGCCCGAGACCTTGCCGCTGCAGGAGCGCTTCGTCTCCGTGCAGGGCGAGGGGTTGCTGTGCGGGACGCCGAGTTCGTTCGTGCGGGTGGCGGGCTGCAACCTGCGTTGTGCGTGGTGCGATACGCCGCGCAGCTCGTGGTCGCCGGAGGGGACACCTGTGGCGGTGGACGAGCTCGTCGCGTGGTGCAGCGCAGGGCCGCGGCACGTGGTGCTCACCGGCGGAGAGCCGACGCTGTTCCCCGAAGTGGCGCACCTGAGCCGCGCGTTGCAGGCCCGCGGCCATCACATCACGGTCGAAACCGCGGGCACGCGTTGGCTCGAAGGGTGGGAGGTCGATCTCGTCTCGCTGAGCCCGAAGCTCGGCCACAGCACGCCGGAGTCCCTGGGGCCGCGGTGGCAGGCGCGACACGAACGGCTGCGCTGGCAGCCGGAGGTCGTGCGGCGCTGGATGGACGCCGCCGCGTGGCAACTCAAGTTCGTGGTGCGGACGCAGTCCGAGGACACGCTCGCCGCCGACGCGGCGGAGGTGGCCGCGATGGTGCTCGCGCTCGGCGTGCAGACCCACGAACGCGATCGCGTGCTGCTCATGCCCGAGACGATCGATCCCGGGGACCTGCAGCGCGCCTACCGAGCGTTGCTCCCGATCTGTTCGGCGGAGGGGTACCGCCTCGGGCAGCGCCTCCATCTCGCGTTGTTCGGACACACGCCGGGCACGTGAGCCCGCCGGTGGCAGGCGCTCACGTCGGGGTCCAGCGGCGATCGAGCGTGACGGCGCCGGAGTCTTCGGACGAGGGCTCGTCGGGATCGGTCGGGACGAACACGGCGAAGGGATCCGTCGTCGCGTGGACGCGACGGGCTCGCGCGGATTCGCTGGGATGGAGCGGGACTTCGTGCAAACCCGAGTCGCTCGGGCCCTGCGGATCGAGCTCGCTCGGCGCGGGGCGGCGTGCATCCTGGTCGGCGGTACGCATGCCCCCGAGCTGCCGCGCCGCGGCGGCGACCCAGCCTCCGATGCAAGGTTCCAGCGCCGCACCATGGACGCGGACGAGCTCTGCGGGGACGCGGGGCTGACACAACCGCCAGAAGCGGATCGTCTTGGGCGTGGCACCCGTGAGGCGCACGAGTTCGTCGTCGGTGAGGCGCGGCAAGAGGTCGGCGTAGGGGGCCAGGCCTTCGTCGATGGCGACGACTTGCTCGCGCAATCCGGCGACGCAATCCGTATCGACCTGCGCGAGGCGAGCGAGCGCTTCGTCGTCGAGGCGAGAGAACAGGTCGAGGTAGGGGACGAGGGCGTTCGTGGGATTGCGCGGACGCGAGCCCTCGGCGTCATCACCGCGCCTCACCCGCACCTGTTTGAGCGGAATGCGCCCGATCGAGACGCCCTGATCGCCGTTGTCAGCCATGTTTTTCCGTGCCGGAGCAACATACGAGAATGTCCCGAGGTCGCGCCAGCTCGCATCGCCGTTTCGCCAGCGGTTGCGCCGGCACGAACGTAGTCCCTACCCTCGCGGGGTCCCTGGATGCATCCCTCCTTCATCGCACTCGTGTCTACATGCGGCGGGCTCCTGCTCCTCTCGATCGCCGCGTGTGGCGACGAGGGCTGCGACATCGACCTGGCCGAACTCTCGATGGTCGCGGCGGTGGTCGACGACGGCCGCGTGGTGCGAGCCGAGGTCGACTTCGCCAGCGGTGATCGGAGCACGTTGCCGATCCCGTATCGCCGCTGCCCGGACGACGAGATCCGCATCAACGGCGTGGACGCCCTCGAGACGATCAAGACCGAGCGCGTGGAGTATTCGCTGACGGTGTCGCCGGAGACCGCTCCGCGCACGTTCTCGTTCGAGTTCGTGCGCCCCGGCGATCCTCCGATCGAGGCGACCGTCACGCTTCCGCCGGCGTTCGACGTCACCGCGCCGCTCCCGGGCACGCCGCTCCCTCGGGCCGCCGACGTCGCCCTCACGTGGGAACCGGCGGCGCCCGAAGACGAGATGCGCATCGCGTTGGTCGAGACGATCGATGGAGCCATTTGTCTGACCACACCCGTGGCCGAGCACGACTACAAATCGAACATCGGTGTGCCCGTGCCCGACGAGGGCACATGGACGATTCCCGCGGGAGCGATCGTCGGCAACGAGGGAGCCGCCTGCGACGCCTATCTCGAGTTCAACCGCTATGCCTACGGCGTCTACCCCGAGGCGCTCACGGCTGCGGGTCTCGTGGAGGGTCGGGTCGTGCGGCGCGTCTACGTGGTCTCCACGCCCGCGCTCTAGCGGCTGCGCGAAGCCCGGCCTTGCGCCGCCCAGCGGGGTGCTGCACAGTCGCCCCGATGCGCTGGCCGCGAAAAGCGATCTTGATTCGCCTCTGCATCTACGTCCCGCTGATCGCCTATCTCGGCTGGGCCGCGCTGCAGAAGCGGTCGGCGGAGTCGAGCGATACCGCCGCGCCCCACGTGGCGCCCGGCGAGTTGCCGCCGAACATCCAAGTGATCGAGCTCAGCCGCGAAGAAGCCGAACGCCGGTTCGGGAAGCTCCCCGATCCCGCCCCCACCCCGTGATCGTCGGTTCGGCGCCCTTCGCCGCCCCATCGTCGGAGTTTCGGCTTATCGTGCAGGGACCATGGAACGCGCACGATTCGTTGAGCTCGCCGGTGATGCACTCGAACACATCGAGAGCCGCCTCGGGGAGCTCGAACACGAAGCGCTCGACGTCGATCTCGCGGGCGACGTGCTCACCCTCGCCTTCCGCGACGGCACGAAATACATCATCAACGCCCATAGCGCGGCCGGACAGATTTGGATGGCGGCGGACCGCAGCGCGTGGCATTTCGACTACCACCCGGACCAGCGCCAGTGGATCGCCTCGAAGACGAACGAAGAACTGATGCACACGGTCGCGCGGGTCGTCGGGGAGCGCCTCGGCCTCGCGCTCGAGCTCTGAACGCCGGGCATCGGCTCGTCGCCGCAGCAGCGATCGTCGCGTGTGCGGCGAACGGTTGCGCGCACGTCCAGACCCGCTCGACGATCGAGGTCCACGACCGCGAAGGCGCCGCGCCGATCGTGCTGGGCCTCGGCCTCGAGCCCACCACGACGCGGTTCGTGTCCGCGACCTGGGAGCAGCGGGCCACCACGCTCGACGTGGTGCTCGCGCGCGTCCCCGCGTGTCGCTCACTGCTGCATCGACCCGTTCACCAGCTCGAACGCGTCGAACGCAAGGCCGGGCAAGCGGTGTACTGGGAGTACGGCATCGGGGCGGTGTTCCTCGCCATCGGCCTCATGGGGCTCATCCGCCCGACGTTGTTCTCGCGCGGCGCGGTGACGCAGGACGGAAGCTTCGTCACCGAGAGCCAGACGGGGATCCGGATCGGGGCCGTGTTCACGAGCCTCGCCGTCATTCCGCTCGCCGCCGGGGTGGCCGACACCGTGCGCAGCCGCGACTCCGTGTATGAGCACGAAGCGTTTCGCGTCGAGGTCGGCGACGAAGCCCCGTGTCCTGGCCCGGCGGAGCCGCTGATCGATCAGGTGATCACGCTCGACGCAGGGACGTGGCGCGCCGAGCAGCGGACGGACGCGGGCGGTCGAGTGCGGTTCGATCTCTCGACGTGGGCGCGCGCGCCCGAGGAGCACACCGCCGTGCTGCGCTGGGAGGACCAGCGCGCCGAGGTGCGTTGGTCCTCCGGGGAAGGCGAGGTGGCGCAACCCGGATCGGCGCAGTGGCGCGTGGCGGACGACGCTGCGCCGCCGGAAGAGGCAAGATCGGATGTGGCTGCGGGAGCTGCCGACGCGGCTTCTGGAGCGGTCGACAGGTCGCCTGCGGAGACACCGGAGGGCCCTACGGGCTCCTCGGAGGCCCCCGGAGACGCCGCCGAGGGTGCACAGGGGACCCCCTCGGAGGCTTCGGAAGCCCCCCAGGAGCCGCCTGCGAGCCCTCCGACGGCACCACCGGAGGGCCCTCCCGCGACGCCCGCCCAACCCGCTCCGCGCGCGCAGGGCCTGGAGCTCCAACCGCGCGGCGACGAGGGCACGCGATGACGCCCGAAGTGCCGAAGGCCCGCGCCGCTTGGATCGCGATCGGCAGCAGCCTCGGAGATCGCCGCGCGACGCTGCAGTCGGCGCTCGCGGCCATGCAACATCGATGGCCCGGGCTCACCTCGCTGACGTGCTCCCGTGTCTACCGCACGCGCCCCGTGGGCGTGGCCAGCCACGCGTTCTTCAACGCGGTCGTGCACCTCGAGTTCGGCACGCTCCTCCACGCCACCGAGGTCCTCGAAGGCCTCCTCGCGATCGAGCGCGCCCACGGTCGCACCCGCACCGTTCGCTGGGAGGACCGCACCCTCGACCTCGATCTCTTGTTGCTCGAGGAGGAGGGTGGTCGCGCGATCACGCTGCGCTCCGAGGCGCTGACGCTCCCGCACCCGCGCCTCGCCGAACGCGACTTCGTGCTGCGACCCTGGGTCGACTTGGCGCCGCACCTGAGGTTGCCCGATGGGCGAGCGCTGACCGAGCTCCTCGCCGCGCTGGCCCCGGAACAACGCACGATCCTGGGCGAAGTACCGGTGAACCCGGACGTACGAAAGCCGCTGTCGAACGGCGCCTGATCTGGTACGCTGGCGGCACCTAGGCGGATAGCTCAGTGGTAGAGCGCCGTGTTTACACCGCGGTGGTCGCAGGTTCGAACCCTGTTCCGCCTACTGATGTGCGATGCCCCGTCGGCGCGATTCCGGCTTCGCCTCGCACGCCCCGCGTCGCCTCGACGTGAGGGGCAGGAGCGACAGCGGGGCGTTTTTCCCCCGCACGCCCGCGCGCGACGTATCGATGCCCACGCAATCGTGCTCCGATGCGCCCGCTCCGACCGCAGAGCGCGTGCGTTCGGCCTGATAGACTCGGTGGATGTCGGGGCATCGTGGTGGATGGCGACGCCAGTCGTGCGTGATGGTCTTCGTGGTTTGCGCGGGATGTGGCGATTCGGCCTCCGAGGACGGGGGCGACGGGAGCTCGGAGGCTTCCGAGACGGGGTCGACGACGTCGACCGCATCGACGCCCGACCCCGGCACGACCAGCGACACATCCACCGGCACGTCCAGCGACGAGGTCACCGCGGGCTCGAGCACGACCTCGAGCTCGGGCGACGATCCACCGGCGAGCGAGGCCTCGAGTTCGGGCCCGGACGGTGACGCCCTGGTCGCGGACGTCGAAGTCGAGGTGCACGACGAGGTGAACACGATCCTCGTCGTCACGTGGGAGCAGACGCGCGCGTCGGAGGAGACCTGGATCGAGTTCGGGTTCGACGAGGACGTGTGGCTGCGATCTCCGGCGCGACCGGGCACGGTGGGTGCGCATCGCGAGGTTCTGCTCGGGATCCCCGGCGACACCGAGGTCACGTTCCGCATCGTCAACGTCGACGCAGGCACCGAAGTCCGCAGCTCCGACCATCACGGCGTCACCGACGAAATCCCGAGCGCGATGCCTCGCCCGACCGTGGAGCACTACGATCCCACGATCGCGAGCGCCCATCGCTGGATGTTCGGCGCCGTCGAGGACACGGAAAGCTCGCGCGGCACGCCACTCTATTACGAGGGACCGCATTGGCTGTACATCGTCGACCGCCAAGGGCGCATCGTCTGGTACTACGTCGATCTCGCCGTCAATCCCACGTCCGCCTTCCCGCGCATCACCCCCGATGGGCACATCTACATCGAGAAGCGGCAGTTCTCGAACTCCTCGTTCGCGCCGTCGGTGCTCCACATGACACTGGATCACGCCTACGAAGAGGAAATCGACGTACCGGGGCTCGACGATTGCACCGACGTCACCGACGACGGCACCCTGCTCTACAACACGTTCTCGTCCTCTCGGCAGGGCGCCGCCTTGATGGAAATGGCGCCCGACGGCACCACGCGCGAGATCTGGAGCTGCGCGGAATGGGTGCTCGATCACGGCGTCCAAGGCCAGAACGTCTGCTACTCGAATACGGTGAACTGGAACCGAGCGGACGACACGGTGTTGATGTCGATGCCGTACATCAACACCGTGGTCGAAATCGATCGAATGAGCGGCGCCCTCGTGGGGCAATACGGCGATGCGCCCGACAGCTGGCCGCTCACGGGGCCGAGCTATGACGATTGGACGCTCGAGTTCAATCATTTCGCCAACGTCACCCCGGAAGGGACGCTCCTGGTGTCGTCCCACGAACCCGGGCACGGCGGCGCATCGGCGAACTCCGGCTCGGCCACCGAAACGTTCGGGACGCACATGTTCCTCGAGTTCGACATCGATCGCGACAATCAGCAGCTCGTGGAACGCTGGTTCTACACCGCCGAGAACGGCGAATGGCCGCGCTACAAAGGGATGGTCATGCGCGTGGACGACGGCGGCGGCAACGTGCTCGCGAACTTCGGGACGGGCGGCGTCATCCTCGAAATCACACCGGACAAGGAAGTCGCATTCCGCCTGGTGTGGGATGGGGATTTCACCGACGACCGCAACGGGAAGATGGCGGGTCACAACATTTTGATCGACGATCTCTACGCACTCAATCGCGTTCCGGAGTAGGATCGATCGCGATGCCACGCTTCTCCGCGCTGTTGCCCGCCGTCTTCGTGGGTCTCGTGCTCCCCGGCTGCAATCCCGACGAGACGACCAGCGACGCGGAGACCTCCGCCGGCGCGACGTCGACCTCGTCGTCGACCGGCACCTCGACCGCGAGCGCGTCCGACCCATCGCTCGGCACCTCGTCCGGCACCGACGCCGGTTCGACGAGCTCGACCGGGGCCGATCCGTCGACGACGGGCGCGGAGGAGGACGCGTCCACGAGCACGGCGGACGCCGAGGCATCGTCCACCGGCGCGGCCGTGGCCGGCGACGGCATCTGTGGCCTGCGCAGCGAAGCCGACGTCACCGAGGACGGCTACGCGGGTTGGGAGGAGTATTACCTCATCGGCGACGAGGGCCTGGGCGACCCCCTCTGCGTGATCCGCTTCCGCGTCGAACGCGTCGGCGAGGCTGCGCCCGGGTGCCCCGACTGCCTGTGGTCGCATCGAGTGCGGCGCACGTTCGAAGCGGTGGTGGTCGACGAGGACGGCGTCTGTGCCGGGAGCGACCTCGGCCTCGATGAAGACGCGTTGGCGGAGCTCGACGGCACGGAGTTCGACTACGGATACGTGGTCGAATACACCGGGCACAACGACGTGCTGATGGGGTACGACGCGGCGTCCGAGACGTGGTCGGCCCGCCACTTCGCGCGCTGGGACGACACGACCGCGCTCCTGACCTTCGATCGTCGCGACGGCTTCTGCACGTACTGAGAGGGCGTTCCTCTGACGTTCGATCACGGCGCTTCGCCGGTGTACACCTCGCCATCGAGGTTCCGCCCGACCTCGAGGTCTTCCCAGACCACGCTCCGGGCGACCTCGATCCCGTCCGCGATGCGGCACCCCGCGCCCAGCTGCGTGTGTGGTCCGACCCGAGCACCCGCGCCGACGTGCACGCCGGCATCGATCCACACCGGAGGGCGAATCTCGGCCGACGGCGCGAGGGTGGCCGAAGGATGGATCCCCGTGGTCCCATGCGGCGCGAAGGGCAGCTTCGCGGCGCCGGCCAACACCTGTTGCACACCTCGCAAATAGCGCTCGGGCGTGGAATGTTCCCACCAGTAATCGTCGGACACGAACCCGAACAGGCCCTGCCCTTCGTGGAACGAGCTGCGGTAGGCGGTGCGCACGATGCATTGCTCGCCTTCGGGCGGGATGCGATCGAGGAACCGCGGCTGGAACACGTGCACGCCGGTGAACATCAGGCGCTCCGACACGGGAGGTGCGGCGCCGCGAGCCGGCGACGCCTGCAGGAACTCGACGATGCGACCCTGCGCATCCAAGCGAAAGCTGCCCCATTTCTCGGCCTCGGGGTCGGGCCGCAGCACCATCGTCGCTTCGGCGGCGTCGCGGCGATGACGAGCGAGCACTCGCCCGAGGTCGAGGTCGAACAAGATCTTGCCGTTGACCACGACGATGGGCGTGTCGTGGCCGTCGTCGAGCCACGGCCGGGCCTGGCGCAAGCCGCCGCCGGTGCCGAGGATCATGCCGTCTTCGGGCGAGTAGGTGATCGCCACCCCGAGCGCGCCGCCG
>Ga0079224_100011859_pt1 | contig 12034 bp, 10 predicted proteins | sample Stecom2015_FD_80414 | JGI IMG/M metagenome (GOLD analysis project Ga0079224, IMG submission 80414) | Agricultural soil microbial communities from Utah to study Nitrogen management - Steer compost 2015 | ecosystem: Environmental > Terrestrial > Soil > Agricultural land | place: USA: Utah... | reverse complement strand
GGTGGCCATTCTGGCGTTCGGCTGGTCGCTTGCCGTCATGCCGACCGGCCTGCCGCCCGAAGCCCACTACGAAATCCTGTACTGGGGCGGCGGTCACGCCCTGCAGTTCACCTGGACGCTCCTCATGCTGGTGGCCTGGCTCGCGCTGGCGCAGGCCTGTGGCGGCCGCATTCCCCTCAGTCCACGCATCGTTCTGCTGCTGTTCAGCCTGGCGCTCGTGGGTGTCTTCGTCACTCCGCTCGCCTACCTCATGTACGACATCAGCAGCGTGGAACATCGCCACATGCACACCTGGGCCATGCGCATCGGCGGCGGCATGGCCATCGCGCCGGTAGTGCTTGCCGTGGTGGTTGCGCTCGCGCCGCTGCGCCGCCTTGCTCCCCCGTTGCGGCCGCTGCGGGCCGCCCTCATGGCCTCGGTACTGCTGTTCGTGGCCGGCGGGCTCATCGGCCTCACCATCAATGGCAGCAACGTGCGCATTCCCGCGCATTATCACGGCAGCATCGTGGGGGTCACGCTCGCACTCATGGGCCTCATCTACTGGCTGCTGCCACGCCTGGGTTATGCGGCACCTTCGGGGCGGCTCGCGTTACTGCAGCCCTGGCTGTATGGCGGCGGGCAGCTGTTGCACATCGTGGGCCTCATGTGGTCGGGCGGTTACGGCGTGCAGCGCAAGGTCGCCGGTACGGAACAAGTGCTACGCAGCACCGGCGAAATCGCCGGCATGGGCCTCATGGGCCTGGGCGGGCTGCTGGCCATTGCCGGCGGCCTGCTGTTCGCCGTGGTCCTCATCGGCGCCATGCGCACCACCGCCGAATCCTGGAAGGACACCCTGGCATGATCACACTGGTGCAACGCGCCCTGCGTGCGGGCTTCATGGCGATCGAAAGCCTGTTCAACCGGGCCTTCGGCGACCGGCTCAATCCGTTCTACCACCTCGGCAAGATCAGCTTCTTCCTGTTCTGGGTCATCGCGGTCACCGGGCTGGTTCTGTACGCCTTTTTCGATACCAGTGTCGAAGGGGCCTACCCGTCGGTGGAATCGGTCACGCACGGCGCCTGGGGTCTGGGTGGCGCCATCCGCGGGCTGCACCGTTATGGGTCCGATGCCATGGTGCTGACCATGCTGCTGCACATGCTGCGCTATTTCGCGCACGACCGCCTGCGCGGATTCCGGGCGTTTTCATGGGTCACGGGCGTGGGGCTGATCTGGCTCACCTATGCCTCGGGCATCAATGGCTTCATGCTGCCCTGGGATCGCCTGGCCCAGTTCATCACCCAGGCCAGTTTTGAATGGCTCGACTGGCTGCCGGGTTTCGATGGTCGTCTGAGCCGCAACTTCATTCTGCCCGAACACGTCACCAACCGCCTGTTCTCGCTGCTGGTGTTCATGCACATCGGGCTGCCCCTGGCACTGCTGCTGCTCATGTGGATACACGTGCAACGCGTTCCGAAGGCCGGCACGCAACCGCCACGCCCCATTGCCATCGTGCTCATGATCACGCTGGTGGTGCTTTCGGTGGCGCTGCCCGTCACCAGTCAGGGGCCGGCCGACCTGCACACGATGCCGCTCAGCCTGTCGCTCGACTGGTTCCTGCTACCTGTCTTCCCGCTCATTCAGAATGGGCAGCTGGGCCTCACATGGGGGCTGGCACTGGGGTTCACCCTCGTGGGCGCCGCGCTGCCGTGGCTGCGCCTGCAGCGTAAATCCAAGGTCAGGCACACGCTCACCATCCACCCCGGCCCGGCCACGGCCACCGCACGGGCCGAAGAAACGCTTCTCGATGCCGGGCTGCGGGCCGATCTCGCGTTACCCTACGATTGCCGTTCGGGTGGCTGCGGCGTGTGCGTGTGTACCATTCTGAACGGGCGCGTCGACCTCGGGCCGTATCAAGAAGCCGCCCTGACCCCGGCCATGCGTGCGCGCGGTCAGGCACTCATGTGCTGTGCCGTGGCACTGGAAGACGTGGAGTTCGAAGTGGAAGGCATCGCTTCGCTGGTGGCTGGCGACGGTGCCGACATGCAGGTGTGGCAGGGCCGCGTACAGCGCATGGAGCGGCTCACGCCCGACCTCATGCGCCTGTTCATCGCGCTGCCGCCCGACACCGTCATCCATTACCAGGCCGGTCAGTACATCAACATTCTGCTCGACGACGGCAGCAAGCGTTCGTTCTCGTTTGCGAAGGCGCCGCCCGACCCCGCAAAACCGGCCTTCACACCCGAAGACAGCATCATCGAGCTGCACATCCGGCGCGTGGAAGGCGGCCGCTACACCACGCACGTGTTCGAACACATGCAGGTCGGCGACGAAATCCGCTTCGAAGGGCCCGTGGGCCGCTTCACGCTGCGCGACAGCGACCGCCCCATTCTCATGCTGGCCGGGGCAACGGGCTACGCGCCGATCCGCAGCATACTGGAAGACGCGTTCCGCAAAGGGCTGCGCCGGCCCATCGCGCTGTACTGGGGCGTGCGCAACGAAGCCGACCTCTATCTGCAGGAAGAGCTGCAACGCTGGCAGGCGCAGCATCCTCAATTCACCTATACCCCCGTGCTGTCGGGCGTTGATGAATCAAGCACCTGGAGCGGGCGACGCGGCCTGGTGCACGAGGCGCTGCTGGCCGACCACCCCGACCTCACCGGCTATGAAATCTACGTGTGCGGCTCGGTGCGCATGGTCGAATCGGCCGTACCCGACTTCCTGTCGCACGGGCTGGCCGAAGAGTTCTGCTTTTCCGACGCATTCGTGCCAAATTCGCAGTCGGCCGCAGCTGCGCCCGAGCCTGCAGCGCAAGGCTCAGATGATCGTGAGGCACCAACACTGCCGCACGACACCTGACCCGCGCCCGAAGCGCCGTTCAATGTCGCGGCGCAACACCCTGGCAGTCGGCCGACACCCAATTGGCTTCGTGCCCGATCGTCATGTTCATGGGCTCGCCCGACACCGTGCCGGTCATCGTCATTTCGCTTTTATAGTGGCGCGCGGTGGCGTCCCACACCCGGCCCTTGATCGCCCACTTGCCGTCTTCGTGCGTGCAGACCAGGCTGAACGTGCCCTCGCTTGCACCCCCCTTCCACTTCATGTCGCTGCATTGCATGTCGGGGTCGTCCATGGGCGGCTGGAACTCGCCCTTGGCCATCTCGGGGGTGACGCATTCGCGTATGACATCGGGATGCGCAAGACTGGCACCCGACTGCTGCATCATCTCTTCCATCTGCTTGCGCTGCGCTTCGGGCATTTGCGCCAGTGCCGCCTGCATTTCCTTCATCATGGCCGCCATGGGCGACTCGCGCGAGAACGTGATTTCCCACAGGCCGGGTTCACGATCGACCAACGGCGTGGCCACGGCGACACCGCCAACAAGGGCAAGGGCACCGGCCAGAACCGCAGGTTTACCAAAACGAACAAACATCGGATTGCTCCTCCCAGACGCGTATGCGTGTATGCGATGACGGGCACTTTCAACTCCAGCGGCATTGTGATGCCCGCAACGCAGACCCACAATCAGGGCTTTCGCGTGGTGGCGGGCGCCAATCAATTGCGATGCAAAGCCGTTGGGCACGCGCGGTGCTAGGCAAGAGCTCCAACCTCACTACACAAGGAGCCTGGCCATGGCCATGAACAAATCGCACCTGATCGCCGCGCAGAAAAGCGTGATTGGCATGCTGATCGACGATCACCGCAAGGTTCAGAAGATTTTCAAGGATTTCGAATCGGAAGAGGATCCGGCGAAGAAACAGGAAATGGTGATCGAAGCCTGTACGGACCTGACCGCACACGCCGAAATCGAGGAACAGCACTTCTACCCCTTCCTGCGCGAGGCAGATCCTGAGAAATTCGGTGACCTGCTGGACGAGGCGAAGGTGGAACACGCCAGCGCCAAAGATCTGATCGCCCAGCTCATGCAGATGAGCCCCGAGGACGATCTTTATGACGCCAAGTTCACGGTGCTGGGTGAATACACGAACCATCACATCAAGGAAGAGGAAGACGAACTCTTCCCCGAGGTGGCCAAAGGCAAGTACGACCTTCGCGAGCTGGAGCAGCCCATGCTCGAAACGAAGGAAGCGGTTCAGAGCCGTGCCACCAAGGAACTGAGGCTGGCGTAAGCTGCCACAAGTCTGCCGGCACGCTGACGGGCGGGGTTTGTACGGTCATGGGCATTCCCCGCATGTCCGCCGTTAGCAGTTGCCACCACGCCTGCCTGCATGGCACGGCCACGCTATTGATATGTCGTGATTTTTGTCGCTCCGTGCACGGCATCATTGGCCAACCACAATGGCCGCCTTAATCTCGGATATGTGGATTCCGGATAGGTTTTGGTGCCTTGAAGGCATGGATTCTGCATGACCCCATCTTTACGATGATCCTGTACCTTGGGGACACAAGGTCGCAGTTGCACCCTACGCACGCTGCACAAACAGGAGACAACCATGCAGACCAAACTATGGAAATACGTGGCGGCGTCCGCCGCGCTCGCGGCCGGTTCCACGATCTCGCAGGCTCAGCAATTGTCTGACGACGTGCTGCGCATCGGCGTGCTCACCGACATTTCGGGCGTGTATGCCGACATCTCCGGCAAAGGCGCAGTCGAAGCCGTGCGCATGGCGGTGGAAGACTACGGTGGCACCATGTTCGGCAAACCGATCGAAGTCATTTTCGCCGATCACCTGAACAAGCCCGACGTGGGCGCCGCACGTGCCCGTGAATGGTTCGACCGCGACGGCGTCGACATGATCACCGACCTTGCCAATTCCGCCGTGGCGCTCGCCGTGGCCGACCTGGCCAAGGAAAAGAAGCGTCACATCATCGTCAACAACCCCTCCAACATGGGGCTCACCAACGACCGGTGCTCGCCCTACACCATTCACTACACCTACGACGCCTATTCGCTGGCTCACGGCACGGGCCGCACCGTCGCCGAGCAGCCCGATGGCGACACCTGGTTCTTCCTGACGGTGGATTTCGCATTCGGCATCGGCCTCGAAGAACAGGTCGCACAGGTCGTACGCAACGCAAACGGCAAGGTGTTGGGCTCGGCACGTCACCCCCTGGGCACCACCGACTACTCGTCATACGTGCTGCAGGCCCAGACCTCCGGCGCCAAGATCATCGGTCTGGCCTCCACCGGGCAAGACACCATCAATGCCATCAAGGCCGCGCACGAATTCGGCGTCACCCCCAAGCAGAAGCTGGCCGCCCTGCTGCTGTGGATCAACGATATTCACGCGCTGGGGCTCGACGTCACCCAGGGCCTGCTGCTGACCAACGCCTGGTACTGGGACATGAACGAAGGCTCGCGTGACTTCGCCAAGCGGTTCATGGAGCGGGTCGGCCAGATGCCCAACATGGCCCACGCCGGTGACTACTCGTCGACCATGCACTACCTCAAGGCGGTCGAGGCCGCGGGCACCGACGACCCGGATGCCGTGTCGGAACAAATGCGCAAGACGCCCATCAACGACTTCTTCGCCCAGAACGGCTATATCCGTGAAGACGGCCGCATGGTGCACGACATGTATCTGTGGGAAGTAAAGTCGCCGGCCGAATCGAAGGGGCCGTGGGATTACTTCAAGCTCGTGAAGACGATTCCCGGCGAGCAGGCCTTCGCCCCCCTGTCGGCCAGCACCTGCTATCTGGTGAAGAAGTAAACCGCCGCGCAGCCTTCCCCGACATGACCGCACTGCCCTGCTTTCTTTTGAGCCGCGCTCCCGCCTCACTGGCGGGGGCGCGCCCGGTACTCCGAGGGCCGGAAGCCCGTGAGGCGCTTGAAGGTGTTCGAAAAGGTGAACGGGTTGGCGTACCCCACGTCACGTGCAATCGCTTCGATCTTGCGCTGCGTGGTCACCAGTTCGTGCGCGGCGCGCGCAATGCGCATGGTTATCAGCTGATTGCCGGGGCTGCGCCCGAAGTTCTTCCAGCACAGGCGACGCAGGTGCTCGGGACTGATGTTGGCAAGCGCGGCCAGCTCTTCGAGCGTCCAGGGCCGGCCCAGATCCGCCAGCACCGCATTCCACATGCTGTTCAGGCGCGGCTCGCGCTGCCAGGGGTCGACCATGCGGCTCACGTAGCGCTCGATGATATCAACCCAGATGGCCCGGGAACCCGGGTCGGCGTCCTGCTGCATTTCATGGTACAGGCCGCGCACCGCATGTTCGAGGGGGCGGCCGTCGAACCGCGTGAGCGCCGGCGCCATGGCACCGGCCAGCGAACGGGGCGAGGTGGGCATGAAGCGCACCCAGCACAGCTGCCAGCGCGTGCCTGGCACGCAATGGAACGCATGCAGCACGTGGGCGGGCGCAAAACTGGCATAACCCACCGAATGCGTATGCCAGCGGCCGTCGAGCAGCGTACGCCCATGGCCACCCAGGCACACCTGCATGAAGGCACCGCTCAGGTGCGTGCGAACAATAGTGTACGGGGCTGCGGCATCGACCACCGCCACGTGGGCGATATGCCGGGCCGCCAGCGCCTCGCACTGTTCAGCACGCACGGTCAGCACATGCGTATCGTCACCCAGAATATGCGTTTCAGTCAGCAGATCGAGCTGTTCCATGACGCGAATCATTACATGAATGCAAACCAACGGAGCACTTATGGCCAGGCATGACCGGCAGACATTGATGCAAAAATTCCACGACATGGTGGCACGCGGCGAACCGATCATCGGCGGCGGCGCCGGAACGGGCATCTCGGCAAAATGCGAAGAAGCGGCCGGTATCGACCTGATCGTCATCTACAACTCCGGCCGCTACCGCATGGCCGGCCGGGCGTCGTCGGCCGGCCTGCTGGCGTACGGCAATGCCAACGAAATCGTGCTGGAAATGGCCGGCGAAGTGCTGCCCGTGTGCAAGCGCACCCCCGTGCTGGCCGGGGTGAACGGCACCGATCCCTTCGTCGTCATGCCCGTCTTCCTGAAAAAACTCAAGGAACTGGGCTTTGCCGGCGTGCAGAATTTTCCCACGGTCGGCATCATCGACGGCACCTTCCGTCAGAGCCTCGAGGAAACCGGCATCAACTTCTCCTCGGAAGTCGACATGATCCGCCAGGCACATGAACTCGATCTGCTCACCACGCCCTATGTATTCAGCGCCGACGAAGCGGTGGAAATGGCCAAGGCCGGTGCCGACTTCATCGTGCCGCACATGGGCGTCACGGTCGGCGGCAGCATCGGGGCCACCTCGTCGAAGACCCTGGACGAATCGGTGCGGCTCATCGACGAATGGGGCGAGGCCGCGCGGCGGGTGCGCAAGGATATTATCGTGATTGCGCATGGCGGCCCGATCTCCATGCCTGAAGATGTGGAATACGTACTCAAGCACAGTGAACACTGCAACGGCTTCTACGGAGCAAGCAGCATGGAGCGCCTGCCCGTCGAGGTTGCAATCACCGAACACGTGCGCCGCTACAAGGCGCTTTCCCGCTAAAGGAGGACGACACATGGCCAGGGTTTACGTAAGCGCCGTCATGGATGCCACGCTCGACGAGGCCTGGGGCATGCTGCGAGATTTCGGCGCCCTCGGCAATTACCATCCCTTCTTTGAAAACTCATACATCGAAGACGGCCTGCCGCCCGACCAGGTCGGCTGCGTGCGGCACTTCACCGTGCGTGACGGCGGGGGCTACCTGCGCGAGCGGCTGCTCGAACTTTCCGATTACGAGCACCGCTGCACCTACGAGATCCTGCACATCGACGCCGACTGGCGCAACTACGTCGCCCAGATGCAGCTGTTTCCCGTCACAGAATCGAATCAGTGCTTCGGGCAGTGGTGGGCCACCTTCGACGTTCCGCCCGAGCAGGAAGCCGAAGCCTGCCAGCGTGTCGCCGACACCTTCCGTATCTTCTTCGAGTGCGTCAGCCAACGTTTCGGGAAACAGGGATGAAGACCGGCCGGCATCTGTGGGTGGTGGGCACGTTCGACACCAAGGCCGCCGAACTGAACTACCTGGCCGGGCTGATACGTGAGGCGGGGGTACCAGCGCTTACCGTCGATATCAGTACCCGCAGTCACGACGCGGTGGCCGACATACCCGCTGCGGAAGTGGCCACGTATCACCCCGAAGGAGCGCGACACGTGCTGGGCGGCGACGACCGCGGGCGCAGCGTCATGGCCATGGGCCAGGCGCTATGCAGGCTCGTTACCGCCTGCCGGGCCAGTGATGCCCTGCTGGGCATGGTCGGTATCGGGGGCTCCGGCGGTACGTCGATGATCGCGCCGGCACTGCACCTGTTGCCCTATGGCATGCCGAAGGTGCTGGTCAGCACACTTGCATCGGGCAACACCGCCCCGTTCGTCGACGTGCACGATCTCGTGGTCATCAACCCCGTCACCGACCTGGCAGGGCTGAACCGGCTGTCGCGCCGCATTCTGGCCAACGCGGCTCATGCTGCGGCAGGAATGGTGCTGCACCCCGCCCCCGAACCCCCTTCCGACGCGCGCCCCGCACTCGGATTCACCATGTTCGGCGTCACCACCCAATGCGTGCAGGCGGTCACCGCGCATCTTGAAAACGCCTTCGAATGCCAGGTGTTCCACGCGAACGGCCCGGGTGGCCGCGCACTCGAGGCGCTGGCGCGCAGCGGCATGCTGAACGCGGTGGTCGACATCACCACGACAGAAATAGGTCAGCACCTGGCGGGCGGCGTATGCGACGCAGGCCCCGACCGGCTGGCTGCGGCAGCAGAACACGGCCTGCCCTGGGTGGGCTCGGTGGGCGCGCTCGACATGATCAACTGGGGCCCGCCCGACACGATTCCCGAACGGCATGCGGGCCGTCTGTTCCACGTGCATAATTCCCAGGTCACGCTGATGCGCAGCACGGCCGAAGAACTGGAACGCGCCGGAACCGAACTGGCCCGCCGCCTGAACCGATCAACCGGCCCGGTACGCCTGCTGCTGCCGCTCGAGGGAATTTCCGCACTTGATGCGCCCGGGCAGGTGTTCCATGATCCGCAGGCCGATGCGGCACTGTTTGCCGCCATCGAGCGCGAGTTTACGAGCAACCCCGACCACCAGCTGATCAAGGTGCCCCTGCATATCAATCATCCGGCCTTCGCCCGCCTGGTCGCCCAGACCGTTCGTGAAGTGATTCATGCCTGAGCGTCAGTTTGAATCATTTAGACACTAATTATTTCACTTTAAAACGATACAAACCATGACGTGCCTCCTGCTCAAGGTTACCCTCGGTTAGAGATGTTTCCCGTGGCAACCTGAGCAGGTCATCCTACCCCCTGAATTTAGGAGTGCACTCATGCGGTTACGGCAATTCATGTCGGCTGCGGCCTTTTTCGTCGCAGCCACACTATTGGCGGGCTGCGGCGACAGCAGCGGAGGCGGCCCCGCATCAGTATCCACCGCTCCCGAGACGGAACCGGTTTCGAACCGGATCTACCTGCTTACGGCAGAGTCCGGGCACATGGTCGCTGAAACCACACCCGAAGACTACACCCAGCGGCAATGGCGGCTTACCCTGGAAGCGCCTGACGAGACCGCGTTCTGGTATTCCGACCGCCCCGAGCGCGACAGCGGCACAACCGCCCTTGCGCGTTATGTCGATGCAACCTGGCAGAGCGCCTACGGAGAAACGCCGCCGCATGCCACGCTGCAATTCCTGCCCGAGTTCGATACCGTGCTGGAAAGCCTGTATGTGGCGCTTTCCGGGCCACAGTACGACGCGGCAGCGGGCACCGTCTCGTTCAGCGCCAAAGTGCTGGACGACACGATCGACTTGACGCTGCCCGAGCGCTTCGAGTTCACGGCTGCCGTTTTGAACGTTCTGAACAATGCCGAAGACGATGTCGAAGTCGCTTCATATGTGCAATATGCCGATAACGCCGCACTGCGTCCCTCCACCACTTCGGGTGGCCTGGAACTGGTGATGACGGGCACCGGCCCCGACATGCTGTGGGTGGATAACGCGCCCGGAACGTATTCCAGCAATCAGACGGTTGAGTCCTTCATGTTGCGCTGGCAGCATCTGTTCGCCGACAACCCGCCCAATGCCGCACTGGCGGGCACGACCCCGACCGGCGCAACGAAACTCTATTTCGTCACGCTGACCGACCCGGTGTACGACCCTGCGGCGGGTGAACTGCGATATACCGCCACGCCACTGGATACCAGCCACGGCGCGCTCGAAATGCTGACCCAGAGCGTGCTGCTGATCGACTCGGGGCCCTTCACCCGCTTTCCCCTGCCCGGCAAAGGCGTGGCGTATCAGCCTTTCAGCTTTGGCTACAACCCCTCGCAGGCGAACAGCTCCGAACTGTTTTTTGGCAGCGACATCGCGCGCAAGGAATTCGGATCGTACTGGGGCACCACCTCGTACCTGAGATCGCAGTCGTGTGCGCCGAATTGCCGTAATGACCTCAAGACTTTGCGCGGCATGAACGTGAACCTGATCCGTCTTTACGATTGGGATCCACGTCAGGATCACAGCCAGTTCCTGAATCACGCCAAGACGAATGGAATTACCGTGCTGGCATCGATCAGCAACTGGCTGGCAGAAACTACAGACGTGCAGCCTTCGGAATGGGCGCAGCATCTCGAGCCCTTCTTCAATTCGCGCAATTTTGCTCAGGGCAACAACTGGCACCCGGCGATCGCGGGAATAACGATCACCAACGAACTCGACCGGAATTCCGCCCATTTCCACAAGGCCATCGGTCTGATCGCCGAGTTCCTGCGTATTGCCGACAGCAAGGGTTTCAGCAAATCGGTTCTGGTATGCGCACCGGTAACCTTCGAAATGAAGCCGAATGATCTGCCCGCATGGCACTCATTCAGAACCTTTCTGAATGACCCCCGCCTGGCTCCGTACCAGGACAGGCTGATGCTGTGCCCCAACGCCTACAACAGCAAGAAAGACCTTTTTGACGACTTCAACGGAACCGGGCAAGGGTGGGTGCAACAGACGTATCGGGAATTCGGCAAACCCATTCTGTTCACGGAACTGGGCTTGAGCCGCACGGAGAACTACTACACGCCGGAATTCATTCGTGACCAGCTCAAGGCCGTGATTGCCTATCAGAAGCAGCACCCTGAACAACTATTGGGCGCCACGGTATTCCAGTTCTCGAACAAGGTGTGGATGCAGACCCCCGACGACAGCCTCTCGGAAGGCGCGTTCGGCATGTTCCGGCATGGGGCGGTAGTGAAGACCCTGAACCCACAACTCAGTGATTTCGATCCGCTGGTTGCCTTTACCAATAACCCCGGCACGCTGGTGATCGACGCGCTCGAACGCACCAGCACGTACTACGCCGTGGAAGAGGCCTACCGCGATTGATCTCGTTTCAGCGCCGCCATGTCGTTCACCGTGTCCGACACGGCGGCGCATCAATGCTTACATCTACCGCGCACCCGGCGGGCGCACGTCGCAACCGACCTGCAAGGCGCGGTCACCCTCGAACCACAGCACCACGGGGTGCCGCGTGCCCGGTTTCAGATCGAAATCGGCCTGTTCGAGCATGACGTGATGCCCGCCCGGTGCAAACTCGAAGCCGCCGCCGGCCGGCACGCGCACCGTGTCGACATGCGTCATAACCGACAGTTCGCCACGGGTTTCGTGCGTGTGCAGCATGACACGCCCGAAACCACGTGCCTGCGCGCCCACCAGCACGGCGTCAGCCGATCCGGCATTGTGCAGCTTGAAGTACCCGGCCGCAGGCAGGCGATTGGGCAAGGCCCGGATCCAGCACTGGCTGACCGTGACGCCCTCGGGCGCCGGCACTGAGGCAGGGTCTGGAAACGACCTGACGGCATGATTTGCATGCGCGTTAGCGGCATCGTGCGCGTGCGCAGCGTGATCGTGCTGGTCATGCTCAGCATGATCATGCGCGGAGTGATCATGCGTTACATCGGGCGAGCACACATCGCCCAGATGGGCATGACCCGAATCACCCTCGCCCGCTGCCGTGTGCGCCTGCGCGCCGAAGGACACCAGGGCCGCACACGCCAGTGCCAGCCCCTTGATGGGGATCGACATCGTCAACTCCTCCGCCTCAATGCTTCGGTGCGCCGTGACCATGACCATG
>Ga0079224_100011858_pt1 | contig 12034 bp, 9 predicted proteins | sample Stecom2015_FD_80414 | JGI IMG/M metagenome (GOLD analysis project Ga0079224, IMG submission 80414) | Agricultural soil microbial communities from Utah to study Nitrogen management - Steer compost 2015 | ecosystem: Environmental > Terrestrial > Soil > Agricultural land | place: USA: Utah... | reverse complement strand
TCGCGGTGGTAGTGGTCGGGCCGGCGCTCGACCTGACGGGCGCCACGACGCTGCCCTGGTACCTCGCGGCGATTACCGGCGGCATCGCCGTGGTGGGTTTGCGGCTCGCCGGCCTCGCGGGGCCGCCGCGAACGGCGCCCGCGGTACGGTTGCGCACCCGCCTGGGCGAGCGCCCGATCGTCGCTTTCTTCGTCGCCAACTTCCTGATGTTGTTCGCGCATGCGGCGCTCTACGTGCTTTTCTCGCTCTACCTGCAGCGCCACGGCTATTCGAAGACCGCCATCGGCCTCTTCTGGGCGGTCAGCGTGCTCGCCGAGATTGCCCTGTTCCGCTGGCAGTCGGTCCTGTTCTCCCGGTTTTCCGCGACGACCCTGTTCGCCTTCTCGATCGGAATCGCCGCGCTGCGCTTCGCCCTGGTCGGGGTATCGGCGGGCGGGCTCGCGCTGCTGGTCTTCTCCCAGCTGTTGCACGCGATCACCTTCGGCCTGCATCACAGTGCGTCGATGGCCTTGCTGCATCGGTGGTTCGAACCGGCGCAGCAAGCGCGTGCCCAGGCCTTGTTCATCACCATCGGCTATGGTTGCGGCGGAACGCTCGGCGGGCTGGCGATGAGCGCGGTGTGGGAGAATGATTCCCCGGAAATGGCTGTCGCAGGCGCGAGTCTTGCTGCTGCGGCCGGCTTCCTGGTGGCATTGGCCTGTGCCGATCGCTCGGCCGGGCGTGACCAAGCGGAGGAAACGATTCGATGAGCTTCCCGACCAGGCATTCCGCCGCCGGCATCGGCCGCAGCGCCAGGCTCGCGGCTTTGATGATCGCGGCCATGCTCGGGGTCGCCTGTACCTCGGTGCAGACGACCCGCGGCGGCGTCGTCGGCGTCGAGCGCACCCAGCGCATGTCCACCCTCGTTTCCGAAGCCGACCTGCGCGACGGCGCCGCCAAGGCCTATGCGCAGGTAGTGGGCGAGGCGAAGCAGAAGGGCCAGCTCAACGTGCCCGCGGCCCAGCAGCGCCGGGTTGACCAGATTGCCAAGCGGCTGATCGCGGCCACCCCGTCCTTCCGTCCCGACGCGAAGAACTGGAACTGGGAGGTCACGGTCATCAAGTCCGACGAAGTCAATGCCTGGTGCATGCCTGGCGGCAAGATCGCCGTCTACACCGGCCTGATCGACAAGCTGCAGGCGACCGATGCCGAACTGGCCGCCGTCATCGGCCACGAGATCGCGCACGCCTTGCGCGAACATTCCCGCGAGCGCGCATCCGAGCAAGTCACCTCCGGCCTGCTGTTGCAGGGCGCGGTGCTGCTGGCCGGCGGCGGGCAGGGCACGCTCGACATGGCGCAACTCGCCTACCAGGTCACGGTCGGCCTGCCGCACAGCCGGCTGCACGAGACCGAGGCCGACCGGATCGGGGTCGAACTCGCGGCGCGCGCCGGCTACGATCCGCGCGGCGCGATCAGCGTGTGGCAAAAAATGGCCAAGCTCGGTGGCGGCGGACAGTCGGAGTTCCTGAGCACGCACCCGTCGGCCGAGACCCGCATTCAGGACCTCGAGGTCTATGCCCGCCGGGTCGAGCCGCTATACAAGGGGGCGGCAGGCCGCTAAGTGAGCCGGGCCGGCCATGCGTGGCCCGAAGCGGCCTCGATCGTGCGCATGGCATAATGGAGCCTCGCCATCGACGGCGGGCGCCGCAGGCAGCCCCCTTTGGCTTTTTTGATGCCGGCCGATGGCCGGCATTTTGCCGATGGCCGGCAACACTTTTGACAGGTCTTCCATGTCGCTGACGCCCCGCACGCTCTACGACAAGCTCTGGGACGAGCATGTCGTTCACCAGGAAGCCGACGGTACCGCGCTGATCTATATCGACCGGCACCTGCTGCACGAAGTCACCAGCCCGCAGGCCTTCGAGGGCCTGCGCAACGCCGGTCGCGACCCGTGGCGGGTCTCGGCGAACCTCGCCGTGGTCGACCACAACGTGCCGACCACCGATCGCTCGGCCGGCATTGCCGACCCGATTTCCCGCCTGCAGGTCGAGACCCTCGACGACAACGCCCGCAAATACGGCCTGACGTACTTCAATATCGCGGACCAGCGCCAGGGCATCGTCCATATCATCGGCCCGGAGCAGGGCGCGACCCTGCCGGGCATGACCGTGGTCTGCGGTGATTCGCATACCAGCACCCATGGCGCCTTCGCCTGCCTCGCCTTCGGGATTGGCACCTCCGAGGTCGAGCATGTGCTCGCCACCCAGACCCTGGTCGCCGGCAAGATGAAGAACATGCTGGTGCGGGTCGAGGGGCGCACGGGCAAGGGCGTTACCGCCAAGGACATCGTGCTGGCCATCATCGGCCGCATCGGCACCGCCGGCGGCACCGGCCATGCCATCGAGTTCGGCGGCAGCGCCATCCGCGCGCTCTCGATGGAAGGCCGCATGACCGTCTGCAACATGTCGATCGAGGCTGGCGCCCGTGCCGGCATGGTGGCCGCCGACCAGACCACCATCGACTACCTCAAGGGCCGGCCGCTGGCGCCCGCGGGGGCCGAATGGGACCAGGCGGTCAGCTACTGGAAGACCCTGCATTCGGACGAAGGCGCGCGTTTCGACACCGTCGTCGACATCGATGCGAGCCAGATCGTGCCGCATGTCAGCTGGGGCACCTCGCCCGAGATGGTCGTGCCGGTCGACGGTCGGGTTCCCGATCCCGATCGCGAGCGCGATCCGGTGCGCCGCGAGGGCATCGAGCGCGCCCTCGAGTACATGGGGCTCGAACCCGACACTGCCATCACCGACATCCGGATCGACAAGGTGTTCATCGGTTCGTGCACCAACTCGCGCATCGAGGACCTCCGCCAGGCCGCCGCCGTGGTGCGCGGCCGGCGTAAGGCCGACAACGTGAAGCTGGCGATGGTCGTGCCGGGATCCGGGCTGGTGAAGGCGCAGGCCGAGGCCGAAGGGCTCGACAAGATCTTCCTGGCCGCCGGGTTCGAATGGCGCGAGCCGGGTTGCTCGATGTGCCTCGCGATGAACGCCGACCGGCTCGAGCCGGGCGAGCGCTGCGCTTCCACGTCGAACCGCAACTTCGAGGGGCGCCAGGGCGCGGGGGGCCGCACCCACCTGGTCAGCCCCGCAATGGCGGCCGCGGCCGGCATCGCCGGCCACTTCGTCGACATTCGCTAGTTCCAGCCCTTTCCATCCCGATCATGAAAAAAATCGTCAACAGCCTGCTCCTGATCGCATTCGTCTCCGGTCTTGCTGCCTGCAATACCTTCGAGGGCATGGGGCGCGACATCGAGCGCGCCGGCGAGAAGATCCAGCAGAAGGCGCAATAGGCGGACCTGTTCCATGGACAAGCTCACCATCCATCGCGGCCTCGTCGCGCCGCTCGACCGGGCCAACGTCGACACCGACGCCATCATCCCGAAGCAGTTCCTCAAGTCGATCAAGCGCTCGGGCTTCGGTCCGAACCTGTTCGACGAATGGCGCTACCTCGATGTCGGCGAGCCCGGCGTGGACAATAGCAAGCGGCCGCTCAATCCCGACTTCGTGCTCAACCAGGCTCGCTACCAGGGCGCATCGATCCTGCTCGCGCGCAAGAACTTCGGCTGCGGCAGCTCCCGCGAGCACGCCCCCTGGGCGCTGCTCGATTACGGTTTCCGGGTTGTCATCGCACCTTCGTTCGCCGACATCTTCTACAACAACTGCTTCAAGAACGGCGTGCTGCCGATCGTGCTGGCCGAGTCCGAGGTCGATCGCCTGTTCGGCGAGGTCGCCTCGTTCCCGGGCTTCCAGCTCACCGTCGACCTGCCCGAGCAGGTGGTTCGCACCGAGAACGACTCCCTGCACTATCGTTTCGAGGTCGACGCGCATCGCAAGTACTGCCTCGTCAACGGCCTCGACGACATCGGCCTGTCGCTGCGCCATGCGGACCTGATCCGCGAGTACGAGACCAGGCGCCTGCAGGACAAGCCCTGGCTGGGCAAGATGCTCGCCGACTGACGCGGCGCCAGGCAAGGCAAGGGAAACCACTCCCGCCCGGGCCGGACGCCAGGGTGGGAGTTCTTCAATGGGGGTCGACGCCGAAACGGCGCGCCCGGACGATCATGAAACGACAAGGGACGAGAGGATGAAGATCGCAGTGCTGCCCGGTGACGGCATCGGACCGGAGATCACCGCCCAGGCGGTTCGAGTGCTGGAGGCGCTTGCCGCCGACGGCCTCGCGCTCGAGATGGACAGCGCCCCGGTCGGTGGCGCGGCCTTCGATGCGGCCGGCGATCCACTGCCCGTCGATACCCTGGCGCTGTGCGAGGCTTCCGACGCGATCCTGTTCGGCTCGGTCGGCGGCCCCGCGTACGACAGCTTGCCGCGTCCGCAACGCCCCGAGCAAGGCCTGCTGCGCCTGCGCAAGCACTTCGACCTGTTCGCCAACCTGCGACCGGCCCTGGTCTATCCGGAGCTCGCGCATGCCTCGTCCCTGCGCCCCGAACTGGTCGCCGGCCTCGACATCCTGATCATCCGGGAGCTGACCGGGGATATCTACTTCGGCCAGCCACGCGGCATCCGGCAGACCGAATCCGGCGAGCGCGAGGGCTTCGACACCATGCGCTATACCGAAGGCGAGATCCGCCGGATCGCTCGGACTGCGTTCGAAGCGGCCCGCAAGCGGGATGGACGGGTCTGTTCGGTGGACAAGGCGAACGTGCTCGAGACCACCCAGTTGTGGCGTGATGTGGTCACGGAAACCCATGCGGACTTCCCGGACATCGCGCTATCGCACATGTACGTGGACAATGCGGCTATGCAACTGGTGCGCGCGCCCAGGCAGTTCGACGTGATCGTGACCGGAAACATGTTTGGCGACATCCTCTCGGATGAGGCCTCGATGCTGACCGGCTCGATCGGGATGCTGCCGAGCGCTTCGCTCAATGCCCGCGGTTTCGGGCTCTACGAGCCGATTCACGGCTCGGCGCCCGACATCGCGGGGCAGGACAAGGCCAATCCACTGGCCACGATCATTTCGGCGGCGATGCTGCTGCGCTACTCGCTCAACCAGGAAGCCGCGGCGCAACGCATCGAGAAGGCCGTTTCGCGGGTGCTCGCCAGCGGCCTGCGGACTGCGGACATCGCGGCCGAGGGCGAGCCGACGATCGGCACCGTGGCCATGGGCGACGCGGTCCTCGCGGCGCTCTGAGGCGGCCGCGCGGCAAACGGGATAGCGGTGCGTGCACCGCATGGCTTCAAATCGGGAAGACGGACATGGGCATGAAACTCGGAATGGTCGGCTGGCGGGGCATGGTCGGCTCGGTGCTGATGCAACGGATGCACGAGGAGGGCGACTTCGACCGGGTCGAGCCGACTTTCTTCAGCACCTCGAACGCCGGCGGCCGGGCGCCCCTGGGTACGGCGCCCCTGGCCGATGCGCACTCCATCGACGCGCTTGCCGCCATGGACGCGATCATCACCTGCCAGGGCGGGGACTACACCACCGAGATCCATCCCCGGCTGCGCGCGGCCGGCTGGAACGGCTACTGGATCGACGCTGCGTCCACGCTGCGCATGAAGGACGAGGCGGTCATCGTGCTCGATCCGCTCAACCGGGCGGTCATCGACGGGGCGCTCGAGGCCGGCCGACGCGACTTCATCGGCGGCAACTGCACCGTCAGCCTGATGATGATGGCTCTCAACGGCCTGTTCGCCGAGGACCTCGTCGAATGGGTCACCGCCATGACCTACCAGGCGGCTTCGGGCGCGGGCGCCCAGAACATGCGGGAGCTGATCACCCAGATGGGCCAGTTGCACTCGAGCGCCGCCGACCTGCTCGGCGATCCGGGTTCCGCAATTCTGGAAATCGACCGGCGTGTCGCCGATGCGATGCGTTCGCCCGCATTCGCCACCGAGAATTTCGGCGCGCCCCTGGCGGGCAGCCTGATTGCCTGGATCGACAAGGATCTCGGCAACGGGATGTCGCGCGAGGAATGGAAGGGTGATGCCGCATGCAACAAGATCATGGGCCGGCCGGCGAGCGGGCCGGGCCATGTGCCGATCGAGAGCCTGTGCGTGCGCATCGGGGCGATGCGCTGCCATAGCCAGGCGCTGACGATCAAGCTGCGACGCAATCTTCCCTTGCCCGAAATTGAATCACTGATCGCTCATGGTAATGAGTGGATCAAATATATCGACAACACCCGGGAGGTCAGCATTGCCGGGCTGTCGCCGGCGGCCGTGACGGGCCAGCTCGACATTGCGGTCGGCCGTGTGCGCAAGCTTGCGATGGGCCAGGACTACATCAGCGCCTTCACGGTTGGCGATCAGCTGCTCTGGGGCGCCGCTGAGCCGCTGCGTCGTGTATTAGGCATCCTCGCCTCGCGATAATGTGGTATTCGCCAATTCGCGGGGTGGCAAACCGGCCCGCGAATTGATGAACCCATCCATCGTCAACGTGGAACAACATTCGCAGAATGCGAGTGAACCTTCTGCTTTGCTTCAGCTTGCGAGGGCAAGTTACTGATGTTAGCCTCAAAAGATCGAGAAGCACGTCTGGGGAAAACCGTGCCATCACGGAAAATCAAAACGAACCAACCCCGACTCGTGCCTACACCGGCGGCCCTCGGGGTCGCCGTTGCATTGGCCGTTTCCGGGGGACTGTTCCTTCCACATGATGCCGAAGCCGCCGGGCTAGGGCGCCTGACCGTCCAGTCGGCGCTCGGCCAGCCGCTGCAGGCCGAGGTGGAAATCACTTCCCTTGCCCCGGACGAGTCCTCTTCGCTGTCCGCGAAGCTCGCCACGCCGGAAGCCTTCCGGCAGGCCGGCCTCGAGTACAACCCGGCCCTGACCGGCCTGAACTTCCGAATCGACCGCCGCTCAGACGGGCGGGCCGTGGTTCGGATTTCATCGTCCCGGGCCATCAACGAGCCTTTCGTCGACCTGCTGGTCGAATTGAATTGGGCATCGGGCAAGTTCGCCCGCGAATACACATTCCTGCTCGATCCGCCCGAATTGCAGGTCGGTCGCGCCAATACGGTCGACGGCGCCACTGCGCCGGTGGCGCCACGCGTAGGCGCCGCGAGCCCGGCCCCCGCGATGGCGCCGACCGCGCCGGCGGCCCGCGCGGCTGCCGCCGCCCAACGCGCCCCGGCCCCTGCCGCCGCGCCGCCAGCCCGTCCGGTGGTGGCGCAGAGTCCCGCGCCAGCGCCTGCCGCTGCGCCCGCTCCCGCGCCTTCCCGGCCGGCAGCGGTCGAGGTGGGTCGTGGCGACACCCTTGCCGCAATCGCCGACCAGGTCCGTCCGTCGGGCGTGTCGCTCAACCAGGCGATCGTCTCGATCTACCGCGCCAATCCGGATGCCTTCTTCGGCGGAGTGCACCAGATGCGCTCCGGGCAGACGCTCAGCATCCCGAGCGAAGGCGAAATGCGTTCGCTCTCGTCGGCCGAGGTCTCCGCCGAGATGCGGTCGAGCCTGCAGGCATTCAACGAATACCGGAACCGTCTCGCAAGCAATGCCCGCGAAGTCGGTGGCCAGCAGGGTGGACAGCAGGCGAGCGGCGCGGTTGGCCAGGCGCAGAAGCCGGCCGAATCGAGCGCCGCCGGCGATCAGCTCAAGCTCTCGACCGGCGGCACCGGAACCGGTACTGCCGGTGCGGCCACCGGATCGCAGGTGGCGGACTCCACCGAAGTGAGCGTCGCGCGTGACAACGCGCTGCGCGAGTCACAATCGCGCGTCGACGAACTCGAGAAGAACGTCGGCGACCTGCAGAAGTTGCTGGAACTCAAGAACCGGCAGCTCGCCGACCTGGAGCAGCAGCTTGCCCAGGCCCGACAGGCGGGCACCGCCACGACCGGGACGATCGCCACGCCGGCGCCGTCCACCATAGCGGGCAGTGCAGCGACCGCCGCTGGCGCGGCCGCTGGCAGCGAAGCCGCTGCCGACACCGCCTCGGGCAACGCGCCGACTGTCACGGATTCCACCCCGGCCGCAGCGGCGGACGCCGGCACGCCAGCGAGCCCGTCGGGCGTGACCAACGAGCAGGCTGGCGCTGCGGCGACGGATTCGACGAGCCCGTCCACGGCCGGCTCGATGAGTACGCCGGCCGAATCGCCGACCACTCCCACCATGGCCGGGACCGACACGCCGGCGCCCGCCGAGTCGTCGCCGGCAATGCCGGCGCCCGTGGCGGAGGCACCGGCCCCTGCTCCGGCAGCAGCCCCGACTCCGAGCCCCGCGGCCGAGCCGGTGCCGACGACGATGCCGAGCTTCCTCGACGAACTGCGCGAGAACCCGTACGTGCTGCTCGGCGGTGGCGCCCTGATCCTGCTGGGCGGCTTCTACATGTGGTACAGCCATCGTCGGCGCAAGTCGGCCGAGAGCTTCGAGGACAGTCTGGGCGGCACGGACGCCTTCACCGCGAACTCCCTGTTCGGGACCACCGGTGGCCAGAACGTCGACACCTCGAACAGCCTGTTCAGCACCAATATCCGCGACAGCGGCGTAGACGTGCACTCGACCGAGGTCGATCCGATCGCGGAAGCCGAGGTCTACATTGCCTACGGTCGCGAGGCGCAGGCCGAGGAGATCCTCAAGGAAGCGCTCAAGAAGCAGCCCGAGCGCCACGCCATCCGCCTCAAGCTGCTCGAGATCTACGCCGGGCGCAAGGATGTTGCATCGTTCAACGACCTGGCCCGCGAGATGTACGAGCAGGCTGGTGGCACCAACGAGGAATGGCCGAAGGTCGTCACCCTGGGCCTCTCGATCGATCCCGAGAACTCGCTCTATACGGGCCGCGATGATGGCGACGCCGCTCGCTCGGCCGGCATGGGCGCGATGGGTGCCGCCGGAATGGCCGGCGCCGCGGGCCTGATCGAAGCGCTCGATTCGCCGCTGGGCGCGGGCGACGACGAACCGGCGGCGCGCGCCGAGTCCGATGCGATCAGCGACCTGGACTTCTCCATCCCCGGAGACACCCAGGACACCTTCGCCTCGACCACCGCGGTTTCGTCCGGGCCGGCCGGCGAGCCGATGGACGACTCCGGGCTCGACTTCTCGATCGACATCGACTCGCGCATCGGCGAACCCGACGAAGCCTCGTCCTTCGGCGAAGACGCAATCTCCGATATCGACCTGCCTTCGCTCGATCTCGGCGAATCGTCGGCTCCGGAGCAGGCTCGCGAGTCGGCCTCGGGCGGTGCATCCGATCTCAGCCGTGCCCTCGACGGCCGCATCGACCTGCCTTCGCTCGATCTCGGTGACGATGCCGGGTTCGCCACGACCGGCGTGCGCCGGGTGGCAAGCGAGGTGGCTGCCGACCTCGGCGATTTCAACGTCGACATTCCTTCGCTCGAGACCTTGCGCGGACCCGCCGATGTCGAGGCCACCGCGGTCGACCTCTCGTCGATCGGCCTCGATCTCTCGCCCGAGAGCATTTCGGGCCCGGGCGCGGGCGGCGAAGGAAACCGTTGGCAGGAGATGGCGACCAAGCTCGACCTGGCTTCCGCCTACGAAGAAATCGGTGACAAGGAGGGTGCCCGTGAACTGCTCGAGGAAGTGGTTCGCGGCGGCGACTCGGAACAACAACAGAAAGCACGATCGATGCTTTCAAAGATAAGTTAGGTTCAGCCAGGGACCTTTCACGGGGAAGCCAGGCTTCCCCGTTTTTGTTTGGACCGATTCCCGTGCAGCGCATCGCCCTGACCCTCGCCTACGATGGCTCCCGCTTCGATGGCTGGCAGACGCAACCATCGGGGCGGACGGTGCAGGACGTGCTCGAGGCGTCTCTCGCGGCGCTTGCCGGCCATCCGGTGAGGGTCGTCTGTGCCGGACGTACGGATGCCGGCGTCCATGCCACCGCCCAGGTGGTCCATTTCGATACATCGGCACAGCGTCCGCTCCAGGCGTGGGTGAGGGGGGTCAATGCCCGCCTTCCCGATGCGGTTGCCGTGCTCGATGCCTGTTTCGCGCCGGCCGGTTTCCATGCGCGTTACTCGGCGCTGCGACGACATTACGCCTACCTGCTGCATTGCGCGCCGGTGGCTCATCCGCTGCTTACCGGGCGGGTTGGCTGGGAGTTCCGGCCGGTCGATGTGGCGGCCATGCAGGCAGGCGCGGCCTGCCTGCTCGGCGAGCATGACTTCAGCGCGTTCCGGGCAGCCCAGTGCCAGGCGAAGAGTCCCGTGCGGACCCTCGAGCGGCTCGCGGTAACGCCGCTTGCCGACCTGGTGGTGCTCGAGTTCAGCGCCAACGCCTTCCTGCATCACATGGTGCGCAACATCGTCGGCGCGCTGGTCGCGGTCGGCGCCGGCCGCCAGCCACCGGAATGGATCGGGCAACTGCTGGCTTCGCGAGACCGCCGCCAGGGGGCCGCTACCTTTACGGGAGCGGGGTTGTACCTGGCCGGCGTCGATTATGATGGGGACATGGGCAGGCGCGTTGGCCGCGCGCCGGGCCTGGCCGGGCTGTCGGCCCTGGCCGGTTCCATGGCCGCGGCGGACGGACTGCCGACGTGGTCGGGCCGAGCAGGGGATTCACCATGAGGACAAGGATCAAGTTCTGCGGACTGGTGCGCGCGGCCGACGTCGATGCGGCCGTGTCCCTCGGTGCCGATCTCGTCGGTTTCGTGTTCTACGCCAGGAGTCCCCGCGCGATCGACGTCCAGACCGCCGCCATGCTGCGGGGACGGCTGCCATCCTACGTCGCCGCGGTCGGACTGTTCGTCAACGAGGTTCCGGCGCGCGCCGCGCAGATCGCCTCTGCCGCCCGGCTCGACTTGCTGCAGTTCCATGGCGACGAGAGCCCGGCCGTCTGCATCGATACGGCCCGCCGCGCCGGCCTGCCGTGGTGGCGGGCGCATCGGATCGGCGACGGCGGCGGTTTGCTAGAATCGCTCGCCGGCTATCGGGATGCCGAAGCCGTGCTCCTCGATGCCGATTCGAAGGCCTATGGCGGTAGTGGCCACGCCTTCGACTGGTCCCGGGTGCCCACCGACTACGATCGCCCGATCGTTCTGGCGGGTGGCCTGACCCCCGAGACAGTGGGCGAGGGCATAGAGCGAGTCGGCCCGATGGCGGTCGACGTTTCCAGCGGGATACAGGGCGAGGATCCCCGAACCAAGGATGCCGCGAAGATGGCGAGTTTCGTCGCTGCGGTGATACAGGCCGACGCCAGGCGGGCGGCCGGATGAAGCTCCGCGAAGTAACGCAGGAATCGATGAAGCCTTACGACCTACCCGACGCGAGGGGGCATTTCGGCCCCTACGGCGGCACTTTCGTATCCGAGACGCTGGTGCATGCGCTCGACGAACTGCGCGCCGCCTACGACCACTATCGGGACGATCCGGAGTTCGTTGCCGAGTTCCGCGACGAGCTCGAGCATTTCGTCGGCAGGCCGAGCCCGATCTACCATGCGCGGCGCTGGTCACAGCAGCTCGGCGGCGCGCAGATCCTGTTCAAGCGCGAGGATCTCAACCATACGGGCGCCCACAAGATCAACAACGTGATCGGCCAGGCGCTGCTCGCCCGACGGATGGGCAAGCGGCGGATCATCGCCGAGACGGGCGCTGGCCAGCACGGGGTCGCGACCGCCACGATCTGCGCGCGCTACGGCATGGAATGCATCGTGTACATGGGCGCCGAGGATGTCGAGCGCCAGGCCCAGAACGTCTATCGGATGAAGCTCCTCGGGGCGACCGTGGTACCGGTCGAATCGGGTTCGCGAACCCTCAAGGACGCGCTCAACGAGGCGATGCGCGACTGGGTCACCAACGTCGAGACCACCTTCTACATCATCGGCACGGTCGCCGGCCCGCATCCCTACCCGGCGATGGTGCGCGATTTCCAGCGCGTGATCGGCGAGGAATGCCTCTGGCAGATGCCGAAGATGATGGGGCGCCAGCCCGACATGATCGTCGCCTGCGTGGGCGGCGGCTCGAATGCGATCGGCATCTTCCATCCCTACATCGATGTGCCCGGCGTCGAACTCGTCGGCGTCGAGGCGGGTGGCGATGGCCTCGCCTCGGGGCGCCATGCCGCCTCGCTCAATGGCGGCTCGCCGGG
>Ga0079224_100011857_pt1 | contig 12034 bp, 8 predicted proteins | sample Stecom2015_FD_80414 | JGI IMG/M metagenome (GOLD analysis project Ga0079224, IMG submission 80414) | Agricultural soil microbial communities from Utah to study Nitrogen management - Steer compost 2015 | ecosystem: Environmental > Terrestrial > Soil > Agricultural land | place: USA: Utah... | reverse complement strand
TCGTGTATGCGCGTATGCTCAACACGCTTTGCGCGTCTTGCCTCATGGTCTTTCCGGTCGCCTCGGCAAGGGCCTTGAATGCGGGAATGGGCTCCTTTGCATAGCGTTGTCCGGTCTCCGTAAGGCTGTCCCCGCGGCTTTCGCGCCTTATCAACGCCGTGCCTACGTACTTTTCCACGGTCGCTATCTGCTGGCTGACGGCCGACTGCGTGACATGCAGTTCGTTGGCTGCCGTGGTCAGATTCAGGTGGCGGGCCACGGCCTCGAACACCCGCAGGGGATTCATAGGAGGCAATTGCGGTGTAGTCACGGTGGCACCTTACAAAAATACAGCCTGATAGCCATGATTTTTTATCATATCACCAGACCAATAAGGAAGTATTCGCAGCCATGGACTTTCTTTACTATCAGCTTGGTGAGATAAACAATCAAGGATCAAGCATGGACTTTCAACTGAATGAAGAACACAGCGCCTTTGCCGACTCGGTAAGCCGCTTTGCCAAGCAGGAATTGGCGCCGGGGGCCCTGGCTCGTGCGCATTCGACCGAACACCCTTGGGACGCCGCGAAACTGATCGCCGACAACGGCCTGCTTGGCATCGCTTTTCCTGAAAAGGACGGCGGACAGGGCGGCACGCTGATGCATGCCGTGCTGGCCATTCAGCAAGTGGCCTTGTCCTGTCCAAAGAGCGCCGACATCGTTCAGGCAGGCAACTTCGGTCCCATACGCACCTTTGTGGAATACGCCACCGACGAGCAAAAAGAACGATTCCTGCCCGACCTGCTGGGCGGCAAGAAGCTGATTGCACTGGGCATGACCGAACCGGACGCCGGTTCCGCCGTCACGCAGTTGAAGACCAGCGCGCGCAAGGATGGAAACGATTATCTGATCAACGGCAGCAAGATCTTTTCCACGAACAGCCCCGAGGCGGATCTGTTCCTGATCTATGTGCGATTCGGACCAGGTTTGGAAGGGATAGGGTCGGTGCTGATCGAACGGGGAACACCCGGCTTCACCATAGGCGAGCCCGCTGGCTTCATGAACGGCGAACAGTGGTGCCAGCTGTACTTCGAAGACGCTCGGATTCCCGCCAGCAACCTTTTGCTGGGACCGGGCGGATTCAAGAAGCAGATATCCGGATTCAATGTCGAGCGGCTGGGCAATGCGTCCCGCTCGCTGGCCTTGGGGCGTTACGCCTTCAATCTCGCTCGCGAGCACGCGTCCACTCGCAAGCAGTTCAATAAAGAGCTGTGCGAGTTCCAGGGCATCCAATGGAAGTTCGCCGATATGTGGATGCAGCTGGAGTCGGCTCAATTGATGCTATACCGCGCTGCGCTGGAAGGCGAACATGGGCTGCCCTCGGCGCAAAGCACGGCCATGGCCAAGCTGGCCTGCAACCAGGCAGGCTGGTTCGTGGCCAACGAGGCTCTGCAGGTCATGGGCGGCATGGGCTTCAGCCAGGAAGTGCTGGTGGAATACTGCGTGCGCCGCATCCGGGGCTGGATGATTGCGGGCGGATCGATCGAAATACTGAAAAATCGTATTGCCGAAGGCGTGTTCGAACGTAGCTTCTCGCAATATCCGCCCAAGGCCGTATAGCGCTGGGCTGCGGTCACGCGTGCAGCGCTTCAAAAAAAACGCCCCCACGCTGCGCCTTCGGCTTGCTGCCCCCCAAGGGGGCGCTTTTTTGCCTTGGGGCGGCCCGGCGGCAAAAGAACGGCCTTGCAATATGCAAGGCCGTTTTGTCATCTTGGCGACCCGGGGGTTGGGGTCGCCTGGCGATCATAGAATACTAATCCAGCGATATATTCATCGACTTGACCAGCTCGCTCCACTTACCGGTTTCCTTGTCGACAAAGGCTTTGAACTCTGCCGGTGTTCCACCTATGGGTTCCGCCCCTTCATTGAGCAGCTTGGCCTTGACTCCGGGCTCATGGATCAGGCTGTCGATGTCGTGGCTTACTTTATTGACGATGGCTACAGGCGTGTCTTTAGGAGCGAAGAAGCCGAACCATGCACCCAGCGCGAAATCGGGGTAGCCCGCTTCCTTCATGGAGGGGATGTTCGGCAACGCTGGCGAGCGGCTTGCGGTTGAAACAGCCAGCGGCAGCAGGGCGCCCGACTTGATATGGCCTTTGACGGATGGCAGCGTGGCAAACATGAATTGCACACGGCCGGCAATAACGTCAGTCAATGCGCCTGCACCCTTGTAAGGAATATGGGTGATGGGAAGCTTGGTGCTGCGGGCCAGAAGCTCGCACGACAAGTGCGCGGCGGTGCCTACGCCAGTGGATGCGCAGTTGTACTTTTCAGGCTCTTTCTTGATGGCGGCAATCAGCTCTTCCACGGACTTGATATTCAGCGATGGCGATACGACCAGGACGTTCGGCACGTCGGCCACCAGCGTAAGGGGGATCAGATCGGTTTGCGGGTTGTGGCCGAGCTTCGAGTACAGCGATGGGTTGATCGCTATCGGCCCGATGGAATTGATAAGCAGGGTATAGCCATCCGGCTTGGCATTGACGGCGACACGGGTGCCGATATTGCCGCCCGCGCCGGGGCGGTTCTCCACGACCACGCTCTGGCCCCACTTCTTTGTCAGGCCGTTGCTGATTTCACGAGCCAGGATGTCGGTGGTGCCGCCCGCGGTGAACGCCACGATGACCGTAACGGGCTGTGTCGGCCAGTCGGCGGCGTGGGCGCTTTGGCTCACGCAGGCAGCCAGGGAAAACAACCCGGTGGCCAGGGCCGACAGGATGGGTTTTTTAGGGGTGAAGGATGTCATTTCAAGTCTCCTGATAATGCTTATGTCGTTGAGTTTTTATGCTTGGCGTCATTCTTTCAATCGAATGACGCCATCCACTGCGATGACCTGATCGGCTTGTACGAACAGGGGGTTGATCTCTGCTTCGGTTACGGGCTGCCCGGGCACGCAGGCAAGGCGCGAGATATCGACAATGGCCCGGGCCAGGCCGTCGACATCCCCGCGGGGAAGGCCGCGAAAGCCGCGTATGAGTTGGCTGTGCTTGACTTCGCTTATCATGGCGTAGGCTTCATTCAAACCGACGGGCGCAAGGCGGATGGCATAGTCCGGCATCAATTCGGCCGCGATGCCGCCCGCACTGAGCAATACGGTGGGACCGACCAGGGGGTCATGACGATAACCCAGCATTAGCTCGATCAGACGGCCTTCCATTTTTTGCACCAGGACGCCATCGATAATCGCTTCCGGCCGGTGATGCTGTACGGAGCGCAGAAGCTCCGGAACCGCCAGTGCAAGATCGGCATCGTCCTTGATATTGACCTTGACGCCGCCCACATCGGTCTTGTGCAGGATGTCGCGGGATACGACCTTGAGCACCAGGGGGTAGGGGATGGCGTGCCGAACATTCTCTGGCTGCAACAACTGGCTGGGCGCGCTGTTTATCCCGAGCGCGGCAAAAGCCCTTATCGCTTCCACTTCAGTAAAGTTTCCTGAAACAGGGCAATCATCGGGCAACGCAGCTGTAGCAGTAGGCAGGTCGGACTGATGGATAACGGGTTTGAAGAACGCGGCCAGCGTATCGGCGCAGCTCTCGGGCGTGCGAAATGCAGCGATGCCATGCTGCTGCAACAGGTTCAATGATTCGGATGCCTCCGGCGCCAGGAACACCGCCAGCGGCTTGCCGCCGGGCTTGATCGATTCGATCAGGGGTTTTACCGCCAGTTGCGGATGGAACTGGGCCGAGCAACCCACCACGCTCAGGACCGCATCGCACCAGTCCGAAAGCAGCAGTTGCTCCAGCAGGTCTTTGTATTGCTCGCTGGTCGCTGCCAGGGTCAGGTCGATGACGGGTGTTTGCCGGATATTCAGCCCGCGACCGGCCATGTGCTGGACAAACTCAAGTGGGGGTATTGCCGCTTCGATATTTTTTAGTCCAAGGCTGTCGACCACCGACGCGGCTCCGCCGCCGGTAGTTGTAATGACTGCGACACGCGCAGGCCGCGAGGAGCGGCTTCTGGGGCGCGCCGCCGCATAGCGGCTGGCCAATGGCGCAGCCTCGAACAAGCTTTCCAGCATTTCGATGCGCATGACACCATTGGCGTCGAAGTAGGCGTCGATGGCGGCGTTGTTCCCGGCGATGGCGCCGGTATGCGATTGAGAAAGCGCATCGCCTTGCTCTGATCGTCCCAGCTTGTAGGCGATGACGGGCTTGCCCGCTTTTTGAGCGCGGCGCAGCGCGGCGGTCAGCGTGCCCGTGTCGCGCAGCGTTTCAAGGAAAAGCAGGATGACATGGGTTTGCGGGTCGTCCACCAGCGCATCGACGACTTCGCCGACCGAAATATCGCTTTCGTTGCCGACCGATACGGATTTGGCAAAGCCGAATCCGCGCGCCGCCGCTCGCGATAGCAGAGAACCCATCATCGATCCGCTTTGCGACACCAGGCTAAGGTGGCCTTTGATCAAAGTCTTCATCTCGAAGACCGCATTGACGGACAGCACGCCGCCGGTATGAGCGTTGGCGGTACCGATGCTGTTCGGTCCCAGGATACGAATGCCCAGCTTCCTGGCTTCGGCAAGCAGTTCATCTTGGCGTCGTTGGCCTTCTTCGCCGGCTTCGGCAAAGCCGTCAGAGTATATCGTCGCGACCGGTATGCCTTTCTCGGCGCATTCCTTCAGCGCCCCGGCCACATGTTTGCCAGGAATCATGATGAAGGCATGATCGATCGCGTCCGGTACCTGGCTGACGGACGGGTAGGCCTTCACGCCCAGGATTTCCGTGGAAGACGGGTTGATGGGATAGATGGCTCCCGCGTACCCATGCTGCCGCATGAAGCGCAAAGGCCTTGACGTGTTCTTCTTCGGATCGCTGGATGCGCCGATTAGCGCAATCGATCGTGGCGCCAGCAAGGCCTGGGAAAAGGAGGCAGCGCTTACGGAGGGTTCAAGTAGCGTAGACATAGGTGTGGCCATGAGGAAGGGTAGACAGGGTGCAGGAATGTTCAGGAGCTCAAGGCAAGGTCTTTGACGGTCAACCCGTCCAGGCTCCAGACTTGCCGCTGAAGCTGTTCCGCCCGTTCGTTTCCAATCACGGGAATGGTCAGTTCATTGAATTTGTCGACGAGTTCGGCGTCGCTGAGAGGGGATTCGGGATCGCCCTTTCTGTAGGGAGAAAAATGCTCCACGAAAGTGCCGTCATTCAAGAGCAAAGACAGCCTGGCCGCACGTTGGCGCGGAAAGCGGGCGGTAAGCTCCTCGTCGGACGACAAGACCAGTTTGGTCATCAGATTGCGTATGGATGTGTCGCTCAGGCGTTCCGCTTCAAAAGCATTGAGTCGGACTGCGCCGTGATGCAGGGCGTGCGAGACGACATAGGGCAGGCTGAACTTGCATTCGAATACAGTCGCAGGGCGGAAGTTGCCGGTTACGTCCAGTGCGGTTTGATAGCTGGCAACGTGGATTTCCTTGATCTGGTCCGGACGGATGCCATGGCGGTTGCGCAGTTCGATCGCCGCATCGATGGCGGCGAAGGTGTGTCCGCAGCAGGCATGGTTCTTCTGCGTTATACGGGTAATGTTGTAATCCTTGCCCAAGCCCTCGACTGCCAGGCGCCAATCGGGATCATCCGCCAGGGCGGCGCCAAAGCCTACCTCACCTTCAAGAATGTCCGGTACGCCCGTTACGCCGCAGGCGGCCGCCATGCCCGATCGAACGCCTACTGCTGCAGCGTGGCCGGCATGCAGGGCCTTGGTCATCGCATCGGACCGGAACGCCTGTTGCAAGCCCGAGGCGAATGTCGTTGCCGTGGCGATGGCATGCCGCATGACGGTGGCGTCGCCAGGTGCGTGGATGGCCGCCACCGCCGCAGCGGCGCCCATGCAGCCCACCGTTCCGGTGGTATGGAAGTACTTGTAGTGGGCCGGTTGTATGGCGGCGCCCAGGCGGGTTGATATTTCGTAACCCACGACGATGGCATGCAGCAGCGCTTTGCCGGACGCCTGAGTCGATTCGGCAGCGGCCAGCGCGGCCGAGATAACGGGACATCCGGGGTGGTAGACCGCATCCCGGAAGATATCGTCGAACTCGACGGCATGTGAAACGCTGCCGTTTATCCAGGCGGCCGTGGCGGGCAAGGTGGTGGTTTTATAGCCCGGCAAACTTGATCGGCCCAGGCCGAGTTCGTCCTTGTGGGCGCGGAGCAGTTCTATACCGGGCGATACCTGGGTTCCGGGATACAGGGCCGCCAGCCAATCGAGGAATGCGCGCTTGGCGTGGTGCAGGACTTCATCGGGTAAATCGCCGATTGCATCTTTTGCGCCATAACTGGCTAAAGTCTCTAATAACATCGTGCCACCCGTACCGTGTGAAAGGGAACAATGGCTTACTGTATTAGACTTGCTCGCGGTGTTGTTTGAAAAAACGAGAACGCTGCTTTCTGAAATTTGCTATGTCGGTTTCTGCAGCATGCACTGCACCAAGGCGGTGGCGGCAGGGTTTCTACTGGTTTTATCGTTGGTGCACAGGAAAAACTGGCGCTCCGCCCAACCGTCCTGCAGCCGCAGCAGTTTCAGATTCATCTGTTGCAGATAGTTTTGAGCGATCCGCTCCGGAACGATGCCTATACCCAAGCCTTCCCGTATCATCTGGCACCGCGTCTCAAAGTTCGAGACTTGCAGCTTTACGTTGGGCGGCCGCGAGAGCGCCGACCCCACGTGCATCAGAAACTGATCAAGTGAATGCCTGGGAAAGTAGCCAAGTAAATCATACTCAAGCGCCTCTTCCAGATACAGTTCGGAACGCGCGGCCAGCGCATGATTATTGGGCACGACCAGGCCCACCCGGTCCTTGCGGTATAAATGAGATATGACGCCCGTGGCCGGCTGTTCGGCATGGTAGATGCCGATGTCGGCCAGATGCTCGGCAACAGCGCGGGGCGTGTCATAGCTGTGGCTTTCCACCAGATCGATACTGGTTTGCTTATGCTGCTTCAGGAATCGCGCAATGTCGTTGGGCAGGAACTGCAGTATGGAAGAAGGGTTGGACATCAGCCGGATCTTTGCGCTTCCGTGACTGTCGTAGTCGTTGATCGCTTCTTCGGTCAGCTTGATATTGCGCACGATGGACTTGGCGTTTTGGTAGAGCACAGTCCCTACAGGCGTAGGCTCCACGCCGCGGCCATGCCGCTGCAACAAGGTCTTGCCCAAATAGCTTTCCAGCTCGGTTATTCGCCGGCTGATGGCCGATGTAACCAGGTTCTCACGCAGGCTGGCCCTGGAAAGGCTTTTTTCTTCGACGGCAGCTATGAACGCTTCGAGCGCTGCAATATCAAGTTTTTTCATGGATTGCGACGGAAGTTGTCTCTATTTTCTATTTGGCTCATGCAATCATAGCCGCAATGCAATGGGCGGCTATGATTGCGCAGGTCTGGGGCGTCACCGTAGTGGGCTTCGGGCTGATATGCCCTTTGACGCCGCTGGAAAACACCTTGCGTCAGCTACCGCGAGCATCGGCTAAGGAAGCGGAACGGCTGACGGGCGATGGTCAGCCTCGTCTCAACGTTCAGACGCGGCAGCACGCTGCACCAGTTGATCCAGGTAGGCATTGAACAGCGCTTGGGAGTCTTGCTGGAACATCCGGATGCGTCCGGTATGGCTGAGGACCAAGAGCCCCACCGCATGCGCGAAGAGGGCGGTGATCTCCGCAAGTGCCCTCGGTTCGGACATGCCCATGGCCTGCAGGGCGTCCTGTGCCGGGCGGAGCGAATCGCGCAGGCGCGCATTCAGGGATTCGTTGAGCGCCGGAGTCAGCCCACGAGGCTGCATGCCTTGAAAAAGATAAAAGCCAAGGTCCAGGTCTCTTGGATTGCGCCGATAAAAATCAAAGAAGGCGCTTGCCGTGGACCGGACCGTTAACCCCGGGGCTTCGCCGCCTGTTGCCGTATGCGCGGCTGTCACTTCTTCATTCAAACGATTCAGGGATTCGCTTAGCAACGCTCCGTATACGGCTTCTTTGCTGGCGAAGTAGCTGTATAGGGCACCCGGCGTGTAGCCAGCCCGCCGGGCGATCTCCCTGATGCTGGTCTTCTCCATGCCCAGTTCAAAAAATGCCGCGCGGGCCGCATCCAGCACCAGGGCGCGGCGGGCGTCGGTCATAACGCGCTTGCGCGTCGCCTTGGAATCCTCGGGCGTTTTCTTTGCGGGCGCTCCGGGTTTTGTAGGAGGAGATGAGGTTCTTATCATTGCGGAATTATAAATGAAATGATCGTTGACCAATAAATTGAACAGTGTTTAAATAAAATCAAATCATTTTAAAAAGGTGGGTCCCATGAATCCGAATGCCGCCGCTACTCAGGCTGACCTCATGACCGGGGACGAATACCGCGAATCCCTGCGGCGCTACAAGCCAGTGGTATATGTGGACGGGCGTTTGGTGGATAGCGTGGCCGACGAGCCGGCATTCCAGCCTGGCATCAATGCCCTGGCCTATACGTATGACTATGCGCTACGGCCGGAAATGGCTCCGATTGCACTTGCGACGCAGTCCCAGCGCAGCCGTGTGGTCAACCGCATGCTTCATGTCAACGAGTCCTCGGGCGATCTACTGAACAAGCTGGAGGCCGTGCGGGTCTTGTGTCAGGAAACCGGCTGTGCCCAGCGCTATCTGGCTCACGACGCCCTGAATGGAATTGCCCAGGCTGTGGCATGCATGGACGACGCGCGCGGCACCACAGAGCTTGGGGGCCGCTTCAAAGCCTATCTTGCAGAGGTCCAGGACAGGGATCTGTCCCTTGGGATCGCCATGACCGACGCCAAGGGCGATCGCAGCAAGAGGCCCCATGAGCAATCCAATCCGGATACCTATGTTCACGTGGTCGAGCGTAACGCGAAGGGCATAGTCATCAGCGGGACCAAGGCCATCGTTACGGGCGCCCCATACATGCATGAACTCCTGGTCATGCCGAGTCGCAATATGGGCAGGGAGGATGCGGATTTCGCGGTCTGCTGCGCGGTCCCGGTGGATGCGCAAGGAGTCACCATCGTGGCGCGTCCTGCGGGGCGGCCCGGCGAAAAGCTCGAGCACGGCAGCGCGCTTTTCTCGCGAAAGTATGGCCAGTCTACCGCTGTGATCATCTTCGATCAGGTCTTTGTCCCGTGGGACCGCGTATTCTTTGAGGGGGAATGGGAGCACAGTCATGTGCTGACATACAGCTACGCGACGCATCACCGCCATAGCTGCATTGCGGCCAGAGCCGGTTTCGGCGACCTGCTCATCGGGGCGGGCGCCCTGATGTGCGAAGCCAATGGTTTCGATCCTGGCGCAAAAAGTAATTTGCGCGAGCCCATGGTGGAGCTCATCAAGATCACCGAGGGCTTCTATGCCTGTGGTGTCGCGGCCAGCGTCTATGCCGCCGCCGATCCCTATAGCGGTACATTCATGCCGGAGCCGGTGTTCAGTAATATCGGCAAGCTGCTGTTGTCCACACAGATTTATGACATGCACCGCATTGCGCACGAGGTATCTGGCGGGCTTATTGTGGCCTTGCCTGGCCCGGACGAAGACCACAATCCTGCGACCAGTGCGACGCTGTCGGAAGTGCTTCGAGCCAACCCCAGCGTCCCTTACGAAAAGCGTATCGAGACGGCGCGCTTTATCGAAGACCTGACGGCGTCCTATCAAGGCGGATGGTATTCCGTCATCAGCCTGCACGGCGGCGGATCGCCGGCGGCGATGAAGCAGGAGATCTGGCGAAATTATCCGGTGGGTTCCAAGGTGGAGCTGGTCGAGCGCCTGCTGGAGCGCGGGGTGCTGCATCAGGATGACCGGGCCATCACCAGGAACCGCCAGCCCGGCCGCTGTTGCGACAAGGGCTGCACCACGCCCGGGCAAGCGGTGATGGTTCCGCTTCCGGTCAGCGGCAAGAACCAGAGTCAAGCCATTGATTGAATCTATGGTGGCGGCTACGAGATAGCGCGACGGGCGTGCCTGTTGCACATGATTCTCTTATGTGCTGCCATATGCGCTACAGTTCACCAGAATCGACGGTACGCTTTCATAGGTTAGGCTGCCCTTTGCCGGGGAGTACGGAGGGACAACGATGGCTGATCACATGCCCGAGGATCTGTCTGCTGTAGGCAGGGATCTAAGGGCCTACACCGACGAACTGCGTCCGCGGCACGGCGTGGTGCGCAATGTTCATGGCGAGTGGGTGCTGCTCAGGCACGATCTGGTCGTGCAGGCCGCGCAAAGCGACGATCAGTTTTCCAGCGCAGTATCCAGCCATCTTCACGTGCCTAACGGCATCGACTCGGCCGAACACACGGCATATCGCGAGGCCCTTGATGGCTTTCTTACCCCAGGGGCGCTCGCCCCATTCCATGACAAATTCCGCCGGGTGGCAACCGACCTGGTCGGATCTCTGCCCAAAGGCGTTGCCGTCGATGCAGTTTCCCAAGTCGGCGTCCGATTTGCCGTCCGCGCGCAAAGCGCATGGCTCAGTTGGCCGACGACTCTCGAAGATCGCCTGGTGGACTGGGTTGCACAGAACCATGCCGCGACGCGCTCCGCCGATGGAGCCTGGATGCGGCAAGTGGCGGAGTCGTTTGACGATCTGATTCGCTCCGTCCTCGAGCCGCGCCGTGACGCAGCGAACATAGACGATGTTGGCGATGTCACTGCCCGACTCATGCGAACGAAAGTGAATGGCCGACCGCTGACCGACGCAGAGATAGTGTCGGTTTTGCGAAACTGGACAGGTGGGGATCTCGGCTCCATCGCACAGTGTATCGGCGTGCTGGTTCATTATCTGGCAACGCATGCTGCTATGCAGCGACACCTGCGTGCCGGCGTAGCCGATTCAGAGATGGACGCCATCATCGACGAGATTCTTAGAATTGACGACCCCTTCGTGTCTAATCGCCGCGTGACGACCTGCCCCGTCACCATCGGCGGCGTAAGACTGCCGCAAGGGGCACGCATAAAGCTGAACTGGACCTCCGCGAATCGGGACGAGGCGGTCTTCGATGACCCCGACGTCCTGGATCCGCAACGTAATGCCGATAGAAACTTGGTGTATGGCATCGGAAGGCACGCATGCCCCGGACGCTTCCTGGCAACGCTCGAGATGCGCATTGCGATGCAAGAACTCCTGGCCGCGACGACGTCAATTGTGCTCGATCGACAGAGAATGGCCGAGCGTGCGGTATCTCCGGTCGGTGGCTGGGCCAAAGTTTCCGTCGTGCTGGGGTAGTTTCGTTTTGAAGGGCTACACATAGATTCCATCGATGAGCGTATGATTTACATATGCATGCAACATCGGACGCCGGGGTAGCTAATTTGACCCGTTTCAGACGGTAGAAAGGAGCATCTCATGAATGCGCTGAGCTCGGCTTTGGAAAACGAGGCTAAAGAACTGCTTCCCGAGTTGGAATCCATTTATAAAGATCTGCATCGCAATCCCGAGCTCTCCATGGTCGAGACGCGCACCGCGGGTATTGCGGCTGATTACCTGGTGGCAGAGGGATTCGAGGTAACGCGGCAGGTGGGCCCCACCGGGGTGGTGGGCATCTTGAAGAACGGCGAAGGCCCCACCGTCATGTTGCGTGCCGACATGGATGCGCTTCCCATTGTCGAGGCCACTGGATTGCCTTATGCCAGTACCGTCAAAGCCCGGGACGAAGAGGGCAATGAGGTTGGGGTGGCCCATTCCTGCGGCCACGATCTGCACGTCACCTGGCTTATGGGTGCGGCGCGGCTCCTGGCCCGCAATCGCGATCTATGGAAAGGTACCGTGTTGGCGGTATTCCAGCCGGGAGAAGAAGTGGGGCGTGGAGCCCAAAGCATGATCGACGGCGGGATGCTTGAGCGCTTTCCAAAACCGGATGTCATCCTGGGTCAACACGTAATGGTGGGGGAAGCCGGCACCGTAAGTTATCGCAGCGGCGTCATTCTGTCGGCCGGCGACAGCTTGAAGGTCAGGCTGTTCGGCCGCGGTTCACATGGCTCGCAGCCGCAGACGTCTATCGACCCGGTCATCATGGCGGCATCGACCACCAT
>Ga0079224_100011856_pt1 | contig 12035 bp, 11 predicted proteins | sample Stecom2015_FD_80414 | JGI IMG/M metagenome (GOLD analysis project Ga0079224, IMG submission 80414) | Agricultural soil microbial communities from Utah to study Nitrogen management - Steer compost 2015 | ecosystem: Environmental > Terrestrial > Soil > Agricultural land | place: USA: Utah... | reverse complement strand
GCGGATGGGCGCGCGAGAACTCGGAACCGCGAAGCCCGCCCGCGGCATGCGGGAGCTCGGGGTGCTCAGGGTAGCCCGGCTCGGCTGGCGGCTCGCGCCGCGGTTCTGGCGCGTGGTGGTGCGCGTGCTCGTCGTGCATTGGCGCTCGCTGCCGCGGGTTCGAGTGGGACCGGGCGTGGCCCGCGTCGGCACGGCTCCGATGCCCGGCAAGCTAGCGTCGGCGACGGTCTGCGCAACGCGCGCGTCCGTCTGGGAGTGGCCCGGCAGCCGGGCTCGCCTGAGCGCAACTGGCCGCCGGCCGTGGGCACGCGCCCGGCCGCCGCGGCGCACCTGAGCGCAGCCCGCCCCGTCCGTGGGGGTGACGCGCAGCGCGATCGGGCCCATCTTCCCGATCCGTTCGGGGCGACGCCGCCCGTACACCGATCCCGAGGAGGCCCGATGCGGCCGGCACCTGACGCCGCGATCTTCGACCTCGACGGCGTCGTGACCTTCACGGCGCGCCTCCACTCCGAGGCGTGGAAGCAGCTCTTCGACGAGTTCCTGCGCTCGCGCGCGGAGGCGACCGGCGAGCCGTTCCGGCCGTTCACCGATGCGGACTACAATGCGTACGTCGATGGCCGCCCGCGCCTCGACGGCATCCGCACGTTCCTCGCCTCGCGCGGCATCACACTGCCGGAAGGCACGTCCTCCGATCCGCCGGACGCGGAGACCGTTGCCGGCCTCGGCCACCGCAAGAACCGCATCTTCCGCGCTCTGCTCGTAGAGCGCGGCGTGGACGTGGATGGCGGCGCGGTCCGCCTCATCCGCGAGCTCCGGGAGCGCGGTGTGCGCGTCGGCGTTGCCTCATCCAGCAAGAACACGCCGCTGATCCTCGAGACGGCGGGACTCGAGAGCCTCTTCGAGGCGCGCGTCGACGGCATCACGAGCGAGGAGCTCGGCCTGCGCGGCAAGCCGGCCCCCGACATCTTCCTCGCCTGCCTCGAGCGGCTCGGCGCGCGCGACCCGGGGCGCGCCGTCGTCGTCGAAGACGCAGTTTCCGGCGTGGAGGCGGGGCGTGCGGGCGGCTTCGGGCTGGTCCTCGGGGTGGATCGCGCCGATCAGGCGATCGCGCTGCGCGAGCATGGCGCCGACTGGGTGGTCCGCGACCTCCGCAAGCTGTCCGCGGACCGCATCGAGGCGTGGTTCGCGCACCGCGGCGATGCGCGCCCCAACGCGATCGCCCACTGGGTGGAGTTCTCCGCCGAGCTGCGCGGCCGCCGCCCCGCCCTGTTCCTCGACTACGATGGCACGCTCACGCCGATCGTCGAGCGCCCCGACCTGGCCACGCTCGACGATGACGTGCGCGACACCCTGCGGCGCGTGGCTGCCGTCTGGCCGACCACGATCATCAGCGGGCGCGACCGCGAGGACGTGGCGCGGCGCGTCGGCCTCGACGACATCAACTACGCCGGCAGCCACGGCTTCGACATCGCCGGGCCGGAAGCGGGCGGCGTCCGCCTCGAGGTCGCACGTGACATCGCGCCCGCCATCGCCGCCGCGGCCGATGAGCTGCGCCGCCGCGCGGAAGGCATTCCCGGCGTCATCGTGGAGCACAAGAAGTACGCGACGGCCGTGCACTACCGCATGGTGGACGAGGCGCGCGTGCCGGAGGTCGAACGCATCGTCGATGACGTCCTCGCGCATCGGCCGGAGCTGAGGAAGGGCGCGGGCAAGAAGGTGTTCGAGCTGCGGCCCGCCATGGACTGGGACAAGGGCCGCGCTGTCCTCTGGCTCCTCGAGACGCTCGGCCTCGATCGACCGGACGTCGTCCCGCTCTACATCGGCGATGACGTGACGGACGAGGACGCGTTCCGCGCGCTCGTGGAGCTCGGCATCGGCATCATCGTCGCGGAGATCCCGCGGCCAACCGCCGCGCGGTACGCGCTCCAGGACGTCCACGAGGTCCGTGCGCTGCTCGAGCGGCTCGCCGCGCTGCGAGGTGGGCGCGAGCACTGAGCCGGGGCCGCGCGACCCGCCCCCGCCTCAGCTCGCGTCATCGCGGGGTTCATCGTTGCCGTCGTCGCCGGGCTCCTGCACTTCGAGCCAGTACGCGGGGTCGTCGGGCGGCTCCGTCGCGCGCAGGACCGCCATGCGGGCCCGGTCGCGCCGGCGCCGGATGCCGAACAGCGCCAGCAGGACGATGGCGGCGAACGTCCAGAACACGACGGAATGCGAAAGGAACACGACCCAGCCGTAGCGCCGCCGGACGTGCTTCCGCCAGACCTCCTCGAACTGTGGCAGCGTGAGCCCGTACGTCCGCCACAGCGCCGGCTCCAGTGCGCCCTCCTCTTTCCAGCGCTCGAGGAACAGCGCGAGCCCGCGCGACCCGCCGTGTTGCGTGAGGTACTCGATCGTGCTCGCGGAAAGGAGGTACGCGATGCGCGCATCCGCCTCGGCGGCCGGCCAGTCGAGCGTGAGGGAGTCGAGCGGCGGCGCGCGGTGCAGCAGGAACGCGACCCGGAGCTGCCAGCCCGCCTCCCAGTCCAGCTCGCCGGCGGCCCAGCGCGCGTAGCCCTCGTGGAACCAGCGCGGGATCCGCGCCGGCGCGAGATAGCGGTGCAGCGCGACGTGCGCCAGCTCGTGGCGCAGCGTGCGCGCGAGGTCCTGCGGAGCCGAGCGGCGTGACGCGTACGCGGGCAACACGATCACGCCCGCGTCGGGCAGCGCGATGCCCGCGCCCCACTCCGGCGCGCGCCCCCCGGTGAGCGAATCGAAGCGCGCCTCGTCGGGCGCGAGATGGATGTGGATGGGATCGCCGTCGGCGAGCACGTCAGCCGGCAACGCAGAAAGCCCGGGAGTCGCCTCCACGGCGTCCAGGAGCCGCGCGGCGAGCTCCGGCGCGCCCCAGTGATGGACGACGAGAGGACCGCGGACGACCGGCGCCGCGTCCGCGTCCGGGCGCTGCACCGCGCTCGCCGATGCTGCGTGCAGCATCAGTGCGAGCAGGATCGCGATGGCGCCCCGCCGGCTCACGCGTCCCGCCGTCCGGCGCGGCGCGACGATGCGCCGCCCCGCCCCCGCTCCGAGGTCACTCTGCGCGCCGCCTGGCGCGCTTTCCCCCCGCCCGCGGCTTGGCGGGCGCGGCAGCCTCGTCCTCCGGCCCAGCACCGAGCAGTGCGAGCCGTTCCTCGCTCGTCAGGATGCGATCCAGGCGCAGCAAGATCAGCAGCCCGGATTCGACGCGGGCGAGCCCGGCGAGGTAGCGAGCGGCGAGTCCGCGGAAGAACGACGGAGGCTCCGCGATGTCCGCGGGCCGCACGTGCGCCACCTCGGTCACCGAGTCCACGATCAGGCCGATGCGCTCGTGCCCGAGCGAGACCAGCAGGACGCGCGTGTCCGCATCCGGTGGCGTGGCCGGCAGCAGGAACCGCTTGCGCAGGTCGACCACCGGCACGACCGTGCCCCGCACGTCGATCACTCCCTCGACGAACTCCGGAGCGTGCGGCACCCGCCGCGGCTGCTGGAATGCGACCACCTCCTGGACCTGCTGCACCTCCACGCCGAACTCGTCCGTTCCGAGCCGGAACGAAACGATGGGGATCGGCGCGGCGGACGCGTGTTCGTCGGTCATCCGGCTCTCCCCGGTATCCTCCGGCGCGTCGCCCCGGAACAGGTCGTCCGGCCGGAGCACGGTGATGACACCCTCCTCGTCCTCCAGCAGGAGCGCCCCGTCCGCTCGGCCCACCTCCCACGACCCGGACGGTGCCGGGCCGGCGATCGCGCGCGGCCGCTCCGTGACGCGCAGCACCGCATCCACCGAGAGCGCGAAGCGCACGGGTCCGCGCCTGACGATCAACGCGGAGGCCGGCACGGCGTCGGCCCGCTCGATCTCGAGCAACGGCGCGGGATCGATGGCCGGCAACCACTCGCCCCGGTGCTCGAGCACGCCCTGGCTGTGCGCCGGCAACCCGGGCAGCGCCCTCGGGTGGACCCCGTCCACGACTTCCTCGACCAGCGCGGCATCGACGGCGAACCGTTCGTCCGCGATCCGGACCAGCACGACCTGCCCCGCGCCCATGGCCGCCGTCACGCGCGCCCCTCCACCCGACTCGCCACGCGTTCCGCGATCGCATCGGCGATGCGGTCGATCGGCAGCACCTCCCGCGCGAACCGCGCGGCCGAACGGGGCATGCCGTAGATCACGGAGGTTTCGCGGTCCTGCGCGATGGTCCACCCGCCCACTTCGCGGATCGCGCGCAACCCCTCCGCGCCGTCCCGGCCCATGCCGGTCAGCACGACGCCGCAGCTCCGCGGGCCGTAATGCCGCGCGACGGCGGCGAACAACACATCCGCAGCGGGTCGTACACCCCACACGGGCTCGGTTTCCTCGAGCCGGACCATGATCCCGCCGTTTTCTCTCGCCAACGTCAGGTGCATGCCGCCGGGCGCGACGTATACGCGGCCGGCGCGCGCCGGCTCGTCCGGCGCCGCTTCGACGACGGGGAGCGCGCTCGCCGCGTTCAACCGTTCGGCCAGCGAGCGCGTGAAGCGCGGAGGCATGTGCTGGACGACGAAGACCGCCGCGGGGAGCCCCTCCGGCAAGCGTGACACCAGCGCCGCGAGCGCTCGCGGCCCCCCCGTCGACGCCGCCACCGCGACGGCGTACGGCGCGGCGCCGCCGGCGGCCGCCGCGGCACCGCGGAGCAACCGCCGCCCACGTCGCGCCCGGCGCTCCGCGCGCTCGGGCACCACCACGGGAAGGTTGGAGAGCTGGGCGACGACCGCCGCGCGCAAGGCGTCGAGCAGCCGGACGCGCAGCTCCTCGGCTTGCGTCCGCTCGTCGCCGCCGGGCTTCACCACGAAGTCGACCGCGCCGTAGTCGAGCGCGCGCAGCGTCTGCTCCGTGCCGCTGTGCGCGGACAGGATGACCACCGGCCGCGGCGCCTCGCTCATGATGTAGCCCAGCGTATCGAGGCCGCCGAGGTCCGGAAGCTCGAGATCGAGTGTGATCAGGTCGGGATCCCGCTCGTGGACCAGGCGGATCGCTTCGTAGCCGGTACGCGCCTCCGCCACCACGCGGAATTCGCCCGACTCCTCGATGAGGTCCACGACGAGCCGCCGCATGAGCGCGCTGTCTTCGACGACCAGCACGGTGGCCGGACGCATGCCTGGCCGTCCTCCCTCATAGGCTGACATCGGGTTGATGCACCGATCTGACCAGGATCCGTCCGTCGGCGGCGCTGACGTAGACCGAACGCCCGTGCTCCCCACCGATGTCCTCGCCCTTGAGCGCAATGCCCGCCAGCTTCAGCGCCGCGCGCGCTGCGACCGCGTTTCGCATTCCGAGCGTGCCCCCGCCGCTCGCCACGAGCTGCGGAAACATGTTCGCGCCACCCACCAGCCGGCCGTACAGCCGGCCCCGCACCGCGCCTTGCTCCTCCATCGCCTGGATCAGGTGCGGCACCGCCGTGGTCGCGAACCGGCCCGGCGGCCCGGGATGCCGCGCCGAGCTCGGATCCGGAAGCAGCACGTGCGCCAGCCCGGCGATCCTGGCCTGGGGATCGTACAGCACGACCGCAACGCACGACCCCAGACCGAGTGCCACCAGGGTCACTCCCGTCTTCGCGACGCGTGCCTCGCCCACGCGGACGGTCACGCGCTGCTCCACCCTCACCGCAGCATGCCCGATCATGCGAGTTGGTAGATCCTTTCACGTGGGGCGACCTGCCGGAACGCCGCCGCGGCCGGGCCGAAGATCGTCTCGACCTTCCCCAGCACCAGGTATCCCCCCGGCGCGAGCGCATCCCGGAAGCGCAGGAACAGCTCCTCCTGCACGGCCCGCTCGAAGTAGATGATCACGTTGCGGCAGAGGATCAGGTGCTGGCCCTGCGGGAACGGGTCCCGCATCAGGTCCAGCGCTCTGAACTCGACCAGCCGCCGCGGCTCCGGCCGCAGCCGCCAGGGCCGCCCGCCGTCGAACCAGCGTGCGCGCAGCTCCAGCGGCGTCTCGCTCAGCGCGAGGTCCCCGTACTCCCCCCGGCGCGCCACATCCAGGCTCTCCTCGTCGATGTCCGTGCCCAGCACCTGGATCCGGCCCAGCCGGGGATCGTCGCTCCCCGCCCCGCCCAGCGCCTCCAGCAGCATGATCGCCACTGAATGGGCCTCCTCTCCACCCGCCGTCCCCGCACTCCAGATCCGGAGCGGCCACGCGTCCAGCTCAAGCAGCGCAGGCACCACCCGCTCGCCCAGCGCCTTCCACACCTCCGGATTTCGGAAGAACTTGCTGACGTTGATCACGATCGCCGCGAGCAGCCGGTCGTACTCGCCGGGATCCGACCGGAGCAGCGCGGCGTAGTCGGCGTACCGGTGCACGCCCCGCGCACGCATGCGCACCGCGATCCTGCGCCGCAGGCACTTCTCCTTGTAGCCATCGCACCGCAGGCCGGACTCCTCCTGCACCTGCTGCTTCAGCGCCTGGAGCTCCCGCGCGTCCGCCTCGTCGAGATCCCCGTACGCCAGCGGCAGCGCCGCCAACCCGGGCAGTGGTCTACCCGGCCACATGCGCCACCACCTCGAGGTTGTTGCGGACCACCTCGTTCGCAGGATTGATCTCCAGAGCGATGCGCCAGCAGCGCAGCGCCTCCTCGCGGTTCTGCTGCTTGTAGTAGACGTTGCCGAGCTTCGTGTAGATGTCATCGCCGAGCCGTGGATCGAGCTCGAGCGCACGCCGATAATGCTCGATCGCACCCTCGTGGTCGCCCCTCCGGTACGCGATGTCGCCCAGGTTCTTGTGCACCTGCGGCAGGCTCGAGTCGATATCGGCCGCCTTCGCGTAGTAGCGCTCCGCCCGGTCCAGGTCGCCGCGGCGTTCGGCGATCGCCCCTGCGAGCAGCAGGAGCGGCGCGGACTCACTGTGCGTGGCGAGGCCTTCCTCGATCGTGGACTGCGCCATGTCCAGCCGCCCGGCAAGGCCGGCGACCAGCGCGGCGAAGTGGTAGAACGGCGCCGTGGGCGTGTCGCCCGGCCGGAGCCGCAACTGGTACTCCGCCAGCGTCTCCGTCGCCCCGTCCGTGTCGCCGCCGCCGATGTGCACCGCCGCGCGCATCAGCGCGACCTTCGGCGTGGCCGGCCGGATCGCCTCCGCCTCGTGCAACGCGAGCAGTGCATCCTCCGCGCGGCCGAGGCGCATGAACGCGAAGGCGAGGTTCACGAACGCCGCGTAGCTCGCGCCCGATGCCTCCACCAGCAACTTCAGACGCCGGACGGCCTCCCGCTCCTTGCCCTGGCGCAACGCGAGCAGCGCGAGATGGAAGCCCGCGCTCGGGTCGTCGGGACGAAGCTCCAGGACCTGCCTGAACTCCCGCGTCGCCTCTTCCGCCATCCCGGCGCGGTAGAACGCGACGCCCAGGTTCCGGCGCTCCGCCACCTCCGCCTCTCTGATGCGGTTCCCGTTCGTGTGCGGCGCCCGCGTGCCCATCCGATGGGCGAAGCCGGCCTGGATCAGGCCGAACACCGCCTTGCCCACGTCGAACTCGACCAGGCCCGTCTGGTCCACGATCTGCCGCAGCGTCCGCGTGCCATCGAGCAGCGGGAGCACCCGCTCCTGCTCCGGCGTCAGGTCCACGCCGGCGCCCCGCACCCGCTCCTGTTCCGCCTCGAAGATCAGGTCCAGCGACGGAATCTTCTTCGCGATCAGGCTCCACTCATCCACGCGGCGCGCGGCTTCGAGGAGCAGGCTCTCGGGATTGATCGACGCGAGGTGCTCGCCTTCCGGCGGCGTCTGATCCACCTCGAAGTAGAAGGTGCCCTGGGACCACGTGAACAGGTGGTAGACCGCTTCCTCGATCTGTTGCTGGATGTACCACTCGAGCTGCTCCGGCTCGATGAGCCGCCGCTCGATCAGGATCTCGCCGAGCCGCAGGTCCGGGTTGCGCGACTGCTGGTCCACCGCGCGCCGCAACTGGTCGTGCGTGATGAGACCGTCACGCACCAGCAGGTCGCCCAGCCGGTCCCGCCGGTTCACCACACGCGCGTACGTGATCCGGCCCTGTTCGAAGTAGATCTGGCCGAAGTTGGACCTGTCGCTGATCGAGAGGCAGCCGGTCTTCTGGCCGAGCGAGAGCAACTGGCAGACGTCGGCCAGGCTCGCCTCCTTCAGGCTCCCCTTGATCGCCATCCGCCTACTCCAGTTCCTCGATGACCCAGTCCGCGGCGTACGGCCAGTTCCAGACGATCTTCTCGCGCGTCAGGAACCACTCGTCCCTATGCCGTTCGGTGGGTTGGATCGTGGTCGTCACTCCGGCCGGGGCGCCGCCCAACCCCAGGTCCCCATCCCAGTCCAGCAGGGTGAAGCCCTCGACGGGCGGCGGCGGCAGTTCCACCACCAGCCCGCTCTCCAGCCGCGTCCGCAGCCGCTCCTGGAAACCCGCGATCCGCCCGGGCTGCTGCCGCGCCGCGAACGCGAGCTGCGCACCGGACCGGTGTAGTGCGTCGAACAGGTGGAACAGCTCTTCCTGTGCACGCTCCGTCTCCGCGAGCGCGTCCACGTCGTCGATCAGCAGCGCCTGCGCCCGTCGATAGCAGCCCCGCCAGCTCTCCACACGGTTGTGCTCGATCGCCTCGATCAGCTCGGCCGCGAACGCGCGCCCCGCGACGTACGCCACGCGCATTTCCGGGCAACGCGCCTTGAGCTCGGAGCCCAGCGTGGCCAGGAGGAGGCTCTTGCCCGCGCCCTGCGGGCCGTGCACGAAGAGTGGGTTGTACCGCTTGCCCGGCGCCTCCACGACCGCGGCGGCCGCACGCACAGCGAACAGCTCCGGCGCCAGCGTCAGTTGATCGAAGGTGAGCCCCGGGGGCGGCGCGGGCAGCGGACGCGCCCGCTCGCGGACCTGGCCGAGCAGGTCCTCGGCATCGGCGATCCGGTCCGGATCCCGCATCACCTCGAAGTCCCCCAGCTCGGGCGCGGCCGGGTCCAACGTGCTGATCTCCGCGGTGATCTCGCGCAGCCGCTCGACATCCGCCTCGTAGCCGCGGATGATCGGCTCGATGTCCTCGCCGTTGGCGGCGCGACGACGCGCGCCCTCCAGCCGCCGGGTCCGGTAGCCCTCCGCCTCCCAGCGCCGGATCGTTTCCGTGAGTTGCCGCTCGATCGGCGACTCCAGCGGCTCCACCACCGGCGCACCGCCGAGCTCGATCAGGAAATCGGAGAAGTCGTCCCGCGGCGCGCCCCCGCTCGCCACCCCGCTGCCCATCAGGCCGGCGACCTCTTCCGCGGTGACCGCGCGCCCCTCCAGCTCCTGGACCGCGATGATCCGGTTCAGCGCGCCCTGGAGCTCGCGCACGTTGCTGAACGCGATGCGGGCCAGCGCCTCTGCGACGCCCGGCGCAAGCGACTGCCCCCGCTCCTCCGCCTTCCGCCGCACGATCGCGACCCGCGTCTCGTAGTCCGGCGCTCCGATGTCCACGATGAGTCCGCCGGAGAACCGGGACTGGAGCCGATCGTCGAGGCCGTCGATCTCCGGCGGCGGCCGATCGCTCGCCAGGACCACCTGGCCGCCACGCCCGGACAGGGCATCCCACGCGCGCAGCAGCTCCTCCTGCATGCGCTGCTGCCCGGCGAGAAACTGCACGTCGTCCAGCAGCAGCAGTCCGGTCTCGCTGATTCGTTGCCGGAACGCGTCCCGCTCTCCGGCCTCGATCGCCGCCGTGATCTCCGACATGAAGTGCTCGAGCGTGTCGTAGACCACGCTGATCTGCGGATGGATGCGCCGCGCGTGATGCCCGATCGCGTTGATCAGGTGCGTCTTGCCCAGGCCGGAAGCGCTGTAGATGAACAGCGGGTTGTACGACACGCCCGGCGACTCCGCGACCCTGCGCGCCGCAGCCGTCGCCAGCCGGTTCGCCGCTCCTACAACGAACGCCTCGAAGGTGAAGCGTGGATCCAGCTCCAACCAGGCCATCGCTCTCGCCTATCTCACGCTCGCCGCGCCCAGCGGCCGCCGGAACGACCGCGCCACACGCCGCAGCGTCAGCTCGCTGATCGAGCGCAGCGTCTCGAACACCCCGCGGCCGCTCACCGCTGCCGCAGGCAGGGCTGGAACACCCCGGAAGTTCAGGATGTCATCCAGCTCCGCGACCGGCATCGCTCCCGGCAGGTCCTGCTTGTTGAACTGGATGACGATCGGCATGTCCCGCACGTCCGTGCCATGCTCGATCAGGTTCTCGTGCAGGTTCCGCAAGCTCTCGATGTTCTCTTCGAGCTGCTGCGGCTGCGAGTCCGCGACGAACACGACGCCGTCCGCACCGCGCAGCACCAGCTTCCGCGTCGAGTTGTAGTAGACCTGCCCGGGAACCGTGTAGAGCTGCAGACGAGTCCGGTACCCTGAGATCGACCCGAGATCCAGCGGCAGGAAGTCGAAGAACAGGGTTCGGTCCGTATCCGTGGCCAGCGACACCATCTGCCCCCGCCGCGCGGCAGGCGTCGTCGCGTGGACGTGCTGCAGGTTCGTCGTCTTGCCGGACCGCCCGGGGCCGTAGTAGACGATCTTGCAGGTGATCTCCCGCGTGGCGTGGCTGACCAGCGCCATCAGCTCCCCTCCCCCGACTGCTGCGGCGCGAAGATGCGGTCCAACCCCGCCTCGAGCTCGCCCTCGAACGCGCTCGCGCTCACCGGCGGCAGCACCTCCGCGAACTCGGGCAGGCGGCGGATCTCGCTCGCGAAGCGTTGGAAGAACAACTCCACCAGCCCGAGCGTCGATTGCTCGTCGAAGATCGCGACCAGGATCAGCTCCTCGGATGGCGTCACGAACGGGGCCAGGAAGAGTTGCCGGCTCCGACCCGCGTGGTGCAGGTACTGCCAGCGGCCCGCCCCCGTCAGGTCCGCCAGGACCCGGGCGGATGCGTTCGCCGCCGCCGCGAGCGCCGCGACGTTCATCACGTGGTACCGCCCCACGAACCCGTGCTGCGCCAGCACCTGGCCACTCCCGTTGACCAGGAGCGCGATGTGCGCCCGCGACTCGCGCACGAACACACGCATCGGCTCACGCAGCACCTCGTTCAGCCGCTCGATGTCGCCTCGCCTCATCGCAGCGCCTCCACGGCACGGTCGGTTTCGAGTCGGATCAAGCCGAGCTGCGCATCCCGGTCGGCGATCACCACCACGATCAACTGCCGGCCGCCGGCCACCACCACGTGGCCGTCCTCCGTCTCGAGCTGGAGCGAGCCGAGTCCGCCCAGAGCCGCGTCGCGCGCCGCCTGCTCCGTCCGCTGGAACAGCGACGCCGCCAGCGCGGCGACGGCCTCCCCGGAAACGCCCGCGCTCAGCTCGGACGCAACGGGCACCCCTGCCTCGGCGTCGACGAGCAGCGCGCTCCGCACGCCCGGCACCTGGCTGAGCCGGCTGAGAGCGGCGGACACGACGTCGCTCATACTCCCCCCTCGAGGAACCCGCGCGCCAGTTCCGCCGTCCGCTCCGCCGCGCGCAGCATCCAGCCGACGGGCGTCCCATGGGCGGCCGCGGTCAGCACGACGAGGCCTCGCTCGAGCGGCGCCATGTGCAGCAGCGCGCGCTCCGTCTCCATCAGGATCCCACGCCACGACCCGATCGACAGCAGCGCAGCCGTGCGCGCCGCCTCCTCCGCGGCCGCGCCGATCACGGCGCCGAGCATCTCGCCCCGCTCCACGTCATCCGTGCGGAACGATCCCGCCAGCACCAGGCCCCGCGAGTCCAGCAGCAGCCCACCCAGGTAGGGCGTTTCCACGCCCAGGGGCTCGAACACCCGTGTCGGGTCCCGCTCGAGCCCACCGCCGACCCGGCGCGCCGCTGCCGACCCGGCGGGCGCGGCCTCTGCAGCACGGGCCGACGGTGCGCGGTCTGCGGCCGGATCGGCCGGCGCCGCACCGCCCCCCACCTCCGCGCCCGCTTCCGGACCCGCTGCACGCACCGGCGCCGGCGCGGCGACCGCGGCTCCGTCCCCGCCAGCCGGCACGGCGCCCTGCGCCGGTCCCGCGTCAGCCGCCGATCCCGCGTCAGCCGCCGGTCCCGCGTCAGCCGCCGG
>Ga0079224_100011855_pt1 | contig 12035 bp, 7 predicted proteins | sample Stecom2015_FD_80414 | JGI IMG/M metagenome (GOLD analysis project Ga0079224, IMG submission 80414) | Agricultural soil microbial communities from Utah to study Nitrogen management - Steer compost 2015 | ecosystem: Environmental > Terrestrial > Soil > Agricultural land | place: USA: Utah... | reverse complement strand
GCACGGGAGCGAGATCGATGCTGTCGCCCGCCTCGCCTGCCACGCGGTTGATCACGATGGTGTCACCGACCGACACCTTCTCCTGACGACCGCCTGCGCGGACGATTGCGTACACCACGTCACTGCTCCATCTGTGAATCGGATCTGCTCGATGTGCCGGACCCCCTCTCGGGTGTCACCGCGGACCTGCGACCGTCAACCGCCCTGGTGCGGGAGATGCGGTCGGCGATGTCCACCGGGGGCACGACTGCGACGCGTTTGCGCCAGGGGACAGCTTACGATCCCCTCACCAGCAGGTCAACCAGCAGACACGCGACGACCTGCGAGAACACGGTCACACCCTGTGGGACCTATCACGCCGGGTCGGAGGGCGCATCCGACGGAGCCTCCGGCTCCACCGCGCTCTCCGTCGCCGCAGGCCCCGCAGAGGCCGCGGCGATCGACGCGATCGTCGCCCGGGCGTGCGCGCGGCTGTCGGCGTCGTCCTCGAGGCGGTGGACGTCCGCTGCGGACTCCTCGGAGGACTGCGCCTCCCCGCCCTCGGCCTCGTCCTTCGCCCCGCCGCGCCCGCGCCGGCCACGACGACGCGAGGACTTCGCCCCGTCGTCCCCGCCGCCGTTCTGCTGGCCATGACTGTGGCTGTGCCCATGCTCGCCATCGATGTCGACGATGAGGCCGCGGCCGTTGCAGTGCTCGCAGGTGGTGGAGAAGGTCTCGACGAGGCCCTGGCCCACGCGCTTGCGGGTCATCTGCACGAGGCCCAGCGAGGTCACCTCGGCGACCTGGTGCTTGGTGCGGTCCCGGCCCAGGCACTCCACGAGGCGGCGCAGGACGAGGTCGCGGTTGGACTCGAGCACCATGTCGATGAAGTCGATGACGATGATCCCGCCGATGTCGCGCAGCCGCAGCTGGCGCACGATCTCCTCGGCGGACTCGAGGTTGTTCTTCGTCACGGTCTCCTCGAGGGAGCCGCCGGTGCCGGTGAACTTGCCCGTGTTGACGTCGATGACGGTCATCGCCTCGGTGCGGTCGATGACCAGCGAACCGCCGGAGGGCAGGTAGACCTTGCGGTCCATCGCCTTCAGCAGCTGCTCGTCGATGCGGTGCTTGGCGAAGACGTCCTTGCCATCCGCGGTGGGCACGTGGCGGGTGACGCGCTCGAGAAGGTCGGGCGCGACATCGGAGACGTAGGCGTGAACGTCGTCGTGGACCTTGTCGCCCTCGACGATCAACGAGGTGAAGTCCTCGTTGAAGACGTCACGGACCACCTTGATCGCGATGTCCGGCTCCTGGGAGAGCGCGACCGGGGCGGTGCGGCTCTTCTGGGCCTTCTGGATCTTCTCCCACTGGGCGCGCAGGCGCTCCACGTCGTGGGTGAGCTCCTCCTCGCTCGCCCCTTCGGCGGCGGTGCGCACGATGACGCCCGCATCCTCGGGGATGATCTGGCGCATGATCTTCTTCAGCCGCGTGCGCTCGTTCTCGGGCAGCTTGCGGGAGATGCCGGTCATGGAGCCGCCGGGCACGAACACCACGTAGCGGCCGGGCAGGGAGATCTGGCTGGTTAGGCGTGCGCCCTTGTGGCCGATCGGATCCTTGGTGACCTGGACGAGGACGGGGTCGCCGCTCTTCAGCGCGAGCTCGATGCGGCGCGGCTGGCCCTCGAGGCCCACGGCGTCCCAGTTGACCTCGCCGGCGTAGAGCACGGCGTTGCGGCCCTTGCCGATGTCCACGAAGGCCGCCTCCATGGAGGGCAGCACGTTCTGGACGCGGCCCATGTAGACGTTGCCGACCATCGAGGTCTGCGCCTTCTGGGCGACGTAGTGCTCGACGAGCACGTCGTCCTCGAGCACGGCGATCTGGGTGCGGCCAGCCCTCTCGCGCACCACCATGGAGCGCTTGACGGACTCGCGGCGGGCGAGGAACTCGGCCTCGGTGATCACGGAGCGGCGGCGACCGGCGTCACGGCCCTCGCGGCGGCGCTGGCGCTTGGCCTCGAGGCGGGTCGAGCCCTTGACGGCCTTGACCTCGTCGCGCGCCTCGCGCACCTTGACGACGGTGTTCGGCGGATCATCGGGCGAGGTGCCCTCATCGGCGCTGCCGCTGGAGCGGCGACGACGGCGGCGTCGCCGCGAGCTCGAGGTGCTGCCGGTCGAGGTGCCGTCGGAGTCCTCGGAGTCGTCCGAGGAGCTGTCGGAGTCCTCGCCCTGCGAGGTGTCGTCCGAGTGCTCCGCGTGGCTCGCGTGCTCGTCGGACTCGTCCTGGCCGGAGCGGTCCTCGGCGTTCTGCTCGTCCTCGCCGCGACCGCGGCCGCGACGGCCCCGGCCACCGCGGCGACGGCGCCGACGGGAGCTGCCGCTCTGCTCGGCGTCGTCGGCGGAGGAGTCCCGCTCGGCGCCGTCATCCGCGGAGTCGTCGGTCTCGGTGCTGGACTCCGAGTCGCTGCCCTCGTCCGCCCCGGTCGACGCGCCACGGCGCGAACGGCTGCGGCTCCGGCTGCGGCGGGTGGGCTGGGTCTCCTCACCGTCGTCAGTGTCGTCCGTCTCGTCAGCGACGCCCTCCGCGCTCGTGCCGCGTGTGGGCGCGCCGGTCTCGAAGGAGAGGTCGAGCGCGAGCTCCGCCTCCTCGGCGCGCTGCGGGGCGACGGTGGTGCGGGGCTGCGGGGTGGGCGCCTGGAAGAGGAGGGAGGCGAAGTCCATCTGGACCTGCTCGCGGCGGCGCGCACGATCGGCGGCTTCGTCGTCGGCCGGCGCCTCCGCGTCGGCGCCACGCGACGACGCGAGCGCCCGGAGGTCATCGACGACGGGGTTCGCGTCGGCGGGGGTCTCGTCGGCCGCGGGCTCCTCCTCGACAACCGCCTCCTCGACGACGGGCTCCGGTGCGTCAACCGGCTCGGGAGTCGGCGCAGCCGGCTCCCCCGTCGGCGCCCCCGCCGGAGCCCCGGCGGCACGGCGACGACGCGGCGCGGGCTCCTCCGCGACGGGCGCGGCACTCTGCACGGGAACGACGGTGCGGGGGGCGGCGTCGGCCGGAGCGGGCTCAGCGGCGGGAGTCACGACCGGCGCACCGGCCGGAGAGCCCGCGGCACGACGCCGACGGCGGGGAGGGGGTGTGGTCGAGGTCTCGTCCGACGAGTCGTTCTCGGGGTGCAGGGTGCTGTCAGCCATGCGGCCGTCTCCTTCGTGAGGACCAGCGCACCCTGGTCCCGTCTGGTCATCGTCCCTGGGGACGGAAGTCTCAAGCCCTCACCGTCGCGCAGCTCCGTCGTGGAAGCGCTGCGATGCCGAGCGGGGAGCACTGCGGTCGCGATCCTTCGCGTGGCCGGTGCTCCGAGGTCTCGACGCCGGGAGGTTCTCCCACCCGGTACGGGGCAGGAGAGTGCCTCGCCCAGTATGGCACAGCACTCTCCTCCGGACCGGCAGGCGGACAACTGCTCGACGTACCACCGCCGAGGAGAGGACCATGGTCCCCGGAAGCCGTCAGGGAGCGGGGACAAACTTTCCTGACAGCCTGTCGTCGTTCCGGAAGGGACCCATGGAAGCCCTCGACCTCGCACGGTGGCAGTTCGGCATCACCACCGTGTACCACTTCATCTTCGTGCCCCTCACCATCGGGCTCTCCCTCCTCGTCGCGATCATGAACACCCGCGCGGTGTTCGCGAAGGACCCGGTGCGCAAGGACGCCTGGATGCGGATGACGAAATTCTTCGGCGGCATGCTGATCGTGAACTTCGGCATCGGCGTCGCCACGGGCCTGGTCCAGGAGTTCCAGTTCGGCATGAACTGGTCGGAGTACGCCCGTTTCGTCGGTGACGTGTTCGGGGCGCCGCTCGCGCTCGAGGGCCTCGCCGCCTTCTTCCTCGAATCGGTGTTCCTGGGCCTGTGGATCTTCGGCTGGGGCCGCCTGCCCGAGAAGATCCACCTGCTGACGATCTGGGCGGTGGCGCTGGGCACCACGGCCTCGGCCTACTTCATCATCGCGGCGAACTCGTTCATGCAGCACCCCGTCGGCGCGATGCTGAACCCGGAGACGGGGCGCGCGGAGCTGGATCCCTCCCAGGGCTCGATCCTCTCGGTCCTGACGAACATCACGGCGCTGGCCGCGTTCCCGCATGTGGTCTCCGGCGCCTGGCTCGTCGCCGCCGCCTTCGTCACGGGCGTCGCGTCCTGGCACATGGTCCGCCACCACCGCACCGCCCGCGAGCTGGGCCTGGAGACCACCGAGGGCGCCCGCCACCAGGAGGCTGCGCGCGAGCTGCACCGCCCCGTGGTGCGCTTCGGCGTGCTCGCCATGTTCGTCGCCGCGATCGTGCTCGTGATCTCCGGCGACGCGCAGGCGAAGCTCATGTTCCAGCAGCAGCCGATGAAGATGGCCTCGGCGGAGGCGCACTGCGACACCGCCACCGACGTCCCTTTCTCGATCCTCACCGTGGGCGGCCCGAACGCTTTCAGCGTCGACTGCTCCGGCGTCTCGCACCTCATCGAGATCCCCTACGTCACCTCGATGCTCGCCACCAACGACCCCCACGCCGAGCTGCAGGGCGTCGATGACCTGAACGCACAGTACAAGGAGCAGTTCGGGAAGACCGCCCTGGACATCCACGGCAACGAGGTCGAGGTCGACTACCGTCCGAACCTCTTCGTCACCTACTGGTCGTTCCGCCTGATGATGGGGCTCGCCGCCTTCAGCGGGATCCTCGCCTTCTGGGCGCTGTGGGTCACGCGCGGCAAGGGCGAGAACGCCCGCACCACCGGCTCGCGCCTGTTCCAGTGGTTCGCGGTGCTGTCCATCCCGATGCCCTTCTTCGCGAACTCCGCCGGCTGGGTGTTCACCGAGATCGGCCGCCAGCCGTGGGTGGTCCACCCCAACCCCGACGACCCGACGATCCGGCTCATGACCCTGCAGGGCGTCTCCAGCCACCCCAGCTGGATGGTGATCACCTCGCTGGTCGCCTTCACCGTCGTCTACGGAGTGCTCGCCGTGGTCTGGTTCGAGCTGATGCGGAGGGCAGCGCTGAAGGGCGTCCCGCTCGCGACGAAGGACCCCGAGACCGCCGAGCTCGACACCCCCACCCTCACCTTCGACTACTGAGATAGGACCTGATCTGATCATGGACGCCATGCTCGACCCGACGGTCCTCCAGACCCTCTGGTTCTCCCTCATCGCCTTCTTCTTCCTGGGCTACTTCGTGCTCGAGGGCTTCGACTTCGGGGTGCAGATGAACCTCGCCGCCTCCTGGCGGAAGGGGAGCCGCAGCCGCGGCACGCTGCTCAGCACCATCGGCCCCGTCTGGGACGGGAACGAGGTCTGGGTGATCACCGGCGGTGCGCTGCTGTTCGCCGCCTTCCCGGAGTGGTACGCGACGCTCTTCTCCGGCTTCTACCTCGCGCTGCTGCTGCTCCTGCTGGTGCTGATCGTGCGCGTGTGCGCCTTCAAATGGCGCAGCAAGGTCGACTCGGAGCGTTGGCGCACCGCCTGGGACGTCGTGCACGTGATCGGCGGCTTCGCGCCCGCGCTCCTGTGGGGCGTGGCGATCGCGAACATCGTCGCGGGTGTCACGATCGACGAGCACCACTGGGTGACCACCTCCCTGCTGGGCCTGCTGAACCCCTTCGCGCTGCTGGGCGGGCTCGTGTTCGTGCTCCTGTTCTTCCTGCACGGCACGCTCTACCTCACGCTCAAGGTCGACGGGCCGCTGCGCGAGGACGCCCACCGCCGCGCCGCGATCCTGGTGTGGCCGACGATCGTCGCGGGCGCCTCCTTCCTGCTCTGGTACCAGCTCGCCCACTCCCGCACCCTGCTCACGCTGATCCCGCTCGCCGTCGCGGCGCTCGCCCTGGTGGCGGTCGTGCCGCTGCTGCGGAAGCGGAAGGAGGGGCTCGCGTTCACCGCGACCACCCTCGCGATCACCGGCGCGGTCGTGACCCTGTTCGGCGGGTTGTTCCCCTACGTGCTGCCCGCGACGAACGACATCGCGAACTCGCTCACCGTCGTCAACGCCTCCTCCACCGAGCACACGCTGACGGTCATGCTCGTGGCGCTGTGCGTGCTGCTGCCCGTCGTGATCGCGTACACGATCTGGACCTACCGGGTATTCCGTCACCGGGTGAGCGATGAGGACTCCCCTGCTCCGGGTGAGAAGCTCCGCGACACGCTCGTGGACGGCTACCGACGGGCGTTCGGGCAGGAGTGAGCACCGCGGCGCAGGCCGCGCGCTCCGAGCCTCAGCAGGCGGCCCCACCCGCGCGGAAGCGCCGCCAGGGGCCCCTGGATCCGCGCCTGCTGCGGGACGTGCGGGCGGCGCGCGGCCACGTGCTGCGCTCGGTGGCGCTCGGCCTCGTCCAGGCCGCCTGCGTGATCGTCACCGCGGTGGTCCTCGCCCATCTCGGCGCGGAGCTGCTGATCCACCGCGCGATCCCCGAGTCCGCGCCGACACTGCTGCTGGTGCTCGCCCTCGCGCTCGCGCTGCGGGCCGGGGCGGTCCTGCTCGAGCAGGCGACTGCGCACCGGGCGGCGACCGCGGCGATCAGCGACCTGCGCGGCCGGCTCGTCGCCCGCGCGGCGCGGCTCGGCCCGCGGGCCGGGGCGGGCCGCGGCGCGGATCTCACGGCGCTCGCGACGACGGGGATCGAGGCCCTGCGCCCCTATCTCGTGGGCTATGTCCCGCAGCTGCTGCTGACCCTCACGGTCACGCCGCTGTGCCTGCTCACTCTCGCGATCCTGGATCCGCTGAGCGCGCTCATCGCGACGCTCACGCTGCCGCTCGTTCCGCTGTTCATGATCCTCGTCGGCAAGCTCACGGTGGGCCGTTCCGAGCGGCTGCTGGCGGACATGCGCTCGCTGTGGGCGCAGCTGCTGGACCTCGTGGACGGCCTGCCCACTCTGCGGGCGCTCGGCCGGGAGAAGGGCCCTGAGAAGGCGGTGCGCTCCCTCGGCGACCGCCACCGCACCTCCGCCATGGGCTCGCTGCGCTATGCCTTCCTCTCCTCGATGGTCCTCGAGCTGCTCTCCACGCTGTGCGTCGCCCTGGTCGCGGTGAACATCGGACTGCGCCTCGTGTACGGCGAGATGGACCTGATGCCCGCGCTCGCGGTGCTGGTCCTCGCCCCGGAGGTGTACCAGCCGCTGCGGAACGTCGGCGCGCAGTACCACGCCTCGACCGACGGGCTCGCCGCCGTCGACGCATCGTTCGCGGTGCTCGAGGAGCCCGTCCCCGCCGACGGCACCGTCCCCGCTCCCGACCTCGCGACCTCGACCCTCGAGCTGCGGGACGTCACGGTCCGCTCCCGCGATGGCGACGCCCCGTATCGTGCCCGGGCGACGCTGCGCCCCGGCCGCGTCCTCGCCGTGACCGGCCCGTCCGGGGCGGGGAAGACCACCGCCGTGCACGTGCTGCTGGGTCTGCTCGCGCCCGACGAGGGCCGCGCCGAGCTCCACGCGGCCGACGGCACCGTCCATGACGTGCGCTCGCTCGCGCGGCGCTCGCTGTGGGACCAGATCGCCTGGCTCCCCCAGCGCCCCGTCCTCCCACCCGGCACCCTGCGGGAGGTCCTCGCGGACGCCCGCCCCGGCGCGAGCGCCGACGAGCTCGCCGCTGCTGCCTCCGCGACCGGTCTCGACGCTGTCATCGCCGAGCGGGGCTGGGATGCGGACCTCGGCCGCTCAGGCCGCGGGATCTCCCTCGGGGAACGGCAGCGTCTCGCGCTCGCCCGCGCTCTCCTCTCCCCCGCCCCGCTCGTGGTGCTCGACGAGCCCACCGCCCATCTCGACGGCGGCACCGAGCAGATCGTGCTCGACCTGCTGCGTGCCCTGCGCGCTCAGGGCCGCACCGTGCTCGTCATCGCCCACCGCGAGACGCTGCTCGAGATCGCCGACGACGTCGCCCGGATCGAGGCCCGCCGATGACCGCGCCTGCACAGACCACCAGCACTGCTCCACTGCGCGAGGCGGTCCACGCCCTCGAGATCCCACGCGCCCGACTCCTCGCGGCCGTGCTCGCGGCGTGCGCGACCCTCGCCTCCGCCTTCGCTCTCGCCGCGGTCTCGGCACACCTGGTGACCCGGGCGTGGACGATGCCTCCCGTGCTCGACCTGAGCGTCGCGGTGGTGATGGTGCGCGGCCTCGGCGTCTCCCGCGGCGTGTTCCGCTGGGTGGAGCGGATGCTCACCCACGACCTCGCCTTCCGCGGCGTGGTCAGCCTGCGCACCACCCTGTTCACCCGCCTCGCCGCTCGCGGGGACGACACCCTGACCCGGCTGCGGCGCGGGGAGCTTCTGGCACGGCTGGGTGATGACGCGCAGGAGCTCGGCGATCACGTCATCAAGGCGATCGTGCCGGCGCTCGTCGCGATCGTGATGGCGGTCGTGGTGCTCGTGACCTTCGCGCCGCTGTCCCTGCTCGCGACCGTGACGATGCTCGCCGCGCTCGTGCTCGCGAGCGTCCTCGCCCCGCTCGCCGCGCACCGCGCCGCCCGCCTCTCCGAGCAGGCCGTGCTCACCACCCGCTCCGCGGTCACCGCGAGCGCGCTGGAGATCCTCGACGACGCGACCTCGCTGCAGGTCGACGGGCGCCTGCCCGCTGCCCTCGACCAACTCACCGAGCGCCAGCGCGCGCATGACGCCGCGATCGACAAGGCTGCCCTGCCGGCCGCGGTCGCCGCCGCCGCGGTGCCGCTCACCATGCTCCTGGCGGTGCTCGGCTCGCTCCTCGCCGCGGGCGCCGTGTGGCTCTCCGATGACGCGACCGCGGGCCAGATCGGGATCCTGCTCCTGCTGCCCCTGTCGAGCTTCGAGGCGGCCACCGCCCTGCCCGCCGCCGCCACGCAGCACGCCCGCTCCCGCGCCGCGGCGGAGCGCCTCGCCGACCTCGTCGGCCCGCCGCCCGAGCCCCGCGCAGAGCCCACAGCAGCACCCAGGCCGGACTCGGCCCATCTCCGCGCCGTCGGTCTCACCGCTGGCTGGGCCGAGGACGCACCCCGCGTGCACGGCCTGGACCTCGACCTCCCGCCCGGCTCGCGCCTGGCCGTCGTGGGCCCCTCCGGCATCGGGAAGTCGACCCTGCTGGCCACGCTCGCCGGACTCCTCGCCCCGCTCGAGGGCCGGGTCGAGGTCGATGCCCCGGCGACGCTCCGCTCCGCGGTGACGATGTTCGCGGAGGACGCGCACGTCTTCGCGACCACGGTGCGGGAGAACCTGCGCGTGGTCAGCGGCGATCTCGACGAGGAGCAGATGCGGGCGGCGCTGCACGCGGTGGGCCTCGAGGAGTGGGTGGACTCGCTCGGTCAGGGCCTGGACACGATGCTCGGCCCCGACGGCACCACCGTCTCCGGCGGGGAGCGGCGCCGCCTGCTGCTCGCCCGGGCAGTGCTGCGCGGCGGGCCGGTGCTGCTGCTGGATGAGCCGACCGAGCATCTCGACACCGCGCGCGGTGATGCACTGCTGCGAGCTCTGCTGGACCCCGAGGATCCCTCGCTCATCCCGCGGACCAGTACCGTCGTGGTCGTCACGCATCGTGCCGAGGCGATCCCCGCCGGCACTGAGATCCTGCGCCTCGAGGAGCATCGATGAGCACCCCGCCGTCACCCATCGCCCCGCCCGCGCGCGAGGACCGTCCCCGCATCCAGGACCTCGCCGGCGCTGTGCTCGCGGGCGGTGAGACGGAGGACCTCCTGGACCTGATGCTGCACTCGGCCCGCACGGATCTCGCGGCCCGCAGCGCCGTGCTCACGATGCCGTCCGGGCCCGAGGCGTGGAGCCTCGAGATGGTCGAGGGCCCCGACGCGGCTGAGCTGCTCGGCGCCGAGGTTCCCGCCGACTCGCCGCTCGGCGCAGGACTGCTGGCGGCCGACGCCGATGCGCTCGAGGCGCTGGGCACGCTGGCGCTCGGCGCGGACGAGGACGATCGCGCCGCCCGCGCCCTGCACGGCGTGATCGACGGGGCGGAGCACGGGACGGGGCTGCTGTCGGTGCTGCGGGACCGCGACGCGCCCGCCTTCACCACCGCGGACCGGGAGCGGCTGGACGCCCTGGCCGGACTCGTGGGCCTCACCCTGCGCGCCCCCTCGCTGCGCGCGAACGCGGAGATCGATGACGAGCGCGGCCGGATCGCCCGTGACCTGCACGATCTCGCGATCCAGGAGCTGTTCGCGGTGGGGATGGAGCTCGAGCTGCTCGTCGACTCACTCGAGAAGCCAGGGATGACCCCGTCGAACGCGCGGATCCGCAGCGCGGTCGCCACCAGCGTGCAGGGGGTCGAGAACGCGGTCACGCAGATCCGTCAGATCGTGCAGTCGCTGCGCCGGGAGCGGTCCGAGGCGACGCTCACCGAGCAGTTGCGCCATGAGGTGGGGCTCGCGACGGCGGGCCTCGGCTTCGTGCCCTCGATGCGCCTGCCCCCGAACCCTGCGCAGATGGACGCCGAGCTGCCGCCGGAGATCGCGGAGGACGTGGTCGCGGTGGTGCGGGAGTGCCTGGCCAATGCGGCCCGCCACGCGCAGGCGACCGCGGTCGCGGTCTCGATCAGCCTGTTCTCCGAGGGCGTGGACCGGGTGGTGCAGGTGAACGTCTCCGACAACGGCCGCGGCATCGACCCGACAGTGCGGCGCCGCAGCGGGCTCGCGAACATGTCCTCACGCGCGCGGCGTCACTCCGGCTGGGTGGATGCGCTGAACCTCGAGCCGGGCACGATGATCTCCTGGCGGGTCACGCTGCCCGCCAGCTGATCACCGCAGCGTCACTGGGGCTTCCAGCCCGCCCGTCGGCGCGCCGCGACCATCGCCGCGACCTGGGTGCGGCGCTGCATGCCGAGCGCCTGCAGGATGACGGTGACGCGGTTCTTCACGGTCTTCTCCGCGATGCCGAGCGCGTCGGCGATCTCGCGGTTCGAGTGCCCGTCGCCGATGAGCTCGACGATCCGCTGATCGGAGGCGGAGAGCTCGGGGCCGTCGTCGCCGTGATCAGCGGGCCAGATCGAGCGGCCCGCGTGCACGGCCCGGATCGCGTCGACGATCTCCTGGGAGCGGGCGGACTTCAAGATCAGCCCGGACGCGCCTGCCGCGCGGGACTCGCGCAGCGCCGCGTCGTCATCGAAGCTGGTCAGGACGAGCATGAGCTGCTCGGGGTCGAGCTCGCGCGCCTTTTTCATGACGTCGATGCCGGTGCCGTCGGGCAGCTGCAGGTCGACGACGAGCACATCGGGGCGGATCGCGGGCAGTCGGCGCGTCGCCTCCGCCACGGAGGATGCCTCACCGATGACGCTGAGCGCCTCGCTCGCATCGATCGCGGTGACGATCCCGCGGCGCACCACCTCGTGGTCGTCCACGAGCATCACGCGGATCGGTCCGTCCTGCTGAGTCGCGGTCACGTGGCGTCCCTCCTGGTCTCCTGGGCCAGTCGCAATCTATCGCACCGCAGGCCGGGCAGCGCTGATGTGTCTGCGCTGGCACCGCGGGCAGAAGTGCGAGGAGCGATTCGTGAAGGCGACGCGCCGGATCGGGGTGCCGCAGCGTGGGCAGGGCGAGTCCTCTCGGCCGTAGGCGTTGAGGCTGCGGGAGAAGTACCCGCTGTTCCCATCGACGTCAACGTACAGCGCGTCGAAGCTGGTCCCGCCCGCCTCGAGCGCCTGCGCCATGACGTCCCGCGCGGCGCGCAGCAGCGCGGTCGCCTTCCGCGGGCCCACGTCGATGCCGGGGGTGTCATAGCGGACGCGCGCCGTCCACAGCGCTTCGTCGGCGTAGATGTTCCCGATGCCGGAGACGAGGGTCTGGTCGAGCAGGAGGGATTTCACGGCGCTGCGCCGGGTGCGCAGCAGCCGGGCCGCGGCGAGGAGGTCCAGCGCGGGGTCGAGGAGGTCGCGGGCGATGTGCGCGGCGTCGGCGGGAAGGAGCGCGTCGGGCCTGCCGAGCGCGGCGGTCCTCCCATCGGCCGCCGCGACGAGCGGGCTGGTCCACAGACCGCCGAAGAGGCGCTGGTCGAGGAAGTCGAGCCGGGAGCCGTCGTCGAGGGTGAGCGTGACGCGGCGGTGACGGAGCGGGTCCGGGG
>Ga0079224_100011854_pt1 | contig 12036 bp, 10 predicted proteins | sample Stecom2015_FD_80414 | JGI IMG/M metagenome (GOLD analysis project Ga0079224, IMG submission 80414) | Agricultural soil microbial communities from Utah to study Nitrogen management - Steer compost 2015 | ecosystem: Environmental > Terrestrial > Soil > Agricultural land | place: USA: Utah... | reverse complement strand
GCAACAACCACCAGGTAAACCCACCCAACACCAGGATCGCGATGCTAAAAGCTATTTTCCACTTCATACCCTACCGTATTTCTGTTTTCGCCAATATTGCCAGATCAGGGAAAACGCCAATATAGTCACAATTGGAAACAAGGCATTCACTGCCTGAATCCAGGTTCTGTTTATTTGTACTAATTGCTGATCCAGTAAACGCAACTCCATTTTTTTGGATCTTAGGGGCAAGATGGTATGCATACCGGTCAGATACTCTACAGCATTATCGAGAAATGCCTTGTTGTCAAAAGTGTAATTTTCATACGGGTCAAATCCCAGAGGTTGTGGCTGTCGTCGTTGGACATCAAATCCATTTCGGGCAATATCCCCATCGGAAATCACAATAATCTGGGTAGGTTCAGAGGTAGCTTTGAATGCCAGCCCCAACTCATCCAGACCTTCCTGCATATGCGCTGTAACTCTGTTTCGGTACAATGATTCAAACTCTCCTTCTACCAGATATGCCATGGTGAGATTGGAATGATTGAAGGCAGACAAATCGGGTTCATACCGCACAATATCCAGGGCTATTTCCACGGGATTGAATTGATACCGAGCATAATTTCCCGCCTGGAGTAAAGGAATTTTCCTTGTGCGTGTATCCAGTGTCTCAATCACCGAGGCGTATCTCATCTGAACTCTGTCCAATCCTTGCGTGATAGGTGAATCATCGGAAGGTATCGCCGCCAGGTAATAATACCAGGGAAATAGTTCGTATTGGTTTTCGCCCCCCATTCTGCCCACGACCATAGGCCGTCGGGTACTTTCCATGGAAAGGATCAGGTTGGATTGGATCCGGATGCCATATTTGAAAAGTAAATCGTCCAGGTTGTGCCGGTAGGGTGTACTCACATAATAGCCATGTTGCGCGAGACTATCCTCGCTTACCATCATATTATCAATCAGGAACATCAGCCTGCCACCACGCATAAGATACTGATCAATTTTGAATTTATCTTTTTCCGAAAATGGGGACCTTGGTTTCGCAATGACAAGAACAGCGACCAGATCGGGAATTGATACCACCGAATCCAAATCCACTCTGCCTGTATTGAAATAAGCCCGCAAACTCCGCTCCCAATCTGCAGTCTCAGCCTCATTTAACTCGCCATGCCCTGTGGTAAAGATCACATTTTTCTTCCCTTCCTGAAACAATCGCATCAGCGCACTGGTGAATTTGTATTCGAGCATGGCAGTGGAACGGTTAATGGCCTGCTCATTGGGAACTCCTGCCCGCTCTGATTCGAGTAAATTAACATAGACGCGTTTCATGCCAAACTGTACCAAAGCATACGGGAAAATAAGCCGTTCGGTGGATTCCTCCTTGATGGTCAATCGGACCGGCACCAAACCATTTTGAACAAACTCTTCTCTTTGCCGGTTGACCTCTTCCACCGTTCCCACCGAAGGATTGTCAAACCGTACCGTGATATTGGGATTATGTCTGTGCAACTGGTTGAGTAAATTGGCGGTGTTTTTCTCCAGCCTGGTAAAGATGGCGGGGAAATCACCCGTAAGATACACGGTGATCATGACAGGTTGTCCAATGGCATTTACCAGCTCCAATGTGGTGGGAGAAAGAGTGAATCGCTGATCATCGGTGAAGTCCCATTTTGGATTCCATCGTTCGGCAAGGACGTTGACTATAACCAGCCCCACCAGGATCAAAACAACCGTCCACAAATTACCGAAAAAAGATTTCATTGGTACCTGATATTTTGTATTCTCCACCAGGTCATCTGACCAAAAATATAAGTCAGCGAAAGTACGTACACGATGGACGCAAATGAAATCAAACCCTGTCCCATTTCCTTATAGTGAAAATCCAAACCAAGGTATTGGATCCAGTAATCCCATGCACCGTAGAACAACGGGAGTCGGCTGATGAGAAAAAATGCCCAGTACCAAAAGGCACAGAGTGTTATAGCTAACATCAAGGCAGTAACCGGCACGGTGACTGCCGCTGAAGCAAATAAACTGATAGAGGTAAATACAATAATCATAAGCAACAATCCCAGGTAACTACCCACGATCGCACCCATGTCGATATTCCCCACAGGATTGGCCAAAAAATAGACTGTTATCACATACACCACGGACGGCAACAATCCTATAAACACAATGGTTAGACCACTTATAAATTTAGCAGCGACAATCTGAAACGATGATACAGGTCTGATCAATAACAAATCGAGCGTACCTGCTGCCAATTCACCGGAAAGTGCGTCCATGTTGAGCGCTGGGAGCAAAAATATCAGCAGAATCGGAACCAGCGAAAAGTAAATATCCAACCCGGCATAATAACCATCGAGAATGCCGATATCGGGCATATACCACAACAATAGCCCCAGAATAATATAAAAAATAACCAGGGACATCACTGAGGTTAATTGACTAAAAAACCGGTTTAAATCTTTACGAACGATGGTCAATATGGTCTTCATTGGGTTAATTTTTCAAACAAAGAGGCCATACTGGTATGTTCTACCCTGCTTTCCAGTAAGGTGACATTATGCGCTTTGGTCCAAAGGTACAAATCCCTGCGCATATCCCTGCCGGAACGGGCAACCAACCGTATTTTATTTTCTCCTACTGGCTCATAATGTTCCAAAGAATCAATTTCCATGATTTGGTCGAAGCTGATCCGGGGCTCCAATTCCGCAACAATAATTTGACGTCCATCCTGCTGGGCTTGTAGCGACCGTAGCGAATCCAGGGCTTTTAGCTCCCCCCGGTGAATGATCAGCAACCTGTCACAGATTTGTTCGACTTCTGACAGTATGTGGGAACTAAAAACGATCGTCCGATCGGTGGCCATATTTCGAATCAACTTCCTGATGTCAGCTAATTGGTTGGGATCGAGACCGGATACTGGTTCGTCCAGGATCAAAATGGATGGATCGTGTAGGATAGCAATGCCAAGTCCTACCCTTTGCCGATATCCCTTGGAAAGATGCCGGATCCGTTTGTGGGCTTCCCAGGGCAATCCCAGTTTTTCAATAGTCTGTTCAACCGTATCCCGACTAACCTGATGAATTCTGGCGTAAAAACTGAGGGCTTCTCTAACATACATATCCAGGTAAAGCGGATTGGTCTCCGGAAGATAGCCCATAAAACGTCGCGCCTCCTGAGGTTGTTCCCAGATATCGAGATCCCCATAGAATACCCGGCCGGAATCGGGTTTCAACAATCCTGCGATCATACGCAGGGAGGTCGATTTGCCGGCACCATTGGGTCCAAGAAATCCCAAAATTTCACCTTTGTGGGCGGTAAAGGATAACTGGTCTACAGCAACTTGCTGTCCATATCTTTTGGTCAGGTTTTGAACCGAAATGCTCATTTTACTTTTGCGGGTTATCCAGTGCAAATGTTCTGATGGCGGCAACCAGATCCTCCACTTGCCAGGCATCGTTCACCGAAAAACCTCCTATCTGTTCTCTTCTCAACGATGCCAGGTAGCCGCCACTGTGTACTAAACGGCCAAAATCATTCGCAATTGCCCTGATATAGGTGCCTTTTGACACAGAGATCTCAAAGCTTAGATCGGGGAAACTGGTCGTATCCAAATCAAATCGGTGAACGACAACCTCACGAGACTTGATTCGAACAGGTTGACCTTTTCGGGCGAGTTGGTACATCCGTTTGCCATCGACTTTGACTGCCGAATAAACCGGAACATTCTGAAGAATTTTACCGGTCAACTGCTGTCGGGCTTTTTCAAGGTCCAGTGGTGTTATATGATCAACTGGAAATTGGGCATCGATTTCCATTTCAGAATCGAAGGTGGGTGTGGTTGCCCCCAGTCGGATCACGCCCGAATATTTCTTGGTCATATCCTGAAATGTAGAAATCGATTTGGTGAGACGGCCGGTACATATAATCAGCAAACCCGTAGCCAACGGGTCGAGCGTACCTGCGTGACCTACCTTATATTTACGAACCTCGAGAACCTTCCTTATCTCATTTCTCAACTTGGCCACCACATCAAATGAAGTCCAGTGCAGTGGCTTATCTACCAACAACACCATACCTTCCTGCAAAGCTGAATATGTCAGATTTTTTTTCAACCTTTCCCTCATAAGCTGAAGTGAATGATGATCCCAAGGATACCTGCCAGCAAACAATAAATGGAAAAGTAATAAAGCTTACTTCTTTTGACAATGGCCACCATCCATTTGCATGCCCATACCCCTACCAGAAAAGCAGCAAGGAATCCTGCTCCCAGAGCAGTCCATGAAGTATTGGCCAAAACGATATCCTGACTCACCAGGTCTTTTGCTATTTTTCCAAAAATGAGAGGTACCACCATTAAAAACGAAAATCGGGCAGCTTTTTCCCGATCCACACCAAGTAGTACACTGGCTGATATGGTAGAGCCGGAACGGGATATTCCAGGTAGTATTGCCACCATCTGAGCGATACCGATGATCAGGCCCCGTCCCAATGTGACATCACGGTTCGTGTTTTTGGCCTGATCTGCAAGTAGTAACAACCCCCCTGTTATGATCAGGCAGATTCCCACCAGAAGCAATTGACCTGTAAACATGGCATTGACCAGTTCCTCGAAAAAAATACCGACAAGAGCAACTGGGACCATGCTCACGAATATGGCGAGCGTAAAACGAATGCTTTCCACCGTTCGATATATAAATAAATCCCTGAACAACTTCCGGATATCGTCCCAAAACACGGCCACAGTGGCTATGGCTGTTCCAAAATGGAGGACGATCGTCGTCAATAAGCTATCTTCGCTCATATGGTCATCCCCAATCAGGACTTTGACCATTTCTAGGTGACCACTGCTACTTACAGGTAAAAATTCTGTCAATCCCTGAATGATGCCCAGGATGATTTTTTGCAGAATTTCATTCATTCAACCCTGCTTGATTTACTTTCTGAAAATGCCAATAATGGGAAGAACCAGCCCTGCTAAGATTACAATGGGGGCCAGTGTTATACGGCGGAAGGAATAAATCACATCGGGATCCCAGGTATCGTCATCGGGCATTTCTCCGCCGTTCATTAAAAACATACCCAGGATAATCAATACACACCCTCCGATGACAAGAAGATAATTATCCTTTTTGAACAAGAAATCGCTGTAATGGGTAAATGCATTGGTCCTGGTGCCGGCTTCCTTACGTCTTACGGGAGCTCGCCGTTTTGCCGTCCTGTCACTTTTTACAACTTTTTTCTTGCTCTGCGCAGCCATATCCTATATTTTTGGTAAAGGTAGGATTATTCGATCAAAATTCTAAAACAAATCGCTCATGTTCTTCTGCAAGTACTTGTTGACTACAAAAACCGTACTTACTGCCTGGATCAGCAATCCAAGCAAAATAACGCCGAGCATGATCAGCAAAGTGCTTTCCGGATTGAAAATTGTGATTATTGAAGGATAGGAATGATACACATAATATCCCAGCGACGCAAGCCCTAAGATAGCAATCAACCCACAAATCAATCCGTACCATAAACTTTTAGTCAGAAAGGGCCGGATAATAAATCCCCATTTGGCCCCTACCAACTCCATAGTCTTTACGACAAATCTATTCGCATACAGGGACAGTTTGATCGTATTGTGAATCAGGAAAATTGCAATCAATAAGATAATAAGCCCGATCAAGGTCATTCCCCAATTGAGTAAATTCATATTGCGGATGGCTGTATCAAACAACTCATCCTGAAAGTACACCTGGCTGACACCAGAACCAAGCTTCCTAATGTCAGATTTGAGTTTGTCTACTTTTTCTTTCTCAACATCTTCTGCATTGAGATTGAGGATGATCATATCCTGGAGTGGATTGGGAAATTCATCATCCAGGAAATCTTCTCCAAACTCGGCCTTCAGATCCTGAAAACCTTCCTCTTTGGTGATCAATTGGATGCTACCTTCCTTGATCCCATCCATTTTACGGATCGACGACAGAATCTTATCAACGTCCGATTTCTTGACATCCCGCTCCAGCTCTACGGTCAGGTTGACATTCTCTTTCAGATAATCGATCAATTCACGGGAATGCAGCCACGACAAGCCAAGTAATCCTGCGAGAAAAAGGACTAAAGTGACGGAAATATTTGAAATCCAATAGTTGGGCTTGGGTCGGTACTTGGTTTTTTTGAATTTCTCTGTCATATTTCTGGATATATCCGACAAATATAATATATTAAATGAAAAAGTAATATATAAAACCTGGTAATTATCTGAAATACATGCGCGCCCAGGCATTCAGTTGCAGCATGACATTTCTTGCCAAGGGGTCAGCTGGGTGTTCCAGTGATATTTGCCTTCATTCAATTTTTACTCGCCATAAAGCGCATCATGTTACAAATTATAATGCATGGATTTGATCCAATATTGCACTATAGTGATCCCTATAGGTTGCTATTTCTGCATAATTTCCGGAGGTCATTTTTTGCAATACATAAATATATCTATAGAGATTATCGGGTTGGCCATGTATGCCCCACCGCTTATCATGAAACACAAGTAAAAATTAATTGACAACTATCAATATAAGTGGATGCCCTACACTTGTCTGGCTCGAAAAAGGGCTGGAGGTAGATTAAGAGCTGACTCGATCGAGCTCCGGACCGCATCTGCTCTGGGTCGGGTTCTGACCTGGAAACAAATTCGAAATAGGTTGGGGTAGATCCTCGAGCTATGAGAAATAAAGAAGGAAAATGAAGTTTATTACTTGAGGATATGACGGTTTACAATTCTTTCCTTTTATTTGATCCCGGGATCAAAACCTTGAATCATGAACTCAAAAATTACCTCTGTCGATCAAATCCTGCAAAAGCTGGTATCTTTTGACGTCCTTGGTGGACAGAGTAACCTTTCTATCGCAGAATGGATCGTAAGTCACCTCGAAAATAATGGGGTCACTGTCCATACATTTACCAACGAAGTGGGTGACAAAATGGGAATACACGCGCGAATTGGACCGGAGGTAGATGGAGGCATTATTCTATCCGGACATACCGATGTAGTTCCCGTAGAAGGTCAGACCTGGAATAGCTCTCCATTTGAATTAACCGAGCGCGGGAATGGAAAATTATACGGACGTGGATCATGTGACATGAAAGGCTTTCTGGCCTGTTGTCTTTACCTTGTTCCTGATATGATCACAGCCAACCTGCAAAAACCGATATACCTTGCATTCTCCTATGATGAAGAAATCGGATGTCAGGGGGCTCCGCCATTGATCGAACATATGAAACGGACCTATAAGGAAAAACCTGGCTATGCTATCATTGGTGAACCTACGATGATGCAACCTGTGATCGGTCAAAAAGGCATTTGTGTGATCCGAACGAGGGTCAATGGTTCGGCAGGACATAGCAGCAGAATCCGGGAAGAAGTCAGCGCCGTTCATGAAGCTGCCCGATTGATCGTGTGGATAGAAGAAAAAGTCAATGAACTGGCCTTGCTGGGACCCATCGACGATCGGTTTCATCCGCCCCACACCTCCATGCATGTAGGACGGGTAAATGGCGGCATTGCTCCCAATGTCATTGCCGATCATGTACAATTTGACTGGGATATCCGGGTGATCCCCGGGAACTCCGTAGAAAAACTGTTGGAAGAATTTAGCGCGTTTTGTTCAGAGCGGACGAAAGAATTGCAAGATCGCTTTCCGGATTTCCAAATCACCACCACGATGGAGCATCCACCAGTACCACCATTGGACACCAGCGCTGATTCAAAATTTTTACTAAAAGTTCAGCAATGGAGTGGTTTTGATGATTTCAGCACCGTGGCTTATGCCGCTGAAGCCGGGCAATTCTCAGAGGCTGGATATGAAAGTATTATTTGTGGCCCCGGGAGTATTGCTCAGGCACACCGGGCCAACGAATTTATCGAAATACAGCAGCTGTACAAAGCCATTGGCATGCTTAGGAACATGATCGCGGATTTGGAAGGGAGTCGTTGGATTTGATATTGTAGAAGCATACGGCCGTGCCTCTATTTCAGGTTAATGATAATTAATTTCATTTACAGTGTAGAGATGTACCAACCTATGTCCATTTCTGATGGGGAAGTGATTATAAGGTAAGGTTGATGCCTCATAGACACGCTGCCGTGTATCCCATCTCTATAAATTTGCCGGACAAATTGGGTGTTACAATACCTTGGGAAACTGCTTGGGATCTACCAGATGTAACATATCCAATATGGTGGATACCACATCTTCGACGTTGGGCTTAGTGATGTAGTCCCCGTCATCTCCATAAGCAGGTCGGTGCTCTCTGCTGGATAAAGTCTTGGGTGGAACTTCCAGATAATCAAATATGGATTGTTCGGACAAGGTTCGTTCCAGCATATAGGCCGTACCACCCCCCGGCACATCCTCATCTACAAAAAGAACCCGGTTCGTTTTGCGGACAGATTTGCGAATCAACCCATCAAGGTCAAAAGGCATGAGGGTCTGAACATCGATGACTTCTATCGAGACCCCATAATCCTTGAGAAATTTCGCTGCTTCCATAACAATCCACAACGTGGCTCCGTAGGATACCACTGTACAATCTTCGCCTTCCCGCATGATCTCAGCTTTTCCAAGAGGAACGGTAAATTCCCCCAGATTATCGGGCCGACGTTCCTTGATTCGATATCCATTGAGCACTTCAATCACGATCGCAGGGTCATCGGATTGCAATAGGGTGTTGTACATTCCGGCAGCCTGAACCATATTACGCGGTACACACAAATGCATCCCTTTGAGTGAATTGAGCAACATACCCATGGGTGATCCGGAGTGCCATATTCCTTCCAACCGATGTCCCCGGGTACGAATAATCGGTGCACTGATCTGAATACCATTGGTACGATACCGCAGCGTCGATAGGTCGTCGGACAGCGGGGCCAAAGCATATATCACATAGTCCAGGTACTGGATTTCAGCAATGGTTTTGAGTCCACGCATCCCCATCCCTATTGCCTGACCCACGATGGTCCATTCCCGAATTCCGGTATCGAAAATCCGATGCTCTCCATACTTTTTCTGAAGCCCTGCAAATCCCTGATTGACATCCCCCAATTTGCCAATATCTTCTCCAAATGCAAACAAATGGGGATGCTTCGCAAAACTCCGGTCAAAAAAATGATTAATAATCTGAAAACCGGCTTCCTCCCGGCTATTCTCAGAATAAACCGGATCGATCACTGGAATGTTGGACGGGGCCATATCGGAATCGGAATAAAGACGAGTGGATATTCTTTCATCCAGGACCTTCATTTTGTTTTCGAGCCACGTTTTGAGTTTGGGATGAGGGACCTGTTTAAGATCGAGCTCATGGCTAATTTTTCTTCCTGCAGCCACGATATGGGATAATCTGGGAAATTCCAAAGCATTCATTTCTTCGTATTTCTCCTTGATCGAAGCTGGTTCTCCAATACTTACGTATATTTCCCGGACGATTTCCGTAAATTCCTCCTTATCTTTTTTGATGCGTGATGTTAGTTTGTTCCACGCCCGGTTTTTAGCCAGTCTAACCTGTTTGCTGGCCTCCTGCTTGAGCATGTCGAGTTCATCCCGGGTGGCCATGTCATTTTCCAGGATCCATTCCTCAAATTTCATTATACAATCGTGGTCCTTCTCCCATTGCAATCGCTCAGCTGATTTGTACCGTTCGTGTGAACCGGATGTACTGTGCCCCAGCGGTTGGGTCATATCCATGACATGAATCAGGGCGGGAATATGCTCTTCCCTGACTTTTGATATCGCCCGGTCGTACAGTTCTACCAACCCCGGATAATCCCATCCTTTGGCTGTATAAATCCGAATACCATTTTTATTTTCGTCGATCAGAAATCCCTCCAGAGCCCGGGAAATACTTTCTTTGACCGTCTGGTATTTTTTGGGTACAGAGATGGCGTAACCATCGTCCCATACGCTCACCGCCAGGGGTACCTTCATCACCGCAGCGGCATTCATCATTTCCCAAAAGGGCCCCTCCGAGGTGCTGCCATCTCCAATCGTGAAAAATGAAATCCCCTCTCCACCATCATTGAGAGCATGATCAGACAATTCATGCACTTCGCGAAATTTTTTCGAAGCCAGTGCTATACCAATACCACGGGCTACTTGTCCGGCTGTCGATGAAATGCCAGCGGTCACGTTGTACCTGTTCTTCAGATCGAGGAAGTTCCCTTGTTCATCCACGAAAGGGGTAGCAAAATGGCTTGCCATCTGCCTTCCTCCTGAAAATGGATCCAGCAAACTATCTGCATATACCTGTGCAAAATAGCTTTCCAGGTCCGTCTCCCCAATTGCAAACATAAAGGTCTGATCCCTGTAATAGCCGGTTTTGAAATCTCCCTTCCGAAATGCCCGGGCCATGGCTACCTGGGCCACTTCCTTTCCATCACCGCTGATCCCAAACTTTGCTTTGCCTGTTAAAACCTCCCGGCGTACCAATATGGAAGCTTCCCTGCTTATGCAACATATCCAGTAGTCGTGCAAAACTTCCCGGATGTACGGTTCTTCCACAGTGATCAGTTGATCCACGCCGGTGTCCGTAATCAGATTATTCATAAAAGATGGGTTGTTACCGTCGAAATTTACGGCAAATATAATAGTTTTCAAAATTTACTACCCCATGCAATGGTCTGTGGACCAATTTCAAATGTAGGTATTAACAGTTCAAAACCACCGTGAAATCAATAACTTAGGGCGCCACAATTGCCAATTTTTTAAATTATTCGCTGCAATAACCAGGAAAATTCCCACGGCATGCCTGTAATTTGATACATAAAGGTTCCTACTGGTAGAATACCAAAGGTCAGATCAAAAAGGAACGCTCTTTCACCTCAAAAATTGAAAAAATCCTGATTTAACTTTTATTTTCCTAAACAATGTATCATAAAGTCTGTTCGATCAACGTATATTAGCAATCAAATTCATTCATTCTAAATCTTTACCAATGAAACACGTAGCACTAACCTTGTTGTTTGCCGTCGGATTTATCACTCTGGGAATTGCCCAATCCAATAAGGAAGAGACGACAACCAGTTTGAAATTTGAACAAACAACTGTGGATTACGGTACCATCGCACAAGGATCTGATCCATACAGAACGTTTGTATTTGAAAATATCAGCGATGCACCCGTAGCCATCAAAAGTGCCAAAGGATCTTGTGGATGTACTGTTCCGGATTATCCCAAAGAGCCCATTATGCCCGGCCAAAAAAGTGAGGTAAAGGTACGTTACGACACCCAAAGGATTGGATCTTTCGGTAAAACGGTCACATTAATGACAACCAACGACGAGAAAATTGTCCTGACTATAAAAGGGAATGTTTTCAAAGAAGAAGATAAAAGTGTTCCCACACAAGATCAGGCTGCGTTCTAAATAACCATTCATGTAAGAACTACAAGCCCTTGAAAATATTTCAGGGGCTTTTTTTTTGTATTTTTATCCTTATTTCCTCCCAATAACTTTTGCTGCTGATATGGTCATCCTATTATCCCCCTCTAAAACGATGCGAGAAGAAAAAATCGAGCATCCGGAGCCGACCTCACCCGTATTCCCTGAGATGACCTCCAAAGTCATACGGAAGCTTCGGGGACTCACCAAAAAGGATTTAAAAAAGCAGATGGGTATCAGTGACAAACTGACCGACCTCAACTATACTCGATTCAAAAATTTTGATCTGAACTTTGGACCTTTATCAGGTCAGGCTGCCATTTTCTCCTACGAGGGGGATGTTTATGCAGGTCTGGAAAGCCCATCGTGGTCGCAGGAAGATTTGAAATACGCCGAAAATCGGTTGTTGATCCTATCGGGACTTTATGGCGTGCTTCATCCGAGCACCCTGGTTCAGCCTTATCGGCTGGAAATGGGGGGCAAAGCCAAAATCGGCCGCAACTCGCTTTACAAATTTCGGAGTCAGGAGGTCACAGCTTATGTCAATCAGGTGATCCTGGATCAGGATGGTGGAATTGTGCTCAATCTGGCATCCCAGGAATATTCAGAAGTATTGAATAG
>Ga0079224_100011853_pt1 | contig 12036 bp, 10 predicted proteins | sample Stecom2015_FD_80414 | JGI IMG/M metagenome (GOLD analysis project Ga0079224, IMG submission 80414) | Agricultural soil microbial communities from Utah to study Nitrogen management - Steer compost 2015 | ecosystem: Environmental > Terrestrial > Soil > Agricultural land | place: USA: Utah... | reverse complement strand
TCGCCGCCCCGCACTGCGGGGATCGTCCGTCAGTCCTCCGTGTCCTCGGAGCCCTCGGGGTGTCCCGTGGTCCAGCGGTCGCGGTTCTCCAGGGCCTTGGTGACCGCCTCGCGGGCCTGGTCGGGGATGCGGATGTAGGGGTCCTGGCCGGCGCGGGTGTAGCCGCGCTGGGCGGCGGGGTTCTCCAGGACGCGGAAGTCGCAGCTGGGCGCGGTCTTGTCGTCCCAGAGCTTGACCGCCTTGACCCGCTCGTACTCGGGCAGCACCTTCGGGATCTCGGCGTACCACTCCTCGGTGGAGCCCTTGCCCTTCGGGATGGGCACCGTGCCCATCTCGCCGATCATCACCGGCTTGGCCGGGTCGATGCCGTGCTTCGGGCCCTCCTGCTGGATCCACTCGTAGGCCGGGCGGAGCGCCTCCTCGAAGGAGACCACGTGGTCCCAGCCGTCCATCAGCTCGCAGCCGGTCATGTTGTAGGCCTCCCAGCTGATCCAGTCCACGTACCCGTTGCCGGGCCACAGCCCCGGGAGGCGGTCCAGGTTGCCCTTCCAGCCGGTGACGTTCCAGACGAAGACCGCGTTGTCCGCGCCGTTCCGCCGGTAGAGGTCGACGATGTGCCGCCAGGCGCGGACGAACTCGTCCGGGCTGCCGCGCTTGTCGTACCGCTTGGACGCGTCGGCCTCGTGGTCGAAGGTGATGAAGACCGGGACGCCCGTCCCGGCGACCCGGCGGGCCTGCTCGGTGAGCGAGTCGTCGAAGTCGCCCTCGATGATCTTCCGGTACCGGACCTCGGGGTGGCCGGAGCGCTCGAAGCGGCGGGCCTCGATGTTGGCGTGGATCAGCCGGCCCTCCGCGGCCAGCGCCAGGTCCCGGTCCTTGGGCACGTCCGGCTGGTCGATCCCGTTCCAGGTGTAGACGATGTCCATCGGCCGCCCGGCCGCCTTCTCCAGCGGGCGCGGGTCGCCCTTCCACGGGCTGGCCCCCCACCACACGCCGCAGGACGGTTCGAGGATCTCGTCCACGTCGCACTCGTCGCCGGCCTGCCCGGTGCCGCCCGCGGCCGGGTCGGCGGCGGGCAGGCCCGGGGCCGCATGCCCGGGCGTCGGGTTCGGCGGCGCCTCCGGCGGGCGCACCGGCACCGGCTCCCCCTCGCTCGGCGGAACCGGCGGGGGCGCCGCCCCGGTCGGCCGGGCCGAGCCCGCGTCCCCGCAGGCCACCACCAGCAAGGCCGCGGCCGCCACGGCCGCTCCGACCCGCACGCTCCGCGTGCGGACGTCCGTCCGCCGCTCATCGACCATCGTCGGCCCCCTCCCGGCTCGCCATGGCCGCGCTCTTCGGGCGCACCCCAAGCAATTACCACAAGCACCGACTCGGTCACCCAAAGTGGCGAATCCGGGCGCGCCCCGGCAGTGACCGGGCGAAGCGGCCGAATCCCCCGCGGGGGCGCGGAACCCGCGAATCGCCCGGCCCTCCCGACGGCCGGGAACCGGGATCCGGACAGGGTCAATACCCGAATCTGCGCCGCACCGGAAAGGTGAGGGCGGAGACGGCGAGCCGGTGCCCGGCCCCCAGCCCGGAGCGCCAGGAGACGTCCGGCCGGACCTGCACCGGCCCGGTGCGGAACCGCATCGGGTTGCCGGAGACGGTGTGCCCCGGGGAGAGCAGCGCGGTGCCGCCCTCGCCCACCGCAGCCGCGCCGGCCTCCTCGCCGCAGCCGGCGAACCCGGCGATCCGGCGCAGCTCCGCGCGCGGGTCGGCGGCGAAGTCCTCGTAGCGCACCCGCAGCGTCGGCGTCCCGGACCGCTCCAGCGCGGCCAGCACCCCGTTCTGCGCCGACCAGCGCACCGCGGAGCGGGCCGGCGAGCAGCGGGCCATGTACTGCTCCGGGCTGGTGGGGGTGGCGTCCGGGCGGGGCACCCGCTTGCGCCAGGCGTAGGCGACCGCGCGCGGGTCGCGGACCACGTGCAGCAGCCGGAGCCGGACCCCGTAGCGCAGCCGCAGGCAGGCCGCGAGCGAGGCGTGCTTGCTGGAGTCGACCACCACCGGGCAGCCGCTCACCCGGGCCACCGCCCGGTAGAGCCGGTCGTAGAGCTCGGTGTAGCGCCGGGCGCGCAGCGCCAGCTCGGCCGGCGGGCGGTCGGCGAGCAGCCGGGGTGCGTACCGGGTGCGGTCCACCGCCGCCTTCAGCGCCAGCACCTCGGCGGGGTCCACCCGCTCCCAGCCGCCGAACGCCTCCCGGCCCACCTCGGCCCAGAACGGGCAGCGGGCGAACCGCTCGCCGCAGCCGCACGTCTCGTCGTCCACCAGGGCGCGCCGCCACATGTGCACGACCTCGCCCATCGAGCAGACCCCGGGCAGCTCACCGAGGAGCCGCTCGATGAGCGTGGAACCGGACCGGCCGATACCCCCGACGAAGACCAGACGAAACTCGCTCACGGGAGAGCAGACTATTACCTGCGGTGACCTTGCGCTCGCGTTCCGCGTTTTCCGTCCGCCCCTCCGCGATGGCCTCGACGCCGCGGAGGCGGCGGGGCCGGTGGGGCGCTAGTCGGCGGCGAGCACCATCCCGGCGCCGACCGTGGCGTTGGTGTGCTCGTCGATCAGGATGAAGCCGCCGGTGGCGCGGTTCCGCTTGTAGGGGTCGACGAAGAGCGGCTGGGCGGAGCGGAGCACGACCCGGCCGATCTCGTTGAGGTCCAGCCCCTCGGCGGACTCGTCCCGGTGCAGGGTGTTGACGTCCAGCCGGTAGAGCAGGTCGCGGACCATCACCTTGGCGGTGCGGGTGGTGTGCTTGACCAGCAGCTTGGAGCGCGGGGTGAGCTTCTTGGACTCCGACATCCAGCAGACCATCGCCTGCACGTCCCGCGCCTCGGCGGGGCGGTTGTTCGGGCGGCAGATCATGTCCCCGCGGGAGACGTCGATGTCGTCCTCCAGCAGCAGGGTGACCGACATCGGGGAGAACGCCTCGTCCACGTCGCCGCCGGCGGTCGCGATCCGCTTGATCCGGGTGGTCAGCCCGGACGGCAGGTGCACCACCTCGTCGCCCTGACGCAGCACGCCGCCGGCGACCTGGCCCGCGTAGCCCCGGTAGTCGTGCAGCTCGGGGTCGTCGGCCTTGTGCGGCCGGACCACGTACTGCACCGGGAACCGGGCGTCGATCAGGTTCCGGTCCGAGGCGATGTGCACGTTCTCCAGGTGGTGCAGCAGCGACGACCCCTCGTACCAGGGCATCTCCGGGGAGCGCTCCACCACGTTGTCGCCGTGCAGCGCCGAGATCGGGATGAACGTCAGGTCGGCGACGTCCAGCTTGGCGGCGAAGTCGGTGAACTCGCGGCGGATCTCCTCGAACCGGTCCCGGTCGTAGTCGACCAGGTCCATCTTGTTCACCGCGACCACCAGGTGCGGCACCTGCAGCAGGGTGGCCAGGAAGGCGTGCCGGCGGCTCTGCTCCTGCAGGCCCTTGCGCGCGTCCACCAGGATGACCGCCAGGTCGGCGGTGGACGCCCCGGTCACCATGTTCCGGGTGTACTGGATGTGGCCGGGGGTGTCGGCGATGATGAACGTCCGCCGCGGCGTGGCGAAGTAGCGGTAGGCCACGTCGATGGTGATGCCCTGCTCGCGCTCGGCGCGCAGCCCGTCGGTGAGCAGCGCCAGGTTGGCCTGCTCCTCGCCGCGGCCGCGGCTGGTCCGCTCCACCGCGTCGAGCTGGTCTTCGAAGATGGACTTGGAGTCGTAGAGGAGGCGGCCGATCAGGGTGCTCTTGCCGTCGTCGACCGAGCCGGCCGTGGCGAACCGCAGGATGTCAGTGTTCATTGCTCGCGTTCCAGGGGAGTCGGGACCGGGGCGGGGGCCGGGGTCAGAAGTAGCCTTCGCGCTTGCGGTCCTCCATGGCCGCCTCGCTCGCGCGGTCGTCGGCGCGGGTCTGGCCGCGCTCGGTGATCCGGGTCGCGGCAATCTCGGCGATGATGTCGCCGATCTCGGTGGCCGTGGAGCGGACCGCGCCGGTGCAGGACATGTCGCCGACGGTCCGGTAGCGGACGCTGGCCTCGAAGACCTCCTCGTCGGCGTCCCGGTTCACGAACGGCCCGTCGGCCAGCAGGATGCCGTCCCGCTCGAACACCTTGCGCCGGTGCGCGCGGTAGATGGAGGGCAGCTCCAGCCCCTCCCGGGCGATGTAGCCCCACACGTCCAGCTCGGTCCAGTTGGAGATGGGGAAGACCCGGATGTGCTCGCCGCGCTCGATCCGGGTGTTGTACAGGCCCCACAGCTCCGGGCGCTGCGCCTTGGGGTCCCACTGGCCGAACTCGTCGCGGAAGGAGAAGACCCGCTCCTTGGCGCGGGCCTTCTCCTCGTCGCGGCGGGCGCCGCCGAACGCGGCGTCGAAGCCGTGCTCCTCGATCGCCTCCAGCAGCGCCGCGGTCTGCAGCCGGTTCCGGCTGGCCCAGCGGCCGGTGGGCTCGGTGACCTTGCCCTGGTCGATCTGGTCCTGCACCGAGGCGACCACCAGCTCGACGCCGGCCTCGGCGACCCGGCGGTCGCGGAACTCCATCACCTCGGGGAAGTTGTGCCCGGTGTCGACGTGCATCACCGGGAACGGGATGCGGCCCGGCCAGAACGCCTTCTGCGCCAGGTGCAGCAGGACGATGGAGTCCTTGCCTCCGGAGAACAGCAGCACGGGGCGCTCGAACTCCGCGGCGACCTCCCGCATGATGAAGAGGGCCTCGGCCTCGAGGTGATCCAGCTGGGACAGCCGGTACCGCCCAGCCTCCGCTGTGGTGCCCATCTTTCCGCCTCGCTCCCGTGCGTCACGCCGGACGGGAGCGCCCCGGTCGCGATCAGTTCACCGAGTGCGGACCCGCCCCGTCCCGATCCGCCACTTCGCGGATGCTGGCCAACAACATACCCGACAATTCCGGTCGGCATACAAGGATATCCGGAAGTGACGGATCTGACTCGTTGTACTCCAGCTCGGAGCCGTCGATCCGGGAAGCGTGCAGGCCGGCGGCCTTGGCCACCGCCACCGGGGCGGCGCTGTCCCACTCGTACTGCCCGCCCGCGTGCACGTAGATGTCGGCGATGCCGAGCAGCACCGCGCAGATCTTCGCCCCGGCCGACCCCATCGGCACGACCTCCGCGCCGAGCCGGTTGGCCATCCGCTCCACGAACGCCGGGGGCCGGGTGCGGCTCGTGGTGATCCGCAGCCGCTGGTCGGCCGGGCGCTCCTCGGGCAGCCACGGCGGATCCACCGTGGACAGCGTGCTGCCCTGCGCCGGGAGCGCCACCGCACCCGCCGCCAGCCCGCCGTTCTCCCACAGCGCCACGTGCACCGCCCAGTCGGTCCGGCCCACCTCGGCGAACTCCCGGGTGCCGTCCAGCGGGTCGATGATCCACACCCGCCGGGCGCCCAGCCGCGCCGGATCGTCCGCCCCCTCCTCGGAGAGCACCGCGTCGCTCGGGCGCAGCCGCCCCAGCGCCGAGAAGAGGAACTCATGCGAGGTCCGGTCGCCCAGGGTGCGCAGCACCTCCGGCTCGGCGAACCCGTGCCGGGCGCGCAGCCGGAGCAGCCGCTGCCCCGCCTCGGTCGCCAGGTCCCGCGCCACCTCATGATCGTTTCTGATGCTGCTCACCGGCCTCAGTACGCTCCCGCCCCGCGGATCACCGCTGACCACGTCTTCCAAAGGATCTGCACGTCCAAAGTCAGCGACCAGTTTTCCACGTAACGCAGATCCAGGCGGACCGACTCCTCCCAGGAGAGGTCGGAACGCCCGCTGACCTGCCACAACCCGGTCATCCCCGGCTTCACCACCAGACGCCTGCGCACGTCGTGCCCGTAGCGCGCGACCTCCTCGGGCAGCGGCGGCCGCGGCCCGACCAGCGACATCTCGCCGCGGACCACGTTCACCAGCTGCGGGAGCTCGTCCAGCGAATACCGGCGCAGCCACGCGCCGACCGGCGTCACCCGAGGATCCCCGCGCATCTTGAACAGCACGCCGTCGTGCTCGTTGGCGGCCGCCAGCGAACCCTTCAGCTCTTCGGCCGCCACGACCATGGTACGGAACTTGACAAGGGTGAACTCGGCCCCGTCCTTGCCGACCCTGGTCTGGCGGAACAGCACCGGCCCGCCGTCGCCCGCGCGGACCAGCACCGCCAGCGCCCCGAACAGCGGCGCCAGCAGCACCAGCGCGCACCCCGCCGCCACCCGGTCGAACAGCCCTTTCACCAGCCGCCGGGCCCCGGCCAGCTCCGGGTGCTCCACGTGCAGCAGCGGCAGCCCCGCCACCGCCCGGATCGTCGTGCGCGGCCCGGCCACCTCCATCAGCGCCGGGGCGACCGTCAGATCCGTGCCGCGCTTCTCCAGCCGCCAGGCCAGCCGGCGCAGCTCCGCGCCGTCCATCTCCGGGCAGGCCAGCACCGCCACCGCGTCGGCCCGCACCGCCTCCGCCGCGTCGGCCGCCGCGGCGAACCCGCCCAGCACCGGCAGCCCGTCGACGTCGGCCACCCGCGGATCGCACTGGTGCTCCGGCAGGCACACGCCCACCACCCGCATCCCGTGGTACGGCTCGCCGCGCAGCCGGCGGATCAGCGCCCGGGCCGAATCCCGGTGGCCCACCACGACCACGTCCGCCATGCAGGCGCCCGCCGCGCGCCGTCGGTGCAGCCGCTTCCGCCAGGCGTACCGCATCGCCAGGTCGGCCAGGACCGTCCCGGGCAGCGCCACCAGCAGGTAGCCCCGGGCCGGTTCGACCAGCACCGCGTAGCCGACCAGCGCCACCGCCGCCATCAGCATCGCCCCGGCGACGACCACCCGGCGGAACTCCTCGGTGCCCGTCCCCAGGAACCGGCGCGCGTACCCGCCGGCCAGCCCGACCGCCGGCACCCACAGCAGCGGCAGCACCCCGGAGAGCACCGCGTGCGCGGCCGCCGCGACCGTCCCCGGCTCCCCGTGGAACCGCAGGTACAGCGCTGCCGCGCAGGCCGTGCCGCACGCGCCCAGATCGATGCCGACCAGGCCGCGCACATAGCGGCGGGTCCAGTCCGCGGCCTCCCCGCCGGCGGCGCCGGACCGCCCCGGCGCGCCCTCCCGGCCCGTCCCCGCCTCGACGACGGCGGCCATGCCCCTCCCCTCGACCGGCCTCCGCCGCCCGCGCCGGAGACAGGACGGCACCGCACGGCGGCCCGCCCGCGGCGATTCGGGAGAGGAGGAGGCGCGGAATGCGCTTCGACCAGTAAAGAGTAGCTAAACGCATTCACTTAGTCGCGTGACGTGACGGAAAAGGGTCAAGAAAAAACCCGGTCCGCAAACCGGGTTCCCGTGCGGCCGCGCCGGCGGTCAGGAGGAGGTGTGGAAGACGTTCTGCGCGCGCTCCAGGCCCTCGCCGATCAGCGCCTCCACCGCGTCCGCGGCCCGCTCCACCTCCAGCGGGAGCTCCTTGCGCTCCGCCGCGGAGAAGTCCTTCAGCACATAGGCCGCGGGGTCCATCCGCCCCGGCGGGCGGCCCACCCCCACCCGCACCCGCAGGTAGTCCGGGCCGGACAGCGACGCGGTGATCGACCGCAGGCCGTTGTGGCCGCCGGAGCCGCCGCCCCGCTTCAGCTTGACCGCGCCGAAGGAGATGTCCATGTCATCGTGGACCACCACGATGCGCTCCATCGGGACCTTGTAGAACCGGCTCAGACCGGAGACCGGCCCCCCGGAGAGGTTCATGTAACTGCGCGGCTTGGCCAGCACCGCGGGGGCGCCCGCCACCCGCGACTCGGCCACCTCGGCGTGCACCCGGTGCGCCTTCCACCGGTCGCGCCGCCGCTCGGCCAGCGCCTCCACCACCATGAAGCCCACGTTGTGCCGGTTGCCGGCGTACTTCGGCCCCGGGTTGCCCAACCCGACCACCAGCCACCGCTCGGTCTCCGCCACGCCCGTCTCCCCGTCCCCGGCCCGCTCCGGACCGGCCGCATCCCGCACAGACAACGATGCGCGGCCTCCCAGAACACGCCGCAGGAGACCACGCATCGGAAAAGACCCGCTTCCGTTCGGAAGGAACCGGAATGGAAAGGCCGGCTACTCGGCGGGGGCCTCCGCGGCCTCGCCCTCGGCGGCCTCCTCCTCGCCCTCGCCCTCGGCGGCCGGCGCCGAAACGCTCAGCACGATCGCCTCCGGGTCGGTGACCAGCTCGGTACCGGCGGGCAGCTTGATCTCGCCGGCGGTGACGCTGGTGCCGACCTCCAGGCCCTCCACCGAGTGCTCCACGCCCTCGGGGATGGCGGTGGCCTCGGCGGCGACCTCGATCGTGACCAGCTCCTGGCTGACGATGCCGCCGGGGGCGGCGTCGCCGGTGAGGTTCACCGCGATCTCGACGTTGACCTTCTCGCCCTTCTTCACGACGAGCAGGTCGACGTGCTCAAGGAAGCCCTTGATCGGGTCGCGCTGCACGCTCTTGGGCAGGACCAGGTTCTCGGCGCCCTCGACACCGTCCACGCGCAGCAGCACGTTCGGGGTCTTCAGGGCCAGCATCAGGTCATGGCCGGGAAGCGTGATGTGGCGCGGCTCGGTGCCGTGGCCGTAGAGGACGGCCGGCACCTTACCCGCGCGGCGGGCGCGACGCGCGGCGCCCTTGCCGAATTCCGTGCGCGGCTCGGCAGCGATACGTACCTCGGACACGACAAAACTCCTCGGAGGTTCGTCCCCGCGGCGGCGGGGAACACGACTTCTCTGAAACGACTCCCGCGGGACGGGAGAGCTCACGGGATCTGTCCCGCGGGCAGGCGGAGACGCCGAAGCGCGCCGCGCCCGGGCACGGCGCCCGCGGAAGGCGAACACCCCGCGAACGCGTGGACCCCGCGGACACGGGGACACTCCGTCCAGTCTACTGCCTCGGCGGACGGCTTCGGCACGGCGCGCACCGGGAGGGGCGCCGCACGCCCCTCCCGGCCGCCGCCGGTCAGCCCTCGAACAGGCTGGTGACCGAGCCGTCGCTGAACACCTCGTTGATCGCGCGGGCCAGCAGCGGCGCGATGGACAGCTGCGTCAGCTTCTCGAAATCCCGCTCCTTGGGGATCGGGAGCGAGTTGGTGATCACGACCTCGGAGATCCGCGAGTTCTGCAGCCGCTCCGCCGCCGGGCCCGACAGCACGCCGTGCGTGGCCGCCGCGATCACGCTGCTCGCGCCCTGCTCGAAGAGGGCGTCCGCGGCCTTCACGATCGTCCCGGCGGTGTCGATCATGTCGTCCACCAGGATGCAGGTCCGGCCCTCCACCTCACCGACGACCTCGTGCACCTTGACCTGGTTGGCGACCTCCGGGTCGCGCCGCTTGTGGATGATCGCCAGCGGCAGGCCCAGCCGGTCCGCCCAGCGGTCCGCGGTGCGCACCCGCCCGGCGTCCGGCGAGACCACCGTCGCCTCGGCCCCGGAGACCTTCTCCTTGATGTAGTCCGCCAGCAGCGGAAGCGCGAACAGGTGGTCCACCGGGCCGTCGAAGAAGCCCTGGATCTGGTCGGTGTGCAGATCGATCGCCATCAGCCGGTCCGCACCGGCCGTGGCGAACAGGTCCGTCATCAGCCGCGCGGTGATCGGCTCCCGCCCCAGGTGCTTCTTGTCCTGCCGGGCGTAGCCCAGGAACGGTGTGATCACCGTGATGCGCTTGGCCGAGGCGCGCTTCAGCGCGTCCACCATGATCAGCTGCTCCATGATGGACTCGTTGATCGCGCCCGAGTGCGCCTGCAGCACGAAGGCGTCGCTGCCGCGCGCCGACTCCAGGTAGCGGACGTACATCTCGCCGTTGGCGAAGTCCTGGAACTTCGTCGGCACCACCTGGATGCCCAGCTGCTCGGCCACCTGCTCCGCCAGCTCCGGATGGGTACGCCCGGAGAAGAGCATGAGCTTCTTCTGACCCGCGGCCTTGATGCCGGTCACTTCTGAATCCCCCACAGACACAGTTCACTCGCCTAGCCGGCGATGCCGTTCGCCCTGCCGGCGACGTTATTCGCGGCCCTGCCCGTCACGGAGCGCCCGCTCCGCGGCCTCGGCCGCGGGCGTGCCCGGACGGCGCCGCTGCACCCACCCCTCGATGTTGCGCTGCTCGCCGGCCGAGACCGCGAGCGCGCCGGGTGGGACGTCCTTGCGGACCACCGTGCCGGCGCCGGTGTAGGCGCCCTCCCCCACCTGCACCGGCGCGACGAACATGTTGTCGCTGCCGGTGCGGGCGTGGTCTCCGATGGTGGTCCGGTGCTTGTTCACGCCGTCGTAGTTCACGAACACCGAGGAGGCGCCGATGTTGACGCCCTCGCCGATGTCGGCGTCGCCCACGTAGGTGAGGTGGGGGACCTTCGACCCCGCACCGATGGTGGACTTCTTCACCTCGACGAAGGTGCCGACCTTCGCGCCGTCCCGCAGCCGGGCATCAGGGCGCAGGTAGGCGAACGGGCCGACCTTCGCGCCGGGGCCGACCTCGGCCGACTCCGCGTAGGTCTCGCGGACCTCCGCGTCGGCGCCGACGGAGGTGTCGGTGAGGGTGGTGCCCGGGCCGACCACCGCGCCCTCGCCGATCCAGGTGCGGCCGCGCAGCCGGGTGCCCGGCTCGATCAGCGCGTCCCGGCCGATCCGCACCTCGGCGTCCACCCAGGTGGAGGCGGGGTCGACCACGGTGACGCCGGCCCGCATGTGCGCTTCGAGCAGCCGGTCGTTGAGCAGCCGGCGCGCCTCGGCGAGCTGCACCCGGTCGTTCACGCCCTGGATCTCCACCCAGTCCTCGGCGGGGGCGGCGTCCACCCGGTGCCCGTCGCCGCGCAGGATCGCCACGGCGTCGGTGATGTACTCCTCGCCCTTGGCGTTGTCGGTGGAGAGCCGGTCGACCACCCGGGCCAGCAGCGCGCCGTCGAAGGCGTACATGCCGGAGTTGATCTCGTCCACGGCGCGCTGCGCCTCGTCGGCGTCGGCGTGCTCGACGATCTCGGTGAAGGCGCCGCCGGCGTCGCGCACCACGCGGCCGTAGCCGGCCGGGTCGGGCACCTTCGCGGAGAGCACGGTCACCGCGTTGCCGGCGGACTCGTGCGCGGCGACCAGGTCGGCCAGGGTGCGGCCGCGCAGCAGCGGGGTGTCCCCGTAGGCCAGCACGACGGTGCCGGAGAGCTCGACGCCCTGCGCGGCGAGCTCCTGCACGGCCATCCGGACCGCGTGCCCGGTGCCGTTCTGCTCCTCCTGGACCGCGGTGGCGACCTGCGGGGCCGTCTCCTTCAGGTACTGGGCGACCTTCTCCCGGCCGTGCCCCACGACGACGACGGTCCGCTCGGGCCCCAGCTCGCCGGAGGCGGCGAGCACATGGCCGAGCATGGGCCGCCCGCAGAGCTCGTGGAGGACCTTGGGAAGCCTGGACTTCATACGGGTGCCCTCGCCCGCCGCGAGGACGATGACGGCAGCCGGGCGGCTCACGCTCACTGGCGGAGACTCCTCATGTCGCTGGCGGATGGGTGCAAAAGTCGAACTCGCCGCGCCGAGGCCCGGATCGGACCGGGGCCGCGCCGCCGACGTGACCGCGCCGACGCGACCGGGCGCGCCCGCAGGCCCGCGGAGGCCACAAGGTGAGGCTCGACGAGCGTCCACCGCACGCGGAACAGGGGCGGCCCAGGGGCCGACATGGGAAGGATACATGCGCCCGTCCGGGTTCCACGGACCGGTCCACGCCCCTGTGGACGGCGGCGCGGGGCGGGGGTCGCGGGCTTCGCGAACGGGGCCGCGCGGAGCGGCCGGGCCTTCCGGGGCGCACCGGCGGGCCGGCGCCCGCAGGACCCCGGGCGCCGCGCCCGCGGTGTGAGATTCGCCGGCGGCCGGTATTCAGGCAGGCCAGCCGAGAGCCGCTCCCGGGTCAGGACTCGAACCCGAACCTGAAGTCTCCAAAGGACCCCGTGCTGCCAATTACACCACCCGGGAAGACCGGGAACCCGCTCCACCGGTCCAGGGGTCCCCAGAACGGCAGACCGGTGCCTGGATCCAACCCTAGCCGGTCGCCCCCGCGGATCGCACACGAGTTCACCGCCGCCGCGCC
>Ga0079224_100011852_pt1 | contig 12036 bp, 11 predicted proteins | sample Stecom2015_FD_80414 | JGI IMG/M metagenome (GOLD analysis project Ga0079224, IMG submission 80414) | Agricultural soil microbial communities from Utah to study Nitrogen management - Steer compost 2015 | ecosystem: Environmental > Terrestrial > Soil > Agricultural land | place: USA: Utah... | reverse complement strand
CTCGCCCCGCGCGGGCGAGCCCACGCGCCCCCGCAGCACGGGACGCAGTGCCGCGCGCACGAAACCCGCGGCGACCTCCACGCTGAGCCCCGCCTCGGACACGGGCGACAAGCCCCCGCCGAAGCCCGTCTTCCCCGACCCTCGCCGGCGCATCGACATGGACAACCCGTTCGAATAGCATTCGCTGGGGGGGCGACCTGACCCCGACAAGCTGGTGCCCGGTTCGGCTACTGAGCGCCAAATTTCGGTGCCTTCACGTCCTCAGTGAGGTCCCCGACAGCGATCGATGCCCCTCTGATCGCTTGATCTTGGGGAACGAAACCGACTTGGGCTTCGGCAGGTTGGGGGGCGAACACCGAGTGCTCAAAACTGTATCTTCGATCGGGCGATTTTGACCAAAACCCAGGCATCCCTGCCGAGGTTTGAGTATTTGTCCAATACGTAAAAAACGTCATTCAACGCATCGTAACCGAACCTGCCGGATAAACGATCCAATGCTCCCTCTGGATGCAGGTACGCATGCTCAGTCTTGGGATGGAGCGCTTCTCCAACCCAGGGTTGGTAGAGTGACCATAGCTGCCTATGCATGCGGGCGGGATTGCTGATGTCCGCATTTGAGAAGCTATATAGCGCACCACCATTGGGTCCGACTACTAAACCCAGTCCGTCCGCTGGGTAGGATTGAGTTGCTGCTTGCCAAGTGATATAGCCGTGATCGAGGTTGGCCTGGCCTCTGCGGTACACCGGCGCTGCCCCAGGGCTGGGTGTATAATAAATCCAGATCAGTGTTCCGTATGCCGTTATGCCTTCAATGCTATTCACGCCGGCAGGGTAGCTTCCCAGAACCTCAGGGGGGTGGTACCAGTGGCGATAGATCTTTCTTTCATGGTCTCGTGTGGAGAGCAGTCCCAGGCGTATTTCCGCGAGCATTCCATGGGTTATCCGATCATGGTATTCGCTATAGGTCCACGCGATTTCGTGAGGGGCGCCTGCGACGCGGACTTCAATGTTTCCGTCTGAGCGGCGAATGAATATGTAGTTTTCAAAAACTGCCACATCATTATCTGTGTAACTTACTCCCGGGGGCGGGACCAGCTCAGCCATGAACTCAGCGTCGACCTTCGGGTTGGCGCCAACAACAGCGTGCGGGGTTGATTGGATGTCGGGGCTCGCGCCTTCGGAGTCTAGCGTTTCAACCGTGCAGGCGCTCATATGGCAAGAAACAATGGCAAGGGCAGCCCAACCCCAGGTAATGTTCTTCATTTAGTCCTCCTTCCAACGTCCCAGAAGCACGAACTCTGGCTCAACCAGCTTGAGGCTGTCAAGGGCCAGCAACTCTAAAGAGTTGCGAGCAACCGCGGGTGATTCGTCCGCCCTTCCGGAATCACGGCTGCGCTTGGGAAGCTCTACCCCGCCGGCCAGAACACTTCCGGTAGCGCGCCGCGGCGCCAAAGGGCGAGCCAGTCCATCAGGAACGCGACGGTGATGTGGAGCAAAAAGCCGGAGTAGATGCTGCGCGTGCGCATCGCGAGCGAGCCGAGCACGATGCCGGCGACGATGGCGCCGTGGGCTTCGAGGTAGGGCTTGCCGTAGTGGATCATGCAGTAGGGCACGGCCATGGCGAAGATCGCCCCGGCGCCCATGGTCGTGCGCAGCGCGCCCACCATGAAGCCGCGGAAGAACATCTCGAGCGCCAGAAACTGCAGGAAGTACATGGCTTCCCAGGCGAGAAAATCGAACCAGCTGCGTGAGCTCTGCTTGTAAAAGGGGTAGTAGGTCCCGAAATCCGGCTGGCTCGCGACCAGCAGCATGGCGGGCACGACGATCGCCAAACACAGGCCGTAGATCCACAGGTGCGCGAAGAAGCCCCGTGTGCGAAGCCCCATGTCGAGCAAGCTGTCCTTGCGGAAGAGCAGCTTCCAGAGCGGGAACGGTACCACGACATAGCCGATGACGCGCGCGGCGACCCACCAGGCGTAGCTATAGAGCTCTTCGTATTTTTGAAACCGCAGCCACTGGAAGCGCCCGTCGAGCTCGACCAGGACGGGCTTGAAGGTGTGCTCGTAGAACGCGCGCCCGCCGTAGTACTCCTGCAAGGTCAGGACGACGGCGGTGATGACGAGGCAGGCCGCGGGGCGATAGTCGATCGCTCCCCGCGCGCGGGTCTCGAGGCGGTGGTCGGTGGCCTCTTCGTCGAGGCGCCGCCAGGTGTCACGGAAGAACCACCAGACCAGCGGCACGAGCGCCGCCAAGATGGGGATCGGGAGCAGCGCCTTGACGGGCGGGTATTCGAGCAGCGCCTCGAACCAGTTGAGCTCGGGCAGCCGGGTGAGCGGCAGCGGGACGTCGGTCAGCGGGGTGGGCTTCATCGCCGGTGGAGCTCAGGAGCCGGAGGCGCGCGCTCGCTCGGCGGCGCGCCGCAGCCGGGCGAGGGAGAGCTCCTTGCCGAGCACGATCATGACGTCGAACAGAGGAGGGGAGACGCCGCGACCGGTGAGGGCGACGCGCGCGGGCTGCGCCACGTCCTTCAGCTTGTAGCCCTTCGCCTCCGTCCAGGCTCGGAAGGCCTCGTCGAGCGGCTCGGATTGCCACTCGGGTGCTTCGGCGAGCAGCGCGTGCAGCTCCTCGAGGTAGGGTGCGGCCTCGGGCTTCAAGAATTTTTTTGCTGCCGCTTCGTCGAGCTGAGGGGGATCGCGAAAGTAGAAATCGAGGTGGTGAGCGGCGTCCTCCAGGGTGCGGGCGCGCTCGCGGATGGTGGGCAGCGCCGCCCGCAGGCGCGCGTCGTCGACGTCGGTGAGCCCGCGGCGCTCGAGGAACGGCCGCACCTGCCGCACGTACTCGTCGGTGCTCGTCAGCGCCTCCTGCTTCAGGTGCTCGAAGGCCACGTCCGCGAACTTCTTCTCGTCGAACTTGCCGTCGCTCCTGTTGACGCGCTGCCAGTCGAACAGCTCGACCAGCTCGGCGCGCGAAAAGATCTCACGATCTCCGAAAGACCACCCGAAGCGCACCAGGTAGTTGAGCACGCCCATCGGCGTGTAGCCGCGCTCGCGATAGTCTTGCACGGCCACGGCCGCGTGGCGCTTGCTGAGCTTCTCGCCCTTGGGCGACAACATCATCGGCAGGTGGGCGAACTCCGGGGCCTGCCAACCGAAGGCCTCGTAGAGCAACGCCTGCTGCGGCGTGTTGCCGATGTGATCCCGTCCGCGGGCGACCAGCGTGATCTGCATCGCATGGTCGTCGACCACGGCGGCGAGGTTGTAGAGCGGGTAGCCGTCGGTGCGCACCAGGACGAAGTCTTGGAGCTCCTTGTTGGGCGTGGTGATCTGGCCGAAGACCTTGTCGGTGAACACGGTGGCCCCCGTCTTGGGCGATCGAAACCGCACGACGTGCGGCAGGTCGGGACGGTCGCTGCGGTCGCGGCAGGTGCCGGGGTAGACGAACTGGGCCTTCGGATCGCGCGCCTTCAGCTCGGCCCTCGCCCGGTCGAGCTCCTCTTTGGTGCAGTAGCAGCGGTAGGCCTTGCCTTCGGCGATCAGCGCTTCGGCGGCCTGCCGGTACATGGGCTTGCGCTCGCTCTGAAAGTACGGACCGTGCGGTCCCTCGACCTCCGGGCCTTCGTCCCAGTCGAGCCCGAGCCAGCGCAGCGCGTCGAGGATGGCGCGCACGCTCTCGATGCTGCTCCGCTCCTGATCGGTGTCCTCCACGCGCAAGATGAAGCGGCCGCCGTGGCTTCGGGCCCACAGCCAGTTGAAGAGGGCCGTCCTGGCGCCGCCAATGTGTAGGTATCCACTCGGGGAAGGCGCGAAGCGCACGCGAACCGGCATGGCGCCCGCGCGTACCATGCGCCGGGCGGAGCGTCACCCCGCCGCTGCGAGCGCAGTGCGGCCCGCGGGCCTAAATGGCGCTGTTGCACCACGCGGACGAGGTTGCTAGAAAGCCGGCCCTTCCCGTCGCCCGAGCGCGCGACCGCGGAGCCTCCCATGAAAAAATCACCGCTTGCCCGCGTCAAAGAGCAGTTCGAGAGCAAAGAGAAGCTGGTCGCCGCCATCGAGGCGCTGGGCACCGAGCAGCTTTGGCTCGACCGGGTCAACGAAGACAAGGGCCTGTCACGTGTCTCCAACGCGAAGCTTTTGCGGCTTCACGACGTCCTGTCGACCGCGAAGCAGGAGTTCGGCAGCCGCGACAAGCTCATCGGCGCGATCCTCGAGCTGAAGCAGCGGGCCAAGGACGCCGGCTACAAGCAGCGGCTCGAGCGCTACCCCTTGCCGCGCCTGCTCGACCTGCACCGCTCGGCGACCAAGGCCTCGAAGCGCGCGGCCGAAAACAAGCCCGCCGCCGCCAAGTAAGGCCAAGCGCAGCCCGCGGGCCGCCAACCCGTTCGTCGGCGGCCCTCGGCTCGGCGCTGCGGAGGACGCGAGCCTCGGCGAGCGCGCTCAGCCGGAGAGCCCCTTCTCCCGGATGTAGCCGTTGGTGAACTCGGCGCCGCGTGCGTAGCTCTTCTGCATGTCCTCGATCAGCCGCTTCTCGAGCATGCCGCCGATGCCGAAGATCTTGGCCGTGACGTCGCCCTGAAAGACGCGCCGGCAGCGCGCCTCGCCGAGCGGTTCGGTGAAAAGCTCGCCGGTCACGCTGAGCTTGTCGGCCAGGCTGCTCGGGACCACCTCGATGCGGTAGCGGCGCCTGTTCTTGTCGTAGTTGCCGATTTCCTTGTAACGGATCCCGTCGCCGACCACCTTCTTCAGGGGACCGGGCAAATCGCCGATGCGCGGCACGACCTCGACCGTGCGACGCAGCGCCTCACCTTGGTCCTGGCGCTCGATCTCGCGCCACTCGTGAAAGCGAAGCCCCTCGAGGTACAGCCGACGGTTGTAGTCTTCGTCGAAGAAGATCTGGTTCCAGAACGTGTCCTCGCTGCATTCGTAGGTGTGCTCGAAGCGGACCTGTGTCATGGGCGGCATGGTAGGGCCGAAGCGGGGATCGGGCCACCCCAAACACTCCCCGGGTGCTGTGTGCCCGAGCGCGTCGCGGCCCCGCCGACCGAGGGCCACGAGGGGCGATCCCGCAGCGCGACGGGTCCGGTGTACCATCGGCGCCATGACCGCCCTCGAGCAGCCGGCTCGGATGCCATCGTCCGGCAGCGAGCGCCGCGCTCCGAGTTGGGCGCGACAGGCCGCGCTGGTGCTCGGCAAGGATCTCAGCATCGAGATCAGCACGGGAGAGGTGGTCGTCACCGGCGGCTTTTTCGCGCTGCTCGTGGTCGTGATGGCGTCGCTCGCGTTCTACACGGGACCCGCGTCGCGCGCGCTGGTCGCCGCCGGGGTGATCTGGTTGAGCGTCGCGTTCGCGGCGGTGCTGGCGCTCGGGCGCTCCTGGCAGCGGGAGCGCGAAGAGTCTGCGCTCGAGGGCCTCTTGGTGGCGCCGGTGAGCCGCAGCGCTCTGTTCGCCGGCAAGGCGCTCGGCTTGCTCGCGTTCCTGTTCGCGATCGAGATCGTGGTGGTGCCGGCGGCGGCCGTCTTGTTCGCCATCGATCTGGTTCGGTATGGGCCCGGGCTTGGCCTGATCGCGGTCTTGGCGACGCCGGGCGTGGCAGCCGCGGGGACGCTGTTCGGCGCGATGACGGTGCGGACGCTGGCGCGAGATCTGATCTTGGCGGTGGTGCTGTTCCCGCTGTTGTCGCCGACCCTGCTCTCGGCGGTCGCTGCCACCCGGCAGCTGCTCGGTGGCGCGGGCCTGGATGAGCTCGGTGATTTCCTCCAGCTGATGGCGGTGTTCGACGTCACCTTCATCGCTGGCGGCCTCGGGCTGTTCGGGACCTTGATCGAGAACTAGTCGTGATCTGTCAGCGCTCGTGCGGTCGTGCTCATCAGCCGCGCTCGAGCGCCGCGAGCACCTGCCTGGCGACGTGCTCGCCGGACGCGATCGAGTCGCCGCCCGCGAGGATCACGCTGCCCGCGCACCACACACGCGGCGCGGCCCGCCCGTTCGGCTCCGTTTGCGGCCGATAACCGCTGCCGTCGAAGCGCACGGTCGCCCCCGCTTGCACGGCGAGCTCGAAAGCCGGCGCCCCCGGGCCCTCGACGACGATCGCGTCGGCGGGCACGCGGCGCGAGCGATCGCCCGCGTGCACTCGCGCTCCTGTCACCTGGGAGCGCCCGATCGCGCGCTCGATCCCGCCGGCCGGCAAGGCCTCTGCAATATGCGGTTCGTAGGCGCGCCGGAGCTCGGCCGCGAAGCGTCCCTGCCCGACGAGCAGCAGCCGCTCACCGATCGCGACGCCCATGCGGAACAACAGCAGCGCGGCGCGCGCGGAGATCACGCCGGGGAGGTCGTTGTTGGCGAACACGGGCGCTGCGGCGTGCTCGCCGGTGGCCACGACCACGGCGTCGGCCACCACGAGCCGCGTGCCCTGGGGGCCGACCAGCAGGGCCGATACCGGGCCCTCGGCACCGTGGGGCTCTCGGTAGAGGCCCACCACCGCCGTCGCCTCGAGCAGGCTCGCGCCCGCCGCGTGGGCCGCCTGAACGAGCTCGCCCGCGCGGCCGGGGTCCAACGCTCGCACCGATCCGCCGAGGGTGAGCGCATCGTCGGCGAGCAGCGCTCGCGGGCCGAGCACGCGCGCGGCCGACAAACCGGCAGCGCCGCCGCCGGCGATCAGCGCGCGAGCGCGCACGCGCGCGAAGGTCCCCGGGCGCGCGGGGCCCTCCGGGAGCTGGCCGAGACCCGCCACGCGGCGCGCCACCTTCTGCAGCAGGGGGGAGACGCCGCGGACGCCAGCGAACAGCCGGTGATGATCGACGCCGTGCGGGAACAGAAAATCGGCGGCTCGCAGCAGGTCGAGCTCGCGGGAGCCGAGGACGTTCTGCGTCTCGACCTGCTCGCCGCCGCGGACGGCCCGCAGGCAGGCGGTGACGTTCGGTTCGCCGTCGACCCGCACCAGGCAACCGTCGCACGCCCCGCGCAGGCAATAGGGACCGCGCGGACGGTGCAGCTTGGGGCTGCGCGCGAGCGATAGCCGCCCGGCGCCGAGCAGCGCGGCCGCGAGCGGCTCGCCGCGCTCGGCGATCACCTCGTTGCCGTCGTGCAGCAGCCGGACCGGCTGGGTGATGGGGGCGAGCCGCCGAGGCATCTCCCGGGGAGAATAGAGCCGGTCTCACCGGCTTGTCAGCCTCCGGCGTGCCGGCGGCTCGAGCGTGCTAGCGTAGCCTTCGGGATGCGACTGGCTTTGGTCGGACCGGCATTGGGTGACGAAGGAGCGCTCGAGCGCGTCGCCCGCTTCTGCATCCAGGAGGCGAAGGTCGACCGGGCCGTGTACCTGGATGCGGACGGTGCCCTCGAGCGCGTGGTGCTGAAGTGGGCGGAGCGCCTGGCTGGCCCGAGCCCTGCGGACTCCGAGCTGTGGACCCGCGCCGCCCGGCGTTGCCTGCAGGCGACGCCGGCAGAGATCGAAGCCTTCGTGCAGGCCGAGCGCGAGCGCTCGGCGCTGCGGGTGCTCGAGGCGCTGCCGAGCCGCCGGAGCCGCAGCGTCGAGCTGCTCTGCGGCAAGCTGGTGGTGCTGGTGCACGACCGGGCAGACCTCGACGAAGACGACATCTTGCCCGCCGCGGTGCTGGTGTTCGGCAACGGCGCGGCGCCGATGATTCGACGGGTCGGGAGCCGCTGGTTTCTTTCCCCGGGGGCGCTGTCCAGCCACGGCTTGATGGTGCTCGACGAGCTCGACGACGGCATCGGTCTCGACCTCTACCATCGAGACCTGACGCTCGACCGTTCGGAGCGGCTCAGCACTTGGCGGGGCGCGAACCTGCGGGTGGCGGAGAGGCGGCGATGACCGATCGCGGTGAGGTGGCGTTCTTCGGCGGAAGCTTCAACCCGCCGCACGTCTCGCACGTCTTGGCGGCCGCGTACTTGCGCGCCGTCATCGGCTTCGAGCGGGTGCTGGTCGTGCCGGTGTACGCGCACGCCTTCGATAAACCGCTCACCAGCTATGAGCACCGGGTGCGCATGTGCGAGCTGGCGATGCGCTCGATCGAGGGGGTGGAGGTTTCACAGATCGAGCGCGACCTCGAGGTGCCGAGCCTCACGCTGCGCACCTTGCAGGCGGTGGTCCGCGCCCGGCCGGGCGTGCGCTTGCGGCTCGTGATCGGGGCCGATCTGCTCTCGGAGACCGGCAAGTGGCACGCCTTCGATGAGGTGCGTCGCATCGCGCCCCCGTTCGTGCTCGGCCGCGCCGGCTTCGAGCCTGCGGGGGCGCCGCCCCCGGTGCTGCCGGAGATCTCCTCCACCCGCGTGCGGGAGCTTCTGGCCGACCGCCAGGACCCGGAGCGCCGCCGCGAGCTGTCGCTCTACGTGCCGGCGCCGGTGCTCGACTACATCGACGAACACGATCTGTACCGCGGCTGACGCCCTCGCTGCCCGCGGCCGAGCGGTCGGTGGCCACGCGGCGATGGCCACGGGTGCTCCGGAGGAGCGTGCTAGATTGGCGCCGTGGATCTGCGCACGCGCACCTCGCTGTTCTGCGGCGCGCTCGCCCTCGCCATCGCCGTTTCGATCTTGCTTCGGGGACGGCCGCGGCGCGCGCAGTGGCTGTTCGCCGCCTTCGCCGCGGACATCGGGCTCTGGTACCTCGCCCAGTGGCTGTACCAGTGGGTGCGCGCCGACGTGTGGGCTCGGTTCACGGCGGTGCTCGCGGTGTTGCTCCCGCAGTTCGCGCTGCACCTGTTCGAAGCGCTCGTCCCCGAGCCGCGCCGCCCCGCCCCGCTGCTGCGCGTCGCCGGCTTGCTGATGGTCCCGGTGCTGTTGCTCTCCGTGTCCCCGCAGCACAGCCACGGCTGGGTCCGCGGCGTGATCTTCACCTACGTCTTCGGGCTGCTCGCCGCGGGGTTTTGGTCGCTCGCCCTGCGCGGCGAGCGCAGCCGTTCGCGCGCCATCCAGCGCCGGGTGCGGTTTCTGGTGTTCATCGGGGCGCTGGCCGCTGCCTTCAGCTTGGCGGACTTCCTCTGGTTCATCGGCGCGCCGCTGCCGCCGGTCGGCGCCGTGCTCAGCATCGTCTTCCTGTTCGTCTTGGCGGAGTCGATGACGCGCGAACGCCTGGTCGATCTCTACGACATCCTCGGGCAGCTGTTGGTGTCGACCGCGCTCGCCTTCTGCCTCGCTGGCATCTTCTACGTCTTCGTCGTGCTGTTCGGCGGCTTCGAGACCATGTACCTGGGCGCGATTTTGGCGGCCATCGTGATCCTGGTGCTGTTCGAGCCGCTGCGCGAGAAGGCCAACACCTACATCCACAAGGCCTTCTTCCGCGAGCGGGTGGATCTGGAGCGCGCCGTCAGCCGCGCGCGCCGTCAACTGACCCACGTGCTGCAAGTCGAGGAGATGCTGCAGATCGTGATGTCCGCGCTGGAAGAGTCGCGGCGCGCGACGGGGGCGGCGCTCTACTTGCGCGATCCGATCGGCCCGGATTTCGAGCTCGGCGCCTCGTTCGGGCCGGCGGCTCCGGCGCGGCTCGACGGCGCGACGGGACGCCCGCTGATCGAAAAATGGGGCGCGACGTCCTCGCTCAGCTTGGAGCAGCTGACCGTCGAGGCGAGCGAACACCGCCGCGCGGGGTTGCCCCGCCGCGCGGAGGCCGACGAACGCCTGCTCGCCGCTGCGGAGCTGCTCGGCAGCTTCAAACACGCGGTGTGCGTCAGCATCCGCGGCGAGGACCAGGAGCTCACCGGCATTTTGCTGGTCGTCGACGATCGAGTCACCGAAGCGTTCGCGCCCGACGAGATCGCGCTGCTCGAGTCGCTGGCGGTGCAGATCAGCGTCGTGATCGAGAACTCTCGCCAGTACCGGCGCATGCAAGAGCGCGATCGGCTGGCCGCGCTTGGGCAGATGGCGGCCGGTCTGGCGCACGAAGTGAAGAACCCGCTCGGCGCGATCAAAGGCGCGGCGCAGCTGCTCGCCGAGCCCGGCCCCGTCGAGGCATCGCCCCAGGGCAACGAGTTTCTGAGCATCATCCTGGAGGAGGTCGACAGGCTCGATCGCGTCGTCGGCTCCGTGCTCGACTACGCGCGCCCGTCCAAGGGCAACCCGGGCGCCGTCGAGGTGAACGGCATCATTCGCCGTACCCTTCAGGTGCTTAGCTCGGAGCGCGGGGCGGCGCGCATCGAGGCCGAGCTCGCCCCCGAGCTGCCCCAGGTGCGCGCGGACGCCGAGCAGCTCCGGCAAGTGCTGATGAACCTCATCCACAACGCCATCCAAGCCATGAAGGGCGCGGGCCGGGTGGTGGTGGCGACCCGCCGCCGTCCCGGGCGCCAACCGTCGGCGCCCACATCGGCCGGCAGCGGCGACTGGGTCGAGATCACGGTTCGCGACGAAGGCCCCGGCATCGCACCTCAGGTGCTGAAGAACCTGTTCGTCCCCTTCTTCACCACCCGCGACAAGGGCACCGGCCTCGGGCTCGCCATCAGCCAGCGCATGGTGCAGGAAATGGGGGGGCGCATCGAGGTGGCGTCGCAGCCCGGGGCTGGCGCGACCTTTTCGGTCCTGCTCCCCGTGGCGCCCGAGCCGCTGGCCGGGGCGCGCGCGGCGGGCGCGCGCTCGCCGCCTCGTCCGGAGCCCGCAGCGGCCCCCGCGGCGCCCGAAGAACCAAAGCCGGGTGGTGAGTTGCCCGTCGGCAAACCCGCCTAGAGAGGCTGTCCAGGCGCGCCCGAGCGGCCCCTCGAGCGCGACGACGGACGTCACTCGAAAGACTCGACCGCCGGCGCGCTTGACCGTATGTATTGGCGGAGCCTATTCTTTTTGGCCACGGACCTGCGCGTCGTGGCAGGCACCGCTGTGGGCTCCGACGCACCGAAATGCCCGACAGAACCGCGCCGACCTCGCAGCCAAGGCCCTCTCGAACGAGCCTCGCTTTGCGTTTCATCTCTGGCAAGTACCAGGGAGGCGAGTTCCCGCTCGAAGCCGGCCAGAACATCGTGATCGGGCGGTCGAGCGACCTGGACATGGTCCTGGTCGAGGAAATGGTCTCGCGCAAGCACGCGCAGATCGAGGTGACGCCCGGCGGGATCTTCATCGAGGACCTGGGGTCGACCAACGGGACCTTCGTCAACGGTGAGCGCATCGACCGGGTCCAGCTCAAGGAAGGCGACCGCATCCTGATCGGGACCAGCATCCTCAAGGTCGTCTCGCTCGGGGCCGACGCCGAGTCCCGGCGGAACCTGGAGTCGGTGGCCGTGCGGCGGGCCACCGTCAGGCAGCGAACCGGCGGTCGGCCGGCGGAAGAGGCGCCGCGCATGACCGGCAACCTCGAGGAGATCGCGCTGCCGGACTTGATGCAGCTGTTCGGAGCCTCTCGCAAAAGCGGTGTGCTCTTGATCCGGACGGACTCGCGGATCGGCCGCATCTACCTCGACGAGGGGCGGGTCCACTACGCCGCGATCGATGGACAGCCCGAGCTGGCCCCGCTGAAAGCGGTCTACCGCATGCTGGGCTGGAAGCGCGGCTTCTTCGAGCTCGATCCGCCGGACTCGCGCCGGTTCGACAAGCCGCTCGACGCGACGGTGCAGGAAATCTTGATGGAAGGGTTTCGGCAGCAGGACGAGCTGGCCGCCATCAAGGAGAACTTGCCCCCCTTCGATCAGCGGCTCTTTCTGCGCACCCCGCTGGAAGCCCCGCTGCACGAGCTCGAGCCGGCCCACCTCGACGTCCTGCAGCTATCGCTCAATTGTCCGAGCATCGACGTCCTGCTCGATCGCGCCGCTACCAGCGACCTTGAGACCGCGCAGATCGTGCTGTCGCTCATGAAACGCGGCTACCTGCGCGCCGGCAACGAGTGACCGCCCGCCCCGATCGGGAACCGACGACGCCGTCCTTTTCCCGCTCTTCCGATCTCCTATGAAATCGAGGTCCGAAGTAGGCACGACGAGCTCCGCTTGAATTTTCACAGGAAGGCGCGGAAGAGCGGAAGATTTTGGATTGGGGATGGGTCCGAAGCGGGCGTGGGTGCGTGGGGTCGTCACAGCGATTCACGTCGCGCCGGTCGAGATCGACTCCGAT
>Ga0079224_100011851_pt1 | contig 12038 bp, 10 predicted proteins | sample Stecom2015_FD_80414 | JGI IMG/M metagenome (GOLD analysis project Ga0079224, IMG submission 80414) | Agricultural soil microbial communities from Utah to study Nitrogen management - Steer compost 2015 | ecosystem: Environmental > Terrestrial > Soil > Agricultural land | place: USA: Utah... | reverse complement strand
GTGGGCCACCTCGTCGCCGAGATCAAGGGAATCGACATCTACAACCCGACGCCCGCCCACGTCCGTGCCGAAGGCCCCGACGACATCATGATGTGGTCCATCGACACGAACTACGATGCCGAGGCCCTCATCGTGCGCCACGTTTACTTCTCGGGAGAGAACGGGAAGCCCACGGTTCTCAACCCATACGAGTCGCGCGGCAAATACCTCAAGGCGCAGATCGACGTGGCGCGCATGGCCACCCTCTTCACCACGAAGTCGCGTCCCTTCCCCAAGCCCGAGTCCGGCCGCATTGCGGTCAAGGTCGTCAACTACTACGGCGACGAGGTCCTCAAGGCCATCGAGGTCTGACGTCACCACTCGCGGGGTGGGTGCCACCACGGCACCCGCCCCGCCCACCACCGGCCTCGCACACGGAGGCACCAGTCAGTTCCGGGGGGAACAATGCCGTTCACGGATGCCCAGCGCACCGCCATCAACACACACGACGACAATCTCCTCATCGTCGCCTGTGCCGGGTCCGGCAAGACAGAGGTCATCTCGCAGCGGATCGCCGGCCTGCTCGGGCGGCCCGATGTGCAGCCGAAGAACATCGTCGCCTTCACCTTCACCGAGAAGGCCGCCGGTGAACTCAAGGAACGTGTGCACACCAGGATCCGTGAACTCCACGGCGAGGTGCACGGCCTGGCCGAGATGTACATCGGCACCATGCACGGCTACGCCTTGGACCTACTGCACAGCCACGTCCCTGAGGCATTCAAGTACAACGTCCTCAACGACGTGCAGACGCGCCTGATCATCGACAAGTACAGCACCCGCTCCGGACTGACCACGACAAACGCGGTCGTCAGAGGCACCGAGAAACCCCTGCGGCGCTGGGTCAACTCCAAGTTGTACCAGCAGGTCATGTCGATCCTCCGCGAGGACGATGTGGACCTGGAAGGGCTGCGCCCGGACGTCGCGGACGGACTCGACAAGTACATGGGGCTCCTCAGCGACCGCGCCTACTTCGACTACACGGCGATCCTCCACAACGCCGCAGTCCTGCTGAACGACGACAACGACGAGGGTGACGAGTCTGTTCTGGACCTTCAGCGGCACGTGAAGGAGACCGTCAAATACGTCGTCGTCGACGAGTACCAGGACACCAACCCGGTCCAGGAGCAGCTGATCCGCGGGCTCACCCGCCACGGCGCGAACCTGTGCGTGGTCGGCGACGACGACCAGACGATCTATCAGTGGCGTGGCAGTGCCGTCGAGAACATCCTCACGATCGAGGGCCGCTACCCCAACGTCCACCGCGTCACCCTGAATGAGAACTTCCGCTCCAGTTCCGCCATCGTCGATCTCGCTCGCCACGTCGTCGAGCAGATCCCTCCCGGCGAGCGTCTCAGCAAGGCGATGACCGCCGCGGGCCATCAGACCTTCGAGCGCGGTGACCTGTTGGCGCTGGAGTTCCCGGACACCGAGGCCGAGGCCACCTGGCTCGTCGACCGCATGGAGCGACTGCGTGGCGTCCCCTTCCACGACCGGGAAGGCAATGAGCCGCGCGGACTCGACTGGTCCGACTTCGCCGTCCTCTTCCGCTCCGTCAAGGCCGACGCTGGACCTCTCGTCGAAGAGTTGCGCCGCCGTGACATCCCGTACGTCATCAAGGGCCTCACCAAGCTCTTCGAGACCCCCGAAGTGCAGGCAGCCGTCACCTGTTTCCGGTTCGTCGCGGGGCTGGCCGACGAGCAGGACGTCGTCGATGCATGGGTGGACGCCGGCGTCGGACTCGCGGAGGGTGACGTACGTGCCGGACTTCCCGTACTCACCGCCGCCATGCAGTGGGATGCCTCCAAGCCCTGGGACTCCACCACGCTCCAGGGCGTCTTCCTAGAGTTCCTCGAAGCCGTGGAGCTGCGCGAAGAGCGTGTTCCGAACGAGCGGGGCGAACTCGTCTACTACAACCTCGGCCGCTTCTCCACCGCAATCGGGGACTTCGAACGCATCCACCTCACCAGCGAACCCCAGCAGCGGTTTGACGCGTTCGCCAAGTGGGTCGAGCACCAGGCACCCGACTACTACGAGGAGTCCGACGGGGACAACGGCTACGCCCAGCCCAACGCCGTCGTCATCGCCACCGTGCACCAGGCCAAGGGCATGCAGTGGCCTGCGGTCTTCTTGCCTGCCCTGCGTAAGAACACCTTTCCCGCCTCCGGCCGGGGAGGGCTCGGCGTCTTCCACGTGGTCGAGGAGGACCTCATCCCGGGCGCGGCCCGCTACCGGGGCACCGAGGCGGACGAGCGGCGCCTATTCTATGTCGCCGTCACCCGCGCCCAGAAGTACCTGGCGCTCTCCTTCGCCCCCAGCGAGAAGCGCACCGGCAAGAAGCGCTCGGACTTCTTCAACGAAGCCACGGGAGTCCACACCGTCCTGACCCGGGAGGTCGTCCCCTCCCCCGATGGGCGACTGACGCCGACTCCGAGGCGCGGCACCCCCGACGTCGTCATGTCCTTCTCGGACCTGAAGTACCTCTTCGAGTGCCCCTACTCCTTCAAGCTCCGCCTGCTCTACGGTTTCGACTCGCCGCTGCAGAAGGAACTCGGCTTCGGCAAGTCCCTGCACGACGTCATGGCCGAGATCCACAAGCGCGCCATTGAGGGCGACATCGCCACCCCGGAGGAGGCGGAGGACCTCGTGGACCGCCACCTCAACCTCCCGTTCGCGAACAAGGCGGCAGCCGACCAGCTCCGCCCAGCCGCCGAGACGGCCGTGCGGCGCTACCTGGAGCGCCATGGCACGACCCTCCACCAGACGCGGTACTCCGAGCAGCCCGTCGAGATCCACCCGGTCCCCGGTGTCACCGTGACCGGCCGTGTCGACCTGATCAAGCGGCTGGACACAAAGGAGACGTCGGTCGTCGACTTCAAGTCCAGCGAACGCGCCCAGGCCGAGGATCTGACCCGTGACCAGTTGCACTTGTATGTGCTCGGCTACAGAGAGCTTACCGGGCAGGATGCGGACGTCGTCGAGGTCCTCAATCTCGACAAGGCGGGACGCGACACCCGCGAGATGGTGGACCCCGAGGTTATGACCGACCTCGGCAAACGGGTCACGGAGGCGGCGGATTCGCTGCGCACCAACCAGTTGTCCCGCCGGGACAACTGGTGTGCAACCTGCGCCAGCTGCGATTTCGCGGGCATCTGCCGCAACCGCGAAAGCTGACGGTTACCCCTGTCCTGGCCCGTGCGACGGCACGGGCCAGGCGACCGTCACGCCTTTGTCGCGAACCCCACGAACCGCGACCACTCCTCGCAGCCGACAGCGAGGTGAGGACGCGACACGTCCTTGGAGTCCCGTACGCACACGGTTTGTTCGGTGATGGCGACCTCGACGCAGTCGTCGCCCGAGCTGCCGCTGTAGCTGGACTTGAACCAGACCAGTTCGGACGTGCTCATAGCTCTCCTCGGAGTCGCTCCAGCAGGCCCCGGGAGTCTTTGGGGTTCAGGGCCTGCGAGCGCAGTGTGTCATAGCGCTGGCAGAGGAGGCTCACCTCTTTCGGGTCAGAGATCAACCGGCCGTTCTCCTGCCCTTCGGAGTACGCAAGCCGTCGCCCCTTCGGGGTCTCCAAGAGGCGCACGGGTCCGTCCATGCAGGCATGAGACTCCGCATCCAACGGCATGACCTGCAGCGTGACGTTGCGTGGGAGAGTACGCTCCAGCACGAGGTCCAACTGGCGACGCTGCACATCCCGACCACCCAGTCTGCGCCGGAATACGGCCTCCTCCACAATGAAGTGGAAGGGAACAGTGGGCCGCTCCGGCAGCATCCTTTGCCGATCAAGCCTGGCCTCCAACTGAGCCTCCAACTGCTCGTCGGTAAGTAGCGGAATGCGGTTCTCGAACAGGGCCCGCGCATACCCCTCCGACTGCAACAACCCCGGCACCAGCCGGCACTCGTACGTGCACAGACTCACCGCCACCCGTTCCAGCCGAGCCCACTGCCGGAACCACGCCGCGAGCCCTACGTCCCCGCGCCCCCGAGTCACGTACTGCGAGGCCTTCCGCAGGGCGCCGGTGTTGCCCAGCGCCTCCTCGGACCGCTCCACCAGCGCCACATCCGGCATCCGCCGCCCCAGCTCCACTGACTCGACCGTGTGCTTCGAGAAGCTCACCAGGTTCGCGAACTCGGTTCTGCTGTAGCCCGCGTGTTCGCGCAGCGCCTGCATGACGGCTCCGAAGGTCCGCAGACTGTCCGAGGGGCCGGGCTCCCGATCCGTCTCGCCGCACGGCAGGTCCCCGCCGTCCGCCACACCGCCGTCGGCCATCCGCAGCCACCTCCGGTTCGTTCCCGCGCTGTTCGCCGTCTCGAAGTCGACGGCACTCAGCGTGACGCATGAGCCGTCGTACCGTCCACAGAATGTGCCCGTACGCTGACGCAGCGTACGGGCCGTGCGCCTGGAACACGCCTCGCGCACCCGTCACCGTGGCTCCATGAACACGATCACGCCCCAACACCGCCCTACCGTCCGCACGTTCGCCCAGCTCCTGTCGTCCACTCGCCGCGAGGCCCGGCTCGTCCGTCTGCTCGCCGCCGGTCAGCTCCGCTCCTGGGAGGTGTCACCCGGCGTCACCGAACGGGCCGAGCAGATCGTGGCAGAACTCGCGGCCAACGCCGCCCTGCACGGTCGTGTGCACAACCGCGACTTCCGGCTCGCCCTCACCCTCGACACCGCGACCGGGCTACTACGCATCGCCGTCACCGACGCCCGGGGTGAGAGCCTTCCGTCGTTCGCCCCGAACCTCGAACCGTCTCTGGACGCCGAGTCCGGTCGCGGCCTCCTCCTGGTGACCGCCCTCGCCGACCGCTGGGGCGTCGAGCCCTACCCGCCCGGCGGCAAGACGGTCTGGGCCGAACTGTGTCTGCAGACCCTCGGCACGGACACGCGCAGGGAGCGGATCTGACCACGACGGCTGGGCGCGGTTCACCCGCTGCGCGACAGACGACCGAGCACGGCCCTGTGCCCAGCCGATGATGCGCTGACGCTGACTTCGAAAGCGATGGCCGACCGCAACAGCGCCGGGTATGGACAGGTAGGAGCTGTCGCAAAACCCTCCGGAACCGGCAACCCGAATGGGAGACTCCCTTTACGGCACCGTGCAGTCGCCTTCGGGCCGTCTGAGCGCGGTGACGCCGAACCTCGCCTCCGAGTAGCCGACGAGGCGCTGGGCGAAGACCAGCAGGTCCTGGCAACAGATATGGGAGTAGCAGCGCAAAACAAGGGGGGTACGTGGGCGACGGAAGGTTCAGCCGCACGTGTTTGAGGTGCCGCAGCTTCATCAAGGTCGACCAGGACGGCCGCGTGGTCGAACATGACAGGCCGCTGAGTCATCTCCTCTGCCATGCCTCCGGTCAGCTCGCCAGGCTCGTATCGGTCGAGTGGGGGCCCGGGGCTCGACGCGGGCGACGGATGGCGAGTGGAGGCCAAGGGCACAGGCGTGATCGGCGGCAGAAGGCCGAGTACCTCAAGCCTGCTGGCTGGATGCCGAGTTACCGGGGTGAGCACCTGCCGACCATCGGCTTGCCCGCCAAAGGGTGGTTTGGTGTTTGGTTCCCGGCTCACACGTTGTGGGAACACGAGCGGAAGCTCTTGGGCTGGGTCGGAAGCGATCGGTCGATCCGGTGGGACGGCCGCGAGGGGTGTTGGACGGTTGCCAGCGCTCACTTCCCCCACGTGAGCCGCGAGTTGCTCCGCAGGTACCCGAGCGTCCTCATCGGCCGTGAGTACAACCCCCACGAGAGGTGCAACTCGTCCTGCCAGAACGCCCAGGGCTGGCTGTGCACCTGCTCCTGCCTTGCCAAGTACCACGGCCGCGGCAAATGGCGAAGCGGGTGGCGGACCCTCGGCGAGTTCGGCGGTCGGCGCTCGGGGAGACCATGGCACTGGATGGCCGTTTCCCTAACTGACTGATCGCCTCGGGACCCGCTCTCGGAGTGAACGTGTGCAGGACCGAGCCCCGTGCTCCGCTCCTGCCAAAGGCTTGTTCTCCGTCTCCGTAACCGCCTGGACTGGCCGGAGCGTGAATCCCGCACGTCAGACGGCGACCACGTGCACATCCGTCGGCGCCAGGACCGTCAGGTAGGCCTGGATGTCCGACGGGTCGGTGGTGAAGATCACCGCGCTGCCGTGCCGGGCGGCCGCCAGGGCCACCCAGGCGTCCACCGCGTCCGGCCGCTTCTTCGGCGGCAGGGCCGCCCTGCCCAGGGCGGTGCCGATGCGCCGCCAGTCCGCGAGGTCCGGGCCCGTCGCGCAGGCCAGGCACTCCGGACGGCCGGCCTTCGTCTCGCGCATGGGCGGCTCGGACGTCCGGGCCTGAGGGACTGTGCACTCCTTCAGGACGCCGGACAGCGCGTGCACCAGCGCCGGATGCGGGCGCCACACCTGGGCGAGGACCGGACCGAGTACCAATGCCCGGTGCGGGACCGTACGCAGCCCCTCGTGCAGGGCCACCGCCTTGGCCTTGCGGTCGGCGAGCGCGATGAGCATGCCGGTGTCGTAGACCGGCACCCGTGCGCTCACGCGGCATGCCCCGGACGGCTGCCGTGCCGGTCCTGACCGCGGACGAGCCCCAGGGCCTCCTCGACTTCGAGGCGTTCCTGCTCCGTCAGTTCCGCGGCCGGTTCCCGGGCCGGTTCGGCGGACAGCCCGTCCGCTGCCCGCTCCGCCCGGGCGATGAGGGCATCCACCTCGGCGAACTGTTCCTCTATGGCGTCGCTCTCGGCCATCTGGCGCGTGGCGGCATGCACCAGGTACGCCGAGACGTCCATGCCCGCCCGTTCCGCGTGCTGCCTGATGCGCTCGGCCTGGTCCTGATCCAAGCTGATACTGATCCGCGTCTTTGCCACGAAGACATCGTAATACGCGTATGACGATGGTGCGAGTGCTGCGGGACGGGTCGGTTCGGGTCCCTCTCGTACCGAGGAGATGAGAGGGACACGGCCCTTCATCACCGCGTCCTCGACGCCAGAGCTGCGATCACCCGCTCGACGTCGTCCCGCCAGGCCAGCAGCTCCCCCTGCGTGGGAGCCAACTCGTACCCGTGGTAGTGGCAGGCCCGGCTGAGACCGGCCCAGGTCGCCGACCAGCGGCGGGCCGTGTCGGGGTCGGCGTAGGACTCCAGGCACAGGGCCTGGGCGTGTGGCGGGCAGCGGGCCAGCTGCGGTTTGCGGGCCTGCCAGTAGCGGCGCAGGGTCTCTTCCAGGGCGTGGCGCAGCAGCAGTGCCACGGCGCGCGGCCAGACGCCGGTGGTGGAGGCGGTGGCGGTGCCGAGGAGCCGGTCCGCGCCCGCGAGCAGTTCCTCGGGGGTCGAGGTGGGCGGTGGAGGAGGCGGGAGGGGTGCGGGCTGCCTGGGCGGACGCGCGGAGGAGACGGGTGTGGCCGGGCGGATCGTGGTCACAGGGATCGCACCGCCTTCGCGAGGTCCGCGGTACGGCGGATGATCTCGTCCACGTCGTCGACGGGCACGGCTTCGTGGGAGCCCTTGTTGCACCAGCGGATGTGATCGGCGGCCTGCCGGCCGTAGGCCCGGGTGAGGTCGGTCATCGTCTCGGCCACCCGGTCGGTCTCCCCGTGGAGGGCGAGGGAGGCCAGCTCGGTGAGCTTGTGGGCCTTGGCGATGCGCTGCTCGATCTCGGCGTGCGGCAGGCCCGTGCCGAGGAGGCGGCGCCTGGCCGGTTCGAGGAGAGCGGCCTCCATTGCGGTGCGGCACAGGCCGGGCAGGACCCGGGTGACGACGTCGCCGGGCAGGTCGCGGGTCCTGGCGAGCGCCTTGGCGTCGTGCAGGGCCTGCTTGACGGGGTCGTCGCCGGAGCGGACGCGTACGGCGGAGCGCTCGCGCCGGTCGACCGTGAGGACGGTGGCAGGCAGCCGCAGGTACTTCAGGGCCTGCGGCAGACGGGTGTCGTGAGTAAAGACGACGACCTGCCGGTGCTCGGCGATGAGGGCGAGGACACGGGCGAGGCCGTCCACCTTGGCGGGGTCCATGGACTGCACCGGGTCGTCGATGACGAGGAACCGGAACGGGTTTTCCGGGAGGAACGTGCGCGGGAGGAAGAGGGACAGGGCGAGGGAGTGCAGTTCACCCTGGCTCATCACACCGAGCGCGGGGGCGTCGATGTCGTCGACAGTCACGTCGAGGGCGACTTTGCGCTGGGTCGCGGAGCCGCTCAGGCGGACCGGGCCGAGCACGACGTTGCTCTGCTGGCGCAGGTGGGACCAGATGCGCTGGGCGTCCTCGGCGATGGGCCGCATCCGGTCGGCGCGGATCTCGTCGTGGGTGGCCTTGAGCCACTTGTGGGCGGCCTTGACGCGGGCCAGGTGGGGGGCCGCCTGCTGGGCGGCGTGGGCCTTGTCGAGCCAGGCCGCGAGCGCCCGCGCGGTGTCGCGCCAGGTGTCATCCTGGTCGGCGAGGCGGGCCGCCGCCTCCTGGCGGGTGACCCGTGCGGCGTCGGCGGCGGTGCGTGCGGCGTTCTCGGCGACGGACGCCAGCGCGGCCGGGTCGGTGACGGTGCGGCAGCGCAGCCAGTCGTCCCAGGCGGCGGCGATCTGGGACGGCAGCCAGTCAGGGGGCGAGACGGCCAGGTCGCGGACGGCCTGCGCGGCCGCGTCGAGTTCCGTGCGGGCGGTGAGGACCTGCTCGGCCTCGGCACGCAGCCGGTGTTCCTGCTCGGCGGCGTCCCGGGCCCATTCCTCGTCGAGGCGGGCCGTGCCACCGCACACCGGGCAGGTGCCGAGGGCGGGGTGGGCGCGGTGGTGGGTGAGCGCGCGGGCGAGGAGTTCGGCGCGGCGCAGCGCGTCCTCGGCCGATGTGCCCCGCAGGTCATCGGCGGAGGCGATGGCTTCACGGAGCCGGGCCACGGCCGTGGCGACCGCCTCGGTGTCGGGGCCGGTGAGGGTGGAGCGGCGACGCAGGTCGAACAGGAGTGACTCGTCCGCCGCGCCGGTCCCGGCGGCCAGTTCGGCCGCCCGCGCGAGGTCCGGACGCCGGCCGCTCAGTGCGGTGCGGGCGGAGGCGGCACGGGGGTCTTCGGTGCTGTCCAGAAGAGCGAGCAGTGCCGGCAGTTCGGCCTTGGCCGCCTTGGTGGGCGCCTCGTATGCGCGGATCAGCTCGCGCAACCGCTTGTCGGCGGCCGCCAGTTGCTCCAGCCCGAGGATGGAGGCGACGGCGTCGTACATCTCGCTGGGCTTGCCGCCGATCACCTGGCCAAGTTCCGAATACGACAGGAAGGGGCGGTAGGTCGCCAGGTCGTCCTGCCAGCCGAGGTCCGGGAGGGGGACGGGGGCGTGGCCGGGCCGGTCGAGTGCGGCGGTGGAGTCGGCGACGTCGTCTCCGTGCCAGGTGCGCAGCACGATGGCGGGCTCGGGGTCACCGTCGATGCGCAACTCCACGGCGACCTGCGGTTCCTGACCGTGGTGGAGGTTGCGCCAGCTCTTGCGCCAGATGTCGCTGCGCCCGCGCCAGCGGGCGTTGTCGCCGGTCAGTGTGATCTCGACGGCTTCCGCGAAGCTCGATTTACCGGAGCCGTTGCGGCCGGTGACCAGGGTGAGCCCCGGGCCGGGGGTGAGGGGGAGGCGTGCGGTCCGGCCGATACCACGGAATCCGCTGACCGTGACGGACTGCAGGTAGGCGCCCGGCATTCGACCACATGCCGGGCGGTCGTCCTGGAAGGCGGTGAGCAGGAGGGCTCGGGTGTCCTCGTCGAGGTCGGAGCCCGCGAGCCGCTCGGCGATGAGGTGGGCGAGGGTGCCGGCGGCCGGTCCTTGCGTGGACTGCCCTGGAGAAGACGGGTCCGGTGCGGGGTCGGCGGATACGGGCATGACGGGGCTCCCGTGGAGACGATGAGCTGCGAGGTGAGGGGCCGAACAGGCCGGCGGCGGCGACTGAGCGGCAGGGGACGCGCGGGTACGGCGGGACGGCTCTCAGGCCGTGGAGTCGTGCGCTGCGGATGACCCTAGCCCACACAACTCCAATAATGGAAGTATTTGGAAATTCTTGGGTAACCCTGGTAGCTGAAGCCGGGGCATCACGCCCCGCCCCCCGCGCTCACAGACGCCACTCCTCCGCGAGCACCCTCAGCAGTTCCTTCTGCCGGGCCTCGAGCAGCTCGGAAGTCCACTCGGCGTGCTGAAGCACCTGGCTGGTCAGCGCGAAGGGGACCACTCCCCCGCGGCCGGTGAAGTACTTGGCCTTCTTGGCGACGAAGTCGTAGTTCTGGGCCGCCGAGTTCTTGGCGCGGTTCAGCAGGACCAGGTTCCCCAGACGGTGCGTCCACCGGGCGCGCTGCTCCTCGTCGAAGAGTTCGACCCACCGGGAATCGACCTTCGGGTTCTGCGGCAGGACGTGCTCCACGGTGATCAGCGGGTGGTCGTAGGTCACTCCCTGTCCACGGGCCAGCAGCTCGTCCAGCCGAAGCAGCACGTACTTGCGGATCCTGCGGACGAGGTAAAGGTCACCGTCCAGCCTGGCCCGGGTCTCCGCCTTCTCGTCCTCCCTCAGCTCGAAGGCCGGGGAGTCGAGGCCGTGCCCCTCGTCGAGTTGCCGGAGCAGCTCGGCGTATCGGGTGACGCGAGGGGTCGTGTAGACGCGGCGGACGAACATACTGACCGAGAGCCGCTCCAGGGCCCTCATGAACGCGTCGAGCCATACCGGGTCGTTCTCGTGATGACGCAGCGCCCAGAGGGCGGGGGGACGCCAATCGTAGTTGTCGATCTGCTGCAGCCGCCTGAACCAGGCGTTGACCGTCTCCGCCCCCGAGGCGGATTCGTAACGGGCCTCCCGGATCTGGGCGTAGGCCTCGGCGTACGGCCGCACTACGTCGTGGACGAAAGCCTCCGCATTACCGGGGAGATAGTGGCTGAGCACCTGCTCCGGGAACTCCTTGAGCAGTTCCTGTTCCGCCCGTTTCTTGGCGAAGATCATCCTCAGGTGGAGGAAGAGTTCCGCGAAGTCGTCGCGCCCCAGCATCTCCTCGGCGTCTTCCCAGGTGATGGCGCACGCCTCGGAGGTCTCCTCGTCGAGATCGCCGATTATCTGCGACTTGAAGATGTCGGTGGGCGACAGGTCCAGGCCTCGGGCGTTCATGACGCTGAAGATCCGGTGTGCGCTGTCGAGGTCCGGGGTACTGACGACGACCAGGAACGTCCGCTCCGCGAGCATCTGCGCCAGTTCCAGCCGACGTTCCTCGGGCAGCGCGGTGAGGCTGCGGTGCAGGGCCGTCGCGTTGCGCAGGACCGCCTTCTGCGCGTCGGTCCGCAGGGAGTCCTCCTGAAGCTCGAGCAGGGTGTCCACCGCTCCCTTCGTCTGCACGTACTTCTCAAAGAAGTCCGCGTCCCGGCTCCGCAGGGTGAGCCGCGGCCTCGGGGCGAGTCCACGGATCTTGGCACCCGGCTCCATCACCAGCCGGTCGAGGTCGCCTCGCAGGTCCGCATCCTCGGTGAGGTCACGCAGGACGGACAGGAGGACGGTCAGGGTCGTAAGCCGCTGCTGGCCGTCGATGACGTCGGCCCTCGGGACCCCGCCGTCCTTGACGAGCACGATGGAGCCGAGGAAGTACGGCTCGTTCGTCCCGCGGTCCAGGGCCTCCTGCAGGTCCATCAGCAGTTGGGACGCCTGCTCCTCCTGCCATGCGTAGGGGCGCTGGTAGTCGGGGATCTGGAAGTCGTAGTCGCTGCTGAACACCTTGTGCAGGGGCATCTCGTGCGCCTCGAGTTTCTGCATGCCCTGATGATGACCAAAGAAGGGTCGCCGCGAGTCCCGATTCACTGGACTTCCCTCGGAAGCGGTTCCGCCGAACTCGGGGGCACCGGATATTCGTTGGGTTCGGCTCGACGTGGAAGTGGCGGTCTCAGGGATGCGCACGCAGAGCGGGTTGCTGAGCGGCAGACGAGTCGGGCTGTACGCCGGGTTCTGTTCCGGCGGGTCCTCGCGGTCCCGCCGGCGACGGCCATCCATCTAGGGCCGGTGTTGCCACCGGCCTCGTGCGGTCTACCCGCG
>Ga0079224_100011849_pt1 | contig 12039 bp, 10 predicted proteins | sample Stecom2015_FD_80414 | JGI IMG/M metagenome (GOLD analysis project Ga0079224, IMG submission 80414) | Agricultural soil microbial communities from Utah to study Nitrogen management - Steer compost 2015 | ecosystem: Environmental > Terrestrial > Soil > Agricultural land | place: USA: Utah... | reverse complement strand
CGGGCGGCGCGGCGTCGAGCTCGACCAGGCGCGCGTGCGCCCGCGCGATCGCGCGGCCGACCGGGTGGTCCGGCGCGGCGCGGCGGAGCTCGTCGAGCATGGCGCGGGTCGGCTCCGCGCCGGTGACTGCGCGGCCCGCCACCGGCACCAGGAGCTGCGCGGCCGCCAGCCGGTCGAGGAGCCGCATCATCGCGGCGCGCGCCGCCGGCCGCTCACCGGCGAGCCGCGCGGCCAGCTCCGCCAGCGTGGCGCCGCCGGCCGCCGCGTCGAGCGCGCGCTCGATCCACGGCTCCGCCGGCAGCTCGACCGCGCGGCTCCGGCGCTCGATCCCGCCGGGGCGCCGCTCGAGCCGCGCGAAGCGCAGATGCCCCGCGGCGCGCCGCACGGTCGGGTTGGGCTCGAACCGGAGGCGCGCGCGCACCGCCGGCTCGCCGCCCAGGCGCGCGGCGAGCTCGCCGAGGAGCTCGGCGTCGAGCCGCGCGCGCCGCCGGCAGCCGGCCGCGGGCGCCACCTCCAGCGACGTCTCGCGGCCGACCGGCACCACCGCGACGCTGGCCGCCATGCCGAGCGGCGTCGGCCGCCCGGCCATGCGCGAGATCGCGCGGACCAGCGCGCGCTCGGCGCGGCGACCGCGCGCCGAGCCCGGATCGGCCAGCCAGCGCTCGAGCGCGGCGTCGAGCTCCGGCCAGGAGAGCGCGATCGCCTCGCGCACCTCCGGCGCCGTCGCGATCGCGCCGAGCGCGGCGCGCAGCCGCGGCACCGCGCCGCCGCCCTGCTCCGCCCAGGTCGCAAGGAGCGACATCGGCAAGAGCGGGCAGCGCACGACCACCGCGTCCCCGGCGCGGAGGCGAGGAGCTCCGCGCCGGGGCGGGCGCCCGGCGCCGGACGAGCGAGACCCGGGCGCCATCGATCGGTCCTGCTGCGCGCCTACCAGGCGTCGCACCCGCCGCCGACGAAGTAGGTGGCGCCGTAGCCGCCGCCCCAGTCGCTGTAGCCGGCGTAGCCCCAGTCGCCGCCGTAGCCGCCGTAGCCGTAGTCGCCGTAGCCGCCGTAGTCGCCCCAGTAGCCGCCGGCCACCTTGTCGAGGTCAGCGTCCTCGAGCTCGGTGGCGAGCCGAAGCGTCGGCGCGTCGTGAGAGGTCGCGGTTGCGTCGTTGGTGGTGCGCGGCTTCATGGTGGTGTCCTTTCGCTTCCCCGGCTGCCGCCCGGAAGAGCAAGCGCCGCGCCACGCCCGCCGCGCGCGCCGCACCGCGCAGATTCCGCCACCTGACCGCGCGGCGGCCCCGCCCGCGCCGCCTCCGCGGGGACGGTTCCCCCTCGGCTGTCGATCCGGCTCGACGGCCCGCCGACCCCGCCGACCGCGCCGCCGGGCACCGACCGGGCGCCGAAAAAGAAAACACCCGCCCGGCGAGCCGAGCGGGCGAGTCCCCCTCCCCTCGAGCCTGCGACCTACTTCGCGCCGCCGGCCGGCGCCGCGCCGCCGCCCGCGCCAGCGCTGGCGAAGTAGTTGCGCACGACGCGGGTGTCCGCGGTCAGGAACGAGAGCCGGTCCTGGTTCTCCTGCGAGGCGATGACCTCGTCGAGCCGCTTGGTGCACTCGGCGCACGGCCGCGGCGCGACCTGCACCAGCGCCAGCAGGACGCCCTCGCGCAGCAGGCGCTCGGTGGTGTCAGCCAGCTTGAGCAGGGTCGGCAGCGCGTCGGCCGCCTTGGGGCCGATCTTGGCCAGCTCGAGCAGCGCGCGCTCCTGGGCGGCCATCTGGAACGCCTCCTTGAGCGACTTGGTCATGGTCTCCTTCTCGTCCGGGCTCAGCTTGGGCGGCGCCGGGATCTGGAGGTCCTTGACGATCTGGTCGGCCGAGGACTGCAGGATGCCGAGGTAGCACTTCGGGTCGGACTTGCACTTCACGCCGACCAGCGCGCGCACCTTGTGCTGCCAGAACAGGGTGGACAGGTCGCGGTACCCGGCGGCGTTGGCCTCGTGGTCCTCCTTGTCCTCCTTCTTCTTCGCCTTGGCCGCCTTGCCCGCCTCCTCCGTCGACTTCTTGGCGTAGCGGTCGATCATGTAATCGAGGGGCGCGAGCTGCTCCTTGGTGCGCACCATGCGGGCGTAGGCCATGCCGGCGGCCTTGCGGATCTCCTCGACCTCCTGGGAGTCGTTTTTCATCTCCTTCTCGAGGTAGTCCATGCCGCGCGAGTCGCGCGCCAGCATCGAGTAGACGTCGATGGCGAGCGGACGGACGAACACGTCGTCGGTCTTCTCGTCCTGCATGTAGGTCAGCACCACGTCGGCCGCCTTCGGGTCGCCGATCTTGCGGAGCGCGTCGAGGACGCCGTTGTGGTCCGGCGGGCCGGGCACGCCGCCGGCGCCGAAGAAGGAGGTCCGCTCCGGCTTCTTGAGCGCATCGATGAGGGTCGGCACCGCCTCGCGCGCCCGCAGGTCGCCGAGCACGATGGCCGACTTGTAGGCGATGGCGCCGGGCGCCACGCAGCTCGTGCCGGGCCCCTGCCCCTTGGAGCAGTCGTTGGCGAAGTTGTGCTCCTTGGCGAACTTGTTCACCTCGGCGTGGTCGCCCTTGAACACCTTGAGCAGCTCCGGCACCGCCGCCGAGCCGAACCGGGTCAACGCGCCGCGGACCTGCGGGAAGATGACGTCCATCTGGTAGAGGGCGAGCACCAGCGGGCCGAGCGCCGCTGGGTTGCGGGTCGCGCCGAGCGCGTTGGCGGCGGCGCCGCGGATCTTGGCGGCCGCCATCATCGCCTCCGGGTTGTTCCGGTTCTCGTCGGTCAGCGGATCGGTCTGCAGCACCTTGATGAGGGTGTCGACCACCCGCGGGTCCTTGCCGAAGGTGCCGAGCGCGCGCATCGCCGCGATCCGGGTGTTCTGCCCCGGGTCGGTGATCGGCAGCGGCTTGCCGGCGTGGGTGGCGTTGACCGCGGTGATGAGCGCCTGGACGGCGGACGGATCGCCGGCCCGGCCGAGCGCGTCGGCGGCGGCCATGGCGTCCTCGATCGAGCGGACGTTGCCCATCTCGAACTGGAGCGCCTCGACCAGGATCGGGACCGCGTCCTTCCAGGCCGGCTTGTCGAGATCCTTGCCGTCCTTGTTCTTCGGGTGCTCGGCGATGTCGATGATGATGCGCAGCACCCGCGAGTCGCGGCTGTGCTTGCGCCACACCTTGCCGAGCGGCGCGATCGCCTTCGGGTCCTTGAGGTCGGCGAGGCGGTTGATCGCCTCCTTGACCTCGGCCGGATCGTCGAGCTTGTCGATCCAGGTGTCCGCGTCGTACGGATCCTTGGGACAGCCGGTCAGTGTCAGCAGAACGAGACCGGCCAGGAGGCCGGTCCCGAGGCGAGCCAGTGCCATGGGCCCGATTCCTTTCCCTCTACGTTGCCCCATCACGGGCGGCTATTGCCCGGCGCGCCGGTTGACCGCGAACATGACGTTCGGATACTCCGCCGCGTACGCCGTCTTGATGATTCGGTTGATCACCTTGGCCGAGGTGTCCCTGTCGGCCTGCAGGATCAAGAGCCCGTCGAGACAGATCATGTCCGGCTTCCAGTCCGGGTGATTGTCCGGAACCGGATCGGTGCAGTACTTCTGCTCCTCCGGCGGCAGCTTGTCGAAGCCGCTCATCCGGAACTGGGTCTTCTCCTGGCGCAGGCGATCGTAGAGCTCGACGATCTTCCACTCCATCCCCTCGTCGCGGGCGATCTGCTGGACATCACCCATGCGCTCGCCGTTGAAGGTGATGGTGTCGCGCGAGACGACGATCACCGGCGCGCGCTTGAGCTGCAGCGCGCGGACGGCGTTCGGCAGGACCAGCGCCCGCTGCGCCGAGATCAGCTCGCCGCTGGCGGAGAACACCATGAGGAGGAAGGTGACGAGGACGGTCATCATGTCGACCATCGGCGTCATGTTGAGGAAGACGTCGACCTTGCGCGACCGGCCGCCGCGCGCGGCGGCGGCCAGGTGCTTGAACGGGATCGAGCTGTACAGCCGAGACCCTGGTGAATGAACCGGCATCCCCGATCACTCCTTGAACCGAACGGAGAGCGATCCCGGGTCGATGAAGCCGATGTCCCGGAACTTGGCCCCGATGGCTGTGTCCATGGCCGAGATGACGTCCTGGTACGGCACGTCATCCTCGGCCGCGATCTCGATGTCCACGCGGTCGGCGAAGACAGGGAGCTGCTTGTACTCGTTCAGCACCTCGAGCAGCCCCTGCCAGTCGTGATCCTCGCCGGACTTGTTGATGCGGCGGAGGTCGCCGAGCGTCTGCCCCACCCACACCTCGTTCTGGCTGATGAGGATGGAGGCGTAGACCTTGTTGGTGTCGTCCAGCTGCTGCGACTCGCGGCCGAGCCCCTTCGGCTTGATGTTGATCTGCGCGAAGTGGGTCCAGACCGCGGTCACCAAGAGGAACGCCACCAGACAGGTCATGAGGTCGACCATCGGGACGACGTTGACCTCGACGTCGACGGCGCCCTTGTCGCCACCTGATGAAACAGCGCCCATGATCTCCTCCTTGCTGGGTTAGGTGTGGCCCAACAGGGGGATCACATCGCGCCGGGCTGCTGCATCTGGGCGCGGTGCGTGGTCACCAGGTTGACCACCTGGACGGTCACCTCGTTGATGTCGTCGGTGATGCGGGTGGTCTTGCCCGACAGGAGCGAGAAGGTGAGCAGACCGAGGAGGCACACGCCGATACCGAAGCGGGTGCAGTGGAGCGCCTCACCGATACCGCGGGCCAGCTCGGTGGCCTTCTCGGCCTGGCTCTTGCCGGCGACGCCGGTGAACGCGGTGATCATGCCCGAGATGGTGCCGAGCAGACCGGAGAGAACGGCGAAGTTGGCGAGCATGCCGAGGTAGGGGGTGCGCGCGTTGATGCGCGGCAGCTCGCGGAGGGCGGCCTCGTCCATGGCGGCCTGCACCTCGGTGTCGCTCTTGTTGAACTTCATGAGGCCGGCCTGGACGATGCGTGTCATCGGCGTCGGGTTACCCGAGCACACCTTGATGGCGCCCTGCACGTTGCCGCTCATGATCTGGCTCTTGAGCAGCGCGAGCAGCTTGTCCTTGTCCACCGAGGCCTTGAACAGGTAGACGGCGCGCTCGACGGTGATCGCGACGATCGCGATCAGCGCGACGAGAATGACCCACATGCCCCACCCGCCCTCGTTGAACGAAGCGGAAATCTCCTTGAGGAATCCCATGGCTTGGCCCTCTCTCCTCTTGAGCCCGTCCGGGCTGGTTAGCGAGCAATCTGGGGCGCGCTAGCAAGCACGAAATGCGCCACCCCCCTAAGCAGCGGTGATCGAACTCTCACTCGCGTCTCAACGCAAGATTCCAGCGCCACAAAACGGGGCAGGCTGGGACGGTTCGGGGCAAAAGGCTACAGCGTTCATGTCCTACACGTCCGCACCAAGGCGGCGGTGGACCGCCGCCTCCGCGTGCGCTACCAATGGAGGCGATGCGCAGGCTCGGGATCGGTCTTCTGGATGTGAGCGCGGCGGTGCTGGTGCTCATCGTGCTCGTCATGCCCGGCCGCGACCTGCACGTGGCGACCGCGTACCGCCAGGTCGAGCCGGAGGATCTCGCCTCGCTCACCGCCGAGGTCGCCGAGGCGCAGGCGCGCCTGGTCGCCGACCCCGCCGACGGCGCCGCCGCCGAGAAGCTCGCCATGCTTCTGGCCCGCCGCCCGGTCAACCAGCACGACCAGGCGCTGCGCCTGGCCGGCGCCGCCGCCGCCCGCGAGAGCTCGCCGACCCGCTGGCGCGCGCTGTGGGCGGTGTCGCTCGCTCACGCCGACCTCCTCGAGATCGAGGACGCGCACCGCCAGGCGGCGCTGGCGCTCGAGGCCTGCCGGGCCGCCCCTGCGGCCTGCCCCGCGCACGAGGAGCAGCGCCTCGCGCTCTACACCGACCGGCTCGCCGCCGGCGTCGAGGCGATCGCCCGCGGCGCCGACCCGCGGGTCGATCCGGAGCGCTTCCGCCAGGAGCTGAGCCGGATCCACCCCACCGCCACCTACCGGTCCCGCCCCCGCCGCGTCAGGGACTGATCGAAGGAGCCCCCATGACCGCCGCCCCGTCCACCATGAGTGCGTCCGCCGCCAGCGCCGCCCCGTCCGGCGAGGCGGAGCTCGATCGCGCGGTCGCCGAGCTGCGCGAGCACGCGCGCGAGTTCGCCCGCATGGCGCCGGCCGCCAAGGCCGCGCTCCTGCGCCAGTGCCTGCCGCGGCTGGTCGAGGTGGCGCCGGCCTGGGCCGCCGAGGGCTCCAAGGCCAAGGGGATAAGCCCCACCGAGAGCGCCGAGGAGTGGCTGGCCGGCCCGGCGGTCACCGTGCGCGGCGCCCGGCTCATGGTCGAGTCGCTCGAGGCGATCGCCGCCCGCGGCCGGCCGCCGCTCGGCGTGCGCAGCCGGCAGCGCCGCGACGGCCGGCTCGAGATCGACCTGTTCCCGACCACCGGGATCGAGAAGCTGTTCTACCCCGGCTTCCGCGGCGGCGTCCTCATGCAGGAGGGGGTCGACCGCGAGGCGGCGATCCGCCGGCAGGCCGCCTTCTATCAGGAGCGCGATCCGGAGGGAGGCGTCTCGCTCATCCTCGGCGCCGGCAACGTCTCGAGCATCCCGCCGCTCGACGCCCTCAGCAAGCTGTTCGTCGAGGGGATGGTCTGCCTCATCAAGATGAACCCGGTCAACGAGTGGTCCGGCCCGTACCTCGAGCGCGCCCTCGACCCGCTGATCTCGCGCGGCTTCCTCCGCATCGTGTACGGCGGCGCCGACGTCGGCAGCTACCTCGTCTACCACGACGGGATCGACGACGTGCACATCACCGGCTCCGACCGGACCCATGATCTCATCGTGTGGGGGCCGCCCGGGCCGGAGCGCGAGCGCCGGATGCGCGAGAACGACCCGGTGCTCGAGAAGCCGATCACCTCCGAGCTCGGCAACGTGAGCCCGGTCGCCATCGTGCCGTACACCTACAGCGACGACGAGCTGTCGTTCCAGGCGCGCAACGTCGCCACGATGGTCAGCAACAACGCCTCGTTCAACTGCAACGCGGCCAAGATGCTCATCACCGCGCGCGACTGGCCGCAGCGGGAGCGCTTCCTGCAGCTCGTCTCGGAGCGGCTGGCGCGCATGCCGATCCGCAGGGCCTACTACCCGGGCGCCGAGGACCGCTACCGGGCGCTCACCGAGGGCCGGCGCATCGAGACCCTCGGCGAGGCGCGCGACGGCTACCTGCCGTGGACGCTGGTGCGCGACGTGGACGCCAGCCGCCAGGGCGACCGCATCTTCCGGGACGAGCCGTTCTGCGCGATCTTGTCGGAGACCACGGTCGGCAGCGCGGATCCGGTCGAGTTCCTGGCCAGCGCGACCCGTTTCATGAACGACACGCTCTGGGGGACCCTGAACGCGTGCGTCGTGATCCACCCGGATCTCGAGAAGGACTCCACCGTCGGCGCCGCGCTCGACCGGGCCATCGTCGAGCTGCGCTACGGCACGGTCGCGATCAACCACTGGCCGGCGGTCGGCTACGGCCTCGGCTCGCTGCCCTGGGGCGGCCACCCGAGCGCGACCCTGTCGAACGTGCAGAGCGGCCTCGGCTGGGTCCACAACACCTTCATGCTCGACGGCGTCGACAAGACGATCGTGCGGGGGCCGCTGCGCGCCCGCCCGACCCCGGTGTGGTTCAGCGACAACCGCAAGGCGGTGCGCGTGGCCGCCCGGGTGATCCCGTTCGAGGCCAGCCCGAGCTGGCTCGGGGTGCCCGGCCTGATGCTGCGCGCGCTCTGACGAGTTACAATCACCGCGTGAAGCGCGCGCTGTCCACGGCGGTGATCGCGGCGCTGTCGCTGGCCGCCTGCTCGGGCAGCCAGCGCGCGGCCCCCCGCACGCGCCTGTCGACCAAGGAGATCCTCGACCAGAACAAGCCGGGGATCGTCCGCATCGAGTCGATCGTGGGCGAGGGCGCCAAGGCGCAGGTCGGCTACGGCACCGGCTTCGTGGTCGGCGCCGACGGGCGGATCGCGACCAACCTGCACGTCATCGCATTCAGCGAGACGGTCAAGGTCCGCCTGCTCGACGGCTCCGAGCACCCGGTGACGCGCGTCCTGGCCGCCGATCCGGCGCGCGACCTGGCGGTGATCGCCATCGACAAGCAGGACCTGGCGCCGCTCAAGCTGGGCGACAGCGACAAGGTCTCGGCCGGAGATCGTGTGGTGGCGATCGGCAACCCGCTCGGCGTCCTCGACTACACCGTGTCCGACGGGCTCATCAGCTCGATCCGCCAGCTCGACCCGAAGGTCACCCTGCTGCAGATCTCGGCGCCGATCTCGCAGGGATCGAGCGGCGGCCCGCTGTTCAACCTGTACGGCGAGGTCATCGGGGTCGCGGTCGGCATCGCCCAGGAGGGGCAGAACCTCAACTTCGGGATCCCGGTCAACTACCTTCGCCCGCTCACCAGCGGCGAGCGCCGCGGCGAGCCGCTGGCCGCGTTCGCCGCGCGCATGCGCGCGGAGGCGACCGCCCGCGTCGGCGTCGAGCTGCGCCCGACCGTGCCGCGCCACCCGCTGTCGGTGCTCGACGGCTGCACGCCGGAGCAGCTCATCGCCATCACCAAGGCGATCAGCGACGCCATCTCGGTCGGCGCGCCGGTCTACAACCGCGGCGAGCACGAGGCCTGCTTCGTCATCTACCGCAAGGTGGCGGAGACCTTCGAGGCGGACCAGGAGATCTGCAAGGGCGTCCGCGACGCCTTCGGCCAGGGCCTCCTCAAGGCGGAGGCGGCCGACAACTTCACCTCCAAGGCCTGGCACATGCGCGACACCTTCGACGGCCTCCTGCACGTCATCGAGCGCAAGGTGGAGGCCGAGGCGAACCGCTGAGCCGCTCGGCCGGCCAGCGGCCGGGCCGGCGCGACCGAGGGCGAGTTGACGGGCGGCCGCGCGCTGCGCCATGGTGCGACCATGCGCGCGATCGCCACGCTCACGCTCCTCCTGGCCGCCTCCTGCGGCGGATCGCGGACCGGCGGCGCGGCCGGCCCCGCCGATCACGCGGAGCCGCCGGCCGCCGCCGCGGCGCCCGCCGACCCGGCCGCCCAGCCGGGCGCGCCGGCCGCCCCGCACGAGGCCACGCCGATCGCCGACGCCTACCGCGAGGTCGCCGCGCGCATCATCGCGGCGGCCGAGAAGGACACCGGCGCCTGGCAGAAGCTCGAGCACCTGACCCTTCGCATCGGCCACCGCCTGAGCGGCTCGCCGCAGCTCGGCCGCGCCATCGAGTGGGCGGTCGGCGCGATGGTGGCCGACGGCCACGAGAACGTGCGCGCCGAGGAGGTGATGGTGCCGCACTGGGAGCGCGGCGCCGAGTCGGCCCGCATCGTCGCGCCGCTCGAGCAGCGGATCGCGATCCTCGGCCTCGGCGGCACGCCGGCGACCCCGCGCCGCGGCCTCACCGCCGAGGTGGTGGTCGTGCGCGACTTCGACGAGCTGGACAGGCTCGGCGCCGCCGGCGTGAAGGGCAAGATCGTCCTTTTCAACCACCCGATGCGGACCTGGACCGACGAGGAGACCGGGCCCGGCTACGGCGAGGCGGTGGCCTACCGCAACCAGGGGCCGAGCCGGGCCGCCGCCCTCGGCGCCGCCGGCGCGCTGGTCCGCTCGGTCACCGCGCGCAGCCTGCGCACACCGCACACCGGCTACACCGGGTTCGCCGACAAGGTGAAGCCGATCCCCGCCGCCGCGGTGTCGATCGAGGACGCCGAGCACATCGCCCGCCTGGCCGCCGCCGGCCAGAAGGTGCGGGTGCAGATGCGGCTCAGCGGCCGCTGGCGCAAGCAGGCGCGCTCGGCCAACGTGATCGCCGAGCTGCGCGGCAAGGATCTGCCGGACGAGGTCGTCGTCATCGGCGCCCACATCGACTCGTGGGACGTGGGCCAGGGGGCGCACGACGACGGCGCCGGCTGCGCCATCGTGATGCAGGCGCTCACCCTGCTGCGCCAGCTCGGCCTCGAGCCGCGCCGCACCATCCGGGTGGTCCTGTTCACCAACGAGGAGAACGGGCTGCGCGGCGCGCTCCAGTACGCCGCCGACCACGCCGCCGAGATCGAGCGGCACGTGATGGCGCTCGAGGCGGACACCGGCGGCTTCGCCCCGCTCGGCTTCGACGTAGCCGGCGACGCCGACGCCCGCCGGCGCGCCGCCGACATCGCCACCCTGCTCGAGCCGATCGGCGCCTCGCGCACCCGGCCGGGCTACGCCGGCGCCGACGTCGGCCCGCTGGTCGCCGCCGGGGTGCCCGGCCTCGGCCTGTGGATGGACACCTCTCGCTACTTCGACTACCACCACAGCGAGGCCGACACGCTCGACAAGGTGAGCCCGGAGGACATCCGGCGCGACGTCGCCGCGGTCGCGGTCATGGCCTACGTGATCGCCGACATGCCGGAGCGGCTGGGCAAGGGGCCGCCGCCCGGCGAGGCGGAGGAGTAGGAGGAGCAGGAGGCGGAGGAGTCGATCGAGCTCAGCCGCCGCGGCTCACTCGCGCTGGCAGCTTCCGCGGTAGTCGTGGGTCGCGCCCGAGTCGATGACCTCGAAGGCGCCGATCGGGATCGACGACAGGTCGCCCGGGCCGAGCAGGCCGTCCCACGAGGCCTCGGTGAAGCGATCGCTCTGGGCGGTGAGCGCGATGTTGCCGCCGTCGGCCAGGATGATGCCGTAGCGCTTCATCGCCTCGGCGACGACCTGGGCGCCCGGCTCGAGGTCGTCGGTGGGGTAGTCGGCGCGCAACCGCAGGCGGGCGCCGAACGGCGGCGCGGCGTCGCCGCCGCGCGCCGCGCCGGTCGAGTGGGTGGCCGGCGCCACGTACAGCCCGCCGCGGATGCGGTCGTTGGGCAGGATGAAGCGGATCGCGTGGTCGATCGAGCCGGCGGCGACCTCGTCGGCCGAGAACAGGAGCGGCGCGATCGGCAGGCCGGCGGCGTCGGCGCTGGTGCAGTCGTAGCCGCGCCCCTCCGGGCCGTAGACCCGCCGCATGTCCCACACCGCCAGGCAGCCGCCGTAGAAGGTGTCGCCCTGGATGTCCGCCTTCCACATCTCGTAGAGCTTGTCGTCGTGCACCACGATGAGGTGGCAGTCGCCGCCGCTCTCGCAGGCGTAGCCGCTCTCGCCCTCGAGGGCGCCGCCCGGCGGCACCGGCACGGCGAGCTCGTCGCAGTCCGGCGCGTAGTGGTTGTCGGTCGGGGTGAAGCTGCGCATCGGCGCGCCGTCGTCCGCGGTCAAGACCTCCAGGCTGAAGTCGATGCGCAGCTCGCCGGTGCCCCAGCCGCCCATCGACTCGAGGTACGCGATGGTGTCGGCCGAGTCGCCGCGGACCGGCGCGTCGGAGATGTCCTGGTACAGGACCGAGCCGTTCGGGAAGTAGTGGCCGCCGGGCGTGCCGGGCGGACCGTCGCCGCCGCCGTCGTCGGAGTCGCCGGCGCAGGCGGAAGCCGCCGCGACGAGCGAGAGGGAGAGGATCGCGAGGGCGCGGGTCGAGGGACGCATCCGGGTCGACCGTTTATCATGGAGCTCTCGATCGGTGGCAGCCGGAAACCAGAGCTCCCGGGCCGCACGCCTTGCGCTGAAGCTGTTCAGCCTCCCGCTCGAGGTGCGCGATCGGGAGGGGCCGGCCGACGCCATCGTGGTGGTCGGAAGCCCGCTCCGCCCCGACGGCGCCCTGAGCGGCGTGGGCGAGGAGCGCGTGCGGGCGGGGGTCGAGCTGTGGCGGCGCGGCCTGGCGCCGATCCTCTGCCTGTCGGGCGGCGGCCCCGGCCACATCCCCCCGGACGCGCCGCGCGAGGCGGACGCGATGGCGGCGCGCGCGAGGGAGCTCGGCGTGCCGGAGGAGGCGCTGCGGGTCGAGCGCGAGTCGCGGTCGACCGCCGAGAACGCGCGCATGAGCGCGGCGCTGCTCGCGCGCGACGGCTGCCGCCGCGTCTGGCTGGTCACGCAGCCGTTCCACACCCGCCGCTGCCGGCTGTGGTTCCGGCGCGCCGGGCTCG
>Ga0079224_100011847_pt1 | contig 12040 bp, 7 predicted proteins | sample Stecom2015_FD_80414 | JGI IMG/M metagenome (GOLD analysis project Ga0079224, IMG submission 80414) | Agricultural soil microbial communities from Utah to study Nitrogen management - Steer compost 2015 | ecosystem: Environmental > Terrestrial > Soil > Agricultural land | place: USA: Utah... | reverse complement strand
TCATTGACTACCCGTGGCTTGCAAAGAGGGCGATGGAAAAGGAAGGCATCGAAAAGGGAAGGGTCTTCATTTCGGAGTCGGTGAGTGAGATCAGCTATACACGTCCTAACAAGTTTGAAGAGCGGGTTATCTCCATTCGGTCGGATGGAAATGACAACAATACGTCGCCAAATGGCTACATCTTCGGGAGTTTTTATGAGCCGGAAATTGCGGGTACGATTTCACCCTTGTCACCAAGGGCTTTTGCCTATTACACTTTTGAATACCAGGGCTCTTTTCGCGAGGGTAACTACGAGGTCAGTCGTATTCGTGTAAAGCCCAGATCAAAGGGCGACAATGTTGTTGATGGTACTCTCTTCATCGTAGAAGACGACTGGAGTATTCATAGTCTCGATTTGCACGTTACACGGCTGGGAATTGATATTGGAATTAAGTCGATGTGTGCAGCGATTGAAGAGAAGGCATGGCTGCCAGTATCGCATCAGTTTCAGATAGAAGGAAAGGTGTTTGGATTCGCATTCGAGTATGAGTACCTGGCCAGCGTGGCAAATTACAAGATTGAGATCAATCCCGATATCTACGTTCCGCAGATGCGGGTGATCGATGAAAAGATTGAGCGTGAGCGGGCGAAGGAAGCGGAAGAGCACATGGACGAGACGAACGCCCGAAGAGACAACACTGCTGTAAGGCAGCGCCTTGAGTCGGGTCAGGAGATTACGCGCAAAGACCTGAAGAAGATCTTGAGGGAATATGAGCGGGATGAAAGAAAGCAGCGGGAAAATCCGGAAGTTATTTCAGAAGTTACCTTCAAGATTGATAGCACTGCCCATCGCAAGGATTCTCTTTATTGGGCGGAGGTTCGTCCAATTCCTCTAACGCGGGAGGAGATCATTGGCTATCAGAAATTAGACAGTATTGCGGCCGTTGCGCAGAAGCGCGAAGCCGGTGACACCTTAAAGGATTCTAAGCACCAAGGTTTTCAACCCTGGGACCTTATTACCGGCGATCGTTACAAGGTCGGCGAGCGCTCGCGTGCTCAAATCTATTTCCCGATGCCGGGCTTTAACACTGTTGAAGGATGGAATCTTGTATACCGTGTAGCGTTTGGGACAATCTTCAACGATTCAGCCAAGACTCAGTTTCGTATACGACCGGTGGCTCGTTATGCCTTCGCTTCCGGAAAGCTGTCCGGATATCTCAACACGACCCTTCGCAATGACCGGCACAATCTTGTGATTAACGCGGGGCGGTATGTGACGCAGTTCAATGAAGCACAACCTATTCTGCCGCTGGTTAACACCTTTACGACGCTATTCCTCGAGCGCAATTTGATGAAGATCTACGAGCGCGACTTCGTGGACCTTAATTATGTAAGCCAGCTGTCGCCGTTCTTCTCCGTTGCGACGCATTGGTCATTGAGCGACAGGCGTGAGCTTTTCAACCGGTCCGACTTCAAGATTGTTGATCGCAGAAGCATCGAGGGCTATACACCCAACCGACCTGAGAGCGCTGTTCTGATTGATGCCGGATTTCCGCGACATCAGGCGTTGACCGGATCGCTGGCCTTGACTGCACGACCCTGGCTTAAGTTCCGTGTTCGGAATGGGAAAAGAGTTGCTGTTGAAGAGTCGTCACCCTCCTTTACTGTATTCTACAAGCGTGGATTTGACGGGATCGCTGGCAGCGATGTTGACTTCGACCAGATTGAACTTGGGATCAGACATCGCCATCGCTTTGGAGTACGGGGTTTACTCGATTTCTGGTTCCGTGGCGGAAGGTTCACCAATAATAGCCGGATGCATTTCATGGATTACCAGCACTTTCTTGGAAACGAGACGCCCTTTAGCACAAGTGATCCGATCGGGGGATTCCGGTTGTTGAGCTATTACCTACACAGCACGAACGACCAATACTTCAGCGCCAACATCCACTACAAGTTTCGAAAGCTCCTGGTAACGACCATGCCGATGGTCAGGCTGGCCGGCATACGGGAAAATGTCTTCCTTAACTATCTGGCAACGCCAACGTCGGACCACTACGCGGAGATAGGGTATTCGCTCGATGGTATCTTGCGCATCTTCCGATTGGAGGGTGCGGTATCCTTTCGCGATTTCCGTTACGCGGATTTCGGGTTTAGAATTGGACTAGCCACCGCGTTGACCGTCAACTTCGGAGACTAATCTCCGTAGCTTCATCACGATCTAGGCCGAGTTACGCGCCGCGTTGATTATACCAAACATACACCGCAATACCAGTTTGCGATAGAGATCCGTATACGATTTCTCATCCGGATTCGATTCGCGTAGCTGTTGCAGTGCAAATTGTTGGATAGTAATAAGCGGAAGTACAATGCGCTCGCGGAGTTTTACCGAGTCGCGGTTCACCGGGTTATTCTCCATCATGTGAGAAAGACCTGATACTTCCAGTACCATCTGTACCGACAGTTTGTACTCGTCATGCATCTTCTCCCAGAAGGCGCCGAATTCTTTGTCTTTCGCGAGGTATGCGGTGGCCGGGAAGAAGCTCTTCGTCATGGACATCATGCTGTTGGCGAGCAGTGTCCTGAAGAATAGTGAGTCCTTATAGAGTTTTTGCAGCTCCGGCATTTTGCCGTCCTTCTTCAGTTCCTTGATAGCGCTGCCTACGCCGTAGAAGCCCGGAATATTTTGTTTCATTTGCGCCCATGATCCTACGAAAGGAATAGCGCGCAGATCTTCAAACTTGAGTTTCTCACCCTGGTTTCGTTTTACAGGGCGTGATCCGATATTGATCTCACCGAAGAAACGCAGGGGTGTGATTTTCTCGAGGTAGGGTACGAATTTAGGATCGTTCTTGAGATCAAGGTAGGCGCGGTGTCCCGCCTTGGCGAGCGACTCCAAGAGGTTCTTCTCCCGTTCGCTCAGTGGTGGCCGGCGACTGCGGAAGACGTCGTTTTCAATTCCGGCGGAAAGTAATTGCTCGAGGTTGAACAGACAGGATACGGGTTTGCCAAAGTTTGAGCTGATTGTTTGGCCCTGTACAGTCACCTGAACTTCTTTGTCTTCAATCGTGTCGCCCAGCGACGCGTAAAAATCGTGCGTATTGCCACCACCCCGCGCCGGCGGTCCTCCGCGTCCATCAAAGAAGACTGCGGTGATACCGTACTCTCGCGAGAGCAGGGTTAGGTTTTCTTTCGCCCGGAATATCGACCAGTTGGCGCGGAGGTAGCCTCCGTCTTTGGTTCCGTCGGAAAAGCCAAGCATAATCGTCTGTTTGTTTCCGCGGCGCTCGAGGTGTTCACGGTAGGCGGCTACGTTATAGAGCTCATTCATCACCTGCGGTGCATTGATGAGGTCGTCGATTGTTTCGAAGAGCGGAACAATGTCGAGAGGCACTGTGTCGCCTTTGCCCAGCGTAGCTTTTGCGAGCTGGAATACACGAATGACATCCAGTGCCGACTGGCAATTGCTGATGATGTATCGGTGACAGCCTTCTTCGCCATTGCGCTCCTGTATCGTTCCGATAGCTGCGATACTCTGGATGAGTTCGGTGAGTAGCGGACTGTCGAATTTTATCTGTCCCGGTTTGAGCTTCAGCTTGAGCAGAGCGTCGATCTTTTCTTCGTTTGAAAGGCTGTCGAACGATTTGAGTTTCTTGTTCTTTGTCTTCAGTTTCCGAAGAATGGCATCCCAGGCCTCTGCTATCTTGCGGCTGTCCTGACGGATGTCCATACTGGCGAAATGGAATCCGAAGATGCGAACCTTCAGGATCAATTCGTCGATGAGTTCAACAAACAGACCGAGGTGATTCTCCACGATAATTCTTCTCGCATCGAGGAGGTCGTGCAGCATTTCTTCAGGATAGGTATATCCTCCCTCACCGGTACCATAGGCCGGGGGATAGATTTTGCGTTCAACTTCCGCAATGATTTCCTCAACGCCCTGAAAAGTGAGACGACGTTTGAGGAACCGTATGTCGCGGTGGTAGCAACGCATGATCGACTGCTGTAGTCGCTGCGCCACCTGAAGGGTGGTTTCATGGGTTACAAACGGGTTTCCGTCGCGGTCGCCGCCCGGCCAGAACCCCACTTTGATGAGATCGAAGTTCGTCCACTGTTCGAATGAAAGGTTTAACCCTTTCATCAGCTTCAAGATGATTTTCGGAATTACTTCATAGAAGACGTTCTCGAGGAACCACGACAAGCTGATCGCCTCGTCGTACGGGGTCGGTTTTTCGCGTTTAAAGAAAGGAGTTTTTCCAAGCTGACGGAGCAAGAGGTTGATGTGCTCAAGATTACCCTGGCGGATCGCTTCCTCCAGGTCATTGATAATGACGAGGACACTCCCGGGGTAAAATTGGGTAGGGTGGGCAGTCAGGACAATTCGGACGCTAAAGTCTTCGAGTTTTCGCTTGAGTTCTTCGACAGCACCTTGAGCTTCGGCGCGAAGCAAGAGCTCGTTGATAGTACCCCTGCCGTTGACGTCGTTAATTTCCGAAAAAGCGGCATCTTCAATGGAATCGAAGAGGACGACCTGTCGCTCGGTATATTGAATAAAATTGAATAGCAGTTCAAAGCCTTCTTCCCGGGAAGCCGACGGGACATAGTCTTTAAAGAACTTCCGGATAATGGTCTTGGGATCTTTGCCCTTCTCATACCCCGTTTCACAAGCCTGTTGAAGAAGGGGTAAGAGCGTGCCTGTCCTGTAGATCCCTGAATAGGGGAGGTTAAGAAACAGGCTGTTGTAAATGTGATAACGTGTCGAAACCGACTGATTGTAGTTTGTGACCATGTATCTTTTTTGAAACCCTGCAAATTTATCAATTAACCGCATTACACTGGCCACATAACGCCCCTAATTGCTAAGCAAATGGCCGGGGCGTGGCTGGTTTTTCTTGACCCTTCCTTTTGGCAGGTGTATCTTACCCGCTAAACCAACCTATCGTCTATGTCCTACAGAAGACCCCTCTACCTGCTTTGTGGCTGGATCCTCGTTGGATTTCTGACCACGGATACCCTTGCTCAGGAAAATTTTGTTGCCGGGACCATTTTTCGAGGCTCAAGCCAGGAATCGGGCCTGATCGACTACAGAAGCTGGAGAAAAAATCCCGATAAAATAGTCTTTAAACCGAGTGCCTCCGCCGAGGCGGTGATTCTGACTCCACTTGACATTACGGCGTTTCTTGTTGAGGGTGATCGCTATGTTTCCGCCCTTACAGAGACGGATGTTTCCGTTTTGCAGGGGGGAATCGCTGTTGGTCCACCTCAGTATGCGGCTGACACAATATTCCTCCTAGCCCTGATTCAGGGAGAAAAGTCGCTATTCCAATACCTTGGCGATTCGGATTTTCCGCGCTACTACATTGAGAGTGAGCCCTCGGTGTATTCCATTCTGGCTTATCACAAGTATGAGGAATTGATAAGAGGATATCGAAAAGTTTTTGAGATTAACCGGTTTCGTCCGCAGTTAGCGTCATATCTCCAGGATTGCCCGGAACTCGTTCTTGGTCGCCGCAGTGTTCGTTATTCAGAGAAAGACCTCCGGCGTGTCTTCAAGCGTTATTATGCCTGTAAGGGCATTGAGCCAGAATATGAGGCCGAGGCGCTGCGGTTGGGATGGGCTTTTGGCGTCGTTTCAGGTGTTCAGATAGCAAGTATTCGGGGTGCCGGTCTACCTCTTTTGGAGTCGACGGAATGGACTCCGTCAGTCGACTTTGTCGGGGGACTCTTCGTGGAAACATTTTTGCCACGTAACCGACAGAAGTGGGCGCTTTACAATGAGTTCTCGCTGTCGTCCTATACCTTCGCCGGGGAATGGGTCGAATCCGAGGAACCCTATCAGACCAAGATCCATACCTCGTCAATCTCTATTTCGTACGCGAGGCTCAATACGATGGTGCGCTTCCGCTATCCGCTTCCGCGCATGCGGATATTTGTCAATGGAGGGGTAACCAATGGGTTAATATTGCGTCAGACGAGTTATCAGCGTGTGCGCACGACCACGACGACGACACACACGGAAAGAGAGCGCCCTTTTTTGCTGGAAGCGATGCGTAGTCATGAACAAAGCTTGGTCATCGGAGGCGGGGTGCTCCTAAAAGGGATTTCAATGGAGGCAAGACTGGAGCGTTCGAATGGGTTTTCTCCCTACACTCACATAGGGACGAAGATCAGCCGCTATTCCTTTCTTGTCGGATATCGGTTCTAACGATTACATGAAGATTTCCCGTAGTACCTGCACCGATTTTATTTCGCCAAGGTGCTCAACGTGCCGGTGATAGAAGTGTAGTAAAACATCCAGGATCGCGCGTCGTTGGAGGTTGGTAATGCGCAAGGGTGAGGTGTATCCGACTGTTAGGACTCTCGCGAGTGCGGCTTGTGTTTCGGAATCGGCTACTTGCTCCGTCAACACTTCCTCTATTCTGTCGGCTCCGAATCCAAGGATTCGCGCAAGCTTCATCATGAATATGAGATGGAAATTTTCGTATCCCTGTTCCATTTGATCAAGCGTAATCAGCGAGTCGGCAATAAATTCGTACATCTCCTGCGTCTGACTTTCTTCGCGGACCGTCTTGTTCATCAGTTCAGTGAGAAAGATCGCGAGCGTTGATTTTCGAATGTCAGTAGCCAGCGTGCGATAGGGATAGTTTATCGAGGCTTCACGGATACGTTCAATGTTGGCTGAGTCCCGGTGGTAAACAACCAGGTTGAGCAGGGTGAGGGGTTGGTAGAGCGCGATGCGGTTCTTGGCATTCTTGCTTCTGATTCCATTGACCATGTAGCTCTGAAGGCCGAACAACTCTGTGAAAATGGTTACAATAATCGAGGTTTCCCCGTAGCGGGTAAATCTGAATACGACCCCTCTTGTTTTGTGAATCATGGCTACAACCGGTCCTGGTGTTAATCTCTGCGATTGTTTTTCACCTTCTGTTTCATTCCTTCAACGAATGACGCGCGGCTACGGGCTTCGTATTCGTTTTTCTCGCCAAGTAACACACGCTCATCGTTGTCGGCAAGACGAAACGAGAACGATGCCAGTTGACCGGTTTGGGCGCAGATGGCGTGTATTTTGGTGACAAACTCGGCGACGGCTAGCAGATTCGGCATCGGTCCGAACGGTTTGCCTTCATAGTCCATGTCCAGGCCGGCGACGATGACTCGTTTGCCATTATTAGCAAGCGTATTGCAGACGTCGACGATTGCGTCGTCAAAAAATTGCGCCTCATCAATGCCCACTACGGCGGAATCTCCCGCGAGGAGGAGGATATCCTGGGCGAAGTTTACCGGTGTTGAGCGGATAGCGGTCTCGTTGTGTGAGACGATGTTCTCCCGGGAATATCGCTTGTCGACAGCGGGTTTGAAGATCTCGACTTTTTGTTTGGCGATGAGGGCACGGTTTAGTCGCCGGATGAGCTCTTCTGTCTTTCCCGAGAACATGCATCCGCAGATTACTTCTATCCAGCCCGCCGGATGCGTCTGGTCAGGTATTTGGCCGAGGTGAGGTTCGATAAACATAACGCAAATTACCGTTGCAACACTTACATTCAAATTTAGTGGCTCGCAGGATCATCGGAATAGCGAATGTGGGGGAGTTTGCCGTCGGCGGGCACGGCTACGCGGATATCCCCGGTTACATTTACCTGACAGGAAAGGCGTGTCCCTTCCGGTAAAGCGCCCAGCGATCGATATCGTTCTTCGGCGGCGGTTAACGGGGTCAGATTAGCGGCGCCGCTTAAGATGATCACCTTGCAGGTCGTACAACGCCCGCGAGCACCGCACGCGTGAAGCCAGTCAATCCCGTTGTCGTGGAAATGCCGCAACAGCGGTTTCGACAGCTCAGTTGTCTCTATTGCTTTTTCATCCAGATTTTCAATGACAATACGGGGCATGTGTCTTATTTTGATGTGTACATTAGGCAATAACGGTTAACTTTAGAGCAACAATAAGGATAGTGCGCAAAATATGGACGAAAAGATAAGTCTGGAGGCTATCGCCGCGTATGGCGATGCATATGCGGATCGCGTATCTCAGCAATTTTTCTCCTCCGGAAAGAAAATCAGTGGGGCGGAAATCCTGTCCTTAACCAGTATCCCGCAGATCAATCTGTTTATAGTTCGAGAGCTGCTGCATACGTGGAAAGGTGAAATGCGCAAACTGAAAAGCCCCTACTTTGACTACGACGACAAGGAGGTCAAAGAGGCGCTTGAGCATTTCATGACGGTGCTGTCAAACCATATCTCCGTCGATCAGGAACACTTTTCGCCATTGCTTAAGAAGTCAGTACGCCAGACACTCTTGCTTATTTTCAATCCTTATGACTTCTTCTCCACGTTGGTTACAGAACGTGACAACAAGGTGAACGTAGGGCAGTTTCGGGAAGAAATCAAGTACCTGCGTATTAACAAGGCGCCTCTTGCACGACTGGTGGAGACACTTGAAGAGCGAGGTGTCGAGGAGATGTCGGGTAACGAAGCCTTTGCTGTGCTCGACCAGATTCTCGAAGAAGTGAATTTCACTCCTGAAGACGTAGACGAGCATATTCGTAATTTCTCCGAGGTGCTCCCTCTTGATCCATCCACCTTTTTTGTTGCCCGTGATACGCCGCGCGCGGAGGTGCGTCCGGAGCCGGAAGCTCCTCGGGAATCCCCGCGTATTCCCCTTCTCGATGAGGAGGAGGAAATCCCGTCGCGGCCAACGTTAAACGACAAAATGCAAACGCCGCAGCGCCCGGTCTACAATAACTTTCAAAAGATTGCCCGCATCAAAGACCATCTGACAATCAATCAGAAGTTCATGTTCACGAAGGTGCTGTTTTACGGCGACTTTGAATCGTTCAGCCGAACGGTCGATGAGCTGGATCAGCTGCCCGACATGGAGAGCGCCATGCAGTATCTCGAAGAGCAGTCTTCCAGCTGGGACCGCGAGAGCCGGGAATTCCATGAATTCATGGAAATGGTGGAGAAACGATTCAGCGCCGACTGAGACTCCGGATCAGATCCGTTGGAGTACCTGCCCTCGGTGAGCATCCAATTTCAGGAAGATGAACAGTAGGATGGTGAATCCCCATAGGGATGACCCGCCATAGCTGAAGAAGGGGAGAGGTATCCCGATAACCGGGACCAGTCCGATTGTCATCCCGATGTTTACAGCAAAGTGAAAAAAGAGGATGCACGCCACGGAGTATCCATACGTCCGGGCAAACCTGTTCTTCTGACGTTCCGCCAGATAAATGATTCGGAGAAGGAACGCCATAAAGAGACCAATTGTAAAAAGGCTACCGAGCCATCCGTGTTCTTCACCGATGGTACAGAAAATGAAGTCGGTGCTTTGCTCCGGAACAAAGTCAAATTTCGTCTGTGTTCCCTCCAGAAAGCCTTTCCCCATAAAGCCACCACTTCCGATGGCAATTTTCGATTGAGTCACGTTCCACCCGTATCCCAGCGGGTCGGCGTCGGGATTGATAAGCGCCTTTATACGGTTTTGCTGGTGCGGTTTAAGTACATCGGTAACGATATAGTCAACGCTTTCAATAACTCCGACGATTGCAAGCGCGCCTACGGTAAGCATGGCAATGCGGCTGAATTTCTTCCGGCCCGCCAGGATAGATATCAACAGTATTGCGCCGATCCCCAGGTGTAGGTAATACTGGTTTTCAACCAAAAGGGTAAGGATAAAAATGATCGCAAAGGCGATGCCGATCAGGATCAGGATTGGCGACATTCCTTCGCGGAAGAATACCAGTACAAAGGCCGTAAAAACCAGGGCAGTACCCGTGTCCTTCTGGAGAAGGATCAAAAGCATTGGAATCCCGATGAGGGCGAACAGTGTAAGCTGATTTCGCAGGTTGTCCATACGGAATCCGATAGAGCCGATCGTCTTGGCCACGACGAGCGCCGTCGCAAACTTGGCGAACTCCGATGGCTGCACCCCGAACGACCCAACGCCAAGCCAAGCCTTGTTACCCCCAACCTCTTTTCCTATCAGGGGAACGAGGAGAAGCAGGATAAGCATCAGGCCGTAAATGATGTAGGCGAAGGTTTCAAAGAATTGCCGGTCAATAATCAGAATAGCCAGGATTATTACGAGCGATCCTCCGATAAATACCAGCTGACGTCCTGAGTTAATGCCCAGGTTGAAGATGGAAACGACGGCGTTTTCATCGTATGTGACTGCATAGATATTCAGCCAGCCCAAAAGGACGATGCTGCCGTACAGAAGCACGGTGACCCAGTCAATTTTGTTCGTTATATTCGGTTCTCTTTTCAATGAAGGAAGTCTCCTTTCAAAACATATGACTCAATGTGCGGGCGTTTCGTTTCGCCCAGCAGATATTTCTCGATCATCAGGCTGGCGATTGACGCCGCTGCCCGGGCACCCTGACCGCCGTACTCGACATAAACGGACACGGCAATTCTGGGATTCTCTTTGGGGGCGTATGCGATAAACACGGAGTGGTCAGGATGAGGTTCGTTCTGCACCGACCCCGTCTTTCCGCACACGACAATATCCTTAAGTTTAGCGCGATATTGGCCCGTTCCTTCCTGGACGACAGCTTCCATCGCATCTGCGGCTACACTGAAATGCTCCGGATCGATGGTGGTGTAGTGCCGTTCTTTGTATTGCGGAAGCGGCTCACCACTGTCTCCGATCGATTTTATCAAATGAGGGGTGTAGTAAAATCCCTTATTGGCGATGATGGCGGCGAAGTTGGCCATTTGTAACGGCACGACCAGGTTTTCTCCTTCGCCGATTGAAATCGAGTAAATGTTGGAGTACTTCCATGGCCGGCCGCGATAGGCGCGGTCGTAGTAGTTGACACTAGGCACCAGCCCGCCTTTCTCGTTGGGAAGATCAATTCCCAGTCGGCTACCAAAGCCAAAGCTCCGGATGTGTTCCGTCCATTTTTCAAGTCCGATACGAGTGTCGTCGAAGGTATTGCTCGACACGCCTTGATTGACCACCCGTCGCATCGCCTGGAGAAAATAAGGGTTGCACGATACCGTGATCGCGCCGACAAGATCTTCGTTTGTATGGGATCCATGGCATCCTACCAGCGACCGATCGCATCGGATTCGCGTCTGGGGAGTAATAACGCCTTCCTGCAGGGCTACCAATGCCTGAGCGATCTTGAAGATAGACCCGGGTCGGTACTGCGCCATGAGAGGCCGGTTGAACAAGGGTTTGTTGGTGTCGGAGCTGATGAGCTTGAAGTTCTCGCTGTAATGCCGGCCGGTAAGCATGTTCGGATCGTACGACGGTCCGGAGACCATGGCGAGTATTTCTCCGGTGGCGGGTTCGATAGCAATGATACTTCCGGCCTTGCCATTCATCAAATATTCTCCATACTCCTGCAGGTCGATGTCGATGGTGCTGACCAAATCCTGTCCCGGAACGGAGAGCGTATCGTTGCGTCCTTCATTGAAGGGGCCCTTGATAATGCCATTTACATTTCGCAGAAAATACCGCACTCCTCCTTTTCCGCGAAGGTAGGGCTCGTAGAAAGCTTCAATTCCACTCTGGCCGATCTCATCACCCTGGCGATAGATTCTGGCGGTATCGCGTCGCAGTTGCTCTCTTGAGATCTCGCTGACATAGCCTAATTGATTGGCCAGGGCGGTGGTTGTATAAGCCCGCGTACTTCGCGGCTTTATGTAGAACCCTTTGAATTCATCGATGCGATCCTGAATTCGCGCAAAATCGCGGTTAGACAATTGCCTGAGAAAAACCGTGGGTTTGATGGGCGAGTATTCGCGACGTGCACGAAGCTCCTTGAATTTCTGTCGGAGCTCGGGCATGGTGAGCCCGAAGACATCGCAGAATTTCGCTGAGTCGAAGTTGTGAACTTCTTTCCGGATTATCTCGAGATCGAACTCAGGTGTGTTGTATACCAGGAGTTTCCCGTTTCGATCGTATATCAGTCCGCGTACGGGAGGGTCGATCTGTCGCAGGATCGCATTGCTATTGGCCAGCTCTTCATACCGTCGGTCGAGTACCTGGATGGAGAAAAGCTTCACCAGGTAAATCAACCCTACGGCGATGAATGCGATCTGAATAATATGCCGT
>Ga0079224_100011845_pt1 | contig 12041 bp, 9 predicted proteins | sample Stecom2015_FD_80414 | JGI IMG/M metagenome (GOLD analysis project Ga0079224, IMG submission 80414) | Agricultural soil microbial communities from Utah to study Nitrogen management - Steer compost 2015 | ecosystem: Environmental > Terrestrial > Soil > Agricultural land | place: USA: Utah... | reverse complement strand
GCCGGGCCGAGCCGCCACGGGCTGGGGCCGACGTGGACGGCGTACCCGCGCCGGGCGAACGCCGCCGCCGCGGCGGCCGGGGCGTCCGGGCCGAGCAGACGGCGCCCGCCGGTGACGCGGCGCTGGTGGGCGTCGAAGGCGGCCGCCAGGTCGGCGTCGAGGGGGTCGGCGGGGTCCAGCCTCACCCGGCCGACCACCGAGATCGTCAGCAGCGCGGGGAGCTTCGCACCCGCGCACGCCCCGGCCAGGCCGTCCACCTCCTCGGCGGTGAGCAGGTCGAGCAGGGCGGAGGCGGTCACCAGCGAGGCGCCGGCGAGCCGGTCCGCGCCCAGGCGGGAGACGTCGCCGTGCTCGGCCTCGGCGGTGACCGGGGTGCCGTCGGCCGCGACGCCGGCGACGCCGGCGACGGCGAGGGCGAGCAGGCCGGGGTCGGTGTCGTGCAGGATCCACCGCTGCGGCCCGGGGAGCCGCCCGGCCAGCCAGCGCCCCATGGACCCGGTGCCGCATCCCAGATCGTGCACGACGAGCGTGCCGGTCCGCCGGGCGGCGAGGTGGGCGCGCAGCCGCGCCACCAGCTCGGTGGAGCGGGCGGCGGCGTCGGCCGGTTCGCGCAGGGCGAGCCAGGCGGGCGGGTAGGCGTTCACGACGCCGGGACGGGCTGCCATCGGATCCGCTCCAGGACGCCGGTCAGGGCGCGCGCGGTCGTGTCCCAGCCGTCCAGGGCGTCCCGCCGGGCCAGGGCCGCGGCCCTGGCCGTCGCGCGCAGGGCGGGATCTTCCAGCCAGCGCCGCAGCGCCTCCGCCAGCGCGGGCGGGTCGTCGGCGGGCACGAGCAGGCCGGGCCTGCCGCCGTCGGGGGCGCGGCCGAGCGTGTCCGGCACCGCGTCCACGTCGGTGGCTAGCACGGGCAGGCCGCGCGCCAGCGCCTCGGTGACGACCATGCCGTAGGTCTCGCCGCGGGTGGGCAGCACCAGCAGGTCGGCGGCGGCGTAGACGGCGGCCAGCCGGTCGCCGGTGTACGGGCCGGCCAGCCGCACCCGTCCGCCGAGGCCCAGCTCCCCGATCAGCGCGCGCACCCGCGCGGCGTAGCCGGGGTCGCGGCTCAGCGAGCCCGCGCACACGCACGTCCAGGCCAGATCGGCCAGCTCGCCGAGGGCGCGCACCAGCACGTCCTGCCCCTTGCGCGGGATCACCGCGGCGACGCACAGCAGCCGGGACCCGTCGGCGGAGCCGGGGACGGGCGGCGCGAGGTCCACGCCGGGCGGCGCGACGTGCACCCGGGCGGGGTCGAGCCCGTGGCGGCGGACCAGGTCGCGGGCGGCCCGCGCACTGGTGGCGATCACCGCGGCCGCGGCGTGCAGCGTCTCACGCTCGGCGGCGTCCAGTTCCCGCGCCGCCGCGGACGGCAGCCCGGTCTCCGCGCCCAGCGGCAGGTGCACCAGCACGGCCAGGCGCAGCCGCCGCGCGTGCGGGACCACGACCTTCGGCGACCCGCAGACGACGAGCCCGTCGGCCAGCACCGTCGCACCGTCCGGGAGGGCGGCGAGCGCGCGGTCCAGCCCGGCGCGGGCGGCGGCGTCCGGGCGCGGCCACCCGCCGGGGACGGCGGTCTCGCGCACGCGCCACCCGGCGGCCGCCAGTTCCCGGCAGACCCGCCGATCGTAGGTGTTGCCCCCGCTGGGCACGGTCACGTCGTCCACGTCACCAGGTAGTACGGCGTGCACCTGCCGGGCGTTCAACGCGTCTGCAGCCGGCATTCGTAGCTCGCCCAGGCGACGTGCGATTCGTGCAGGGTGACGGTGAGACCGGTCAGTCCGCGGGCCCCTTCGCCGAGCTTCCCGGCGCGTATGCGCTCGGCGAGCCGGTCGGCGATGACCTTGGCCAGGAACTCGGTGGTGGTGTTGACTCCGGCGAACGCCGGTTCCTCATCGAGGTTGCGATAGTTCAGCTCGCCGAGCACGGCGCCCAGCTCGCGCGCTGCCAGGCCGATGTCCACCACGACGCCGTCGGCGTCCAGCTCGGGCCGGTGGAAGGCGGCGTCGACGACGTACGTGGCGCCGTGCAGCCGCTGCGCCGGGCCGAACACCTCGCCGCGGAAGCTGTGTGCGATCATCAGGTGGTCGCGCACGGTGACGGTGAACACGTGTCTTCCTCCCAGGACATGCGGAGACGGGGGCCGGAAGAAGGTACGGAGGGAGCGGCGCGCCCGGCCGTGCCGAGGACGCGGCCGGGCGCGCCGACCCGCCGCGGCACTAGGCGCGTCCGTATCCGACCCGGTGGCACAGACCGGGTATCTGCCCGCCGGTGAGGCGGGGCATCACCTCGGGCAGCTCCTCGAACGCGCACTCGCCGGTGATCAGCGCGTCGAAGGCGGGGTCGGCGAGCAGGCGCAGGGCCAGCGCCATCCGGTCGGCGAAGGTGCGCCGGGCGCGTCGGGCCGGGGACACCGCGCCGACCTGACTGCCGCGCACGACCAGACGGCGGGAGTGGAACGCCTCGCCCAGCGGCAGGCTGACCCGGCGGTCGCCGTACCAGCTCAGCTCCACCACCGTGCCCTCGGCGGCGAGCAGCTCCAGGGAGCGGGCCAGCCCTTCCTCGGTGGCGCTGGCGTGCACGACGATGTCGCACTCCCCGGCCGCCTCGGCGGGTGCGGCGAACTCCACGCCCAGGGCGGCGGCGACCGCGGCCCGTCCGGGATCGACGTCCACCAGCTGCACGCGCACGCCCGGGACGGCGGCGAGCAGCCGGGCCACGCAGCAGCCGACCATGCCCGCGCCGACGACCGCGATCTTGTCGCCGACCAGCGGCGCCGCGTCCCACAGCGCGTTCACCGCGGTCTCCACGGTCCCGGCCAGCACCGCCCGGCCGGGCGGCACGTCCGGCGGTACGGGGGTGACCGCCGTCGCCGGGACCACGTACCGGGTCTGGTGGGGGAAGAGGCAGAAGACGGTGCGGCCGAGCAGCTCGGCGGGGCCGTGCTCGACGACGCCGACGTTGAGGTAGCCGTACTTGACCGGGGCGGGGAAGTCGCCTTCCTGGAAGGGGGCGCGCATCACCCGCCGCTGGCTCGGCGGCACGCCGCCGCGGAAGACGAGGCTCTCGGTGCCCCTGCTGATGCCGGAGTAGAGGGTGCGGACGAGGACGTCCCCGGGGCCCGGCGGGGGCAGGACCACCGGGCGGATCTCGCCCTCCCCCGGCGCGCGAAGCCAGAAGGCCTGCGCCTCGCGCTCCATCGGATGCTCCCCGGCCTCGGTGAACGCGTGTTCCGCCCCGCTTTCCGCGGAGTAAGGATGATGATATTGCAAGTCCGCGACTCCGGCGCTGAGGAGGCGGTGGTGACGGCACTGCGTGCACCGTGCCCGTTGTTACCGAGCCGGGAGCCTGTGGGATGGGTCGCCGGTCAGACCGCCCTGCTGGTGCCGGTCTGGGCGGGGGTGGGGTTGACCGTCGGGGGGTGGCTGGCCGGCGTCGGCTACGGGCTGGCCGTCTCGGTGCTGCTCGCGCGGGCCGCGTGCCGTCGGGGCGTGCGGGCGCTCGGCCCCGCCGATCGGGTGACGCTGGTCCGGGCCGGGCTGGTGGGGGTGTGCACGGCGCTGGTCGTGTCGGGGTGGGGCGGCGGCGCTGCCCCGGCCGGGCTGATCACCGCGGTGGCCGCGGCGGCGCTGCTGCTGGACGCCGTGGACGGTCACGTGGCGCGGCGCACCGGCACCGCGTCGGCGCTGGGCGCGCGTTTCGACATGGAGGTCGACGCCTACCTCATCCTGCTGCTCAGCGTGCAGGTCGCCGGGCGGGCCGGCGCGTGGGTGGTCGTGATCGGCGCGATGCGGTACGCGTTCGTCGCGGCCGGGTGGGCGCTGCCGTGGCTGCGGGCGGCGCTGCCGCCGCGCCGCTCCCGCAAGGTGACGGCCGCGGTGCAGGGGGTCGTCCTGGCGGCGGCGGCTTCGGAGGCGTTCTCCCCCTCGGTGACGGCTCTCGCCGCGGGCCTGGCGCTGACGATGCTCACATGGTCGTTCGGCCGGGACGTGAGGTGGCTGTGGCGGAACCGCCACCGGGGGGACGGCCGGGACGAGCCGGTGCGCCGTACGGCGCACCGGCAGCCGGGGTGACCCGCCGCCCCGGTGCGGGCGCCGCGGGTCTCCGGGCGGGACCGCCGGGCGAGGCCGGTGTCCCGCCCGGCGCGCTCACCGCGCCGGGCTCCGCGTGAACAGTGCGGCGACGGCATCGGCCGTGGCCGGATGGCGGGAGACCAGCTCGGCCGCCGCCCCTCCCTCCCGCCGGTCACCGTCGCAGCCCAAGAGCACGGCCGCCGCGTGGCACGCCTGCGGGTGCGCGGCCAGCAGCTGCGCCGCCGGGCCGATGGCCGGTGACGCCGCCGGGGCTGGCACGGCCGGCGCCGGCGGCGCCGCCCACGGCGGGACCCACGCGTCGAGCGCGGCCAGGCTCCCCGGGAACGTCCGCTCGGCCTCGCGGACGAGCGGCGGGACCAGCTCTCCCGCCTGCTCGCGCAGGGTGGTGATCAGGCGGGGCAGCCACGGCAGCAGGACGGGGTCGGGCAGCCGCCCGAACGCCTTGGAGAGCGTCTCCACCACGATCGGCACGAGCTCGGGGACCGGTTCCAGCGCCTGCACCAGACCCGACAGGTAGCGGGGGAACGCCGGGACCACCAGCGGGTTGTCCAGCAGTTCCGCGCACCGCGACCGCAGCTCCTTCCGGGAGATCATCCCGAGCCTGTACTGCGCGGCCCACAGCAGCGCCGTCTTGGCGGGCTCGTGCGGATGCGACTGCCGCACGGCCAGTTCGAGCTGGGCGCGGTCGCAGCCCAAGGACAGCGCGAGGCTCTCCATGGTGAGCAGGAAGCCCAGCATGGCGGCCACCTGGCGGACACCGGTGTCCTCGTCGGCGAAGGCGGACGGCAGCAGTGTGCAGTACTGCGCGTAGCCGGTGGTGACGAACGCCTCGCACCAGGCCGGCAGCGCGCCGCGGGACCGGTGGTAGGCCAGCAGCTCGCGGATGCGGCGCAGCACCTCGGGGGCGTCGTCCACGGTGCGCTCGGCGGCCAGCAACGCCACCGCCCGCATGCCCAGCTCCTCGGTGACGCGTCCCCCGCCGAGGTGGTTGATCGCGTCCTCGACGGCGGACAGGGCGGTGGCGGCGGTGGCGTCCGGCGCCCACGCCGCCTTCCGCAGCCGTTTCTCCACCACCTGCTCGAGGGTGACGCCCTCGTAGCCCAGTTCGATGATCGAACGCTGGTGGCGGCCGATCGCCACGTCCCAGCTCTCCTGGATGGACCGCTCGCCCAGCCGTCGCTCCCCCATGATGAGCCGCACGGCGTCGTCGGGCAGCAGGTAGCGGAGCATCCACAGCACGTCGGAGCAGGGGCCCAGCTCGGGCCGCGCCCCCAGGTCGAGCAGCGCCCGCTGGATGGTCCGCTTCTGCAGATCCAGCCCGAGGGGGGCGAGCCGGTCGTACACGTCGCGGGCCAGCGGCGGCAGCGCGTCGTAGCCGACCTGGCCGACCCGGTCGCCGCCGAGCAGGATCTCGCACAGGCGGCGCACGTCACGGCGGCCGGGCACGGTGTCCTTCTCGATGCAGGTGACCGCGGCGTCCTGGAAGTCGTAGGGGGTGGGACGGGCGCGGCCGCGCAGGCCCGCGAGGAGGACGGAGGTCTCGTAGACGGCGATGGCGTCGGCGGTGCCGGCCAGGTAGCCGTTGCGGCGGGCCAGGCGGACGATGTCCACGCACCAGCCGATCAGCTCGGCCTCGTCCAGGGCGTCCGGCTTGGGCGGCGTGGCCAGGAAGCCGGACAGGCGGTCCTCGGAGGTGGTCGCGGAGCCCGCCGGATCGGGCCTGCGGGACGCGGGGGTCCGCCGCTTACGCGTCGTCCCCTGCTGCCCCTTCAGCCGGAACGGGGCGACCCCGCCGCGCGCCACGGCCTTGGCCCAGGTGGCCTCCGCGATCGACACCGACCCGGCGGCCAGTCCGAACTGCGCCTCGATGGCGGAGTGGCTGGAGGGGATCAGCCCGTAGCGCCAGCGGGTGCCGGTGCGCGGCGGGATCTCGTACGGCGGTGCGTCGGCGGCGAGCCCGAACTGTTCGACCCGGCTGGCGGCGTGGAAGGCGCCGCACACGTACAGGCAGCGGGCGGGATCGGCCCCGGTGGCGGCCAGGTGTTCGCGCATCCGGGTCCACATGTGCCGCTCGCGCTCCTCGTCCCGGGCCAGCCGGGCGGGGTCGGCGGGCCGCAGCCGCCGGAACAGGCTGCCGATCATGACCATGACCTGCCGGTAGGTGTCGTAGTCCGCACCGGCCAGCGGCTGCTCGACGTACTGGTCCCACCACTCCGACCAGTGGCGGACCTTGCCGTGGCGCAGCAGGTGCTCCTCCAGCTCGGCGAAGCCGGGGCGCAGGTCGCCGATCCTGACGCCCACGGCGTCGCCGTGCAGGGCCGCGCTCTCCTCCGGCGAGGCGGCGTCCGGGCCGGCCGCGCCCTCGCCGTCGGAGCGGGGGCGGCGCCCTCCCGCGGGGCCTTCCCGGAAGATCTGCTGGAAGACGTGGTCGACGGGGTGGTCGACGAGGACGAGTTCCACGCCCGGGGTGTCCAGCGCGTAGGCGATGGCCTGGTACTCGGCCGACGCCTCGGTGATCGGTGCGATCACGCTGAGCGGCCCGGCCTCGGGCGGGAACCCCTCGATCTCGGTGGAGAACGCCTGCAACGCCACCGGAAGCCTGCAGTTGCGCAGCTCCGGCAGCAGCGGCCGCAGGTCTTCGCACAGTTCCAGGTAGACGACCTCCGGCCGCTTGTCGCGCAGCCGTCGCGCCATGGCCAGCGCGGAGGCGGGCGAGTGATGGCAGACCGGGAAGACCTCCAGCTCCTGGCGCAGCGCGCGGTCCACGTCGTCGACGATGCCGGTGAGGATGCCGGTCAGCGCGCCGGGACCGTCGGCGAAGGCCGCGGCGGCGTCCAGGAGCCTGCGCCGCAGGGCGCCGAACGGTCGGGCTGCGGTGTCGTCGGCGAGGACCGTGTCACTCATGATGTCGCTCAACAGAACTCCAGCGTGGAGAACCTCGCTTTCCGGCGCGGGGACGGGGTCAAGACAGCGTGTCGATCGCCTCGCGGCCGCCTTCGAGGAAGCCGCGCCAGTGGTCGCCCTCCTGCTTGCTGCGCGGCTCGACGACGCCGTGCCAGTACTTGTTGAGGATGGCGAGGTCCTCCGGGCTGCGCCGGGCCAGCGTGCCGACCATCGAGCGGCCCAGCGTCTCGGCCCGCAGCGTGCGGTCCCCGAAGAAGTGGCTGTGCAGGATGGCGTCCTCCAGCACGCCGATCTGCTCGGCGGTGGACAGCGCCGACTCCAGCCGCTCGTCGTCGCTCGTCGCCGCGGCGGACGCGGCGCGCAGGTCGGCGAAGCTCTGCAGCAGGACGTCCAGCAGCGAGGGGGGCAGCTCCAGGTCGATGCGGTGGCGGCGCAGCAGCTCGGTGGTGCGGAAGCGGACGATCTCCGCCTCGCTCTTCTTGCTGGTGACCACGGGGATGCGGACGAAGTTGAAGCGCCGCTTGAGCGCCGAGGACAGGTCGTTCACCCCCCGGTCGCGGCTGTTGGCGGTGGCGATGACGGAGAAGCCGGGCCGGGCGAAGACGATGTTGTCCTCGTCCAGCTCGGGGATGGAGACGTACTTCTCCGACAGGATGGAGATCAGCGCGTCCTGCACGTCGCTGGTGGCACGGGTCAGCTCTTCGAAGCGGCCGATCACGCCGCGCTCCATCGCCGTCATGATCGGCGAGGGGATCAGCGACTCGCGGGACTGCCCCTTGGCGATCACCATGGAGACGTTCCACGAGTACTTGATGTGGTCCTCGGTGGTGCCCGCGGTGCCCTGCACCACGAGCGTGGAGTCGCGGCAGATCGCCGCGGCCAGCAGCTCGGCCAGCCAGCTCTTGCCGGTGCCGGGGTCGCCGATGAGGAGCAGGCCCCGGTCCGACGCCAGGGTCACTATGCTCCGCTCCACGAAGCTCCGGTCGCCGAACCACTTCTGCGGGATCTCCCGGTCCAGCCCGTCGGAACGCTCGGAGCCGAGGATGAACAGCCGCACCATCTTCGGGCTGAGCCGCCAGGAGAACGGCTTGGGACCGTCGTCGATCGACTCCAGGTAGTCCAGCTCGTCGGCGTACTTGACCTCTGCGGGCGCGCGCAGCATCTCGTGGGACATGAGGGCTCTCCTGAAGAAGGGGTCTGTGCGGAAGCCGAAGGGGTTCAGGTGAGGAAGTTCTTGAGCTCGAACACGAGCTTGTCGACGCGGCCGGAGATCACCGGGGTGCCGAGCTTCTTGAACCGCTCGCGGAACCACGGGTTCACGCTCTGCATCCCGGAGCTGCTGACCGAGCCGACGGGGATGAGCTTCACCCCCGAGCGGTGCAGCGCTTCGAACTCCGGGAACAGGTCGTGGCCGTCGTAGAAGTCGGAGATCCACACCATCACGGTGTTCCGCGGATCGGTGATCTTCGGGCGGGCGACGGCCATCGCGGCCCTGCCGTGGGTTCCACCGCCGAGCCTGGTGCGCAGCAGCACCTCGAACGGGTCGTGCACCCACGGGGTGAGATCGAGGGCGCGGGTGTCGAAGGCGACGAGGTGGACGTCCACCTTGGGCAGCCCGGCGAAGATGGAGGCGAGGATGGTGCAGTTGACCATCGCGTCGACCATCGAACCCGACTGGTCGACCACGACGATCAACCGGGCCGGGACCGTGCGCCGCGCGGTGTGCCGGTAGTACAGCCGGTCGACGTACAGCCGCCGGTCCTCCGGACTCCAGTTGGTGAGGTTCTTCCAGATCGTGCGGTCCAGGTCGAGGTTGCGGAAGGTCCGCTTGGGGGGGACGGAGCGGTCGACGGCCCCCACGGTCGTGCTCTCCACCTTGGTGCGGAGCACCCGGGCCACCTCGTCGACGTACCTGCGGATCAGCGCCTTGGCGTTGGCCAGCGCCACGCCGGACAGGTTGTCCTTGTCGCGCAGCAGTTCCTCCACCAGCGGCATGCTGGGGGTGAGCCGCGCGGCCAGCGCGGGGTCGGCGAGCACCTCGCGCAGCCGCATGCGGCGCACCAGGTCGCCCTCGACGCCGGCCAGCGCGCCCGCCAGGCCGCTCCCGTCCTCTCCGCCGCTTCCCGTTCCGCGCAGCGCCGCCTCCAGCCAGGACCTGTCCTGCTTCCAGCGGGCCAGGTACGCCGCGGTGACCGGACCGCTTCCGGTGCCGAACACGTTGAGCAGCAGCTTGGAGACCAGGGCGGCCCGGCGCAGGCGCGTCGCGGGGTCGTCGGCGGTCCGCGGCGTTCCCGCGTCACCGACGCCGCCGGTGCCGGCGCCGGACGCGCCGTCGGCGGCGCCCGCGGGCGCGTCCTCGGCGCCGGCCGTCAGGCCGCGGAACTCCTCGGCCAGCTCGGGGTAGCGCTGCACGACCGTGTCCACCGACGTCGCCGGGTCCAGCAGCGCCGTGGGCAGACCGATGTCCTTGACGACGGCCGCGCCGGCCGTCTCCAGGGCGGGCTGCTCCTGCGGGTCGAACAGCCGCGCCAGCAGCCGCCAGTAGAGGACCTGGCGGCGGTTCTCCGCCGCGTTCGTGATCTCGTTCATGAGCGCAGCAGCCGTCCCGCGCGTTCCTTCAGTACGGCCACCGCGTCGCTCCCCGCGGCCCGGGCCTTGGCCGCCTTCACGCCGGCGGGGCCGAGCGCCCAGTCGCCGGTGTGCGCGGTGACGGGCTTGCGCCTGACCGTCGCCTGGACGCCGGTGGGCTGGATCGACCAGCCGCCGTCCCAGCGCAGCAGGCCCAGGCATGCCGAGGACGCGGCCACCAGCTCCGGGGTGACCGGACCGCAGGCGGGCAGGCGGTCCACGGCGACCGGCAGGTCGGCGCCGGCGAGGTGGAAGGTCACGGCGTCGCCGTCCCGGCTCGTGGTGTAGCCCTCCAGCAGCACGGGTTCGGCGATGCGCGCCGGGTGGCGCTCCAGCGGCGGCGTGGGCGGGGCCAGCGCGGCCGGGAGCGCGAGCCGGGCGGTGACGAACGGGTCGGCCGCCTCCCCGGGCCGGGCGCGGTCCTCCCTCCACAGCAGGTCGCCTCCGGCCAGCATGGGCATGCCGTCGATCTCCAGGCTGACATGCCCGGCCAGCGCACCCAGCAGGACGGGGAAGTCGCCGAGGAGCTGCCACACCGCCGGGCCGGTGATCGTCTCCACCTTGGCGGCGGAGACGCTCGCCCGCACCAGCCGGGGCCGCGCGCCGCCGGGCTCCTCCAGCACGCCGTGCACCTGCACCTGTACGGCGGTGGGGTGCTCGTGCACGTCGGCGCAGAGGATCAGCAGCCGTCCCGACACCTCGCCGGCGGGTGGTGCGGCGGCCCCGCCGGGGCGGGCCAGCAGCAGCGCCCGCGTCCACAGGTCGGCCCAGCGGCGGGCGGGCACGAGGTCCGCCGTGGTGATCGGGCTGCAGGCGCGCAGCTCGGCCGCCAGGCCGTCGAGCAGCACCGCCAGCCGGCGCAGGTCCGGGTCCGCCCACAGGGCGTCGAGCACCGGGGCGGAGGCGGAGAGCAGGTCGTGGCCGACGCCGCGCCATCCGGTGATGGCGAGCTCGTGCAGCCACGACCGGCTTCCGGCGAACGGGTCCGCCGCCTCGCCGGTCGCGTGCGGCTCCTCCCAGGCGGCGCGTTCGCGTTCCAGCGCCCGGTCGAGCTCGGCCAGGAGCGCGTCGTGCACCGCGCCGAGCAGCGCGGCCCGCGCCGCGGCCAGCGCGTCGAGGTGGTCACCGGCGACCGAGCCGGCGGCGATCTTCTCCGCGGCCTCGCGGGCGCGCTCCCCCAGCGGGGTGGCGGCGAGCGCGGCGGCCAGCGCGACCGGCGCCGCGGCGCGGTCCTCCCCCAGCCGGGCCAGGCCGTGCACCAGGGCGTCGTCGAAACCGTCCACCAGGTCCAGGGCCTCACCGATCCCGTGCGGTGCGGCGCCGAGCAGCCCGGCCGGTCCGGGCATCGATCCGGTCACGGGCGGGCCTCCCCCGTGGCCGGGAACCAGTGCAGCTCCGGGATCGGCGCGGTGACGGCGGGCCGGTCCAGGTAGGCCAGGTGGTGCAGGAAGCGGCTGAACACCGGGGCCGCGGGGGCGGAGACGCGCCGCCCGCCGAGCCGGTCTGCGGGGAAGGTTCCGGGCCGGTCGTCGTCTGCGAGCTCCACGCCCAGGTAGCGGGCGACCCGCTCCGCGCCGTACTGCACGGTGGCCTCCTTCACCAGGGCCTGCAGGTGCTTGCACATGCCGTAGCCCAGGCCGCCGCAGGGACGGTTGTTGTTGGTGCTGCAGCTCCTGTCGTGGCTGCCCGCGGCGATGGAGGAGACGTAGACGCGGCGGATGTCCGAGCCGCTCGACACCACACCCTGCAGCCTGCCGTCCGCCAGCTCGAGGAAGGGGACCTTCGCCAGCTTGCGCGGCCGGACCGGCGGCACCACCCGCACCACGCTGCGCTGCTTGCGCGCGGACGATTCCGCGCCCGTCTCGATGACCAGCTTTCTCGACCTCCATTCTCGCGGCGCGCGGACGCGGCCGGACGGCGGCGTGCTACGCGAGCCGCTGATCATGGTGGGGAACTTAACGAAGCCAACCGACAAATCCGGTTCTCTCCGATGAGCGCAGGCAGCAGCGGTGACGTCCCGCGCGGCGCGAGGGAGCGGCGGGTCGCGCACGGCTCAACCGATCATGAGGTTAGGGTCGAAGAATGGAGCAACTGGAGCCCTTGCCCACCGACTGGTCGCGGGCGCTCGCCATCGCCGCCCACCCGGACGACCTGGAGTACGGCGCCGCCGGCGCGGTGGCGGTCTGGACCGAGTCCGGAAAGGACGTCCGCTACCTGCTGGTGACCCGCGGGGAGGCCGGCATCGACACGATCCCGCCGCACGAGTGCGGCCCGCTGCGCGAGGCCGAGCAGCGCGCCGCAGCGGCCCACGTGGGCGTGTCGGTGGTGGAGTTCCTCGACCACCGCGACGGCGTGATCGAGTACGGCGCGGACCTCCGCCGCG
>Ga0079224_100011842_pt1 | contig 12041 bp, 11 predicted proteins | sample Stecom2015_FD_80414 | JGI IMG/M metagenome (GOLD analysis project Ga0079224, IMG submission 80414) | Agricultural soil microbial communities from Utah to study Nitrogen management - Steer compost 2015 | ecosystem: Environmental > Terrestrial > Soil > Agricultural land | place: USA: Utah... | reverse complement strand
TGTAGATGGCGCCCGAACCAGGTCCCGATGTATTGCGGGGAGCATCGGACCTGTTTGGGACTTTAAGAAATTGGGAATCGGAGCCGCGCTGCCAAGGCGCCGAGATCAATCCAATCTGCTACGCGCAGGCGCTCACCGAGTTTCACGTCGAGGTGCCACCCCCATGAACCCCGCCGCGCGAGTCCTCGACCCCCACACGTGCCCGCTGTCGGCTCCGGTCCCGCACGTCGGTGGCGCCCTGCAAGGCCCGGGCGTGTCGACGGTGCTGATCGGCCACCTACCCGCCGCCACGCAGGGCACCAATTGCGCCTGCGCGCTCGGGCTGCCCAACGCGATCGTCGGCGGCTCGACGACCGTGCAGGTCGGCAGCAAGGCCGCGGCGCGGGTCGGTGATCCGACCGCACACGGCGGCCGGGTCTCGGCCGGATGCTCGACCGTGGTCATCGGAGGCTGAGATGCGATCGGTCATTCGTAAGTCGTCGATTACAGAGATCAACATCGAGAAGCAAATGAAGACGAGCCACATTCAACGTTCCGCCGTCGCTCTGGCTGCCGCGCTCAGCCTGGCCACGCCCTTCGCCCACGCCAGCGAGCCCGCTGCGGGCACGGAAGCCACCGTCGAGTCGCAGCTCACGATCGCTGTCGAGCTCGACGCCGAGGCGGACGAGCAGACCAAGCCGGAGATCGTCGCCGCGACCGAGGCGGAGCTCGCCAACCTCGAGCAACAACACGGGCTCGTGCGCGCGCAGTCCAACACGCCCGACCTGCTGCTGCGGGTCCGCATCTGGCAGCCGGAGCCCAACGTGCTCGTGATCGACTCCTCGGTCGAGTTCGAGGGTGAGGTGCTCGGCCAGCAAGAGGGCGTGGTATGTATGGACTGTTCAGTGAAGGACGCGGCCGCCAAGAGCATGACGATCCTGCCCGCTGCGGTCGAGCAGGCCCGCGCCGCTCGAGCGGCATCACAGCCGCCGCCGCCGGTCGTCACCGAGGAGCAGGTCGACGAGTCGGCTCCGGTGCAGCGGCGGACACGGGCGCTCGGTCCGGTCGGCTACGTCGGCATCGCCGCGAGCGTGCTCGGCCTCGGCAGCACGATCGTCGGGACCGTGTATCTGTACCGCGGAAAGGATGTCGAGGGTGACCCAGGGGCACCCGTCATCGAGTACACCAACTACATTCCGCTCGGCCTGGGGTTGATCGGCGCGGGCGTGGGGGTGATGGTGGTCGGTAACGTGCTGCTCGGTGTCGACCTCGGCATCCTTCGAACGCGTCGAGAGCAGCGCGCGAGCGCTCGAGCTCGAATCACGAGGGTCGGGCTGCTCGCCAGCCACGAAGTGGGCCTGACGCTCTCCGGACAATTCTGATCATGACCACCACCAAACACACCGCCGACGCAACCACGCCCGCCTCCGGCTCGAGCCCAATCCGAAAGGCCAGGCGCCCGGGCCAGCTCAAGGTCCGGCTGGTGGGAGGCGAGCCCTCGGAGTTCGATCTCGTCAACGGCTCGGCGATCACGTTCGGGCGCAGCCGGGCGTCGCGGGTGGTGATCGACGACGCCTCGGTGAGCAAGGTGCATTTTTGTTTGCGCGCCATCGACGATGGCGTCGAGCTCGAGGATCTGGGCTCGAAGAATGGCACGTGGTTCAAGGGTCGCAAGATTCGGCGAATCACGCTAATGCCAGGCGACCGCTTCCGGGCCGGAGATTGTGAGGTCCAGCTGCTGGATGTCGGGCAGGTCGACGTCGACGTCGCGCCGAACGCAGAGTGCGGCCTGCTCTACGGCGAGAGCGTGGTCATGCGCGAGCTGTTCGCCAAGCTCCAGAAGCTCGCACCCACGCCGCTCGATCTGCTCATCCATGGAGAGACCGGGACCGGCAAGGAGCTCACGGCGCGAACGATTCACGAGCTCTCGTCGCGGCGGAAGCAGCCGTTCGTAATCCTCGATTGCAGCACGCTTCCGTCGAATCTTGCAGACGCGACGATCTTCGGCTTTCGGCGCGGGGCGTTCACCGGGGCCGAGTACGAGCAGCCGGGGCTGTTCGAGCAGGCTAATGGCGGTACCTTGTTCATCGACGAGCTCGGGGAGCTCTCGCCGGAGCTGCAGATGAAGTTTCTGCGCGCGGTCGATGGTCGGCAGGTCGCGCGTCTGGGCGAGCCCGGGAACCTGCGCGCCGTCGATGTCCGGATCGTCGCGGCGACCAACCGTGACCTTAACGCCGAGGTCCGCGCGGGGCGGTTCCGCGAGGACCTCTTTCATCGAGTGGCCCACGGCAAGCTCGGCCTGCCGCCGCTGCGCGATCGAGGGTTGGACGTCGTGCTGCTGGCCGAGCGGTTCTTGCGTGAGCTCGCCGTCGACCGGGAACCGGTTGGCATCGCCGACGACGCGAAGACGGCGCTGGTCACCTACGACTGGCCCGGCAATGTACGCGAGCTGAAGAACATGATTCGCCGGGCGGCCTTCGTTTGCGACGACGGCGAGATTCGGCTGGAGGACCTCGAGCTGGGTCGGCCTCACGGCTGGGAATTCAAGCTGGCCAAGACGCTCGAGGACAGCAAGAGCCATAATTACGAGTCATTGCACTTGCTCGTCGACCGCGTGTATCTACCCGCGGTGTTGGAGGAGCACAGGTCGATCAGCGCCAGCTCCCGTCACCTGGGGATCTCGCGAGTGCGGCTACGCGACCGGCTCAAGGCGCTGGGGCTCTACGACATCAGTGACAGTTGATGACCATCTTCGCGCCACGCAAGATTGACTCGCGGAGACCGAACATGCGCCACGTCAACGCCATCTCCTACCTCGCCCTGGTTGGCGCCTTCTTCGGAGGTGTGTCCCTCGCCTGCCAATCGGGGTCGTTCGTCAACACCGGCCACTGCTTCAACGCCGACGGTGACCAGACCTGTGCCGAGCGCTTCGGCGACGAGCGGCCGTTCTGCGCGAGTCCGGAGGGGGGCTGTGGCGGCGGCACCAACTACGGTTGCGTGGCCGAGCTGCCAGCCGACGAGTGCTACAGCGCGTGTGGGCACGGGACCGTCATCACCGATGATCCGAGCTGCGTCGGGGTCGCGGACGAGACCGGCGATGGCGATGGCGATGGCGATGGTGACGGCGACGGCGACGGTGACGGTGACGGTGACGGTGATCCCGAGCCGCTCTGCGGAGATGGTGTGCCCGAGGGCGACGAGGAGTGCGACGACGGAAACACGATCGACGACGACGAGTGCAGCGACGCCTGCACGGCGGCGACCTGCGGCGACGGGATCCTCCAGTCATTCCTGGGCGAGACCTGCGACGATGGCAATACCGTCGGCGGGGACACGTGCGCGGTCACCTGCGTGGTGCCTGGAACGGTGATCTGGAACAGGCTCTACGACTTCGACCAGTGCGAGGGTCGGCTCGTCGAAATTGCGTCGACCGGGAACTTGGCGGTGACCGCAAATTGCGAGGAGTCCGGCTGGCGGCTGATTGGTCTGGACCCCGAGGGCGAGATCCTCTGGAATCGAAGCATGGGCGTCACCTCCGGCGCGGGGCTGGCCGTTGGACCCTCGGACGAGATCGTGATTGGCGGCGCACTCAACGGGACCCAAGCGCACGTTCGGTACCACGACTCGGGCGGAAACTACCAGTGGAGCACCAATCTACCAGTCGCGTCCGCGTTCATGCGTGGGGTGGCGATTGACGGAAGCGGTGGGATCATCGCAGCGGGTGAAGATCTGCCCAACCAGATCTGGCGGCGGTACTCCTCCGACGGTACCGTCGAGTGGACCAAGCAGCACAGGAACAACAATATCGTGCTGGCGATGACCGCCAATGACTCCGGCCGGATCTGGATACTGTGGGTGAGTCCGTTTCGGCTCGAGACCTACACGGCTGCGGGTGACCTGGACTGGACTTCGGGAGTGCTCGGCTCGACCACGGGTTACGGCGGTCTCGCCCTCGACTCGGTCGACAATGTCTATGCGGTCGGCCAGACCAGCAACCAGTGGGAGAGCTTTTATGTGAGCAAGTACGATCCTGCTGGCATCCCGTTATGGACCGACCTTCACAACGACCCGGATATTTTCGAACTCGGCCACGCCATCGCAGCCTTGCCCAACGATGGGGCGTTGGTCGCCGGCTACACCGACAGCGACGGGGTCAACGTGGAGAAGAACGGGTTGCTGAGCTGGTTCACGTCCGACGGCGACCACCTGCTGGATGTGGCGTTCGACGGCGCTCCGAACAATGACGCCGACGTCCTGCGCGACGTTGCCACGGCCACCGAGGGCTACGCGGTCGCGGTCGGCGCCCATGAGAGCACGTCGGCTGGCCACCTGCTGTGGCTGGTCAAGATCGCGATCTGAGCTCACCCACCAATCCCTGGGCAAGTCTGCTCGGGAAACGCCGCGGTCACGCACTCGGCGGTGATCGAGGTCCCGCCAATCGCCGGAAACCCCGGCCGCCGGGCGATCTTGAACTCGAGATTATACCCATTCGCGACACATTGGTCGGTCATGTTGTCGTTCGGATCCGGGGTCTGGCCGCCGGGATCCACCAGCATCGCGAAGCACACATTCACGCCGGCGCTGGGCATGGCGTAGTCGTTGCTCTCCGGATCGATGACATAGCCGCTCTCGTTGCGCAGGCACTCGGCGATGATCGATTCGTTGTTTTGGCCGGGCGGATCCTCGGTGAGGATGCACTGCGGATCGACGACCTCGGACTGCGGGTTGGTGTCGGCGGCGCACTGGGTGTAACAGGCGGGCTGGATCTGGTCGCCGATCTTGTCGGCGATGGCCGCGAGCGCCTGCGAATAGTCGGGGTTGCAGATCGAGAACATGTTGTCGGCGGTGAACGCCTCGGTCAGATCGCGCAGTCGGACCGGGGGCACGGCGGCGACCGGGTTGGCGGGATCGAGGGGGTTGGGCGCGGTGCAGCCGGGGCCGATGCCGAAATTCTGCTGAAAGTAGGGATCGGTGTTGGTGACGTCGGCGTAGTAGGGCTCGCCGGTACTGTTGACGCCGCCGATCAGGGCGACGATGATCTCCTGATCGGCGTTGAGCGACTGCTTGTCGTCCTCGAAGCCCTGCAGCAGGTTGAAGTAGCGGCTCATCGGGTGGAGCACGGCGGCGGCCGGATCGTTGGTGACGAAGCCGTTGACGTCCTTGTCGACCGGATCGCAGGTCTCGTAGCTGCTCGGATCGCCGTAACACTCGACGCCGGCGTTCCAGCAGACCGCGGAGGTCGGGTACGACAGCGTGGGATCGGACCAGAACACCTTGTTGCCGGTGGCCTCGAAGATCGTCGACCAGTCCTTGTTGTAGGAGCAGTCGACCTCGTCGGTCAAAAACACGATCGCCAGGATCGCGTTGGGCCGGATGAAGCCGTAGCTGTCCTCGTTGGCGGTCTGGGTGCGGACCAGGGCCAGGTACATCGACTCGAGCTGCGACTCGAAGCCGCAGCCGTTGACGCCCTGCGGGCCGAAGCACTTGAAGGCCTCGGCGGTGTTGGTGCCCTCGGGGATGTTCTTTTTACCCTCGATGTTCTCGAGCCACGGGCGCGGCTTGGGGTTGGGATCGACGTCGGTGGTGGTCGGCAGGATCTCGAGGTCGGCGGCCTCCAGGTTGCAGATGTCGTTGCAGGCCAGATCCTGGACGTCGACGTTGTCGCCGAACAGGAAGTCGCCGAGCCGGGTCTTGCACGAGCTCAGGACCAGCTTGCCGGCCTCGGGCGTGGTCATGCCCTGCGGGCACCAGGTGTTGCCGTTGTCGGTGGTGGTGATGCCGATCCGGTAGTTGGCCTCGACGCCCTGTTGCTCGAGCACGTTGATGAACGAGCCGACGTTGGCGGCGAAGATCGCCTGCTCCTCGCCCATCGAGCCCGAGTTGTCGATCACGAACAGAATATCGACGTCCTTGTTGGTGGTCAGATGCGGATCGCCCCAATCCTCGTCGTTGCCGTCGCCGTCACCGACCACCTCGGTACCCTCGGCCTCCTCGATGACGCAGTTGTCGAACGCGGCACAGTTGGCGGTCTTCTCTGCGCAGCCGCTGGCGAGCGAGGCGAGTCCGAGCAGGCAAGGCGCGACGATCGGGCCGTACTTCATGCCCGAACCAATATCACGACCGGACCGGCGCGATCACCTGACTCTGCAGCACAATCCCGAGGTCGCCCCGGCGATCGCTCAGCCGTGTTCGACAGACGCCGAAACCGAGCGGCTCGCTCCAGGTGCGCGCCTGCATGCCCAGCCACTCGCCGCTCGGCAGTCGGTGTAGCTGCACGGTCAGATCCGGGTTCACGAAGCTCCACGCGCGGGTATCCAACGATGTACCCAGCCCGTGTCCCGCGTCGGCGCAGATCATCACGCGCTGTAACGCGCTGGTCTGCTCGCCAGCGACCAGCGGCACGCGCGGGCGCATCCACGCGGCCATCCGCCCGCTGCCGAACTCGCCGTCGGCGATCCGAACCTCCATCGCGGTGTGGTAGCCGACCTCGTGCTGAAAGAACGGGAACTCGAAGCCCGGGCACTGCTCGAGCGGGCGCAGCAGCTCGTGGCCGTCGGGCAGGCGAATCGGCAGGCCGAGCTCCTCGACGCGAATGCGAACCGCGACCGCGACGGCGAGCTGCTGTTCGCCGGAGATCAGCGCGGCGGCGATCCGGTGGACGGTGCGGCCGCGGGTCAAGACCTCGGTGACGACCTCGAGCGGGGCGGCGATCGGGATCGGTCGCAGTAGCTCGACGGTCATTCGCACGGTAAATAGATCGACGCCGTCGTGCTCGAGCCGCTCGATCGCGCGGGCCAGCAACGCGGTCGGCGGGCCGCCGTGCTGGTGATCGTTGCTCCACGGGCCGCGGGTCAGCGCGGTCGCGAAGAAGCGCTCCTCGCCTCGACCCCCGCGCTCGCGCACCTAAAAGTGTCCGTCAGTCATGAGCTTCACCCGCGGCGCGGACCGCCGCGAGCTCGGCGGGGATCCGCAGGCCGAGCAGCAACGCGGCGTTGAGCACGGTGCAGACCACGGCGGTGATCCAGGCGCCGAAGATCAGCGGTACGCACAGGAGCTCGAGCGCGACCGCGAGATAATTGGGGTGGGCGATGAATCGATAGGGACCTTGGCGAATCAGCGGGGCGCCGTCGATCACCACGATCTTGGTGTTCCAGCGCCGACCGAGGCTGGCGATCGCCCAGTAGCGCAGGGCCTCGGCCAGCACGAAGCCGATCAGCCAGGCCGGCCAGCCGACGCCGAGCTCGGGGCCCGATGGAGAACCCCCCGGAGAGCCGAACCAGGCCTCGAGCGGCCAGGCCAGCAGCCAGCCAATGTGCAGGACGAAGAACATCCAGTAGTGGGGCTCTTCGATCAGCCGCCCGCCCTGCGAGAGCGCCCACTGCAAATTGCGCCTGGCCAGGCGCAGCTCGGACACCCGCTGGGCGGCGATGATCACGATCAGGCCCCAAAACAGCGCGCTGTCGATCACCATCGAAACACCACCCCCTCGGCACAAAAGCCGGGGCCGAGCGCGAGCAGCAGGCCCGGCTCGCCGCGCGCGGCGGTGTTGGCCAGGAACCGCTCGAGCACGAACAAGACGGGCGGGCTCGACATGTTGCCGTGGTCGCGCAGCACCTCACGAGCGTAGCGCAATCGCTCGGGGTCGAGCCCGAGCGCCGACTCCCAGGCGTCGAGCACCTTGCGGCCGCCGGGGTGGACGACGAGGTGGTGACGGTCGGCGGCGGACAGACCGACGCTGGCGAGCGCGTCGCCGACCATCTCGGCGGCGAGCTCGATCACGATGTCGGGGATGGTCGGCGCGAACCGAACCCGCAGGCCCTCGTCCTCGAGATCCCAGCCCATGATGTGCTCGCTGTCGTCGATCAGCCGGGCGTAGCCGCCCAGCAATTCGGGGCCGTGTCCGCTCGAGCCGGGTCGCCAGTGGGGCTCGGGCGCGACCACGGCCGCGGCGGCGCCGTCTCCGAACAGCGCGACCGCGACCAGGTTCGACTTGCGCCGATCACCGTGGACGAACGTGAGGCTGCATAGCTCGCAGGCGATCACCAGCACGGGCTTTTGCAGGCCGAGGGCGAGCGCGCGAGCGCGGGCGAGGCCGGCACCGCCACCCGCACAGCCGAGCCCCCACAGCGGCGCGCGGTGGATCGTGCGCGGGAGCTCGAGGTTCTGGACCAGCCGTGCGTCGAGGCTCGGGGTCGACAGCCCGGTGCTCGACGCGAACACGATCGCCCCGTACTCGCGCCGATCGATCCCGGCCTGCTCGAGCGCGACCGCGGCGGCCCGGGTCGCGAGCTGCAACGCCTGCTCGCGATAGGCGGCGTTCTTCTCGGGGAAGCTGCGCTTTTGCTCGAGCCACTCGATCGGTCGACCAATGTGGCGGGTCTCGACCCCGGCGTTTTCGTAGACCTCGAGCAGCCGCTCGAGCTCGGCGTCGCCGTCGTCGCTGAAATCGTCGGCGAAGAACCCTCGCGCGAATTGCTTGGCGCGCGCCTGCGAGAGCCGGTGCTCCGGCGAGGCGCTGGCGACCGCGAGCACGCCGACCCTTCGGCTCATTCGTGCTCCTTGCGGGAATCGGCGGAATCGGCGGGCTCGGGCAGGTCGGCCTCGGGGGTCCGGCAGGTGTCGCGAAACACGTACTGCGAGAGCTTCTTGCGGTGGCTGGAGGTCCAGTCGATGCTCGGCCGCTTGGCGTCGTCGGGCAAATAGCCGAGCCGATACATGGCGATCAGCTCGAGATCGTCGGGCACCGCGATCAATTCGCTGATCTGCTGCCAGGCGTCGGGGAATTCCATGGGCGTGGAGATGAACTGAATGCCCATGCCGAGGTCGACGGTGGTCAGCCAGATGTTCTCGATCGCCATGCCGAGCCCGAGCAGCGAATAAAAGCCGGACAGCTGGTCGGGCACATATTCTTCCCTGGTCAACATCGCGGCCAGCAACAAGGGGCTGCCGGCGACCAGCTTGCGATTGTCGTTGCCGAGGGTCTTGGGCACGCCGAGCTTGTTGACGACCTTCTGCCCGGTCTCGGAGAACACGTGCTTGACGAAGGGCCGCAGCGGGGCCGGGAGCTTGTCGATGAAGATGCCGTCGCGGCGCTCGGCCATCTCGTCCCTGGAGAATCGAAAGTAGCGCTTGTAACGGGTGAAGAACTTGCCGCCGGCCATCAGGCCCTGCATGGTCTCGCCAGCGATCTCGGAGATGCGCTCGCGCAGGGCGTCGTCGGTGATCAGCACGAAGCGCCACGGCTGCGAGTTGAAGTGGCTGGGCGCGCGCGAGGCCGCCTCCATCAGCCGGTGCTGGTGCTCGAGGCTGACCGGGTCGGGCTTGAAGTGGCCGTTGGTGGTCGAACGGCGCAGGATCGCTTCGCGGAGTTCCATCAGGTCGCTTTCACAACAGGTAGGCGAGCAGGTAGCCGGCCGCGCCGATCATCGCGACGATCGGGTGCGGCTTGCTGCCGGGCTTGGTCAGGGGCATGGCCGCGAGCGCGGCGACGGTCACGAGCAGCGCGGGATGAAACGCGAGCACCGCGGCGGCCAGCGCGGTAGCGAACACGATCGCGTACAGCCAGTGATGAAAGGCGCCGAAGCTGGCACGAAACAGCTGCGCGGCCACACCGACGGCGAGGTTGATCGCGTACAGGGCAGCGCCCAGGTGCAAGGTCCAGGAGAGGTTCACCGCGTGCCGAACCGCGAGTTTAGCCTTGGGCGTCGGCAGCTGAAAAGCGGTAGCTTTCAGCAGATGCGAGGCTCGGCCGCAGCGCTGCGTACAATCGCCTGCTCGGTTGTCGCGATCGTGATGGCCTGCGCGGGTCGGCTCGATCCGCCACCTTCGCGCAGCGCCGAGCAGTTCACACAGGGGCGCGCGCTGGTCGATCTCGACGCGCTGGCGCTCGCCCGGGCCCGGGCCGACGCGGCGTCCGACGACGTCGACGCGCAGTGGAACGCGGGCATCAAGCTCGCGCGCGCGACCTTGCAGGGCCACGTCGAGCTGCGCGATGACGCCGAGCGCTACCTCGAGCGAGCGTGGCGGCTGGACCCGAGCGGCGAGCGAGTGCCGGCCGCGGAGGTGCTGGCGCGGTTCCTCAACATCCGCAGCAGCGTGCTCGATCTCGACAAGATCGACCTGCAGATCGCCCTCTACGAGTCGCTGATCGAGCCCGATCAGCACGGCCGCGGGCCGGCTCGGATGGACGCCGAGCAGTTTCACTTCGCCAGCTTCGCGGCCGCGGCCGAGGCTCTGCGCGCCTACGACCAGGGCCGAGGTCTGGTCGCGCTGCGACGGCTGGCAGCGCTCGAGCGGGCGATGGCGGTGCGGGCCCGCGAGCACCCCGAGGACATCGACAGCTGCGCGATGGCAGGCAACTTCGAGCTGACCTTCGCGGGCATGGTGCCGGTCGGCGTCGAGCGTCGACTGGCGCGCGGCGTGGCCTACCTCGAGACCCAGCAGGATCACTGGGAGCAGCTCAGTCCGCGGGCGCGCAGCACCGCGATCGCGCCCAACGTCCGCAGCGTGTTCGCGCTGTTTCTGGCCGAGGGGCTGCTCGCGCGCGGGGAGATCGACGAGGCCGGGCGGCGCTACCAAGAGATCGTCGCGCTGCCGCAGGTGCCCGACACGAGCCCGCGTCGGCAGATCGTCGCGCTCGCGCAGCATCGGCTCGCGCATCTGCACGACTACGCGGGCGCGCGCGAGTTGTTGCCGCCGTGGCCGTCGGGCGTGACCGGCTGTGTCGCATGTCACTCGCACGAGGCCACGCTGCCGACCGACGATCTCCATCTACTGGCACCGCTGTGATGACCAAGTCGCTGCTCACCGCGATTTTGCTGCTCGCGTCGGCGTGTCAGGGCAAGCCGCTCGGACATCCGTCGCGCGACGCCGCCGGGCCCGAGGCCCACACCCGTCGCGATCTGGATCTGACCGCCGAGCAGGAGGCGTACCTGACCGAGCTCGCGGCCGCGGCCGATCGCAACCCGGGCGACTTCGAGGCCCTCGAGGCCTCGGGGCTGGCCCACATGAACTTCACCCTGGCCGGGGTCCTGCGGCTGCGCGATCGGGCCGAGCAGGATCTCGAGGCCGCGTTCGCGCTCGACTCGAGCGACGCGCAGCTCAACCGCTCGCTCGGGCGCTTCTACAACTTGCGGGCGGTCGCGGGCGACTACGCCAAGGCCGAGATGCAGGTGAAGGTCTACGCGGCGCTGCTCGGCGACACCCGGCCGGAGGCGATGAGCGACAGCGAGTTCGTCGCCTACAGCTTCTTCATGCTCGGCCGGGTGCTCGCGGCCAAGAACCGCGGCAACAACCTCGAGGCGCTGCGGCTGGTCGCCGCGCTCGAGCAGCAGCTCGCCGAGCGGGTCCGCAGGCACCCGGACACGATCGAGTTTCGGGCGCTGGCCGGCAACTTCGCGTTCTTCTTCGCCGGCAACATCCCGCTCGAGCGCGAGCGACGGGTGCGGGAGGCGGTCGCTCACTTCGAGGTCCTGCGCGCGCGCTGGGATCAGCTGCGAGCGGGCGCCCGCGATCCGCTGCACTGTCCGAACACCCGGGAGAATTTCATGTTCGAGCTGGCCGAGGGCTACCTGGTGCTCGAGCGGCCCGACGACGCGCGGGCGATCTACCAGGAGCTCGCGCAGATCAGCGGGCCGCGGACCCGGGCCAAGGAGCTGATCGCCCACGTCGCCGACGAGCGGCTCCGCAACCTCGACGCCTACCTGGGCGAGATGAAGCTGATGCCGCCGTGGCCGAGCGACGTGGGCAATTGCGTGGTTTGCCACGCGTGGACCAGCGAGGTGCCGCTCGACTCGCTCTATTCTATTGAAGTGATTCGGCTGGAGGACGTGCCCTCGCAGGCGCAGGCCCAGCCGCTCGTGACGTCGCAGATCGTCGGCCGCGAGCGCTTGCCGGAGCACGTCGCGGAGCTGCTCGAGCGCGAGTGCGGGCCCTGTCACTTCGTCGGCGGCGAGCTGGCCGACACGCTCGATCTCTCGCAGTCAGACGTGGTGGTCGACCGGGCCCGGGAGATCGGCGCGCGGATCGACGCCGGCGAGATGCCGCCCGATCAGCCGCTCGAT
>Ga0079224_100011840_pt1 | contig 12042 bp, 11 predicted proteins | sample Stecom2015_FD_80414 | JGI IMG/M metagenome (GOLD analysis project Ga0079224, IMG submission 80414) | Agricultural soil microbial communities from Utah to study Nitrogen management - Steer compost 2015 | ecosystem: Environmental > Terrestrial > Soil > Agricultural land | place: USA: Utah... | reverse complement strand
GTTCGATGGACGGCGCTTCCAAGTTCGTGCGGGGCGATGCCGTCGCCGGCATCCTGATCCTGCTGATCAACATGATCGGCGGTGTGGCCATCGGCGCGGTCATGCACGACCTGGACTTCGGCGACGCCTTCCGCCAATACGCCTTGCTGACCATCGGCGACGGCCTTGTCGCGCAGATCCCGGCCCTGTTGCTGTCGGCCGCTGCGGCCATCATCGTCACGCGCATGAGCGATGCTGGCGACTTCCAGGAACAGATCGCCTCGCAGATGCTGGCCTCGCCCAGCGTACTCTACAGCGCCGCCGCCCTGATGGGCGTGCTGGCCGTGATCCCAGGCATGCCCTGGCTGACCTTCCTGGCCTTCGCGGCAGTGCTGGCCTTCGCGGGCTGGCGCATGGACGTGCGCCAGAAGAGCCGCCCCGCCAACAGCGATGTCGAGGCCATCGGCACGGCCTTGCTGACGGCCGAAGCCGAGCCCGAACTGAGTTGGCGCAGCCTGCCCATCGTCGAGCCGATCTCGGTGTCGCTCGGCTACAAGCTGGTCGGACAGATCGACCAGGCGCAGGGCGCGCCGCTGCTCAAACGTGTCAAGGGCGTGCGGCAAAGCCTGAGCGAGTCGCTGGGTGTTCTGCTGCCGCCCATCGGGGTGCGCGACGACCTTGGGCTCAAACCTTCGCAGTACGCGGTCTTGCTGGGCGGGGTGCCCATCGCCCAGGCCGAGGTCTTCGCCGATCGCTTGATGGCCGTGCCCTCGCCGCAGGTCTACGGCGAGCTGGACGGCATCCCGGGCATCGAGCCCGCCTACGGCCTGCCGGTGACCTGGATCGCCGTGGAAGACAAGGCACACGCATTGGGCCTGGGCTACCAGGTGGTCGACGGGGCCAGCGTGATCGCCACCCACCTCTCCAAGCTGGCCCGTGACCACCTCAGCGAGCTGTTCCGACATGAAGATGTGAGCGCCGTGCTGGAGCGGCTGTCTGCCCTGTCGCCCAAACTCGGGGCGGCCCTGGAGAAGGCCTTGCCGGCCAGCCTGCTGCTCAAGGTGTTTCGGGCGCTGCTGGCCGAAGGCGTGTCGCTCAAGGACATCGTGCCCATTGCCACCACTTTGCTGGAGAACGCCGAGGCGGTGAAAGACCCCATTTTGCTGGCCGCCGAAGTGCGTTGCACCATGCGGCGCCAGATCGTGTCCAACCTGTGCGGCAACAAGTCTGAGATGAAGAGCTTCAACCTCAGTGGCGAGCTGGAGAACATGCTGCTGGGTTCGCTCAACCAGGCTCGCCAGGCGGGCAAGGTGGCGCTGGACAGTTATCCGGTCGATCCCAATCTGCTGTCGCAGTTGCAGACCAATATGCCCATCGCCCGCGAGCAGATGAAACAGCAGTCCACCGCGCCGGTGTTGCTGGTGATGCCGCAGATTCGCCCGCTGTTGGCGCGCTATGCTCGCCTGTTCGCGCCAGGGCTGCACGTGCTGTCCTACAACGAGATCCCCGAGAACCGGGAAGTCAACATCATCGGTACGCTGGGCTGATGGGCGAGATGCCACCCGGCGGGCCCAGGCTGCCCAGCGCCACCAGCACTTCGGCGGCCACCCGAAACACCGGGCTGGGCAGGGCGGCCTGACCCCAGGGCGGCCCGGCCGAGGGGGCATCCGAGGCCGTCGTCGGGTCAGAGCGGACCGATTCGGCCGGCAGGCGTTGCAACCATTGGCAATTGAGCAGGCGCATGCCCGCACGGTGCACGGCCTGGGTGACCGTGGGCAGGGAGTGGCGCACGCGGTGCAGGGCCGTCTCGTCGGGTACCACGATGAGCAGGACCGCCCCTTCCGACAGTAGCTGAACCTGCACCTCGACCAGGCCCAGGCTCGGCAGCACTCCGCTCAGGCGCAGGCCCCAGGCGCGGGGGCGGCGCCGTGCTGCGCTGCCTTGGCGGCCCGATGGGGGCAGCAGGTGCAAGGCCATGGGCAAGCCGCCCCAGGCGAAGACCGGAAACAGCCAGCGTTCGATGGGTGAGAGCGGCGCCTGCGTGGGCTCTGCCCCGGCGCCAAAGATTTTCTTGAGGTGTTCCAGCACGCCCACCTGCCAGTGGGCGGCCAGCGTGGCCGCATCGGGGGCGGCCCAGGCCATGCGCAAAATGGCGGCCTGGTCGGGCTGCATGGCGGCCAGCAGGGGCACCGCGCTTGCCAGCGGGCCTTCCCCGGTGTGGGTTGGTGCGGGGGCGCTCATGCCGATGCGCGCCAGCTCCAGGCGCGGCGTGGTGGCCAGCACCTTAACCATCAGCACGTCGCCGGGCTGCAGATCGGTGATGAGTTCATCGGCCACCATCGTGCCGGGCTGCAACTGGACCGCATTGCCTTCGCGTCCGGTGGCGAGCACGCTCCCATCACGGGCATTGAGGGTCAGGCTCAGCGTCTCGCCCATCGCGGGTGAGCGCACCAGGACACTGGTCTGAGGACCGGTGGCGGTGCGCTCGTAGGGCGTGGCGCCCGGACGCGTCGCGGCGATGGGAGGCAGGGCAGGTGTCATGGTCTCGGGGGGGCGAGCAGTGCCCTTGACATGAAGGGCGACCGGCGCGCGCCAAACGTTAAGCCCGGCGCCGAAAGGCCTGAGGAAAGGGGCAAAGTACCGCGACATCAGCCCTTGGTGATTTTCCGCGCTGAGCATAATCGTCGTGACCTCCTCACCGTATTGATGGCGCCCATGTCCACCCCCCTCGTCAGCTTCTGCATACCCACTTACAACCGTGGCCGCTACCTCGATTCGCTGCTGGGCAGTCTCACGGGCCTGCTGGCCGACTTCCCCTACAGCTACGAAGTGTTCGTGGGTGACAACGCCTCAGAGGACGACACCCAGGCGGTGTTGGCCAAGTACGCCGACTGGCCGGCCTTGCGGGTGGTGCGGCACGAAACCAACCTGGGTGGCGGGCCCAACTGGCAGTACCTCCTCTCGAACGCCCGTGGCCGCTACTTCGTCTATGTCGCAGACGACGACTGCATCCTCGCGCCTGAGGTGGCCAATGTGATCCAGACCATGGAAGCGCTCCCCAGCGTGGGGGTGGTCTACGCACCGTGGAAGTTGCTTGATCTGGTCCACGACAAGGACCTGGGGCAGTTCTACCGTCTGCAGGAAGATGTGGTGGTGCCGCAAGGCAATTTTGCACAGTTGCTGGACATCGTCCTGACGCACCGCGTCTTCCCGGAAATCGCCATCTATCGCCGTGAGGTGCTGTTGGACGTGATGCCGCGTGTGCAGGAGCAGGCCTTCTACGCCTTCGTGCATGCCGCCGAGTTCGTTCAGCATGGCGACGTCGCCTTTCTGAAAGACCCGTTCTACGTGGCCATCACGAATTACTTTGCGGACCATCAGCGCGAGCAGGCTGGCAACGGTGAAGTGGAGTACGCGTGGGACCGCTACCGCGGCGGCCTGGAACATGTGCTGGGCCGCGCCATCCCGCAGATCACGCCGCAGCAAAGGGTGGAGTTCACCTTGCGCATCCAGGACATGATCACCGAACGGATGAGCGTGGCCGTGCGCATGCGCGTGGGCCATCAGCGTGACCCGATCGAAACCTATTACCTGGCCTACCGCCTGCGCGCGTTGGGCGGCGAGCAGCTTCTGCCGGTCGAACTGGGCACCCTGGCCACGACGGCCGCCGTGCACTTCCTCACGCAAGACAAGGACCTCAACCAGGGCATCCGTCAACTGGTGGGCATGGGTGACTACCCGCCGGCCCTGCGCACCCTGATCGAAGCCAAGGCCTCGGTGCCGGTGCGCTACACCAACGACATGGCTTCGCTGCAGGAACTGGACGAGGGCACACTGGTGTTGCTGCGTGCGGGGCACGAACCTTCCGCGGTGCCGGCGGCTTGCCGCGCCCGCCTGGTGTGCGAGCGGACCTTGATGAGCAAATTCACGGCCTGAAGCGGCGGGCCGACCGAGCTGAGTTGACATGAACGCGAACCCCCAGGCGCTGTCCGAGATGGTCTGTCGCCAGTTGGCGAACTTCTACCCGGACGGCCACGAAGCGCGCCCGTCTGTTCAGCAGGCGATGGCGGCGGCGTGCGCCCGCACGAGTCACTGTGTCTCCCAGGTGCTGGGTTGGCCCCGCAACTTCGATCCGCTGCACTCCGCTCACCACGCTACTTTTCTGTACCACCTCGCCAATGAGGTGGGGGTGGTGCTGGGTGATCGCGCCACGGCCACACGGCTCTTTCTGCTCAACAAGGCCCTGCACGGGCTGGAGCTCTTCTACGATGTGGAGATGCCGGAGGTTTTTGCGCTCTCGCACACCACCGGTCTGGTGTTCGCCAAGGCGACCTTCGGCAACCAGCTGGTGTTCCACCAGAACTGCACGGTGGGCCGCAAGGCCGATGGCCATCGGCCTGTCTTTGGCAACCGCGTGGTGATGTACCCCGGCTCCATGGTCATTGGCAACTGCCAGGTGCGCGACCGGACCGTGATCGCCCCCGGGGTGTGCCTGGTCGACACCGACACCCCCGGCGACTGCTATGTGCTGCCCGGCGAGGCGGGGCGGCCGGTGTTCAAGGCACTCAAGAAGGACGTCTGGCGAACCTACTTCGTCAGCTGAGGCGGGCCCGGTTCTGCAAGAAGGTGGCCCAGTCCAGGGTGCCCGAGCCGACGTATTCCTTGCCCGCACGACCGCAATGCGCCACAAGGTCCAGACCCGAGACATAGGGTGTGAAGGGGCCATGCGACTGGGGGTAGGCCCGCTTCTGGTAGTCCATGTACTGCACCGTCACGCCTTGCGCGGCAAAGCCGGTGTGGTCGAGGTAGTTGGCCGCGCCGTGGCCGGTGAGGTAGTGGTCTCCGCCCAGGGCCTTCACCACCTGCAGCACCCGCTCGCTGCTGCTCCCGGGCAGCTTCATCGATTCGACATCGACGAAGCGCGTGTGGGTGTCCAGTGCCAGGTAGCGGCACAGCGCCAGCAGCGAGGCGCGCGCCAGCGATCCGATGTTCGGGTGTTCTTCGGCGTAGACCTCGTGCACGAGTCGCAGCGCGTCCTGCGCGTAAGGCGCGCCTTCAAAACTGCTTTCGAGCAGGCTCAGGTGCCGAGCCTTCCAACCGGTGTCGGCCCCCACGCGCACCTCGTTGATGCGCTGACCAAGTTGCAGTCCGTCCAGCGGCACGGTCATCCAGCGCAGGCCCTGCGGGGTCTTGATCTGCACGCGGTTGACGAAGCTGCCCTTGGAGAACTGCACGTCGTCGTAATGAACGAAAACGTCCGCCAGGCGCACCTGTTCGAGCAGGCCCACCCAGGGAAACAACATCGATTGCGAAATGACGACCTTCATCGTGTGGCGCCGAGGTGTTTCTCCATCAGCGCGACATCCAGCCAGCGGCCTTCCAGGTACACGTCTTCACGCAGCAGGCCGCAGCGCTCGAAACCCAGTTGCTCGTAGCAGCGGATGGCGCGAACGTTGTCCTGGCGCACCCTCAGATTGACCTTGCGCAGGCTCCAGTTGGCCTGCAGATAGGGCAGGGCGGCGGCGATGGCCTCGCGGCCGCGTCCACCGCCCTGGGCCTCGGGCGTCAGGCAGATGCCGAGATCGGCGCGGCGGTCAAAGGCGTCCATGCCGGTGAACTGAAGGAAACCGAGGGCCTGGTCGCTTTGGCGGTCGGCCAGGATCCACAGCAGCGAACCGGCGGCCGAGGAACGATCGTGCAGCCACTGCTGCACCTGCGCGCTGCTGTTGCCCCGCACGCGTGCCAGCAGTTGGGCTTGCAGGGCGACGTCGTTGCGCAGTCGCGTGAGCGCCGGGTGGTCCTCGCTGCGCCAGGCGCGCAGCCGCAGTTGCGCCGTCTCGATCATGCGTGGGCCTCGTCCAGGAAGACCAGGTCGATGTCTCTCTCCTTCAGCCAGCTCATCTCCGCCATCGCCTTGCGTGCCACGCTGGGGTTCAGGCCGATGTAGAGCGTGCGCACGCCCTCGGGTAGCGATTGCGGGGCGAGGATGGGCTTGCCGAACAGCTCTCGCCCTTGCAGGAAGGGGTTGCGGTCCAGGTAGCACTGGATGCGGCTGGTGTCCTTGAGCGAACTGGTGATGTAGGCGCCATAGAAGCCCGAGCCGTAGATGGCGGCCGGCCCGCTGCGTGCCCGCGCCTCGGCGCGAGCCAGCCGCTCGTTGAGCGCATGCCATTGCCGGGCCAGTGCCACGCCGCGTTCGTACTCGGCTTGCGGGTCGGGCCCGGGCGTGGCCGGTCCTTGCGGCGAGGCGGAAAAGACCAGGGCGCCACGGTGGACCTGGGCGTCGATCTCGATGCGCTGGAAGCCGGCGTCGCGCAGCAGGGCGTGCAAGGAGGCGGTGGTGAAGTGGTTGACGTGATCGAGCACGAAGAAGTCGCCCGGGTTGCCGAAGGTGTCCGGCACGATCCCGTAGAAGGTGCCATCGTCCTTGAGCAGGGAGCGCACATGAGCCACCGTGGCGCGTGGCTCGGGGATGTGCTCGAGCGCGAAGTAGGAGGTCACCACATCGAAGCGGGTCTGCCAGTCGGCGGGCGTCTGGTGGGTGGCCTGGCGTTCGCGTGGGATCAGGCGGTCCCAGTAGGCCCGGTACATGTCGCTGACATCGAAGAGGTGCACTTGCAACTCGGGCCGGACCGCCAGCAGCCGCATGGGCATGGCGGCCTTGGCGCAACCGTAGTCGAGCAGCCGGGTGCCGGCGGGCAGGGGCAGCTTGCTCAGCAGCGTGTCCAACTGGTGGTCGGTGCGGTAGATGATCTGCTCACCACGGGTGTCGTAGATCTGGTCCTCGTCCTCGTGCGCCAGCAAGATGCGGTACTCGCTCTCGTAGTACTCGGGCGTGTCGGGCAGGGCTTCACCGCGCAGGTGACCGCAGCGGCGGCAGCCCCAGACGCGTGAGCGCCCTTCGCGCAGTTCGCACAGCGAGGTCAGGGTGTGCGCCGAGCTGGATTCGTAAATCGGTTCGCCCAGCGGCGATTGGCAGACATTGCATTGCATGGGAGGCTCCTGTGGCGTCAGTCGGCGCACAGCTCGGGGTGAATCTGACGGAAGTCCTGGCCGGCGGCGAACGAACCTTTCCAGCCATGCGCCAGACCGGTGGGGTCCTTGAAGTTGAAGTAGCGCATCTGCATCGACCACCGGGCGCGGTCGCCGCGGTTGTGGCCGGATGCGTGCAGCAGCAGGAAGTCGACCACGATCAGGTCGGTGGGGCCGCTGAGCGGTGCGATGCGGGGATGGCGGGCGATCAGCTCGGCCTCGTCCTTGAGCATCAGGGCGTAGGCCCCGGTGCGATTCGGATGGGCCGGATCACGCGTGTGCACCGGCACCGGGCCGTCATGATGCGAGCCGGGGCAGAACTGCACCGGTCCGAGCGATTCGGTGATCTGCACCAGGGGGCTCCAGAGCACCACGCCATCGAGGCTGCGCAACTGGGCGGGGTACTCCTGGTGCCACTGCGCACGGAAGCGGTCTTCGTTCGGGTTGTCGATCCGGATGCCATAGCCGCCGCCCGCGATGCCGGGCAAGCTGCCGGGGCGCAGCTCGCGCATCAGCTGTTCATGGGCCGGGTGGGCCACCAGGCGCACGAAGGCAGGGATCTGTTTGACAGCGTCATAGACCTCGGCACCCCAGCTGCGGTTCTGGGCGATCAGCGCCACATAGCCCTCATCGAAGGTCTCGGGACGGAAGGCTGGGCGCGTGTCGGGCACGCCATGGCGGCGCATCACCTGGCCGATGATGTCGTGGATGGCATGCTGGATGGGCTCGATGTCCTGATCCTGCCGATAAAAGCCGGGCAGGACGAGCAGGCCTTCGGACGCGAAGGTGTGGCGCTGAGCTTCGCTGAGCAAGGGGGTGGGCATGGCGGTGTCCTCAGGCGAAAGCGGCCCGCACATGGCGCACCACGCGCTCGATGTCGGCTTCGCTCATGTCATGGTAGCTGGGCAAGTTGATGGCCCGGTCCGGCAGGCCATAGGCCACCGGGTGGTCGGTGCAGGGCTTGAACATGGGCAACTGGCTCAGGGGCCAGAAGAACACGCGCCCGTCGATCTGGTCCTGCTGGAAAGCGGCCAGCAGGGCGTCGCGATCGAAGGGCCGGCCTTCACGGACCACGATGGTAGGCATCCAGTAGCCATTGACCGTGCCAGTGGCTTGCGGGTTCATGTCCAGGGGCAGGTCGGCCAGGCGCTGCTGGTAGGCCTGGAACACGCGTCGCTTGCCCGCGATGAGCTCGTCGATGCGCTCGACCTGGGCGCAGCCAATGGCCGCCTGCAGGTTTGACATCTTGTACTTGAAACCCAGCTCGTCGGGCCAGAACTGGCGGGTCTGTCCACGGGCCCGCCCATGGTTGCTCAGGGTCAGCACCTTTTCGTACAGCGCGCTGTCCTGGGTGACGAACATGCCGCCTTCGCCGGTGGTCATGGTCTTGGTGCCGTGGAAGGAGAAGGTGCCAAAGGCCCCCATGCTGCCAGCGGCGCGGCCGTGCCAGCGCGATCCGATGGCCTCCGCGGCGTCCTCGATCACCGGCAAGCCGTGGCGCTGGCCGATGTCCAGCAAGGCATCCATGTCGCACAGATTGCCGTACAGGTGCACGGCGATGATGGCCTTGGTGCGCGGCGTGATGGCGGCTTCCACCAGGGCGGGGTTCAGGCACCAGGTGTCGGGCAGCACGTCGACGAAGACGGGCGTGGCGCCCAGGTAGGTGATGGGCGCGGCCGAAGAGATCCAGTTGGTGGCGCCCAGGATCACTTCATCGACAGGGCCGATGCCCAGCGCCGCCAGGCCCATGTGCATGGCCCCGGTGCAGCTGGACGTGGCGATGGCGTGGGCCACGCCCAGGTGCTCGCGAAAGCCGGCTTCGAAGCGGTGGATGTACTCGTAGCAGCGCTCGCCCCAGCCATGGCGGGCGGCGTCGGTGACATAGCTCACCTCCAGCTCGGTGATGGAGGGCTTGGTGTAGTGGATGCGGCTCACAGCAGCTCCAGATGCGGCACGGCGGTCGCAAAGCGCCCGCCCCACTCGCGCACGTAGTCGAGCTGCGAGCAGATCTCGTGGCGCAGGTTCCAGGGCAGGATCAGGACCACATCAGGGCGTGTGGCACGCAGCTGCGATTCGGCCACCACCGGTATGCGCGAGCCGGGCAGGAAGCGCCCTTGCTTGTGCGGCGATGCGTCCACCACATAGGGCAGCAGGTCGGGGCGCACACCGGCGTAGTTCAGCAAGGTGTTGCCCTTGGCCGCGGCCCCATAGGCGGCCACGGTCTTGCCCGCGCGCTTTTGCTCGATCAGGAAGGCCACCAAGTCGTCCTTGATGCGGTTGGCCTGCACCTGCAAGCCGGCGTAGAAGGCATCGCCTTGCATGCCGGCCTCGGCTTCGCGGGCCAGGAAGGCGGCCACGGCGGGCTGGACCGGCCGGCCATGCTCGGCATGCTGGGCCCACACGCGCAGCGAGCCGCCGTGGGTGGGCAGCTCTTCAACATCCCACACCCTCAAGCCTTGGGCCGCGAGGATGCGTTGAACCGTGCCCAGGCTCAGGTAAGAGAAGTGCTCGTGGTAGATGGTGTCGAACTGGCCTTGGCTCACCAGTTGCAGCAGGTGGGGAAACTCCAGCGTGATGCTGCCTTGCGGCGCCAGCACGGCCTTGAGGCCGGCGACGAAGTCATTGATGTCGGGCACATGGGCCAGCACGTTGTTGCCCAGCACCAGGTCGGCCTGGCGGCGCTCGCTGGTAAAGCGCTGCGCGAACGCCAGCCCGAAGAAGGACTCGATGCTTTCGATGCCCTTGCTGCGGGCCACCTCGGCGGTGCTGGTGGTGGGCTCGATGCCCACGCAGGGAATGCCGCGCTCGCGCACGTATTGCAGCAAATAGCCGTCGTTGGAGGCGATCTCCATGACCAGCGACTGCGGGCCCAGGGCCAGGCGCCCGACCGCCTGTGTCACGTAGTCGCGCGCGTGTGCCAGCCAGGACTTGGAATAGGAGGAGAAGTAGACATAGTCGCTGGAAAACAGCGCATCGTGGCGCTGCACCTCGTCGACCTGCACCAAGCGGCAGGCGCCGCAGGTGAAGACCTTCAGTGGGAAGTGCAGTTCGGGCTGGTCCAGGTCCTGCACGCGCAAGAAGGCGTTGGACGGGGGCGCCGAGCCCAGGTCGATGAACACGTCGCGCAGCGGCGCCTCGCAGTGACGGCATTTCATGCCTGCACTCCTGAAAATTGGGGGTCGATCAAGGGATGAAGCCGGTCTCTTTCTGACAGCACACTCACCGGCAGCGGCCAGGCGATGGCCAGGGCCGGGTCGTCATGGCGCACGCCGCCTTCGCAGTCGGGCGCATAGGCGGCGGTGTGCTGGTAGAGCAGCTCTACATCGTCGCTCAGCGTCTGAAAGCCGTGCGCGCAGCCTTCGGGGATGAAGAGCTGCCGGTGATTGTCCTGGGACAGTTCCACCGCGTGCCAGCGCCGGAAAGTGGGCGAGCCGGCGCGCAGGTCCACGGCCACGTCAAAGACGCGCCCGCGCAGGCAACGGACCAGCTTGGCCTCCAGCGCGGGCGCGCGCTGGAAGTGCATGCCGCGCACGGTGCCGCGCTGTGCGGTGAAGGACAGGTTGGTTTGAACGAAGCGCAGCCCGGGGCGGATGGTGTTGAACTGATCGGCGCAAAACAGCCGAGTGAGCTGGCCCCGCTCGTCGCCGCGTGGCTCGGTCTGAACCTCCCACAGGCCGGCGATGGGGGTGGCGTGCAGCTTCATGAGTCGGCCCAGGACACGCCACTCTGGCGCGCGGCCTGCACGTAATCGCGCAGGTCGTCGTGGCTGAGGAGGGTGGCGCGCTCGTGATGGGCGCGGTACCAGCGCGCCGTGCGTTCGATCATGGTGCCGGCCTGCCACACCGGGCGCCAGCCCAACTGCTGCTCGGCCTTGCTGCAGTCCAGGTGCAGCAGGGCCGCTTCATGGGGTTGCGGCGCGGCGTCATGCGGGTGGCGCACCTCGGGCCAGTGCCCGGCAAAGGCGTCGATGACCGCCCCCACGCTGAGGTGTCCTTGCGCAGGCGGGCCGAAATTCCAGGCCTGCGCCGTAGTGTGCGGATCGTTCAGCAGCCGCTCGCCCAGCATCAGGTAGCCGGACAAGGGTTCGAGCACATGCTGCCAGGGGCGCGTGGCGTGCGGGTGGCGGATCTCGGTGCTGCGGCCCGCCACGGCGGCGCGCACGAGGTCGGGAATCAGGCGGTCTTGCGCCCAGTCGCCGCCACCGATCACATTGCCGGCGCGGGCCGTGGCCAGCCCCACCGGATGGCCGCGGCTGGGGCACGCCAGGAAGCTGGCGCGGTAGCTGCTTGACACGATCTCGGCGCAGGCTTTGGAGGCGCTGTAGGGGTCGTGGCCGCCCAAGGGGTCGGTTTCACGGTAGCCCACGGTCGTGTGGCGGTTGTCGTAGCACTTGTCGGTGGTGGCATTGACCACCGCCCGCACCGAGGGCGTCACGCGCACGGCCTCAAGCAGGTTCACCAGGCCCATCACATTGGTGTCGAAGGTGGCGACAGGGTCCTGGTAGCTGCGCCGCACCAGGGCCTGGGCGCCCAGGTGAAAAATCACTTCCGGCGCAAAGCGCTGCACCGTCTCGCGCACGGCCGTGGCATCGCGCAAATCGACCAAGGCCTCATCCAGTCCCAGGTTCAAGAGGCTGACGTGATTGGGCGTGGTGTCCGGGGGCAGTGACAAACCGGCCACCTGGGCGCCCATCTGTTTCAACCACAGGGACAGCCAGGAGCCTTTGAAACCGGTGTGTCCGGTGACCAGCACCCGCCGCTGATGGTAGGTGTTGCCGAACAGGCCGGGCAGTGCAATGTTCACGCCCAGACCTTCCAGGGGGCGCTGTGCGCCTGCCACATGTCTTCGAGCCGAATCTTGTCGCGCAAGGTGTCCATCGGCTGCCAGAAGCCTTCATGGCGGAAGGCCGACAGCTGGCTTTCCTGGGCCAGCGTTTCCATGGGGCCGCGCTCCCAGATGGTCTGGTCGCCGTCCTGAATCAGGTCGATGGCCTGGGGCTCCAGCACGAAGTAGCCGCCATTGATCCAGCTG
>Ga0079224_100011839_pt1 | contig 12043 bp, 13 predicted proteins | sample Stecom2015_FD_80414 | JGI IMG/M metagenome (GOLD analysis project Ga0079224, IMG submission 80414) | Agricultural soil microbial communities from Utah to study Nitrogen management - Steer compost 2015 | ecosystem: Environmental > Terrestrial > Soil > Agricultural land | place: USA: Utah... | reverse complement strand
TTACAGGCATTGCCTTGGACAGGAAATATTCGCGAATTGCGGAATATGATTGAACGATTGATCATCCTTAGTGATAAGAAGATCACGGAAAAAGAAGTGGCGTTATATGCCAATCCGTCAAATAACAACACAATTGCTGAGAATAACGGGAGTTCAAAAAAGGGACCGATACTTGATTTTGATAAATTTGAATCTTTTCAAGATTTTAAAGATTATGCTGAAAAGGAATTTATCAACTTTAAGCTGGACAAGAATGGATGGAACGTTTCAAAGACAGCAGATGATATCGGAATACAACGTAGCCACTTATATCATAAGATTGAGAAATTTGGATTGAAACGTTCTGAATAGAATACAACAAAAAAGCGGTGGAAATATTTCCACCGCTTTTTTTCTACTGCTAATCATTGAATTTTCGTTTCTGCCTTCTGTAGAGCACAATAATAATAAGTAGAAGTATAATCGCACCCACAATAATCGCTGCTGTAGACGATGTTTCCTCTCCTTCAGTATTTATATGTTGTAACATAACGAATCCCACCTTTCTCATAACTTAAATATTTAAAATAACTACAATTGACATAATATAACGTTTTTACTTATAAAAAGCAAACATATTTAATGCAAATATGCTGTGTTTTTTGTTAAAAAATGTTAAATAATTGTTAAAGTAAATTTATTTTAATTTAAATTTCTTCGGCTACCGGACTATGGATTAACTCCTGTGCTTCAATCAAGATGCGCTTCTTTTGGTGTCGGGCGGTTTGCAAATATTCGAGATATTGGGGATTTTCAACTAAATCGCGAACGAGTATACAGCCACTCTTGAGTAACAGCGATTTTTCCATACTGTTTAGATTGGTTAAACAGGTCACGGGATACAGCTCTAGATGGTCTACTTGATTTTTAATACTATTATGAGCGGGATAATCCCAAGCTAACATGTTTAATTTGTAATATTCTCCAAAACTGATAGAATCAGCCGTGAGATAAGCATTTGTGACTAGCCAACCATCTGTAAATTGTTGGGATGTGTCAAAAAATGAAAATGGTAGACCTTTAATATCTTTTACCCTTGACAGAAAATACATGGGAGTAGTTACCGAAATCTTAGCATCTACGTCGTTTCGGAATTTGCATTCTATTGCTAGCATAGAATTACCTTTTGCCGCTATGACATCAATTTCATGGGTAACTGCATGGCCCTGTACGGTTTTTCCGGTAATAGTTTTATAACCGGCATTGGCAAACAACTTACCTATCCATTTCTCAAAATAGAAACCCTCCGGCCCTAAATCCCGGAGCGCCTTCTTCAAGGAATACCTGGCTGCGTAGGAGTCCCGATGGTTTTTTAGTAAATCAAAAGCAAGCTCATACAGTTCGCGCGTGGTGATACCATCGTAGAGACGCGGTTGTATACGTTGGAAAACTTTATCCACTTCCTCTTCAGAAGCTTCTGATTTCGTTAGGGAGTGCCGTAATTTATTTGGCTCAAAGGGGACCAATTCCCCAGAATGTTTTTTTACGTGGATCTTCATTGCAATCTGTTTGGGTGCCAAAAAGTACAATTTTTTATGTGAACAGCAAAACATTTTGAATAATTAGATTGTTCTATCTAAAAATTGGTTATGGGAATTATAGATCAAGCAATAGAAAAAATGAAAACTAAACTGGACGATGCCTGCGAACATGGTGCAATAGGAAGTTCAGAACGGATGTTGTCAGTAATAGCAGGTGGCTTTATCTTGGGATATAGCGTCAAAAAATTATTGAAGAAACCTTTGAGTGCCGTATCTGGCATTACGTTGGGAGGGGCTTTAATTGCCAGAGGCGTAACGGGTAAATGTCCCATCACGGGTGCAATCGGAAACGGGGAGGAAGAGGAAAAGAACCTTACGTTGATCGAGCGCCGCTATTTCGAGAAATAAATCGAGGTTTGTTTATACTACCCCCAGCTAAACCAACCTTGAAATGGTTTAGCTTTTCTACTAACTGATGAAACCTTTGACGTATTGTTGTGTGATCTCATGTTGCGGATTTAACAGTACATCGTCTGTCTTGCCAAATTCTATTATTTCTCCGTCGTATACAAATATGATATAATCGGATACACGACGTGCCTGCCGAAGAATATGTGTAACAAGGACTATCGTGTAATCCTGTTTGAGTTCTATCAATAGGTTTTCTATTGTTTGAGTCGAAACAGGGTCTAGTGCGGATGTAGATTCGTCTCCTAAGATAATTTCTGGCTTTACGGCAAGCCCACGTGCTAAGCACAAACGCTGTTGCTGGCCTATGGAGAGACGGGTTGCCGAAGCTTCCAAACGGTCTTTTACCTCGTGCCATAATCCGACATTGCGTAGCTGGGTTTCTACTATTTGTGCCAATACTTGTTTGTTTTTCTCTCCATGTATACGCGGACCATACGCTACATTATCAAATATAGACATGGGTAAAGGGAAGGGTTTTTGTGAAAGTAATCCCATCTTTTTGCGTATATGGGTAACTTCCGCATCTTTCGCATAGATATCTTCACCGTTTACTAAAACAGACCCGGTGATTTCTACTCCTTTCGTATCGTCTACGAGGCGATTCAACGTTTTGAGCAACGTCGTTTTCCCACAACCCGATGGTCCGATAAGGGACGTGATCGAATTATTGGGAATAGATAGATTGATGTTTTTTAAAATACGCTTACCTTCAATAGTAACGTTCAGATCTTTAATTTGTATATGTGGGATGGAAGCGTTCACTAAATCTTGTGTTTCTGCTGTTTGGATGCTAGAAGATGTGTGCATATAACGATTATTAAAATAATAAATGTTAAAACTAAGGCGGAAGCGTAGGCACGTCCTTGTACTTCCGGAATTGGGCTACTCAGCTGAAAGAAAATAGCCAATGGCAACGTGGCCGCGGGCTCATCTATATATTTTGGAAGATTATCACTGAAACCAGTTGTTAATAAGACTCCCGCTACATCGCCTATTGCACGTCCAAATGCCAATAGAATGGCGGTGAAAATACCTGGTTTGATATATTTTAAAAAGATTTTCGCCAATTCCCATCTTGTCGCTCCCAAGGAGAAGGTGACATGTTTCAAATCGACTGGGATCGTTTTTAGCAATTCATCTATGGTCCGTACGACGATGGGAATAGTTAATAACGTAATAGTAATGATTCCGCCTAATAAAGATGCGCGGATACCTACCCAAACCATAATACTGAAAGCAATCGCACCGTATACGATGGAAGGAATACCAAAAAGGACGTCAAATAATAGTTTACAAGAGCGCTCTAAAAAGGTTCCGCTCTTTACGTAAATGTTTAGAAAGATGGAGATAGGGATCCCGATGAGTGTGGCAAGCATAGTAGAACAGGTCGCCAGATACAATGAACCTAAAATAGCATTTAGAATACCACCTTCTTTTCCTATATAAAAGCCACCTTGTGGACTTTGACTAATCATTTCCCAGGATAAATAAGGGAGTCCCTTATAAAGAATGGTGCCAATGATAAAGAAGAGCGAACCTGTAATCGTTATCCCAGAAAGCTGCATAGCCACTTTCGCAATTTTTTCTTTTAGTAATCGTTTCTTTATATTGCTCATTATGATTTTCCCTCCAATCGATTGAGGATCAACCGCGATATTAAATTGAATCCGAAAATAAGTACAAATAGTAGCAAAGCTGCGAACATCAAAGCAGAATCATACAATGGTATAGACATCATCTCGCCAAAGTTATTGGCAATCAAGGCGGGTAGAGGGTAGCCTGCATCAAAGAACGATTTCGGAATCTGCGGAATATTCCCACACACCATGAGTACTGCTATTGTTTCGCCAAAGGCTCGAGAAATACCTAAAACAATAGCTGCTATCAATCCTGGTTTTGCCTTCACCAATATAACTTTAACAATGGTTTCCCATTTTGTCGCCCCTAATGAGAGCGAAGCGGCTTTCAACTCATAAGGAATGGTCTGCAGAACTTCTACCATGATGCTGACCATGATCGGAAAGATCATGACCGCCAATACAATCCCCCCGGCAAATACAGTGTAACCGGTGGTTTCCGCTCCTACAATAGGTGCAACGTATTGGCTCAAAAATGGAACTACAAACAATACTCCCCAGACACCGTAAAGTACCGGCGGAATAGCAGCCAATACATTCACTAGAGGTAAAACCATTCTACGTAGTGCTTCACCAGCGTACTCCACCAAATAAGCCGAAGCTAGAATACAGAGTGGAACCGAAATAATAAGGGATATGAACGTTACCCAGATGGTTCCCATAATGAAAGGAAGAAATCCAAAACTTCCATTGAGTGGCGACCAAACGCTTTCTGTAAGGATAGCTCCAAAACTCTCGGCTCGAAGCAAAGGCAACGATTTGAAACTAAGCCCCAGAAGTATAAGAACGATAACAATGAGCGATAACGCCAACAAAGTGGCAAAACTACGTTGTATAAGCTTATCTTTTATTAATCTCCAGTTCACTTTATAATGATAATTTATTTAGTTCATTGTTCTTTATCTCATCATTCAAAGGAACATACCCGTTTTCGAGCAGATAACCCTGCTGCTCCTTTTCCAGAACAAATTTTATAAATGCCGTCAATAATTTTGTTTTTTTATCGGAGTGAATAACAAATGTTAAATCGCGGGAGGGAGGAGATGGGTAGCGATTGGTAGCGACGGCGTTTGTTAATGAATCAATATGGTCGTAAAAATCTTCCTTTTCATCAATACGCCCGTCTCCATTAATATCCAATGGAAGGATGCCGATATTTTCTACCGTTTGCTTCGTCTTAAGATCGTAAACAAAATTAATATTGCTGAAACCGATGGAAAGTGGTTTGTCTTTAATAGCCTGAACTAGGCCAGGGTCCCCGAATATACCGACCCCCTTTAACCCTTCTTGGTGTACACCCAAAAATTTCGCCCAAGTCTCAGCGGCTCCCGCGGCATCTGAACGTACATATACTTCAATAGGTTTATTTACAAAGCGGGTATCGATGTCGCTCCAAAGCCTATATTTTTTATGCACAAAAATCCCTTCTAATTCTTCTTGCGTAAGACCGCGTTCTTTTATAAGTGCATAATTGGGATGGCTGCTGTTAAAAGAACCTACCACAGCATCTTTTGCAACATGTATAGGATAGGCCCCTCGTACAAGCTCCTGTTTATGGAGATCCCGTGATACCAGGCCGATATCTACCATGTTGGACAAGACGTCGGAAATCCCCTTGCCGGCACCTCCCGCCGAAATGTTAAATCGTACATTGGGATGTTCCTTTTTAAAATCTTCACTCCATAACACAACGATAGGATATAAAGCGAATGCGCCTGAAATAGAAATATTTCCGGTATAACCATTTTTCTCGTCATACCCCTCTTTAATCTTTGGAGCGCATGAAATTGCTAAAAATATAAGTAAAAAGCTGTATATTAAATAATTATATTCTCTCACTTAATCTTGTTGTTTGAATTGCTTCGAAAAATCGTTTACAAATATATACTAAATTGGTAGATTTTGTATGGTTGCTATATAAAAATTTTATAACTTTGTACTCAAGTTGTTGAAAAGAAGCCATTGGATGGCAGGGATAATTAGCAAATTAAAAAAATAGAGAGAAGAGATCATGCAAAGCTTTCGCACAGAATTAGAGAATCCAATAGTAGAGCAGGAGATAATTGAGCTAGAGAAAAAGATAAGAGCTTACCGAGAGGGGAATATCGTGGAGGATAGATTTAAATCCCTACGTTTAGCTCGTGGTATCTATGGGCAACGTCAACCGGGGGTTCAGATGATACGTATCAAATTGCCTTTTGGTAAGGTAACGTTTAAACAGCTATTAAAGATTGCGGATATCTCAGACGAATATGCCAGCAGCAATATCCATTTTACGACAAGACAGGATATCCAAATACATTTTGTAAGCCTGGACCGTACACCAGAGTTATGGGCAAAATTGGCCGAGGATGATATGACCCTGCGCGAGGCCTGTGGTAATACTGTCCGGAATGTTACGGCTTCTCCAGCAGCGGGAGTAGATCCGGACGAACCTTTTGATGTTTCTTCTTATGCACAGGCGACATTCGAATATTTTGTTCGGAACCCGATCTGTGCTGAAATGGGGCGAAAGTTTAAGATTGCGTTTTCATCGAGCATAAAAGATACAGCTTTTTCCTATATACACGATTTCGGCTTTATCCCTAAAGTGAAAACAGTGGATGGTCAGGAAGTGCGTGGTTTCACAGTGATGTTCGGAGGCGGTTTGGGTGCACAACCTATACTGGCACATAAAATACATGACTTCCTGCCGGAAGAGGAGCTTATTCCGTTGATGGAAGCAACTATACGTGTGTTTGATCGTCATGGTGAGCGCAACAATAGAAACAAAGCACGCTTTAAATATGTAGTGCAAAAATTAGGATCAGAGGAAGTATTAAGGCTAGTTGAAATCGAGCGTAAAGCGAACAAAAGCAAACGGTTTGTCATCGACAAAGATAAAATCACACAACCTGAACCTCCAACCACGTTTACTGGTACGGTTGAACCGCTCGATGCAAACGCGTATGAAATATGGTCGAAAACGAATGTTTTTGAGCAAAAGCAAAAAGGTTTCTACGGTGTGTATGTCAAAGTGCCTACAGGAGATATATCGACCGCCAATGCCCGTTTGCTGGTGGCGGGAATCCGTGACCATGTTGCTGACGATATGCGGATCACGCAAGATCAAAATTTATTGTTAAAATACGTTCGAAAAGAATCACTTCCACATATATATAATGTATTGCACCAGTTGGGTTATGCAAGATTTGGATTCAACAGCACATTAGATGTAACAACATGCCCCGGAACAGATACCTGTAATCTAGGCATTTCCAATTCAACAGAAATGGCACGTGTACTGGAGCAATATATTGAGGAATTTCATACAGATTTCGTCTATGACACAAATCTGAAGATCAAAATTTCCGGTTGTATGAACTCATGTGGTCAGCATAGTCTAGCACATATAGGATTTCATGGCGCTTCGCTCAAAGCTAACGGCAAAGTATTGCCAGCAGCACAAATTATGATGGGTGGCGGAACTGTTGGCGATGGTGTTGGACGTGTATCCGATAGAATCACCAAAGTACCTACAAAGCGGGTTACACAGGTCGTAGATTTGGTATTAAATGACTATAAAGTAAATAAGTTGGAAAACGAGAATTTCCATGATTACTACGACAGGCAGACGAAAGATTATTTCTACCGTTTGCTGAAACCCCTTGCTGATTTAACCAATCTGGCAGATGACGAGTTTGTGGATTGGGGGCGCGACGATGTATACAATACTGCCATTGGAGTGGGAGAGTGTGCCGGGGTAGTTATTGATTTGGTTGCTACGCTACTGTTTGAAGCGGAAGAAAAAATAGATCTAGCAAAAACAATGTTAGAAAAAGGGCAATATGCCGATAGCATATATCATGCATATAGCGCTTTTGTGTGGACAGCAAAAGCATTGCTTCTGGATAAAGGAATAAATGCCAGCACACAAATAGCGGTTATAGACGAATTTGATACACAGTACGTGCAAACGGAAATATTCACTTTTCCGACATCTTTCAAGGAGCGCGTATTGCAAATCAACAAATATGAACCGTCTCAGGAGTTTGCAGAAGCATATTTAACACAATCTACGGCATTTTATGTTGATGCCGCTGCCCGAAGAGAGGAGCTAAGGGCAACAACAACCGTTTAGTTTAATATTTAGGAGGGAAATAAGGAATGCAGATTAAACCATTTATTACGTTAGTAGGAGCCGGACCGGGAGATCCCGATTTGATTACACTAAAAGGTATAAAAGCTATCCGTGAAGCGGATGTCATTCTCTATGATGCTTTGGTGAATGAAGAACTATTAGCCTATGCGAAGCCGTCTTGTACATTGATTTATGTTGGGAAAAGAGCGGAACGTATATCGACTTCGCAATATTATATCAATAAACTTCTTGTTGATTACGCACTGACCCATGGTCATGTCGTACGGTTAAAAGGAGGAGATCCATTTGTGTTTGGACGAGGAGGAGAAGAGATTGATTACGCTAGGCAATTTAATATCCCGACGGCTGTTGTACCCGGTATATCTTCGTCTGTAGGTTTAACAGGATTGCAACAGATTCCGTTAACTTACCGTGGGATAAGCGAAAGTTTTTGGGTTATCACAGGATCCACGTCAGATGGCCGTCTCTCAGACGATTTGAAATCGGCAGTGCATACTACTGCAACGGTTGTTGTGCTGATGGGGTATGCTAAATTGGCGCAAATCGTTGCTTTTTACCAACAGCATGGCAGAGGCCAGTTGCCTATAGCGCTTATTCAAAATGGGTCGCTACCAAACGAACGTATCGCATTAGGGCGGATAGACAATATTTTGGAAGAAGCTGAACGAAATCTCGTGGGTGTTCCCGCTATCATCGTTTTAGGTGAGGTCGTAGCTAAACACCAGGCGTTCGAAAATATTAAAAAGGAGCTTCAGTCAATTACGGTTTAAAATGAACGAGCTGTTTCCCGTATATGTGAAACTTCACCAGATTCAGACACTGCTGGTAGGAGCTGGAAACGTTGGGTTAGAAAAATTAGAGGCAATTTTAGCCAATTCGCCACAGGCAAGGGTGCATGTCGTGGCAGCAGAAGTTAGTACAGGGGTTCGTGAACTGGTTAAAGGAAAAGAAAATATAGAAGTTTCAGAGCGGGCATTTGACGAAAGTGACATCAAAAATGTAGATTTAATTATTCTTGCAACAAACAATACGGAGTTGAATGCGCACATTCGTCAGTTGGCTAGCAAGCTTCACATTTTATTGAATGTGGCAGACAAACCTTCTCTTTGTGACTTTTACTTAGGTTCGGTCGTCTGTAAAGGTAATCTCAAAATTGGGATATCAACTAATGGAAAATCGCCTACCATCGCAAAACGAATCAAGGAGTTTCTTAACGAGCTCCTTCCTGAAGAGATTGATGAAACACTGGAACTGATGGGGCAGTTAAGGGATAACTTAAAAGGCGACTTTCAAGAAAAAGTACGTGTTTTAAACGCACATACAAAAGATGTTTTAGTTAAGAAATCGTATGATAGCACAAATTAAGCAGGAAATACAAGGCTTGAATGCTGCAGAAATTATTGAACATGTACAGCGAAACTACGGTTCTAGAACAGTTTTTTCGACTTCGTTCGGTATAGAAGATCAGGTCATAACACATCTGATTGCACAATCCGGAAAAGAAATTTCTCTTTTCACATTGGAAACCGGACGTCTTTTCCCGGAAACATACTAGGTATGGAACAGGACATTGGAGAAATATAAACTTCCTATCAAAGCCTATTATCCAAATACGGAAGCGGTAGAGCAAATGGTTACAAAAAAAGGACCATCAAGCTTCTATGAATCGGTGGAAAACAGGAAAGAATGTTGCCATATCCGTAAAATAGAGCCTTTACGTCGTGCTATACAAGGATTTGAGATATGGATTACAGGTATACGTGCGGAACAATCGGCCAATCGTGAAGATATGGAAAATGTGGAATGGGATGCAGCAAACAATATTATTAAAATACATCCTTTGTTTCATTGGACATTAGAGGAAGTAGAAGGTTTTTTGAAAAAAAATGGTATACCTTATAATCCATTGCATGACAAAGGCTTCCTAAGTATAGGCTGTCAACCTTGTACCCGGGCAATACGCAAAGGAGAAGACTTCCGCGCCGGCAGATGGTGGTGGGAAGATAAAAGTAAAAAAGAATGTGGTCCACATGTTACACAATAAAGAAGAGTCAATAGATTATAAACAGCAGATGGATTATTTAGATCATTTAGAAGCGGAGGCGATATATATCCTGCGTGAGGTAGCGGGACAATTTGAGAATCCTGCACTTTTATTTTCGGGTGGTAAAGATTCAATAACACTAGTGCATTTGGCGAAAAAAGCATTTCGCCCAGGGAAATTTCCTTTTCCATTGGTGCATATCGACACCGGCCATAATTTCCCCGAAACAATCGAATATAGAGATTGGTTGGTTGAACAGCTAGGAGAGAAACTTATTGTTGGATTAGTGCAGGAAAGTATTGATCAAGGTAAAGCAGTGGAACAGAAAGGTAAAAATGCCAGCCGTAATGCATTGCAAACCGTAACACTTTTGGATACCATAGAGAAGTATGGTTTTGACGCTTGTATAGGAGGAGCTCGGAGGGACGAGGAAAAAGCGAGGGCGAAGGAACGGATTTTTTCTGTACGCGATGAATTTGGGCAATGGGATCCGAAACGTCAACGTCCGGAGCTTTGGAACATCTTAAATGGAAAAATTCATAAAGGTGAAAATGTACGGGTATTTCCGATCTCCAACTGGACGGAACTGGATGTCTGGAACTACATCAAACGAGAGAATATAGCACTGCCTTCTATATATTTCAGCCACGAACGTGATGTGGTATTGCGGAATGGGCAGTGGATGGCTGCAGCGCCGTTTCTACACATCGATGGAGAAGATATTGTAGAACATAAGTCAGTGCGTTTCAGAACAGTAGGGGATATGACCTGTACAGCTGCAGTAGATTCTGTTGCGACTGAACTTGATGATATCATTGCTGAAATTAAAGCTTCAACCGTCAGTGAAAGAGGAGCGAGGATGGATGACAAAGTTTCGGAAGCAGCGATGGAAGAGCGCAAAAAACAGGGATATTTTTAACCGATAAAGGGAGTAAGGAATAAAGAAATACTAAAAAATGAATATACTGAAATTTATCACAGCAGGTTCTGTAGATGACGGTAAAAGTACCTTAATCGGACGCTTACTATATGATACAAATTCAATTTTAGACGACCAGTTAGAAGCTATAACAAAGGCCAACCGAAAAAACAACGACGGGACGGTCGATCTAGCCATATTAACCGACGGTCTAAAAGCCGAGCGGGAACAAGGAATCACCATTGATGTAGCATATAAATATTTTCAAACAGAAAAGCGGAAATTTATTATCGCTGATGCCCCGGGACATATACAATATACACGTAATATGGTAACAGGCGCTTCAAATTCGGAATTGATTATTATATTAATTGATGCACGTAAAGGGGTTATTGAGCAAACTAAGCGTCACTCATTCTTGGCAAAACTATTGTCATTGAAGAAAGTGCTCGTATGTGTCAATAAAATGGACATGGTCGGGTTTGATTCGTTTGTGTATGAAAAAATTAAAGCTGATTATCTAGCTCTGGCGAACCGATTGGGGCTTGAAAATATCGACTTTATTCCTGTTTCTGCCTTAAAAGGAGATAATATCGTACATCGTTCGGAAAAAACTCCTTGGTACGAAGGTGTTTCACTATTAGATTATCTGGAAACAGTTGATATTGAAGACAGCAAGCTACATCCATGGCGCTTTCCGGTACAATGGGTGGTACGGCCGCAGACAGAAGATTTGCACGATTATAGAGGATATGCGGGACGTGTCATAGGTGATGGTCTAAAGGCAGGAGAAGAAGTAGTTGTATTGCCCAGCGGCGTGAGGAGTACTATAAAGAGCGTTGAACTGGCGGAACAGCAATTTGATCAAGCGCAAAGCGGACAATCTATTATTCTTCATCTGACGGATGATATTGATATATCAAGAGGAGATATTCTGGTATCTGCTAGTCATCCCGCATTGTCGGAAAGAAACTTTGAGGCTAACATTTGTTGGTTTGATAACAAGGCATTGGATACAAATCAAGTTTATCTGTTGCAAAATCACAGTACACTTACCAAAGTTAAGGTTACAGAGATTTTGTATAAATTTGACGTACATACACAAGAAAAACAGTACGACAACGATATTCGGTTGAATGACATCGGCAAAGTTGGAATTAAAGCTGCTGGCGAAGTTGTATTTGATTTGCACCAAGATTTTCCCGAAAATTCACAAGCGATATTAATTGACCCCAGAACGAATTTAACTGTGGGCGCTGTTATGATTGAAAATGTAGCGTAATTTTCGGATTAATATTGTTTCAAGAAAAG
>Ga0079224_100011838_pt1 | contig 12043 bp, 11 predicted proteins | sample Stecom2015_FD_80414 | JGI IMG/M metagenome (GOLD analysis project Ga0079224, IMG submission 80414) | Agricultural soil microbial communities from Utah to study Nitrogen management - Steer compost 2015 | ecosystem: Environmental > Terrestrial > Soil > Agricultural land | place: USA: Utah... | reverse complement strand
GGTCCATCGCCTTGGAACTGCCGAGCATGCCGAGCGCCATGCCCGAGTTGTAGTCGACGACCGCGGCGCCGATCGCGCCGTCGATCACCATCATGTCCTTGAGTGCCAGATCCATGTTGCTCATGTGTGTTCCTTTCATTCGACCTTTGTCGACTGTTTGTGTCTCGGCCCGTTCGACAGCGCCGTCAGGTGATCGGCGATGGCACGGGCCACCGGCCGCGACTCCAGGTGGAGGCGGCCGACGTTCACTTCGGGTTCGGCGAGGACGGTCAGCGAGGCCCAGCCCGCCGTGTAGATGACGACGCATCCCCCGGAGCCGCGCACCACGACCTCGTCGAAGCTGCCGCCGTGGGCGGTGCTCGACACCCGGTACGACAGCGCCAGATGGGAGGCGGTCAGCGCCGCCATGCCGTCCGGTTCGATGTGGCCGGGCAGGTCGTGAGTGATGAGCAGGCCGTCACCCGAGGCGACGAGCGACCCGGTCAGCCGGGGGACGCGCTCGCGCAGTCCGTGTAGTTCCGCCAGCACCACCGCGTACGGCTCCGGCCCCGACATCGACACCTTGGTCAACCTTCCCATCCATTCGCCGAGCAGTTTCTTCCGCGCGGTCACTCGAGCTCCTCCAACGCCGCCCGCACCCGGACGAGCACGCTCATGTCCACCTGCTGCCAGCGCTCCCGCTCGGCAACGGGCACCGCCCGGCGTATTCGCCGCCGAAACGGTACGGGCACACGTTCGGCGCCCTCCGGCCCGCGGAGACGCGAATCCCGCTCGCCCGCCACCTCTTCCGGCGCCACGACAGGCGCCACGGCAGGCCCCACGACCGGGCGAGCGCTCGCGGAGCGACCCGACGGGGGCACGATCTGCCGCGGTCTCGGCGGCTGCGGCACCGGCGCGTCGACCGTCGTCACGGCAGCCGACTGCCGCTCCACCACCGCGGGCACCGGCGCGTCGACCGCTGTCGTCCGCGCGGCGCCCGGCTCCGGCGGCACCGGTGCGTCGACCGTCGTCCCTCGGGCCGCACTCTGCTGCCGCGACCTCGGGACCGGCGCGGCAGCCGTCTTCCCGCCGGTCGCCTGCTCCGGCGGCCTCGGGACCGGCGCATCGGCCGTCCTCACCCCGCCCGCGTCCTGCTCCGGCGGCATCGGCGCGTCGACCGTCGTCACCCGCGCGACCACGGACTCGGGCACGACCGGTCCGCGTAGCGACGGAACGTTCCTGGCGTGGCCGCCCCGCCCCTGCCCGCGCGGCGAGGCCACGGGGCGAGGCGGACCGGAGGGCACGGGCATCGCGCGCGGGGTCCGCTCGCGGTCGCCCTGGTCCGCCTCGGGCACAGCGGGTTCCACCAGGCCGGCCTCGGTGAGCTCGCGCACGGCCGTCAGGCATCCGTAGGTGGTGCGCCCGAGATGACGGGCGATCTCGGTGACCGTGCGCCGGGTGTCGGCGGCGGCGAGCACCTCGACCTGTCCGGCGGTCAGCACCACCCGGCGACGCTGCACCCGGCGCACCGGCACCACGGGCGCGCGGTCGACCAGCTCCGCGGGCCACGGCCCCGAACCGGGGTCGCCGCGCCGCTCGCATTCGCGCACCAGTTCCCTCGGGCGCACGTGGCAGACCCGCGACAGCCAGTGCGCCGGCGCGGGCCGGAACTCCGCCTCGGCGCCGGAGGACAGCAGGAAGTAGGCCGCGTCGTAGACCGACAGCAGCGCGAGGGTCTCCAGCTGGGGCTGTTCGAGGACCCGGCTCGGATCACCCGCGCCCGCGCGCCGCCAGTCCTCCGGCGTGGCCACGCCGGCCTCGACCACGAGCCGGTCCAGTCCGGTGGCCCGGTGGCAGTGAGCGGAGGCCACAGCGCCGTAGGCCAGGTGGAATTCGCCGTCACCGGCCAGCAACACGCCGGTGCTGCCCTGCTGTTCGTGTCTGCGCAGTTCTACGGCCAGGTCACCGCTCATGGCCCACCTCGGCGGGGCCCGCGCCCGCGGCGAACTCGGCGAGCACCGCCTTGAGCTGATAGCGGGTCAGGCCGAGATTGCCGGTGGCCTCGTCGCAGACCACGTGGACGAAGAGCTGCCCCTCGAACTGCCCGCCGACCAGGTACAGCAGGTGGTAGCCGCCTCCGCCGCAGACGATGATCTCGTCGATGTCGTCCTCGCCGGAACCGCTCACCAGCGCCGGACATCCGAGGACGGCGCGGACCACATCGGTGGTGCCTGCCGCGTCCTCGTGCTGATCGACCAGATCGTGCCTGCCCGCCGCGGCAATGGCCAGACCGCTCGCACCATCCACCATCGTCACGCTGCGCGCACCGGGAATGTCCATGATGCGTTTCAGGCAGCCGTCTATACCGAGCACCGCTTCACCGCTTGTCTTCCGAAGTGTGCCCCCTTGTTTCTCCCGTGGGGGCTTACGAGTGCCCGACGCTACACACGAATGGCGAAGACCGCACGGCGAATGCGGAGAAAATTCTATTTTTTGAGCGTTGTACCCGCTCACGCCACAAACAATACCCAGCGGTTTTTGAATCGCCGGCCTATTCCGTACCAGTTGGTTTAGTTTGCCACCTCTCGCGGCGCCAGCATTCCGAACATTTCAGATTGCAATTCTCGACCATCCATCCACACCGTAGACGACGCTATCGCCCCCGTCCCGCCAGAAATCCGAACGGCGCGACCGACCGGCCGGGTACTGACAGACCGTGACAGAACCCCGCCCTGACCGGTGCGATGGTAGGCCGGGGCACCGACAACGCCCGCACCGCCCGGCCACCGGCGCTCACCGACGAAACGATCCAGCCCCGCGCGCCCGCGGCGCACCGCGACATCCCTCCGGGGTATTCTCCGAATTTGCCGACATCGACAATCGCCGCCGCATCCTATCGGACACACGATTTCGAACACGAGACGATCCCCCAGAATTGCCCACGGCGGCAGCAAACATTCCCCGCCGCTTGATCGGCATTCTTCGCGGACAATTCACGGCGGCGGGTTCGGACAATTCACGCGCGCCCGGACGGAACAAATGAACGAGCGGAATCGGATCCGCCTCACGAGCGGGCCGATCCCGGCCGGAATTCGCGCCCGCGAGCGGTCCCGGTGGCCCGCGCCCACCCCTTTTCCCGCCCGCCGGCACCGAGCACGAGCAGCCCCGACGTTCTCCCCTCCGCACCGCCCACACCTGGGCCGGGTCGCCCCGGGCTCACCTACCGCCCAGCAGGTCTCGAATTTGCAAACGCAAGTCTGCGTACAGCTTTCGGCGCGCGCGAATCCCCGCGACGAGAACCGATTTCCCCTGACGGCAACACTGCCGGACAGCCGACGATGACGGCCTTTCGCCGCGCAGTTTACGGACCGCAACCGTAGCTCCGGGCGAATTCGCCGATCAGGACTCGGCGCCGGACAGCGCGGCGTCGGGCCGGTCGACCAGATAGACATCGGCGAGAATATCGCCGAGCCGGGTCGTCTGCGCGATGAGCCCGGGAATGTCGATGTCGACCACCCCCGCCTGCCAGGCGCCGGTCAGCTCGACGAAGCCGCCCACCCCCATGAGCACCATGCGGTGGAACTCGCCGAAGTCGACGCCGGGCCGCAGGTAGGACTCCAGGCTGGTCGCGAGCAGGTCGGTCACCACGAGCACCAGGTCGCGGCGGCGGCGTTCGAGCACTTCACTGCCCGCGTGGTCGCCGAAGAGCACCTGGGTGCGGCGCGGATCCTCGGCGAAGCCGCGCACCACGGCCGCCACGGCGTGGCGCAGCACCTCCAGCGGCAGCGCCTCGCGCCGATCGCCGATCGCGGCGGTGAGCACCGCGGTCGTCTCGTCGCGCACGTGATCCCAGGCCGCGGCCAGCAACTCGGAGCGGTCGGCGAAGCTCTCGCGGAAGTACCTGTCGTTCAATCCGGCTCGCGCGCACACGCTGCGCAGGCTGACCGCCGCCCAGCCGCTCTCCACCCACACGTCGATGGCGGCATCGATGAGCTGGGCGCGACGGGCGGCGCGGCGCGCTTCCACGGTCCGCCCGCCCCAGGTCGATGGGCTGGTCATGTCTGCAATCTTGACAAACGACCACCCCTCGGGGGTGAATTGGTGACAAGTCGTCACCAGTCTGGTGGCGGACCGGCTCGCCCCCGACCTTCGCAGCGTCGCGAAAGGACACCACATGCACGCAGGACTTCTCCGAGGGCTCAAGCAACGCGCCGCCGATCTGGCCGACCTCTACCCGGCCCGGCCCGCCCCGCTGGCCGAGCCGCCCGCGGGCAGCGGCCTGCTCCCCGTCCTCGGCGACGGCGGCATGCCCCTGCTCGGCCACTCCCTGCGCGTCTACCACGACCCGATCATCTGGGCGCGCCGCGCGTTCGACCGCTACGGCGAGGTCTGCTGGTCCAATGTCTTCGGCCGCCGCGCGGTGGCGGTCTTCGGGCCGGAGGCCATCGAGGTGGTTTGGAGCAACAAGGACAAGGTGTTCTCCAGCGAGCGCGGCTGGGAGTACTGGATCGGCCCGTTCTTCCGGCGCGGCATCATGCTGCTCGACTTCGACGAGCACCTGCACCACCGGCGCATCATGCAGCAGGCGTTCACCCGGCCCCGACTGATCGGCTACCTGGACATGATGCGTCCGGGCATCGCCCGCGAACTGGACTCCTGGCAGCCGAAGCCCGGCTTCCTGCTCTACGACCACGTCAAGCAGATGCTGCTCAACCTGGCCACCGAGGTCTTCGTCGGCGCCGAGCTGGGACCGGAGGCCAAGCGCGTCGAGCACGCCTTCGAGGACACCGTGGTCGGCGGGCAGGCCCTGATCCGCACCCCGGTCCCCGGCGGCACCTGGGACCGCGGCCTGCGCGGGCGCCGCCTGCTCGAGGAGTACTTCCGCGCTCAACTGCCCGCCAAGCGGGCGGGCGAGGGCACCGATCTGTTCAGCGTGCTCTGCCGGGCCACCAGCGACACCGGCGACACCTTCAGCGACGAGGACATCGTCAACCACATGATCTTCGTGCTGATGGCCGCCCACGACACCAGCGCCGTCTCGCTGTCGATGCTCACCTACCTGCTCGGCAAGAACCAGCACTGGCAGGAACGCCTGCGCGCCGAATCGCTGGCGCTGGGCAAGGAATTCCTCGACTACGACGACCTGGACAAACTGGAATCGCTCGACCTGGCCTTCAAGGAGACCCTGCGGATGTACGCGCCCGCGGGCGTGCTCATGCGCCAGGCCATCCGCGACACCGACATCCTCGGCCACTACATCCCGGCCGGCACCGACATCATCATCGGCGCCTACCCCTCCATGCGCCTGTCGCGCTGGTGGCCGCGCCCCGACGAGTTCGACCCCGAACGCTTCGCCGAGCACCGCCGCGAGGACAAGATCCACCGCTACGCCTGGTCCCCCTTCGGCGGCGGCGCCCACAAGTGCATCGGCCTGCACTTCGGCGGCATGACGGTCAAGTCGATCATGCACCGCATGCTGTTGCGGTACGAGTGGAGCGTCCCCGAGGACTACGAGGTCCCGCTGGCCTGGGGCACCGGTCCCACCCCCGAGGACGGCCTGCCCGTCAACCTCCGTCCCCGCCACACGACCGACCGCTCACGCTAGCGCGATCGACGATCGCCGGGCCCGCTCGTCGCGCCCCGGCACGGCCCCGTCTGCCACGATGACCCGCATGAGCGCAGCGGCCAGGGCAGGCATGATCCCCGTCGGCACCCTGCTGCTGTTGTCCTCGCTGTACTTCGCCCAGGGCCTGCCGTACGGGTTCTTCACCCAGGCGCTGCCGGTGGTGCTGCGCGAGTCGGGCTTCACCCTGACCGAGATCAGCCTGGCCGGGGTGTTGTTCGCGCCGTGGGGGCTGAAATTCCTGTGGGCGCCGTATGTGGACCGGTACGGGACGCGACGGCAGTGGTTGCTGTCGTTGCAACTGGCCGCGGGGGCGGTGGCGCTGGTGCTGGCCTGCCTGGATCTGTCGACCTCGTTGCGCTGGTTGTTCGCCGGGATCGCGGTGGTCAATCTGGTGTCGGCGACACAGGACGTGGCCACCGACGGGCTCGCCGTGCAGTTGCTCGGTCCGCGCGAGCGCGGGCTGGGCAACGGAATCCAGGTGGGCGCCTACCGGATCGGCATGATCGTGGGCGGCGGCGCGCTGCTGTGGCTGTTCGCGCTGGCGGGCTGGCGGGTGCTGTTCGTCGCCATGGCGGCGCTGCTGCTGCTCACCGCGCTGCCGGTCCTGCTGCTCCCGCAGACCGCCACCCGCGGCACCTCCGAACCCGCGCCCACCCGGTCGGTCGCGCTGGCGGCGGGCTGGTGGCGGCGGCTGCGCAGGCCGGGGATGCTCGGGTTCATCGTGCTGATCGGGGCGTTCAAGTTCGGCGACTCGATGGGTTCGGCGATGGTGGGCCCGTGGATGTCCGATTCCGGGCTGAGCCTGGGGCAGATCGCGATGGTCAAGGGCGTGCTGTCGTCGGTGGGCGCGCTGGCGGGCGCGGCGGTGGGCGGTTGGCTGTGTTTCCGGCATGGACGCCGCCAGGCGCTGCTGATCGGCGGGGTCACCCAGACCGCGAGCCTGGCCCTGTATCTCGTCGCCGCGCTCGGAGTGGGCGGCTTCGGGCTCATCGTCTCGGCCAGCCTGGCCGAGCACATTCTCGGCGGGGCCGCCACGGTGGCGGTGTTCGCGCTGATGATGGACGCCTCCGATCCCGACCACGCGGGTAGCGACTACACCCTGCTGGCGTGCGCGGTCGTCACCGTGCAGGGGCTGGCGGGTTTCGCCGCGGGCGTGACCGGCGACCTGCTCGGCTATCCGGCGCTGTTCGGGACCAGCCTGATGTTGTCGGGAATCGGCTGCGCCGCGTTGATTCTCGCCATCGACCGGGGCAAGGGGCCGAGCGGTGTCCGTGCCGTCTGGCCGCGGCCGTCCCGATCGGCGGACACGACACCGGAGAACTGCGCAACCCCCGAAAGATAGGGGCGCGAAATCCGCTGTTACACAGCAATATTCGTGTTCTCCGTCCCATTGCTACCGTTCGTTAGCCTATGTAAGACTGGATTTCGTCACTGACCATCGCAGCCCGCGGGGACGCTCGATGGCACGCCCGGTCGACCGCGTCTCCCCGTGGGGCCGGGCGGAATCTGCGCGAAAACCGACAGCAAGGGGAAGCCCGAGATGACATCCAGGACCATCGGACGCCGGATCGCGGCCGTGACGTGTGGCGCGGTGCTGCTGCTCGCCGGATGCGGCGCCGCCGACGACGCCGCGGACACCGGAGAGGGGACCTCCGCGAGTTCCACCAGCGCGCGCGCAGGCACCCCCTCGTCCGCACCCGGTGAGGCCGACACCGCCGCGCCCGCCCCCGACACCCCGGAAGCGCCGCAGGGCCCCGCCCAGCCGGACGCTCCCGCACCGGGCGGCCCCGCCGCCTCGGCCCCGGAGGAACCGGCTCCCGCCGCCACCCCGGCGGACACCCCGGCCGGCGGCGCGTGGGATCCCTGCACCCTGCCGCAGGCCGATCTGATCAGCGCGGGCCTCGACGTCTCCTCGGCGGAGCCGATCACCCTCACCTCCTTTCCCGCCTGCAAGTGGCTGTCGGCCGACCAGACCTTCGATCTGGTGGTGAGCACCTCCGATCAGTCGATGGACGCGCTGCTCGATCCCACCCTGGTCGAGGACGTCCGGCGCAGTTCCTTCTACGGGCGCGAGTTCGCCCAGTACCGCTCGCTGGCGGACAGCAACAAGATCGGCTGCCACATCGGCACGGCCGCCGGCTCCGGCAGCATCGTCATCACGGCGCGCAACCTCCAGCGCAACACCGACGCGGGCGATCCGTGCCTGGACGTGAACAAGGTCGCGACGGCGATCTTCAATTCCCTGCCCTGACCCGGCCGCGATCGCGGGCGCGCCCGGCGCGTGCCCGCGATCGCCTGTCGTTTGCCGTGCCGCCGACCTCCCCCACGCGCGAGCCGAACCGGTCGGATGTCCAACACACCTCCCGATCCCCGGCGATGCCCCCTATGCTGCTCGGCATGCACGATCACAGCGGCGCGTTCGACACCGACGTCCTCATCGTCGGGAGCGGTTTCGGCGGTGCCGTGAGTGCGCTGCGGCTGAGCGAGCAGGGCCGCCGCGTGATCGTGCTCGAGCAGGGCCGCCGTCACACCCGCGCGGATTTCGCGGCCGCCCGCCGCGACCCCCGCAAGTACCTGTGGATGCCGGAGCTGGGATTGCGCGGGTTCTTCTGGCAGCGCGTGCTCGCCCACGTGGGCATCATCGGCGGTGCGGGCGTCGGCGGCGGCAGCATCGTGTGGGCGGGCGTGCTGCTCGAACCCGAGGACGACTTCTTCACCGACCCGGCGTGGCCGCGCTCGCCGTCCGGCTGGCGCGCCGAACTGGCCCCGCACTACGCCACCGCCGCGCGCATGCTCGGTCGCGCGGTGTCGCCCTTCGAGGGCCCGATGGACCTCCACCTGCGCGCCACCGCCGAAGCCCTCGGCGCCGGCCACACCTACGGCCCGACCCCGATGGCCATCTACTGGGGCGAGGAGGGCGTCACCGTCCCCGACCCGTTCTTCGGCGGCGAGGGCCCAGAACGCACCGGGTGCAGACTGTGCGGGGCGTGCCTGATCGGCTGCGCCTACGGCAGCAAGAACACCCTCGACCTGAACTACCTGTGGCTGGCCGAGCGCCGCGGCGCCCAGATCCGCAGCGAACAGCAGGTCACCGAGATCGCCGAGCTGCCCGGCGGCGGCTACGAGGTCCGCACCGCCAGCGGGCAGCGGCTGCGGGCGCCGGAGGTGGTGCTGGCCGCGGGCGTGCTCGGCACCGTCGAGCTGCTGTTCCGCTCCCGCGAGTCGGGCGGGCTGCCGCGCGTGTCCGAGCGGCTCGGCACCGGCGTGCGCACCAACTCCGAGGCCATCACCGCTGTGCTCGCCGACGACCCGGCGACCGACTTCACCCGAGGCCCCACCATCTCCAGCGAGTTCTACCCGGACGCGAAAACCCATGTCACCCAGAACCGTTACGTGGGCGGCTGGCACATGCGCTTCCAGGTCGGCCCGCTGGTCGACGGCGCCGATCCCGCGCGCCGGCGCCGGGCCGCGCTGCGCGCCCTGCTCGCCCATCCCGTGCGGCAGCTGCGCACCACCTTCGCCCGCGACTTCCTCGCGCGCCTGAGCGTCTTCACCGTCATGCAGAGCGTGGAGAACGAGATCCGGCTGGTGTTCGACCGCTCCCCGGTGCGACCGTGGCGCAAGGTGCTGCGCTCACGCTCGGTGAGCGGCAAGCAGGCGCCCAGCTACCTGCCCCAGGCCAACGAGGTGGCCCGCGCGTTCGCCGCCTCCGTCGGCGGCCGCCCGCTGAACCTGCTGCTGGAGAGCGTCGGCGGCAAGTCCATCACCGCCCACATCCTCGGCGGCGCTGCCATGGGCCACGACGCCGGCGACGGCGTCATCGACACCGACCACCAGGTGTTCGGCCACCCCGGCCTGTATGTCGTCGACGGCTCGGCCGTGCCCGCCAATGTCGGCGTCAATCCGAGTCTCACCATCACCGCGATGGCCGAACGTTTCGCCGCCCGCTACGCGGCCCGCACCGAAAGAGCTGTCAGTTGAACGCCTCCTCCCATGACCTCCCCCGCTCCCTGTCGCAACTGCGCGGCCTGTTCGCCGGCCTGCCCGCGGGCGACAGGCCGGTGACCGGCACCTACCGCGCCGAGTTCGCCGGCCCCGCCCCGCTGCGCGTCGCCGCGCCGCGCCATCGCGCTCGGCGGGATGCGCCGCTGGCACGGCAAGCGATTCGCCGGCGACGGCACCGCCGTCAATGTGCTGCGCTCACCCGATGGCGGCGGCCTGGTCGAGCACCTGCCCATGACCGTGGCCACCGAATCCTCCTGGCTGGACGGGCAACCCGCGATCGTCGTCTCCTACGGCAGCGAGGGCCCGATCCCGTGGCGGTGGGTGCGCGACGAGTTCCGTGTGCTCGACGAGCACACGCTGCTCGGGCTGACCTTCGTCGGCGGCCCGTGGTCGCGGGTGGCCGCCGCGCCGTTCCTGCTCATCCGCGAGGACTGACCACCCGAAGCGCACCTGCCGCCTAGGGAGCGACGGGATAGTGACTGCTGATCGCCACCCGGTTCCAGGCGTTCATGACGATCGCGAGCCAGCTGATCGCCGAGACCTGCTCGCCGGTCAGCGAACCGTCGTCCCATTCCCGCCGCTGCGGCACCGGCAACCGGGTCACCTCCTCGGCCAGGGCCAGCGCCGCCCGCTCCGGCCCGGAGAAGTACTGCGACTCCCACCAGGCGGGCAGCACCGCCAGCCGATCGGCGGACTCCCCCTTCGCGAGCGCGTCCCTGGTGTGCATGCGCAGACAGAACGCGCACCCGTTGAGCTGAGACACCCGGATCTTCACCAGCTCGGCCAGCAGCGGGTCCAGCCCGGCCCGCGCCATCGCCTCGTCGACGGTCGCGCTGAGCGCCAGCACCCCCTTGTAGGCGTCGGGATGCTGCTTACCGAGGTTGACGTGCGCCATCGTCGGGCCCTTCCTCGTCGGGTCGAGGCCGAGATGCCCGCCCTCGACCATCGAACACGATGCGCTGATCGTATCGCCGAACGCTTCGGCGCCGAAGCGGCGGCCGGTCGGGGCCGAGGCCGGGCCGATCACCTCACTCCCGCTCGACGGGCATCCACAGCTCGCAGGTCGCGGTGGTGAAATCCGGCGAATGCTCGAGCACCGCGACGATCGACGGCCCGGGACGCAGCCGCCAGGGGTTGGACGGGAACCAGTCCGTCGCCGTCGCCGCGTAGGCCTCCTGCAACGCCGCCGGATGCGGGCCCGAGGTGCGGAACACCACCCAACTGCCCGCCTCGACCTCGATGGCGTCGAGATCGTCCGGCACCGGGGTGCCCGCGTCGACGGCCACACCGTGCAGGTAGGTCAGCTCGCTTCCCTGCGCGTAGTCCGCGTCGACGTCATCGCTGACCTGCAACAAGCCGGGCGGATTCGTATTGCTCAGCGCCTTCAGCCGCTCGTGCTCGGCGGCGGGCAGCGCTTCGATGTGAGCGCGGATGTGCGGGTTGAGGCCCTCGTGGATGAGCGGCACCCGCGCCGCGTGGCCGATCAGCCGGAACGCGGGCCGATCCAGAATTCGTGCGTCCATGGGGGTACTCCCTTCAACGGTCAGGCGGAACCTGAGCTGCGGTTGGCTGCGAAGGGGGCCGCCGTCGCGGCGAACCACGGTGTGGCTCACCCCGTGCACGGCCAGGAACGCCCGCCCGAACGCCTCGGTCGAGCCGTATCCATAGCGCACCGCGATCGTCAGCAGATCCTCCGCGCCGACCACATCCGCGGCCGCCACGGTCATCCGCCGCCGACGGATGTACTCCGACAACGGCATTCCCGCCAGCGAGGAGAACATCCGCCGCAGGTGATAGCCGGTCGTCCCGCCCTCGGCGGCGCCCCGGTCCACCTCGACCTGCTCCCCCAACCGGGCCTCGATCTCCTCGACGAGCCGATTCAGTAGCGCGATCACGGTCACTCCCTTCGAGAAACACTCTTCCCGCCCGACGGCGCCCACCGCCCGACCGCAGCGGTCCGATCCGATCGGATGACCCGACAGCCGCCGACCTGGGCGCACGGCGAAAACTTGGGATCGGTAGACGACGCGCCCGGCCTTTACTCACCGCATGACTTCCGCACAGCCTTCCGGCAACCACCAGCAGTCCACCGGCCTCGACAAGAAGACCAGCGCGATCCTCTCCTACGCCTTCGGCTGGGTCTCCGGCGTCGTCTTCCTGTTCCTCGGCAAGCACGACCCCGACGTGAAGTTCCATGCCGCCCAGTCCACCGTCTTCTTCGGCGCGATCACAGTCCTCAACGTCGCCCTGAGCATCGTCGGCTCGCTCCTCGGCGCCCTCGGCATCATCCTGAGCCTGGTCGACCTCGCCCTCTGCCTGCTCGCCCTGGCCGTCTGGGTCATGGCGATGGTCCAGGCCGGCAAGACCGGCGGGGCGCGCGCCGACCTGCCCCTCGTCGGGAAGTTCGTCGCCCCCTACGCCGATCGGCTGGCG
>Ga0079224_100011837_pt1 | contig 12044 bp, 11 predicted proteins | sample Stecom2015_FD_80414 | JGI IMG/M metagenome (GOLD analysis project Ga0079224, IMG submission 80414) | Agricultural soil microbial communities from Utah to study Nitrogen management - Steer compost 2015 | ecosystem: Environmental > Terrestrial > Soil > Agricultural land | place: USA: Utah... | reverse complement strand
ATATGTTTAAATTTCCCATCGAGTTTCTCTACAACAATGATGCTAGTTGTACCTGACCGATTTTTCTTTTTACGTAAAAACATCTGTAAAAATAGTGATTTTGCACTGCGCGTCACCCTAAATAGTGACGCGAAAATCATAACACGCTGTAGACGTGAATATTACAAAACACACCGAAAAAAAGTGTTAAAGTCAGGAACATTTTCAATCAGTATTCAATCTTTCTATAACTGAATCATATCGTATTCATTTGAAATCAAAAAAGGTTATTTTGAACAGTCATAGAGGCTCAAAACAATTGAGCTATGTCAGTCAGAATTCTTATGGGATTATAAACCTCTAATAATTTCGAGGTCAATGGTAAACCTAAAAAATAAGTACCTTACGAAGTATATAGCATATATCATAATGTTAAGTATTAGGTATTAATTAGTTTATTTTAAAGCTTAAGGGACGATAAATATAAAAACATATTTTAAAATAAAAAATCGAAACGTATATAAATTTTACTCATATAATTGTCAACCCAGAACACTGCTCAGTTTAAACATCGGTAAATACATGGCTATCAAAATTATGCCTACCACAATCCCCACTATTAGGATGATCACCGGTTCCATGACCGTGGAAAGGATTTTTGATTGCTGCTCCACTTCCACTGTATATTGCTTATGGAGCCTGTCAAAGATAAAGTCTGTTTGGTTGGTCTCTTCCGCTACTTTGACCAGTGATATAATCTTTTGATCAAAGAAAGGATCGTCCATCATACTCTCACTAAGGCTATTCCCTTTCAGTATTCCGGTCTCGACCTTTTGCAGTGCATGTTGCAGTGGGTAAAAATCGATCATCTTACCCACCAATTGTATACTGTTGAGCATCGGTACTTTGGAGAAGGTCAATAAGGATACCGCTTGTGTAAACTGCGATAGATACACATCTTTATAAAAAGCACCCACAAAAGGGGTTTTGAGCAACAATGTATCCCTATACCGTTTGTAGGTTTTGTTTTTTTTGATCCACTTTCTTGATATCAATAACAGGAACAAGACCACAAGGATCAGCCATCCGTAATCCCCAATGAAAGCAGAAGCTTTCATGATCGTCTTGGTGATCCATGGCAATTCCACATTGTTCTGTAAAAAGATGTCCTGAAACATGGGCACCACCAACCGCAGCATAAAGACCACCACCAAAATAGAAGTGATCATGATAATGGCCGGATAGGTAAGTGCCGCTATCAATGCCCTGCGCTGTTCATTTTTCTTGGCAAAAAAGGCCCCCAGTTCTTGGGTTATTTCGGGGAGCATCCCCGTTTCTTCCCCTATCTCCAAAGAGTAATGTTCATATTCCGAAAACTCACCATACTTTCTCACCACCTCTGAAAAAGAGCCTCCGGATATAATATCATTGGTCAAACCTTCAAAAAAAGACTTTTGGGCCTGTTTTTTTTCATTCCCCCCAATGATCACCAAAGCATCCTTTAAAGAGATTCCGGCCTTTAGCAATACACTCAGTCCCGTATAAAAGTTTTCTTTTTTCTTATTGGAGAACTTGCTTCCAAACAACGTGATCTCCTTTTTCAATAAACCATTGATATCGGTCCCCTTCTTTGAGGGCTTCGGTTGATTTTCCGATATGTTATCCAGGTTAAAGGCCATCAATCCATATAGGTTTTTGCATCGTTCTGTTTGTAAATAAAAATATCCTCTTTTTTTTCTTCCGGGCTTATGCTGACTTTAATGGCATTAAACTTTCCCGAAGTTATCACATTGTTATCCAGAAAGAATTCAACCCCTCCAACAGTAATGTCAAAAGTATCCGTTTCTCTGATCAACAGGTTTTCTCCAATCTCATAGGCAATCGAATCCAGTTCATTCTTAAAAAATATTTGACCCGACTGTGAAACTTCTGCTTGATGGTACGTATTGAAATCAAGGGTTAGTGCCTGCTCCATTAAATTAGCCTCTGTGGCATTCCCTAAATTATAGGAGATTCCTTTCATATGGGATTGTACCAATGATAACACAGAATAGACGAGCCCGATTACAACAACGGTGATGACCATCACTACAATGAGCTCGTTTAAAGTAAATGCCTGTATTTTTTTATCTCTATTCAAGTATGCGCTCTTTTATATAAGTTTTATCAGTATTTAGGTTTTTTGCAGTAATGACTACCATAGAATCCTTAGCCTGCACCTTTTTAGTCACTTCCAGTGCCCAATTTTCATAGGTTTCATCATAGGGTGTTTTCAGGGTTCCACTTATTGCCCTATACTCCAATTCCCGTATCCTGTTATCCAGCAATCGGGTATCTCTATTGGCATATCCCAAGAAAATGTTGTTCAGGACCAGGCTGGAAACCATAAAGATTACAATGATCAACACGGTGGCCACCATGGTCTCCATCAATGTCGAGCCCTTTAGTTTTCTCAATAGAGCCATTTCATTACTTTTTTATCATGGTCCTTATACATCACCCCTGTATAGTTTTCATGCAATCAGTCAACATTCAATTTCCCCCCGTAAATATGGTTTTGATAAACAGAACCGAACTTGTTCACCATAAAATAAGACGTGGTAACCGATCCCTTTACCTCTCCCAAAAGTTCAACCCCTTTGGTACAGTACACCTCGCCCTCAATGGTGGCCCCTTCTTCAATTTTTACTTGGGAATTAAAATATTGCTCTTCTTCATTATCCTCATCCCAAAAGACCACCGCACCTTGAAGCAAGGATTGGTTTCCTATATGGATGGTGGCTTGGGGATAGCTCATATTCTTATTGTAAAGCACCAAAGAGGATGGATATTCCATGGTCACCTTATCGTCAACGATAATCTCTTTGGAGGCAATCGCCTGTAGGCTCCCGCTAAACCCTTTTTCTATTTCAATTACAGGGGCAATAATAACGGCGTCTTTTATTTTCATATGTTTTCCGATGTGTATCCTTGAAGGGGAATATACCAAAATATTGCCTATGAGCTCGCCTGCTGTCAAAGACAAGGAAGTTTGGCTATATAGAAGTTGTGTCTTTTTCTTAAATGAGTTTTTCAACCCTAACGGATAATTCATAGGGGCCTGCTCAAACGAGCTATCAAAATTCCCTTGTAACCATAACTTTATATTTTCTGTAATGGACCCTGATATTTCGGGCAACTGTGTTTTACTATGTCCTATTTCACTTGGTGGGGACAGCCCCCCCGTAAATGATTTCCCTCCCATATTCCCGGGACGTGCCCCCTCTTTGGGAAGAAATAATTTTCCTTGGAGTTCAGCATCTGCAACGACCACAAGAGGCCTATTGTTCTCACGAAGGTATAATGAATATCGGTCTTTCTTTTCATACCGCCCCCCGGTTAGTGCCACTTTGGTAAATTCCTGATGATGTGAAACACTATGTACCGCCAATACCTCAAACAAGCCCCAATGTTTTTTATGGGCGGTCAAGGTGTTGCCACTTGTTTCTTCATTATCATTTGCTATATGCAGTGCAACGGAATCCTTGACCGGGATATCATTGTGCAATAGGTAATTGATCCCATTATCAGCCTGGTCTACGGCCGCCAAAACAAAGCCGCCCCGCTTTTGAAAAAAACGATGTGAATAGGTAAGCGTGATAAAAGTAAGCAGCAGTATGGCAATCACCGCACCGATAAACAGTACAAATTGCAGGGCCCCTCCTTTTATTTTTTTGCTTACTATTCTCAAAACTATTTCTTTACTGTTCGTTGCTTTCCCCCTACCAATACCGTGATTTGGGTTTCATCGCCCCTAATGAGCTTTACCTTGGATACCTTATCACCTATGTGCATTAAATGCCTGGCACCGTTAATTCTTATAAAGTAGATACTTTCCCCTTTAGAAGCACCTGTTTTGACCATTCCGGCATAGGCTACTTGTGTTTCAGGGGCAGAGCTGTTTACTGCTGGTCTTTTGACTACCGTAGGCTTTAACTGTTTCTTTTTAATGGTTCCCAAGAAAGGGTCCCTGTCATGGGCATGTAGGGAAAAGTCATTGTTGCCTTTTATTTTCTTCTTTTTGAAAGAGGTTCCCGGGCTCCCGGCATCAACAACTTCATTGGTGGTATTCCCATAGACCGAGGAATAGATATTGTACCCGACAATCCCCCAGATGACCAACACCACAGCCAACAGCACATATGTTTTTGTTTTCTGTTTCATCCAACACTTTAAATCATGTTCTTTATTGTACCGTTAATTCATGAACATTGCTATCATCGCTGACATTCCCGGCAGCATCAAACGCCCTTACCTTCCAAAAGTAGTTACCGGTCTCCATATCGGTCTCATAACTTTTTTCCACACCGACCCCTTTTTTGTACAGGTCCGTTTGATCCTCATTGGTATAGATGTATATACTGTCCTTCTCTGTGCTCCCTGGGATGTTCTCCCGCTCCCAGCTAAAAGTGACCGTCCCTTCACTCTCGATCCCTCCATCAATAGGAGCGGTCAATTGTGGTGTATTGGGCTTACTTAAATCAATTCGTAGGGTCCTGGAACTATAGAGCGTGGCTTCCTTGTCTTCATTTAAGGCCCGTACGTGCCATCTCTAATTCCCTTCCTCCATTGTCAGTGCCATACTTGTAGCGTCACTGGTCTCATCGCTCAACACAGTACCCGATCCATCAAGGATTTGTATTTGATATTCCACAGCATCCTCTACGGGATCCCATGAAAAACCAACCGTCGTTTCATTGGTCGTATAACCATTTGGGGGATCCTTTAACAATACAGTATTCCCTTCAAAACCGTCACTTTTGCGTACGGTAAAAGAGCTATAGGTATATTCGGTCTCATAAGCACTATTAATGGCTTTTACCCGCCATTGATAATCGTTGGGGAGCAGTTCTTTTGCAAAAGACGTTTCCGGCATCAAACTGTCCACGTACACCTGGGAAGCCTGATCAAAGTCCGGGCTGGCAACCTGTAACAAATAGGAATCGGCATCGGATAGCGGTTCCCAAGTAAAGTTCACAACGTTCCCCTTCACCTCGGTTTGGTTTGCCGGTGCAATAATCACTACCTTCTCTTGGGTAATATCAGGCTCCTCCACGATATCCGAACAGGAGGCAAGCCCCCATACAACCATGAACCCCATTACTGCTTTTTGCGTCACGCCAATATTTAGTTTTTCAATCATAACCATAAGGGTTTAAAAATTTAAATAATCCTTTTCAATATCCACGTTGGCGGCTTTCTTTTTTAACCCTTTGGAACATTTCCCCCCATCGGACAACATTTTTAATTCCACTTGGTACTTATAATTGGCCCCCCAACAAAAACCGCCCGTATCAAAAGCAAAAACACATAGGTCATTGAAATGGACCTTTTGCTTGGAACCATTGTTCTCCATGAGTTCCAAATAATATTTTTCCAATTTTGTGTCATATACCAGAAAAACACTCTCGGCATTGTCAAAAAACGACAGTACTTCAGGTTTAGCTGCTATGGACACCGCGGTTATACTTTGAATTTCCGGCTTGTCCCTTAAGTATCCCTCCAGTTCTTTGTTGCTCTTTATGCCTTCCACATATTCAAGCCTATCGGACAATTGCAAGGATATAAACCCGGGTTTATCGGGTAAAGAATCTATATAAGAGATTTGAAAAGTATTTTCCGGGGATGTGTTTAAGTACGCGGCATACCTTTTCTTATCAAACTTTTCCCTATGCAACTCTAATCGGATCTTCTTATCAAGTGATGGGACCACCATTGTTTTAAATGTATAGTTCTTTAGTGCCTTCTTCAATACCAATTGACTTTCTAAAAAACCTATGGCCCCCAGCTGCGGCTGGGAGTCACTTATAATCTGATTGTCATTGTTGACAACAACTGTCCCGCACGATGTCAGTAATAAGACAATCCCTATAGCACAAATTAAATTTTTCATTTCCTAGTATTTATTATTCAATAACAATATTCTTTTTAACTTTTGATTACATGGTTCTTTTGAGGGAAAAATTTCCCTGAAAAATGGTCCCTTGCCCTAGCGTGACCATAAACCAATAATCGGACTCCGGCAATTCCTTGCCGTTATAGGTTCCATCCCACAATTCATTTGCCCTTAACCTTATGATAAGCTTACCATATCGGTCGTAAATTTCTATGCTCGATCCGGGAAAGGCATCCAAATCCTTTATGCCCCACCCATCATTGATTCCATCACTGTTAGGGGTGAAAAATTTGTCATACCCCAATATTATCATTTCTTTTTCCCTAAGCACACAATCATTCTCCCCCTTTATGAACAGCTTATACCTTCCGGCAGGGATCATGAATACATTGGAATCCTGATACGTATATCCATCCAAAGAATATTGATAAATGGATGGGCCCTCTATTTCAACTTCTACCCTGTTCACTTCTGAAAAGTGTTCTATGTTATATGTCACTGCCCCCATAGCAGCCGGATAGTTCACAGTAAATCTCTTTTCCAAACTGCAATCGATACCGCCACTTGAGTCTACGACCTGCAAACTATAGGTGCCAACCTCAGAAACTTCGAAGAACCTGTCGGTACTCAATAGCCTTCCCGTTCCATCACGCCAATACCATGAATCAAAAACCCCTCCATCCAAACGTGTCGTTGGATTTTCCGGACATATAACATTATCCGATGCTACAGGGATTTCCATTTCTTCCTTTATATGAACATTGAATTCGGTCAGTTCAAAACATTTGGGGTTTGCCATGCTCTCTACCCGAACATAGATGGTCTTTTCCGCCCCCTTATATGAATAAGCCATAGGCAATGGATCGCTGCCTGACTGTGCATCTTCCAATGTTTCATAAAAATAGGCAATATAATTTTGGGAATCATGACCTCTCAGTATTTCGGCTTCCTTTAGGTGGAAGTCCAAAAGATATTCCCCGGTCCCATTATAACAGAAAGTTTCATCTGACGGGGTTTCAATAATGGGCCTGTCACTTGCCCCAATCAAAAAAGCACCAATTATATAACATTGTGGGTTGTTTGCATTTTGCAACCGATAAAAGACTTCTTTAAACCCATCCTCCAAAGTATACGGCCCGCTTATGTTATTGGTCCCTATATTTGCTTCTTCTTCGGTATGATAATACCGTATTTGATAATCATCTGCGGATTGTGGCCCCAAAATGAACGGATCCATCTCCTTTAGGTCAAAATCCACCAATGGAGCATTGGGGTCTTTACACACTACCCAATCAGACACTTCCGTCCTTATAGGGGCCCGATCCACATTCAGATCAACGCTCACAATATCAAAACACATCGATTGGGGCACAATGTCCACCCTAGCATATATCCGCTGCTGATCGGACCTTGTATTTACATATTCTTCTTTGTTCAATGGGGCCAGCTTATCTTCTGCCATCGTTAAGGATTCGTAATAGCTGACCTCATAATTCCCTGGATTCTGCTCTTTCAATATTTTTTCATCCAGCTCTTTCAATTGTATGGAAACCAACCCGTCATTATCATCATCGCAAAACCTAATCAACCCGGGATCATAAGCAATGGGTTGCGAAATTACCTCTAATGTAAAGTTTCCGATGGTATTGCACGATGGATTGTTTATGGAACTTAGCTTATAAAAAATCGTTTCCTTAGGTAAACTGTTCCGGTATCTTAAGGATGGGACCGCATTCGTTCCATCTGTTGCATCGGCCAACGATGGATAATATACCAGCTCGTACATGGATGTATCTGCAACGGCCCCTAAAATTTCTTCACTCTTGAGCTGTAGGTCAAAATCATATATCCCGTCCATGTCATCATCACATACGACCCAATCGGAAATTTCCTGTTTTTCGGGCATTATTGACATCGCTATTTGAAAATTGGTAATGTCATAACAATCTTGCCCCCCTTTGGTATCAACACGGGCATAGATCGTATTGCTTGGGGTTTTGTGCACATATTGCGTATCCAATGCATTGATGGACAATTGCGCGTCCCTTTCCTTTTCATAATAGGTAACTGAATAATCTTCCGCTTTCTGGTCCTTTAAGATGGTAGCATCAAGAAGGTTCAGGTCCATAAGTTCCTCCGGTTTATCGGTACATAATAATATATCATCGGGTTTATGGGCGACAGCTACCTTGTTAATGGTAATTTCTTTGGTCTTTACCTCCTTTTCGCCGGTGATTGCGGTAATGGTGACCACAACAGTATAGGTTCCCGGCAACTCATATTTATTTTCCGCGTGCAGTTCGGTAGATGTATGTCCATCCCCAAAGTCCCATTGGACTTCTTTGACCTGGTCCTCATTTTGCAAACTGAAACGGGTTGTCTCCCCCAAACAGAAGTTTTCCACTGAAAAATCGGTATAGAAATAGGATTGGATAAAGGTAGGGAGCCCCATATTGGTCCTTTTCCCTTCCAGGTAAAGCCCCTCCCTGATGGCATTGCACCCCATCCCCCTAACGTTCGGGTTTTCAATGACCCCCAAATAATCCTGATAGATCCTGGAAAAATATATTTTCCCGTCCGGGGCCAACTGTAAGGCGCCATAATAATATTTAATAAATTCCGTATCCTCCATGACTAGCAGTTGGCTACCCTGAATATCGGGCACCGTTAAGTCATACTGATATATAAAATAGTTCTCGACCGTTAGGTACAAAAGTTTCCCGTTTGGTGAGAATTCAAGGCCATAATAATGTGTGCCTGGGATATTGCCTATCGTTTTCGCATTGCTCAGCTCCCCCGTGGCATTATCAAAATCCAAGATCTCTGCCCCAACTTCAAAATGACAGACCCCTACTTTACTGCCGTCCGGGGACACCTTCATATATCCCTGTGCTTTAAACCTTAGTACAGGGTCTATACTTCCCAAATCTATCCCCGCTTGGCTTCTTATAGGTGTTTTCCCTATCCCTGATGCCGTTACCAAATATGCCAAGAACACATCACTGTCGTTTTCATGCGCCAATACCCATATACTTTCACCGTCCGCATGTTTTATGGCAGTTATCTTCTCCGTTACCGGAGTGGTCAGCGTTATGTTCTTTTCCTCCGTTATTGCCCCCATTCCACCGTCGAGGTCCATATCAACAACGGAATATTGCAATCCGTTCCCCTTGCCGGAATAATCAACCGTAAAAATATAGTAACGGTTACTTTTCCCCGGATGCGGCACTATGATCGCAGATTGTGTACTGCTTTCATGACCGTTGAGATCCTCTCCGTTCACCATGATTTCATGGTTCCGGTTATATGCCGTTAATCCATTGGTATAGAACAACACCTCCCCTTCGGCATTGGAAATCGTTGCACATCCCTCATAAGCATCCATTGCACTGTCTGTCAACACTACAGCTGAGCCTGAATTAAAATCAATCCCGGCATGGTTTCCAAAATACCAGATATTGGATTCCTTTTGGGCATATCCTATCCCACATAATAATAAGCCTATATAAATGAATACTTTTTTAAACATGCTTTTCTCTTCAAGTCAACTTATCATACAATGTGATAGCGGTCAATAATGCTGGATAATGATTTCAGCTTCCAAACGCTCCCTTCTCGTCCGTAAATCCCTTTTCTTCTCAAATCGGGCATGCACCACTTCCCCGAACTTTGTCCGTTGCTCCAGGTTGTGCACTAAACGGAGCATCTCTTCAAAACCACCCTCCAAAGTGAAAACATGGGAGTTCACGGTCAATTGCTCCTTATTGAACACATGGACTTTATCAAACGCCACCAACTTAAAACCTAAGGTGTCCCCATTGGCATTCAGGCTCTTCAACAGATTGTTCTGAAGGGAGGTCCCCCCTATTTGATATTTGTTGAGCAAGGAGTCCAAATACGCATTTTGCCTGTTCAACAGGTACTGCTGCTTGGGTATGTTCTCAAACAGCACATTTTCCTTTTTTAACCCCTGATAGGTGCCATACACGGAAAAGGTCCTGGAAAAGGCAAACCGGTAACAGATAAACAACATCACCAGGAACCCTACTGCCAATATGATATTTTTCGTCTTAGCTTTCATCCTTAATGGTTATGGTCATTGAAAATTCGGAGGCGTCCTTTTGGGAATGGTCATAGGCCGTGATCTCCACCTTTGCGGTCCAATCATAGGCTTCCAGGGTCTCTATCCATGCAGAAAACACCTTGCTGTTCGCTGAAATCCCTGAGACCGTCAGCTCATTTTTACGGACCTGTATCTCTTTATCGTCTTTGATCCCTTTTACCAAAGGCTGGTAGTCCATTGTATTTAACAGGATCTCACCGGGCATCCCATAAGCAAGTGCATCCAAGAAATATGAAACTTCAGAGGAAGATGAGGAGATCACATCATCGATTATCTTTTCCTTCTCCTTGACCGTCTTGGTAAGTGCCACTATTTTGGCCTTGTTGGCCTTGTTCACTTGCTGGGTCTGCTGCAATGTTGCTATCTTCGAGTAATAGTGGTTAAAAAACAGAAAATTGACGACCAGCATGGTTAAGATAAGGGCAATCCCCGACTTTAGGAACACATTAAATAAATGGCCGTGCAACCCCTCCTCCTTCAGGGTGTTGTTGATCGCCCTGAAATTGCTCTTCCCACCATGAAGGTTTTTGATATATGTCAAGATGTTGGCAAACCCCAAAAGTTCCTTTCCGGTGACCGGCATTCCCCGGACATCATATTCCTGCCCCTTGTGGCCCATTTCTGAACGGATATCCACGATCCCTTCTTCATCGGTAACTACCTCCTTATTGCTCAATGAAAATGATGTCTCTCCCATAAATGGGACCAATACTGTGATATTGGAGGCCCCTATGGAAAATCCGGTAATGGTGACCCCTTTCTGCTTAAAAAATTCAAGGCATTCGTTTACGTATGATTTTCTACATATGGAAATGAGCTGACTGTTTTTATGGCTTGTGATCTCATAAAAGAAATCTTCGAGCTTTAGGTTTGGAAATGCCTTGTGCACCAAGGCCATTTCATCCGTTCCCGCCCCCTTTTCAATCTTGGTAATCACGTTATTGGTATTGATAACCAAAAATGCCCTTTTCTTTGGGACCAAAGTATTGTCAAAGTCAGTTTTTCCAACTTGTCGACAACGCTCCCGCTCCAATCCGTTTTTTGTGTTCACAAAAGAAGAAACCAAGGCCATGTCCTTTTCCCCATCAGCATACAGTTCTATGGCACTATAGGTGTTCCCTTCCTTTAAATATGTCAACAGTCGCTTGAGCATTAGTAAATCACTGTGGGTTTGATCAGTATGGTCAATTTTTTCTTGGAGTCTTCCCGTTTTCTGGAACTGAAAAACCATTTGATGACCGGGATCCTTGATAAGATCGGCACACCGCTCCCGGAATCGTTCTTGGCTTTCTCTTCCAATCCCCCTAAGATCACCAAATCCTGGTCCATGACCCGGATGATGGAGCTGAACTCCCGGGAATTGATCCCCGGGGGGGCATCTTCATCTATCCGTTCCCCGCTAAAACTGGACTGGATCACATTGATGTCCAAAGTGATCTGTCCATCCCCGGACACCAAGGGCTTGATACTGATGGCCAGTTCTGCATCAATGGGCTGGTAGTTGCGTATCTCGGATGACTGCGGGATTTGAGAGCCATAAAAGTTTTGGTTGGTCACCACATAATAGGTGGTTTCCCCTATCGACAGATCTGCCTTGTGCCCGTTTAAGGTCGATAAACGCGGGGTTGACCGGATCTTTATATTTCCATTGGACTCCAGTGCTTTTATCGATGCATAGAAGTTCGGCACCACCTGCCCGAAGTTGATCGACCCAAAGCTCCCCCATCCGCCAATGACCCGGTTGATGGTCTCCGCCCCGAACCGTATGTTGGCATTGGGGAAAATCTCCCCTTGGGTCTCTACGGGCTCCTCGCCAATTCCCATGCTCATCCCCGTCTCTATGGTGGCCGATCTGTTCACCTCCAAGATCATTACCTCGATCAGCACCACGGGCACAGGCTTGTCTATCTGCTTGATAAAGGATTTGAACCTGTTGATACTGGAAGCCGGGCCGCTCACCAAAAAACTGTTGAGCTCGAAATCTATCTTTATGTCCAGGTCGGCCTT